>Ga0307411_10001125_pt1 | contig 10452 bp, 8 predicted proteins | sample DK1Ometagenome_2_FD_203712 | JGI IMG/M metagenome (GOLD analysis project Ga0307411, IMG submission 203712) | Maize rhizosphere microbial communities from greenhouse at UC Davis, California, United States - DK15-O-1 | ecosystem: Host-associated > Plants > Roots > Rhizosphere > Soil | place: USA...
CGAGGGCTGCCGCCAGCACGACTGCACCGACTTTGATCCGGACAGACATGGCTCCTCCTTGGAGAATGATTGCGCGCAGACGGCAAGCGCGAGCTCGACGGCAACGCCAAGGTAGGAACTAGGTGATGTGGCTTACGGACCGGGGTTACGCGGAAGGGGCCGCAAAAGATGAGGGAGTAGAATCGGGCATGTCGTCGAAGACCGCGAGCACCACCGCTGAGCCATCGAGCTGCACCCCCGCCAGGACGCCGCGGGGAAGCCGACAGCCATCTTTGCTGCGGAAGATCGCCGGCCCGACTTCTTTACCGGTCCGAGGGCAGGCCAGGACCCGGACCCGCTCCTCAGGAGTGGCAAACACGCCCAGCACAGCGCTCAGAGACTGGAGCTCGGCGGCAGACTGATAGCCCAGCATGCAGGCGAACCGCTGATTGGAGGTGAGCAGGGTCCCATCAAGGCGGAACAGGCAGAGGCCGATTGGAGCGCCATCGGTCAGGTTGCGCAACAATGTTGCGGTGCCGCGCAGCGCATCCTCCACCCGGCGGCGGGCGGTCATGGCCTCCCTCAGGTCTCCGACTTGTTTTCGGAGGCCGGTGATCTCGTGGATCAGCTCCTGCTTCGGGCGATGCTCATCACGCATGGCAACAGATAGGACGGCGGGCGGCGCTCCTCTTGCACTAGTGCCGAATCGCTGCTCTCGCGGCTTGTATGGCCCGGTCGATGCCGTCGGCAGGAAGGTCCAGGTGGGTAACCGCGCGGACGGTACTGGGTCCCAGCACGCTGAAGCGGACTCCATGGTCGCCCAGCGTTCGAGCATTGAACGTGTCGCCCGTCAGACCGGTCCGGCCTATATCGAACACGACGATATTGGTCTCGACGGAGGCTGGATCCAGCTGTATGCCCGGAATTGTCGCCAGCTCCTCAGCCAAACGTCGGGCCCGCTCGTGATCCTCTGCCAGCCGATCGACGTTATTCCGGAGGGCGTACACGCCGGCTGCGGCGATGATGCCGGCCTGCCTCATGGCGCCGCCAAAACGTTGCTTGAACCGCCAGGCCTCCTCGATGAAGTCGCGGGAGCCGGCCAGTACCGCACCGACTGGCGCTCCGAGTCCCTTGCTGAGGTCGATCCAGACCGAGTCGAACCCGGCCGCAAATCGTCGGGCCGGCGTTCCGGTGGCCACCACGGCATTGAGGAGTCGAGCGCCGTCCATATGGGTCACCAGGCCGCCCTGGTGCGCCGCGGCGCAGACGGCCTCGATCTGCTCGACCGGCCAGCAGATTCCACCGATGACATTGCTGGTCTGTTCGATGGATAGCGCGCGGGTGCGTGGCATGTAGTACGCCGGCGGCCGGATGGCCTCGCGCACCTGCTCTGCGGTGAAGAGCCCACGCGGACCGATTAGCGGACGAAGCAGTGCGCCGATCAACGCTGCGGGGCCGCCGACCTCGAACAACAGCGGGTGCGCCATTTCCTGCAGCAGGATCTCGTCGCCGGCGCGGCAATGCACCGCAAATGCCACTTGGTTGCACATGGTGCCCGAGGGAAGGAACAGCGCGGCTTCCTTCCCCAACAACTGGGCCACGAGGTCCTGGAGCAGATTGACAGTGGGATCTTCCCGCTGCTGCTCGTCACCCACCTCGGCCTCGGCCATGGCGCGGCGCATGGCCGCGGTGGGACGGGTGACGGTGTCGCTGAAGAGATCTACCCTTACCACTCCATCATCTCTATCCGCCGAAGCGCCATGCGCAGCGGAACGGTTGTGGCGGTGAGACAAATGCCGATGATTAGGACCGCGGCAGCAATCAGCTCGGGCAGGATGCTCCGGAGCTCTCCGCCGTATCGGTCCATCCGCAGATAAGCCATAACTGGCGTGGCTTCGATCATGATGATCGCCGTGAGGAGACTAAGAGTGCTCATCATGTACACCAGCCCGCCGAAACTGGTGGGGATCTGCGCCGCGTTCTCCGAGCCAAACTGAGGGTATAGGGTCCCGAATGAGAGCGCCAGCGAGCTGGCCGCCAACGTGTACAGGACGATGGTCCCCACTGCCACCACCATCATGAATGCACTGGCGTGCAGTAGCCAGTTGGTAAACACGGTAATGAGCAGGGCCAAGACGAGGAGCGGCACCGTACCGATCCAGTACTTGCTCCAGAGCATGGCTCCAGGATCGAGCGGACTGGAACGAAGGAGCCACATCTGGCGCCCCTCGAGCGAGATCCCGGGAAAGATGAACCGCGCGGCCACGGCGGCCAGGACGAACCCCGCCAGCCCCAGGTTCAGGAAGGAGATCATGGTGATGAGCCGGAACGGGACCTGCTCCCCCGAATGCAGCGGCAATGACTTGATGTTGAACAGGTAAACCAGGAGCAGCACGGCCAGCAGAATCAGTTGACTCCACTGCGTGTTATCTCGGAAGAAGAGCCGGAGATCCTTGAGGATGAACTCCCGCTTGGAAGGAGAGACCGAGCTCAGCAGGCCGGTGATGGGGCCCCGGATGACCCGGCGCAGCTTGCGCTCGGCGCCCTCCTGAGCCTTAGAGAAGCCCAGATGGTAAAGGCGGGTATGCAGCAAAGCCCCGAGCATTACCGCGAGTGGCGCCGCGATCCACAACTTTGCGATCGGCCAGGGATCCGGTACTCGCAGGAGCCAGTTCATGATGATAGAGGCCGTCCACTCGCTGGGCAGGAATGGGCTGGTGGGCGTGCGAAGCACGGCCAGATAGTCCACCAGATCCTTGAACCCTTCAGGCTGCGCCAGGCGCTCCGGCCGCAGAAAGCGCAGAATCACCAGCACGATCACGAGGGCGCCGGTGGCCACCAGACCCAGCAGCTCCCGGGTGCGCCGGGCGGGGAAGATGTTCACCAGGATGAGGGTCAAGGCAGCGCCGATCACCGCGGGGATTACCAGGTACGGCACGAAGGCGGCGAGGGCCACGATCGGAAACAGAAAGCCGCCCCCGTACACGATTCCATACGCTGTGAAGATGGGCAGGGCGAGCAGGGCCACCATCCAGGAGGAGTGCACCACCGTTTCCGCGAGTTTGGCGGCATACAGCTTTGGCCGGCTGATTGGCGCCGCCACCAGCAAATCGAGGTCTTTCGCCAGAAAGAACGTCGAGAGCGCGGTGATGATATTCGAAAGCAGCAGGATGGAAAGAAAGGCGAGCAGGATGATACCGAGCACCTTGGCGGCCATCAGATTGCCGATGTCCTCGACGCTCCGAAAGTAGCGGAGCACCCGATAGGCAATTCCGAACACCGCAACCCAGAAGATCAGCGCCACCAGCGCCAGAAGCAGCAGGCGGCCGCCGGAGCCGCTCTGCTCCTCACGCAAGCGGGCCAGCGCGCTCCGCCATTTGGGCGTGAGCACTGTCCAGACGCTCGGCCGGATCACGCTGCTCACGCGTTCAGCTGTCGAGGATGGTATCGAGCTGTTGATCCCGCATGCCCCCGGTGAGCTTCAGGAACAGCTCCTCCAGTCCGAGATCCTCCGAAGCGGTCTGCGCCTGCACCTCGGCCAGAGTGCCGTTGGCGACGATCTTGCCCCCGTGGAGGATTGCGATCCGGTCGCACATGGTCTCGGCTACTTCCAGTGTGTGGGTGCTCATCAGCACGGTCCCACCGCGGTCCACAAACTGGCGGAAGAGATCCTTCAGCAGGCGGGCACTCTTGGGGTCGAGCCCAACCATCGGCTCATCCACCACGATAACCTCCGGGCGGTGCACCAGCGCACCGGAAATGATCAGCTTCTGCCGCATGCCATGGCTGTACGACTCGGTGAGCTCGTCCTTCCACCGGTCCAGCTCGAACAGCTCCAGCAGCTCGTCGATCCGGCGCTCGACTGCCGGGCCCTGCTGGCCATATAATGCCGCAGCAAAGCGGAGGAACTCGCCTCCGGTGAGCTTGTCGTACACGAAGGGGCGGTCGGGGATGAAACCGAGCCTGGCCTTGGCCTCGAGGGGACGCTGGGCGACATCGATTCCGCCGATCTCGACGCTGCCGCTGGTGGGACGGAGAATGCCGGCGATCATCCGAAAGGTGGTGGTTTTCCCGGCGCCGTTGGGGCCCAGAAAACCGAACAGCTCACCGCTCGGTATCACCAGATCGATATTGTCGACGGCGGTGAACTTGCCGTAACACTTGGTGAGATGATTCAGTCGGATCACGCGGTCCTCCGGACGATGGCCTCGACCAGCTCGCGATCTGCGTCTCGCTCCACGACGATGTGGAGCTCGAACGGGCATCCTGTGGCCCCCGGCGGGAAGGTCTCGATCAGCAGGGTGGCCGCTTCCTCCAGACTCAGCTGACCCGCACCGGCTCCCACCAGCGGCGCCGCGATCACCCCCAGCTCCCAGTCGGCGGCTCGCTGCCAGGCGGACTGTAATCCCCGGCGTACCACCTCTCGGGCAACACCGGAATCCGCATCCCGGATGACGACGTGGAGCACGAAGGGCGCGGGAAGGTCCCCGCTGCCCGTGACCACCGCGGCTCCCGCTTTCAAGGGAGAGCTGAGTCGGCGTTGCTCGGCAAAACGCGGGCCCGCCTGTTGATCTAATCGGGAAATCACTTCGGTGAGGGCGCCAAGGCTTTCGTCGGTAGGGCGGAGGACGGCGTCAGCCTGGGTTAGCGCCAGGTCCTCAACGCTGACCTGAATCACAGGCCAGCAAGCTCTCGCCCGCGTCGATACATCTCTTGTGCCTGGTCCGGGAGGCACATCCGGTCGAGAACCCGGCCCATCAGGTGATAGGCCTTGGCATCGTCGGGGCAAACCTGGAGAGCCCGTTCCACCGCAGCCCGGGCGCCCGGGAGGTCACCCAGCTGATTAAGTGAATCGCCTAGGTAGTAGTAGGTCTTGGCGTTATCGGGCTGGAACTCAAGTGCCCTGTGAAAGCAGACTGCGGCCTCTTGCACCAGGCCACGGCGCCACAGCAGGAGTCCCAGCTCGAACTGGGCGGGCGCGTGCGAGGGGTGAAGCCGGAGCACGCGACGGAGATCCGCATCGGCTTCCCGGTACCGCTGGAGCCGCCCCAGGATGGCGCCTCGAAGGACCAGGAACTCCGTCTGATCAGGCGCCCGGCGCAACCCCTCGGAAAGCACGTCCACCGCCTCGTTGGCTTCTTCCAGACGGTCCAGAAGTCGGGCGAAATGCAGTCGGCCTTCGACGTGGGTGGGCTCCAGTTCGAGCAGCTCGCGGTAGGGTCGGATTGCCTGGCCGGGGAGAGATCCGGCGGCCAACTCATCGGCTCGCTGGAGTCGCTGTTCCGTGAGACTCAAGTCCCGGGTCGGAGCGGCAGAGCCGTTGTCAACGCTGGCGGGCGATCGATGCATGGCGTGTGGGTTACGGGCCGGGGCAAGGGCGATCGGGCTGCGTAATGGTAGGCAGGTGAGTCTCCAGTCGCCAGACGCCAGTCGGCAGCTGACGTTATGACACGTGACTCAGGAGGCATTGCTTGCGACTGGGACCAATGACTGCCGACTCCACCTCCATTGACCCCGTACTTTCCCTTCGGATAGCTTTCGGGGCTATGGCTCAAGAATTCCTGGTGGTGCGTGGTGCCCGCGAGCACAATCTCAAGAACATCTCCGTTGCGATTCCCCGCAACCGTCTCACCGTCATCACCGGCCTCTCCGGCTCGGGCAAATCGTCGCTCGCCTTCGATACGATCTACGCCGAGGGGCAGCGCCGTTATGTGGAGTCGCTCTCGGCGTATGCGCGGCAGTTTCTCGGGCTCATGGAAAAGCCCGATGTCGACGCCATCGAGGGCCTCTCGCCCGCCATCTCGATCGAGCAGAAGACCACGGGGCAGAATCCGCGTTCCACGGTGGGGACAGTCACCGAGATCTACGATTATCTGCGACTCCTCTGGGCCAGGGTCGGAATTCCGCACTGTCCCAACGACGGCACCCCCGTCACCCGGCAGAGCGCGGCACAGATCACGGACACCGTGCTGAGCTGGCCGGAAGAGAGCCGGATCGAGGTGCTCGCCCCGCTGGTGCGCGGCCGCAAGGGCGAGTTCCGCGACATGCTGGAGGACGTGAGGAAACGGGGCTTCGTCCGGGTCCGGGTCGACGGGCAGATCTACGATCTGGGCTCGGTGCCTCCACTGAATCGGCGGCAGAACCACGATATCGCCGTCGTAGTGGACCGACTGGTGGTGCGCGCCGGCGACCGGTCTAGGCTCAACGACTCGATCGAGACGGCGTTGAAGACCGCGGACGGAGTGGTGGAGGTCGTGAGGTATGACGGATCGACGGCAGCAGGCGCACAGGTCAAGGTAGATCGTTCCAATGTTCCGTCAGCCCCACGTTCCGTCGTTTTTTCCGAACGGTTTGCCTGCCCGGTGTGCGGCCTCTCGCTCCCGGAGCTGGAGCCGAGGCAGTTCTCGTTCAACTCTCCCTTCGGGGCCTGTCCTGATTGCCATGGTGTCGGCACCCGGCGCGAGGTCAATGCCGAGCTGGTGCTGGGCGACCCGAGTATCTCCATTCTCGAGGGTGTGATTCTCCCCTGGGGTGAGCCCAGCGGCTACCTGCGGAAGATCGTGCTTCCAACGCTGGCTAAAGCCTTCAAGTTTGATCTGAACGCTCCGTGGAGTGAGCACAGCGAGGGGGCGAAGCACGCGCTCCTGTATGGTGCCCCGGGTCAGTTCAAGTTCCAGACCGATGGCGGGCGCGGCCGCGGGGAGTACGAGACCGAATGGGAAGGGGTGCTCCGCAACATCGAGCGGCGCTACCGCGAGTCCAGCAGTGACAGCGTGCGGGCCACTCTCGAGGAGTTCATGACCGAGCAGCCTTGCCACACCTGTAAGGGCAAGCGGCTTCGCCCGGAGAGCCTGGCTGTGCTGGTGCATGGAACCAGCATCGGCGACGTGGTGGAGCTTCCGATCGAGCGGGCGATCGAGTTCTTCGAGAGCATTCCACTTCGCGGAGCCGCCGGCGTCGGAGGGAACGGACGGGGTGGACTCGACCCGGAGATTGCCGGGCCGATTCTGAAAGAAGTGGTGGACCGCCTGCGCTTCCTCCGCGATGTGGGCCTCGATTACCTGACCCTCGGCCGGGGAGCGACCTCGCTGTCAGGCGGCGAAACTCAGCGCATTCGGCTGGCAACCCAGATCGGCTCCCGTCTGGTGGGCGTGCTGTACATCCTGGATGAACCGAGCATCGGGCTCCACCAACGGGACAATGAGCGGCTGCTCGGTACGCTCCGCGGGCTCCGCGATCTGGGCAACACCGTCATCGTGGTTGAGCACGACGAGGAGACCATCCAGGCGGCCGACCACGTGATCGATCTCGGTCCCCGAGCAGGACGGTTCGGCGGCGAAGTGGTTGCCGAAGGCACGGTGGAGGATATCCGGAGTCATCCCGAGTCGCTGACGGGACGCTATCTCCGAGATGAGCTGCGAATTCCCGTTCCGCCCGGGCGCAGGGAGGCGCCGGCCAAGCACCGGCTCCGGATCGTGGGCGCCCGGGCCAACAACCTGAAAGATCTCACGGTGGATATCCCGTTGGGACTCTTCGTTGCCGTCACCGGCGTCTCCGGATCGGGGAAGTCGACGCTGGTCACCGATATCCTGTACCAGGCATTGGCGCGGCACTTCTATCGGGCAAAGGTTGTCCCCGGAGCGCACTCCCGGATCGAGGGACTCGACCTGATCGACAAGGTCATCGATATCGACCAGAGTCCCATCGGTCGCACGCCGCGCTCCAATCCGGCCACCTATACCGGGCTTTTCACGCCGATCCGCGAGCTCTTTACCCAGCTGCCCGACGCCAAGATGCGCGGGTATGGGCCGGGACGCTTCTCTTTCAATGTGAAGGGGGGGCGCTGCGAGGCGTGTCAGGGTGACGGACTCGTGAAGATCGAAATGCACTTCCTTCCTGATGTGTACGTGCCCTGCGAGGTGTGCAAAGGCCGGCGCTACAATCGGGAGACGCTGGAGGTTCGCTACAAGGGGCGGAGCATTGCAGACGTGCTCGACCTCACCGTGGAAGACGCGTTGGGGTTCTTCAGCAGCCAACGGCGAATCGCGGAGAAGCTCGAGCTGCTCAACGATGTGGGCCTGGGGTACATCCATCTGGGCCAGGCAGCGACAACCCTGTCCGGCGGTGAGGCGCAGCGGGTGAAGCTCGCCACCGAGCTGGCCAAGCGCGACACCGGGCGCACGCTCTACATCCTGGACGAGCCTACCACCGGGCTCCACTTCGAGGATGTGCGGCTCCTGCTCGATGTGCTGCACCGGCTGGTGGACAAGGGCAACAGCGTCGTTGTCATCGAGCACAACCTCGATGTGATCAAAACGGCGGACTGGATCGTCGATTTGGGAGCAGAGGGCGGAGAGCGGGGTGGCGAGGTGATTGCCGCGGGAACGCCGGAAGACGTCGCGGAGATCGAGGCGAGCTATACCGGGCAGTTCCTGAGGAAGGCGCTGGGAGTGAAGTGGGAAAGAGAAGGCGTGAGCGGAGAACTAACTGCGTAAGCGGGAGTTCCGGCGCCACTTCATCCCGCTTACGCTTTTTCTTCCCGCTGACGCTGTTTGCCGGCTTCAGGCCTTGGTCGGTCCGAAGCTCGGGGTCTTCGCCGCTGGGTCGATCTTCATCCAGATCCACATCCCCGACAATCCGTGACCCGGCACGCCGCAGAAGATGCGGTAGCTCCCGCTCGCGGGAACAGTAAAATTCATGACATCGGTGCCTTCCTGAGGTAGACCCTCCAGCGCCTTGTTCGTGTAGGCTCGCGGGATCGCGGGATCGCCTGCCCCATTGGGGATCGGCCCTTCACCAGATATCACCTCCGCACTGTGGGGCGTCCCGTCCTTGTTGATGAAGTTCATCACCACCTTGGCATTGGGCGGCAGGGTGAGGGTTGCTCCACCACTGGAGTAGCCATTGAACTGGAAGCCCGAGGGCCCGCCAATCAGCTGGAAGGTGACAGTATTCGTTTTCGCGTCGTACTTGAGGTTCTGGTCCTGACCCGACCCGCTACTCGGCGCTTGATCAGGGTTGCTGCTGGAGCTCGTGCTCTCGCCGGCTGCGCTGTCGGGCGGCGCCGCGGTATCGCGAGGGGCAATCTTGGGCTTGCTCGGGGACGGAGTGGACTTCCGCCCGGGATCAATGGAAGGGCGGACCGGCGCCCTGGGTGCGGGTGTCGGGGCGACGGCGGCACTTTGAGCCCGGGACATCGTAGTGGTATCGGCAGTAGTGGCATCGGTCCGGGATGCTGCGCTATCCGCCATCGCGCCGGCAGACGAGACCGCAGTATCGGACGCGGCCGTGCCGGTGGTAGTACCGGCTGCCGTGTCCCGACTGGCTGCGCGGTCGGCTCCGCTGGAACAACCGGTTGCCAGTACGATGAACGCCCCGGCAAGGAGTGGGGCTCGCTGGGTCATACGATTGCACCAGAACATGTGGCTCTCACTTCTCGGATGTATAATGCGTGCCTGTCGCTGTCGCTGAAGGGATACCGCTCAGGCATCCCGCTCGCAATGCGACTCGCCATTCACTGCACGGTCCACCTTCATTGGCGGAATCCTCTGTGACTCGCATCACCCTCAGCCTTCTGCTTGTTCTTCCACTCGCGCCGGCGCGGGCGCAGCAGCCCGATTCCGCGCTGCTCACGGTCCAGCGGATCTACGGCTCCCCCGAGTTCCGCAGCCAGACGTTCGGTCCCGCCAAGTGGCTGGGCGACGGCTCTTCTTATACCACGCTGGAACAGGTGGAGGACGGTGGTCAGAACCTGGTGCGCTACGATACCGAGCGCGGTGGACGCCAGGTGCTGCTGGTGGCCCGGCAGTTCATTCCGCCGGCCGACAGCATCCCGCTCCGGGTGGAAGAGTACGCCTGGTCTCCCGACAGCAAGATGCTGCTGATCTTCACCAATACGCAGCCGGTGTGGAGGCTCAACACCAGGGGAGATTACTGGGTGCTCGAGCTCTCCTCCGGACGACTGCGGAAGCTCGGGGGCAGGAAAGCCAAACCGTCCACCCTGATGTTTGCCAAGTTCTCGCCCGATGGGCGCCGAATCGGGTACGTGCGGGAGAACAACCTCTACGTGGAGGATCTCGAGAGCGGCGCGATCACGGCCCTGACCACCGACGGATCGCGCATCGTGATCAACGGCACCTTCGATTGGGTGTACGAAGAAGAGCTGATGAATTACTACGCCGACGGCTGGCGGTGGAGTCCTGATGGCCGAAGCGTTGCGTACTGGCAGCTGAACGCCGACCAGGTCAGGGACTTCAATCTGATCAACAACACCGATTCGCTCTACTCCAGGATCATCCCGGTCCAGTATCCCAAAGCCGGTGAGGCCAACTCGGCAGCTCGGGTCGGGGTAGTGAGCGCGGGCGGCGGGCCAACCCGCTGGCTCGACATTTCCGGTGATCCCCGAAACCACTACATCGCCCGGATGGACTGGGCCGCGAGCTCAGACGAGGTGGTGCTGCAACGGCTCAACCG
>Ga0307411_10001126_pt1 | contig 10451 bp, 11 predicted proteins | sample DK1Ometagenome_2_FD_203712 | JGI IMG/M metagenome (GOLD analysis project Ga0307411, IMG submission 203712) | Maize rhizosphere microbial communities from greenhouse at UC Davis, California, United States - DK15-O-1 | ecosystem: Host-associated > Plants > Roots > Rhizosphere > Soil | place: USA...
CCTCAAACGTGACCGGTCCGTTCAAGGGCGGGCTCGGCACCAAGGACTGGTGACCCAGTGGATGACGATTACACCGAGTTGGTGCTGAGCCTGGTCGAGCAGATACCACCTGGCCAGGTGGCGACCTATGGAGACATTGCCGAGATGGTGGGACGAGGTGGACCCCGCCAGGTAGGCCACGTCATGGCACAGTTCGGTGGCGGCGTGCCTTGGTGGCGCGTGGTGCGCGCGGATGGGCGCCCCGCCCGAAGCCTCGAGAAGCGCGGCTTGACATTGCTCAAAGCCGACCAGACTCCGATCAAGGGTGATCGCGTCGACATGGCGCGGGCCCGGTTCAAGCAGCGATGAGCTAGCCGGCTGAAGAAGGCCCATCCGACGCGCCGTGATCGCCAACTACTTGTCGAGACACGACATTGGCAGGGTTCACATTGCGCCGTGATCTATGACAGGCTAGGGACGCTGTTGCAAGTGGTCGGTGTCGTGGTAAGTGCTACGCCCCCAGAACTTTGCGTGGGCGTGAGGAAGAACCTGGCGTCCAACAGCAGTCGAAACCGTGAGGTGCGGTTTCGAATGCAGATGCTAGGAGAGATGTTTCATGGCGCAGGGAACCGTTAAGTGGTTCAATGCCGAAAAGGGCTACGGCTTCATCGCCGTGGACGGCGGCGGTCCGGACGTTTTCGTCCATTACAGCGCGATCGAGGCGAGCGGATTCCGCACCCTCGACGAGGGACAGCGCGTGGAGTTTCAGACCACTCAGGGGCCGAAGGGTCCGCAGGCCGACCAAGTCCACCCGGTCTAAGTTTCGCCACGACACACCAAGCCCCGGTACCGATTGGTATCGGGGCTTGGTGTTGCAACTTCGAATAGCTCAGTACGCCGGCTGGGACGGGTCGATCTGGCGAATCCAGGCACTTACGCCGCCACCGACATGCACTGCATCGGCGAGTCCAGCGCCGTGCACAAGTGCCAATACCTCAGCCGAGCGGACGCCGGTCTTGCAGTACAGCACTACCTGCTTGTCCTGCGGCAGATCCCCTAGCGCTGCGCCGGTCTGGAAGTCACCCTTCGGAATGAGAATGGATCCCGGAATCAGGTTGATGTCCCGCTCCACCTCTTCGCGTACGTCGATCAGGACGAAGTTCTTTTTCCCGGATTCGCGCTCGTCGAGCCACTGCTCTAGCTGCTTAACATCGACGGTGTGCCCGGCCATCGCCTGGGCCGCCTCATCAGTGATAGCGCCGCAGAACTCGTCATAGTCGATCAGCTCGGTAACAGTCGGATTTTCACCGCAGACCGCGCACTGCGGATCCTTGCGGACATTCAGCTGCCGCCAGCTCATCTCCAGCGCGTCGTAAATCTGCAGCCGGCCAATGAGCGGTTCCCCGATGCCGGTCAACAGCTTGATCGCCTCTGTCACCTGGGTCGCGCCAACCGACGCACAAAGCACGCCGAGCACCCCACCCTCAGCACAACTCGGCACCATGCCGGGTGGCGGCGGCTCCGGGTACAAGCAGCGGTAGCACGGCCCGTGTTCGGCCCAAAAGACGCTCACCTGGCCGTCGAAGCGATAGATCGAACCCCACACATACGGCTTGCCGAGCAGCACCGCCGCGTCGTTGACCATGTACCGGGTCGCGAAGTTGTCGGTGCCGTCGATGATCAAGTCGTACTGGCTGAACAACTCCATCACGTTGTCGTTGTCCAGCCTGATGTCGTGCACCACGACATTGACGAACGGATTCGTCTCAGCGATCGACTCTCTGGCCGACTGCGCCTTGGACTTTCCGATGTCGGACTGCCCATGAATGATCTGGCGCTGCAGGTTCGACTCATCTACGGTATCGAAGTCAACGATGCCAAGTGTCCCGACGCCGGCGGCGGCGAGATAGAGCAGCGCCGGACTGCCCAATCCGCCGGCTCCGATTACCAGCACTCGGGCGTTCTTCAGCCGCTTCTGTCCCGCCATCCCCACATCGGGGATGATCAAGTGACGGCTATAGCGGCGTACCTCGTCGATGCTCAGTTCATCGGCGGGCGCTACCAGCGGCGGCAAGGCCACGGCTCTCCTCCAGCTCAAGGACGCGGGGCTAGACCGCGCCAACAGGCTTCTCGATCTTGAGGGTAACGCGGCTCCGTCCAGTGCTATTCCGGATGATGGGATAGGCCTATGGCCGCGACAGGGGACCTCGTAACACGGGTAGGTGGCCGAACCCTGACGCTGACTAATCTCGAAAAGGTGCTCTTTCCCAGCGTCGGCTTCACCAAGGCCGAGGTAATTGATTACTACCTCCGCATCGCCCCGGTCATGTTGCCGTACATCCGTGACCGGGCAATGACCCGGCTGCGGTTCCCAGACGGCGTCGGCCCAGACCGGGTCCCCTTCTATGAAAAGAACGCGCCGATGGGTACGCCGGATTGGGTGCGCCGGGTCAAGGTCAACACCAGCGACGGGATCATCGACTACGTCGTCGCCGACGACGAGGCCGCGGTCGTCTGGCTGGCCAATCTTGCCGCTCTCGAGATGCATGTCCCACAGTGGACAGTGAGCAGCGCTACTCCGGCTGATGAAATCATCAGCCTTCCCGAGCTTGAGCCGCGTCGTGGCGAGCCGCTGGCTAATCGCATCGTCGTCGATTTGGATCCTGGCACCGGGATGACCATCATCGAGAGTGCACGGGCGGCATTGATCGTGGCAGCCAGGCTCGCTGACGACGGCATGATCCCGATCGCGCAAACCTCGGGAAGCAAGGGCATTCAGGTGTACGCCGCAATCGCGCCGACCCGCAGCAAGACCGCTTGGAGCTACGTCAAGCAGCTCAATGTCTCGCTGCACAAGGCACAGCCGGACTTCTTCGTGGCGGCCATGTCGGTGGCGCAGCGGGCGGGCAAGATCTACGTGGACTACAACCAGAACCTGGCGGCGCGGAACACCATTGCGCCCTATTCGATGCGAGGGCGGGAGCGCCCTGCCGTCGCCACGCCGGTGACTTGGGAAGAGCTGGGCAGCGTACGTGGGCCGGATGATCTTCGGTTCACGCCCGAAGATGCCTTGGCGAGAGTCGCCGACTACGGCGACCTTGCGGCTGACATGCTTACATCGGATGCGCCACAGCTGCCCGCCGACCGATGATCGTGAAAGTTGGCGACTGCTTTGCGTATGCACTGGCGATCGAACGCGACGAGCCGCCGCTCTCCAAAGGCGACGACTTCAAGCACACCGATGTCCGCAGCGCACTCTCATCCTGATCGGCATCGTGTAACGCTGCAGGGAAGCCGCAAGGTTAGGGTGAACTCGTGGCCACGAAATGGAGAAGGAGGCGGTGAATAGCCGCCCGGCCCGCTTGCCCCGGGACCAACGACGCATTCAGCTGCTTGATGCGGCCAGCCAGGTCTTCGCCTCCAAGGGCTACCACGCAGCGGCGATGGATGACATCGCCGACGCGGCTGGGGTGTCTAAACCAGTGCTGTATCAGCACTTTCCGTCAAAGCTTGATCTTTATTTGGCGCTTCTCGACCAAAGCTGTGATCGACTTGTCGAAGTCCTCGAGGAGGCCTTGGCCTCGACCGACGACAACGCTGATCGAGTGATCGCCACGGTCGCGGCATTCTATGAATTCATCTCCTCCGAAAGCGGCGACTTTCGGTTCGTCTTCGAATCCGATCTCACCGCTGATGGCGCGGTGCAGCAACGACTTTCTCGGGTGAACGCCGAGATTTCCGACGCCATTGCGGGGGTCATCGCCGACGACACCTCACTGCCGCCACCGCAGGCGAAGCTGCTGGCGGTTTCGCTTGTGGGTATTGCCCAGGTGAGCGCGCGTTACTGGATTTCGAGTGGCACGTCGGCGATCACGCTCGAGGAAGCGAAGCATCTGGTCAGCAATCTGGCCTGGCGTGGTATTAGCGGCTTCCCGCTCACCGAACACGAACGCCGGATCATCCAGCCTTCGTCCTAACCCCGAGGTGCGAGTTCGCACCGTCCACGGTCTGCTCGCGGGCAGGTTCAGACGCGTCTTGTAGCGAGGAGTTTCGCTATGTCGCGCTCGGTGGGTAAGCGTCCACGCCCGCCGCGGCCGGTCGCACAGATAGCTCCTGCGGCTGCCGCCAACCGCACGCGTTCCACGGCGCCCAAACCGCGGGCTAGCGCAACGGCGTACGCCCCGTGAAAAACATCTCCGCAACCAGTGGTGTCGATGACAGGGACCGCAAAGCTCGGCTGGTGCTGATAGTCGGCGCTTGCTGCATCGCGAAACCACACGCCGTCCGCGCCGTTGGTAACGACGACGGTTGCTCGCCGATCATTCCAGAGCGCACCCACGATCGCAGCCGGCTCCCTTTCACCCGTCAACCGGCGGGCAAAGGCCATCGGCAAGACCAGATGTTGCACTTGTGCTAGCGAGGCGGACTCAACCTCCGCCTCGACGTCCGCAACAATGAGCACGCGGCTCACCTCCGAGCCGAGTGCGGCGACGGTCGGAGCCAAAGTGTAGGTATCGAGCAGCACAGTTCGGGCCTGAAGCAGCGGCGTGACGTCATCCTCGGGAAGCAAACCAATCGTCGTCATGTCATCGAAGGCGATGAAACGATCACCATGCTTGAAGACCACAACAGTGGCGCGAATCGGTCGTGCTTGCGGGTCCGGCAAAGCGAACTGCAAGTCAACCCCGTGGGCCGCGAGGTCCGCACGGACAAGCGCACCATCCTCCTGATGACTGAGCCGCCCAACGAAGGCAACGCTTGCACCAATTCCAGCGGCAGCTACTAGTGCCGTGGCAATGTTTCCCCCAGGCTGTTGCTCCCTCGCCTGGATGCGGCCCTTATCGTCGGTTTGGGATGCGTCAACGAAGAGCAAATCATCGATCGAAACGCAGCCGACCCCAACCACATCAAGCCGGTCCACCTCAGATGCCGCCGCCTTGCGGTACCGAGGCAAGGGCTTGTCCTGCTGTTGCGCTGTCGTGGATGACTGCCCGGTAGGAAGCGGCCACACTCTCGATGTCGTCGGCCCCCCAGATATTGCGGCCAACTACCGCACCGACCGCGCCGGCCCTCATGGCCTCCACCGTAAACATCAACCCTTCTCGGATCGTTTTGGTCTGCGGACCACCGGCCACAACCACCGGCACCGGTGCTGAGGCGACAATTTCGGTGAACGCGACCGGGTCGCCCGGATAGCCGACCTTGATGACGTCCACGCCGGTCTCCACCCCGCAGCGAACGGCCCAGGCGATCTCCTCGGGCGTGAAGCGGATGACAGGCACCTCGGCGGAGTAGTCCCTGGGATAGATATGCGCAACTACCGGCATCTCAACCTTCGCCGCCGCCGCCACACTGTCGGTGAGCCAGCGAAGGTAACTACCCTCGTAGGGCCCCCTCACACCGATGGCAACAGCAAGCGCGTCAGCGCCAAGACGGGCTGCATCCTCCGGCGTCGCGATCAACTCACGAACGCGATCATCTGCGGTGAACATGCCGCCCTGAATGATCAAACTCGACTGTCCGGCAAACTTTCCCCACAGCTGCTTGGCTGCACCGGGCAGCATCGTTACAGAATCTGGTCGAGCGGTCATCACGCGGTCAAGTGCTTGTGGAAGATTGCGAAGCCCTCCGGCACGAACGTCGCCGTATCCAATGAAGTGGTCAACAGCGATGCCAAATAGCCGTCCGGATGGATGGGAGAACAACCGGCGTAACCGGACCTGAATGCCGAGTCCCATGTCAAGCGTGTCCTGTCTGTCGGAGTCATGAGCAGCTGCTTATGTGACGCCTGACTGTCACGTCGCGGCCAACTGCGTAGTAAGGCCGACCCACGGCTAGGTCACAGCGTGTGCCCATACACCATGCGGACCAGACATCGAATACGAACTTGATCAAAGCCGTACTGGCACGTCAGACTGATTCGTCACGCGGTCGATCCAGAGGCTACCTGACCAAGCTCGCCGACTCAGCAGGTGATCTCAACCTCCACTCTGGTGGATGATCACCCGTCATGCGGCGAATGAACTGAGGACACCATGGATCTACTACTCGGAGTCGATCTCGGTACGACCGCCTGCAAGGTAACCGTCGTTGCTAGCGACCTCGCGGCCAGCAGCATCTCGTCGCCGCCTTACCCGATTTCTACACCGCGTCGCGAATGGGCCGAACAAGATCCGCGTGCCTGGGGCGAGGCCGTAGATGCGACGGTGCAGTCTGCGCTGGACAGCGTAGGCGCCGGCCCACGTGATCATGTGACGTTGGCGATCACCGGACAAATGCACAGCCTGGTACTGATGGACGGCGACGGCAATCCGTCACGTCCCGCCATCCTCTGGGCCGATCGCCGTGCCACGGCCGAGTGCACCATGATCGAGAACCGGGTCCCCAATGTCGCCGCGATTACAGGCAATCCGCCCCTTCCAGCCTTTACGCTGCCACAACTGCTGTGGGTTCGACGCCACGAGCCTGACGTCTTGAGTCGCACGTCAAATGTCTTGCTGCCCAAGGATTACCTTCGATGGCGCTACACCGGACGCGTCGTAACGGACTGGACCGATGCTTCCGGAACCGGAATGCTGGACTCGGCCACTCGGGAATGGTCCACCGCGATATTGTCCGCGCTCGAAATTGATCCTGGGCTTTTGCCGCCGGTGGCGGATCCAATTGCGGACGGCGGTGCTGTCGAACGAAGTGCCAACCCAGCGCTACAAATAGCCAGAACGGCCGTCGGTGTTGGCGATCAGTTCGCCGAAGCCTTATCGGCAGGCCTCACCCATGCCGGCGACTTGGCGATCATCCTGGGCACCTCCGCGGTCGTCTTGGGGGTATCCGACCATCCCGTTCCTGGCTCTTTCTGCCACGCTCAGCCCGATCTGTGGCTTCGACTCGACTCCCTTCACGCCGGTGGCAAGAGCCTGCAATGGCTCCGCGACATCGTGGCCCCTGGAGAGAGTCTGGCGTCGTTTACGTCAGGCGCGATGTCGGCACCCCCTGGCGCTCGTGACCTTCTCTTTCTTCCTTTTTTGATGGGAGAACGTGGCGCCCGAGGTGGGGGTGCGCCGGGCGCCTTTCTGGGACTTACCAGCGAGCACGGCCGCGATGATCTCGTTCGTGCAGTTCTCGAGGGAGTCGCTTTCGAACTTCGCCGCCTGCAGCAGCAAAGGGGGACTCCGCTGCCGACCGATGTGCTAACGCTGAAAGGAGGCGGCGCACAAAACGAGCTCTGGTGCCAAATCGTCAGCGGCGTATTCGGAATTCCCTACCGGACTACTCATCGCGACGCGGCGTATGGCGCGGCAATGACGGCTGGAGTCTCTCAGGGGTGGTGGCCTAGCTGGCAATCCGTACCCGCTCTAAAAGATCCGATAAACGAATCTGGCCTCGCCGACGTCGCAATTCTGAATGATCGGTACGAGCGGTACCGCGAGGTCGTCGATGCCCTGACGCCAGATTCGTAGGTTGTCATGGTCATCAAGCGCTATGTGGCCATCGCACCCGCCGGGCACACCACGTGAGCACGGTTGGTGTCGATCTCGGCACGAGCGGCGTCCGGGCCGTCGCATACGACAACCAGGGAGAACAGATCGTCGCCGCAGCTGAGAAGACGAGTCTCAAACGGCCTAGAGCGGGCTGGGTCGTCGTCGACGCGGAGGCTGTGCTCCGATCCGCCGAGTCACTTGTGGCCGCCGTAGCCGCAGAGGCCGCTAGCCGGGGCGATCAAGTACGAGCAATTGCTCTTAGCAGCCAAGGAGAGGCGGTCGTCCCAGTCGATCGGCACGGCCGGGCGCTCAGCCTGGCACCGGTCAGCATGGATGCCCGTGGCGAGCCGGCGAGCCGCGCGATGAGCGAGCGATTCGGTGCCGAGCGGGTGCACCAAATCACCGGCCAACCGCTGAACCCGATGTTCTCCGTTTACAAGATTGCAGCTGGTGACGATCCCTGGCGTCCCCCCACCGCCAGCGCCTATCGCGCTCTGAGCGATTTCGTTACCACCCGCTGGGGTGCCGCTCCGGCAATCGATTGGACTTTGGCCGCCCGTACTGGCCTCTTTGACGTCGACGCCGCTGCATGGTCCGCCGAAATGATGGCTGCAGCTGCCGTGGATGCTTCCTGGTTGCCCGAGGTCCCGTTCTCCGAAGTTGTACCTTGCGGCACTCCAATTGGCACGGTCTCAGGTGAGGCTGCCGAGCGACTTGGGGTTCCAGTTAGGACAGCGCTGGTGGCCGGTGCACATGACCAGGCTGCCTCCTTTCTCGGGGCCGGTGGCCAGGCAGGATCCGTTTCGACATTCGCGCTGGGCTCAAGTGACTGCCTCACCGTCGAAACAACGCAGCGGCCAGCTGGCATCGCGGGAACCGGTTTCGCCACTTATCCGTGGCACCCCGAACGCTGGCTCACCCTTGCCGGCACCGCCGCTGGCGGCTGGACGCTCGACTGGTATGTTGCGCTGACCGGCGTCGCGGATGCCCATGCGTTGCTGTCAGAGTCGTCGCCGGAGCCACCGCCGGTCATTGTGCTCCCATACCTGGCTGGATCTGGAACCTTGGACAACGACCCCACCGGACGTGGAGCCGTCATCGGACTGACGCTTGACCTCAGCAAAGCTCAGCTCACCCGAGCGTTCCTCGAAGCCGCCGGCTATGAACTCGGCAGCATCGTCGCCGCGTTCACGGCGACCGGTGTACCGGTCGGTCAAGTCCGCGCCGTGGGTGCCGGCGCCACCAACCCGATCACTCTTGGCATTCGTGCCTCGGCCGCCGGCGTTCCCCTCACTCCCGCCCTTGGCAACGCTTCCGCTCGGGGAGCAGCACTCCTTGCCGGCGTTGGCGTTGGACTGTTCGATGTCGACGACCTCCCATCGATCAGTCTCGGTGCGACCGCCCATCCTGACCGCAACACCGTCGACTGGTACAGCCAGCAACGACAGACCTACCGGGACCTGTACCGCGTCCTCAAACCTTTCAACCAGCGATTCGAACTCCGTCACCCAGCCGAAACGCCACCCACATGAGCGGGTTGGGCCTCAAGGCCGCCAAAGCCCACATGCGGGACGCCGCCGGCGACCAGAAGCCACGAAAGGAAAATCCAGCGATGCCACTACAGACGCTCGCAACGACGCTCGCCGTCGCTGAGCGGGACGGCTATGCCGTCGGCGCGTTCAACGTATCCGACCTCAACCAGGCCACTGCTGTTCTCGACGCAGCCCGTACCGAGAGATCGCCCGTAATCGTCCAGGCCATCGCGGGGACGAGCGCGTACGGCGACGAAAGCTGGTGGTGGCACATGCTACGCACCATTGTCGAGAGCTACACCGACGTGACCGCGACTCTGCACTTGGACCACGGTCGCACTGTGGAGGATTGCGTCCGTGCGATGGATCACGGGTTTACCAGCGTCATGATTGATGCGAGCCGCTCGACCGAGGACGACGAGCCCAACGACTTCGAGTCGAATGTGGCGATTACCAAATCGGTTGTCGACATCGCTCATGCACGGGGTGTCAGTGTCGAGGGCGAGGTCGGCACGATTGGTGGTGCCGAGGCAGGCATCACTGGCGTGCTGGAAGAAATCGTCTATGCCGATCCATCGCAGGCCGAGGAGTTCGTCGCGCGGACCGGAGTCGACGCCCTCGCCGTCGCTGTCGGCACCAGCCACGGCTCGGTCAAGTTCACTGACGAGTCCGGTGGTCAGCGCCTCCGGATCAATTTGATTGCCGAAATCAAGAACCGTCTCCCGTATACGTCCCTCGTCCTCCACGGCAGCTCCTCCATCCCGATCGATGCCGTGGAAGCCATCAACAAGAAGGGAGGCTCGGTCACTCCGTCCTACGGCATCGACGCAGCGCAGAAGCAAGCAGGGATCGCCCATGGCATTCGCAAAATCAATCAGGGCACGGATTCACACCTCGCCTGGACTGCGGCGCTACGGACCGAACTCAGCGAACGTCCGTCCGAGGTCGAGCCCAGCTCCGCGATTGCTGCGGCGATGTTCGGTATGACCCAGATCGTCCGCGTGCGGATGCGCGAATTCGGCTCTGCCGGCCAGACCCGCTAAGCAACGGGGGTGGCGAGGATTGCCTCAGCTAGCCCTTCTGCAGCGTGGTTGCTCCGGTCATGATCGCGACTGCCTCGGTCGGCGTATGCGACTTCGGAGTGATCACACCTGCGCAGCCGCCGAGCCTAGCGATGTGAATCCGGTCCGACACCTCGAACACGTTCGGCATGTTGTGGCTGATCAGGATCACGGGCAGGCCCTTCTCCTTGATCTGCTGGATCAGAGTGAGCACCTGACCAGTCTCTTTCACACCCAACGCAGCCGTGGGTTCGTCGAGCACCACGAACTTGCTGGCGAAGGTTGCCGCCCTGGCAACTGCCACGGCCTGCCGCTGACCGCCGGATAGTGTCTCCACGGCCTGCCCCATGTTCTGCACCGTCGCGATGCCGAGGTTGGCCATCGACGTGCCCGCGGCCTCC
>Ga0307411_10001127_pt1 | contig 10445 bp, 8 predicted proteins | sample DK1Ometagenome_2_FD_203712 | JGI IMG/M metagenome (GOLD analysis project Ga0307411, IMG submission 203712) | Maize rhizosphere microbial communities from greenhouse at UC Davis, California, United States - DK15-O-1 | ecosystem: Host-associated > Plants > Roots > Rhizosphere > Soil | place: USA...
TGGACGCGAAACGGTTGCATCGCGGATGTCCTATGGGGAAAGCCTGCGGACGTCGACGAAATGCCCGGCGATCGCCGCCGCCGCGGCCATCGCAGGGCTCACGAGATGCGTGCGTCCGCCAGCACCCTGCCGGCCCTCGAAATTGCGGTTCGACGTCGACGCGCAGCGCTCGCCCGGCTCGAGCCGGTCGTCGTTCATCGCGAGGCACATCGAGCAGCCGGGCTCGCGCCACTCGAAGCCCGCGTCGCGGAACGTCCGGTCGAGACCCTCCGCTTCCGCCTGCGCCTTCACGAGGCCGGAGCCGGGCACGACCATCGCGAGCCGCACGTTCGACGCGACGCGGCGGCCGCGCGCGACGCTCGCGGCCTCGCGCAGATCCTCGATCCGCGAGTTCGTGCACGAGCCGATGAAGACCTTGTCGATGCGGACATCGCCGATCGGCACGTTCGGCGTCAGGCCCATGTACTCGAGCGCGCGTGCCATTCCTTCGCGGCGCTCGGCATTGCGCTCGCGATCGGGGTCGGGCACGCGATCCTCGATCGACACGACCATCTCGGGCGACGTGCCCCACGTCACCTGCGGCTTCACGGCCGCCGCGTCGAATACGTGCGTCGTGTCGAACCTCGCGCCCTCGTCGCTGACCAGCGTGCGCCAGTAGGCGACCGCGCGCGTCCACGTTTCGCCGCGCGGCGCGAACGGCCGGCCGCGCAGGTATTCGAGGGTGAGCTCGTCGAAGGCCACCATGCCCGCGCGCGCGCCCGCCTCGATCGCCATGTTGCACATCGTCATCCGGCCTTCCACCGACAGCGCGCGCACCGCGTCGCCGCCGAACTCGATCGCATGGCCCGTGCCGCCGGCCGTGCCGATGCGGCCGATGATCGACAGCACGAGGTCCTTCGCGGTGACGCCGCGCGGCAGCGCGCCATCCGCCCGGATCAGCATCGACTTCGACTTGCGCGTCAGCAGGCATTGCGTCGCCAGCACGTGCTCGACCTCCGAGGTGCCGATGCCGAACGCGAGCGCGGCGAACGCGCCGTGCGTACTGGTGTGCGAGTCGCCGCACACGACGGTCATCCCAGGCAGCGTCGCGCCGTTTTCCGGTCCGATGACGTGGACGATGCCCTGCCGCGCGTCGCGAAACGGGAAATAAACCTTCGCGCCGAAGCTCCGGATGTTGTCGTCGAGCGCCTCCACCTGCGTGCGCGAGATGGGGTCGCGGATACCTTCGTCCCAGTGCGTCGTCGGCGTGTTGTGATCGGCGGTGGCGACAATCGACTCGACGCGCCACGGCTTGCGTCCGGCGAGGCGCAGGCCCTCGTACGCCTGCGGGCTCGTCACCTCGTGGACCAGGTGACGGTCGATGTAGAGAAGGACCGTGCCACCGTCTTCCTGGCGGACGACGTGGCTGTCCCAAAGCTTGTCGTAGAGCGTGCGCGCGAGCATGAAGCGGCTTTCGAAAAGCGCCGGATGAGGCGTCATTCTAGTGCGGTCGGATGCGTTGGCCCGGACGTTGCTTTATCGACGGCGTGCACAGTGTCGCAAGGCCCGGATTGGCATGCGTCTCTCATCTGAATTCCGCGTGATCGCCGCATTCCTGGCGGGCGCGATTGCGCTCGCCGTCGCGGCGTGGTTCGTCGTCGCGAGCGGCGAGGGCTATGTCGATTCCGTCACCCGGCTGGACGCGTTGCGGCAAGCACCCAACGCAGCAGACGAACTGTCGTCGACAACAACTCCGGGTGTCGGAGGTGCAACCCGCAGTGTCGGAGGTGCAACCGTGGCGCACGCCGTTCGCATCCGCGAAGCGCGGGACGCCGAGTACCGGCATCTCGACGCGACGCGGCAGGCGGCAGGCATCTTTGCCGCGCTCGCCGTCGTTCTCGGCGTGCTGGCAGGCGTGCACGCGGTGCACAGCGAGCGTCGCCGGACAAAAATCGCCGCGCAATTCGCCATGCAGGCGAACCACGATCCTTCTACGGGGCTGCCGAACCGGCGGTTCTTCGCGGAATGGCTGTCGTACGCGATCGCGCACGCGCGCCGGGAGCGCGGCCATGTCGGCGTGCTGTTCATTGCCATCAGCGGCACGACGACCGTCAGCGAGCTCCATGGCCGCGAGGCCACCGATGCATTGCTGATCGAGATCGCTCGCCGGTTTCGCGCCGCGTCGCGTGAAGGCGATCTCTTCGCGCGCCTCGGCGCCACCGAGTTCGCGCTCGCCACGCCCAATGCCCGCGACGGCCGCCAGCTCGCGATGCTCGCGCAGCGCCTGCGCGATCAGTTGAACGAGGCGTCGCAGCCCCCGCTGGCCGACACGCCGATCGGCGCATCGATCGGCATCGCGTTCTTCCCGGAAGATGCGAACGATTCCGCGGGCATCATGGCCGCGGCAAACGCGGCGATGTACGCGGCGCGCCGCGCCGGCCGCAATCACCTCGCGTTCAACGCACTCGCGGCTTAGGGCCAGTTCGCACTACGCTCGCGGATGTGAATAGGCCCTGGTCCGCTTTTACGCGCCACTCGCTGCAAGCCCGGACGCGACCCGTGCCGCGGCGATCTCCGCGGCATCGCTTGCGAAGCATTCGATTGCGTCGACGCGCATGCCGCGCAGCCACGTCAGCTGCCGTTTCGCGAGCTGGCGTGTCGCCGCGATGCCGCGCTCGCGCAGTTGCGCGCGGTCGCCGCGGCCATCGAGGTATTCGAACGCCTGCCGATAGCCGACGCTGCGCATCGACGGCATTTGCGGCGTCAACGGATAGCGCGTTCGCAGCGCTCGCACCTCCTCCACCAGCCCGGCCGTGAGCATCGCATCGAACCGGCGCGCGATGGCGGCGTGCAGCGCCGCGCGATCGGGCGGCGCGAGTGCGATCACGATCGTCGGCCCGGGATCCTGTTGCGCGTCGCGCGCACCCTGCAGCGCCGATAACGGCTGCCCGGTGAGCGCATGGACCTCGAGCGCGCGCTGGATGCGCTGCGCGTCCTGCGGCGCGAGGCGCGCCGCGGTCGCAGGATCGACGCGCGCGAGCTCGGCGTGCAGCGCGGGCCAGCCTTGGCGCGCGGCGCGCGTGTCGATTTCGCGGCGAATCGTCGCGTCCGCCTGCGGCAGCGCGCTCAGGCCTTCCCGCAGCGCCTTGAAGTAGAGCATCGTGCCGCCCGCGACGATGGGCACGCGGCCGCGACCGCGAATGGCGGCGATCGCGCGCAGCGCGTCGTCGCGAAACCGCGCCGCCGAATAGGGCTCCGTCGGGTCGATCAGGTCGAGCAGGTGATGCGGCACCGCCGCGCGCGTGGCGGCGTCCGGCTTGGCCGTGCCGATGTCCATGCCGCGGTACACCTGGGCCGAGTCCGCGCTGACGATCTCGCCGCCGAACCGCCGTGCGAGCGAGAGCGCGAGCGCCGACTTGCCCGACGCGGTCGGCCCCATGAGCAGGACCGCCGGCAGGCTCGGAAGCGGGGTCAGAGATGTATTTCCGGACGCGATATCACAATCCCCGCCAGCGAGACCGGAATGCATCTTTGAGCCCGATTTCACAATCCCCGCCAGCGAGACCGGAAATCTCTGACCCCGATTTCATCGGCCGCGCATGAACAGCCGATCGAGGTCGCCGAGCGTCAATTCGAACCACGTCGGCCGGCCGTGATTGCATTGCCCGGCGCGCTCGGTGGCCTCCATCTCGCGCAGCAGCGCGTTCATCTCGGGAATCGTCAGGCTGCGGTTCGCGCGCACGGAGCCGTGGCACGCCATCGTCGCCAACAGCTCGTCGCGCCGCGCCTCGAGCGCCTGCGAGCCGCCGAACTCGCGGATGTCGTGCAGCACCGCGCGCGCGAGCGCGGCCGCGTCAGCATCCTGCAAGGGCTGCGGAATGCCGCGCACCGCCAGCGTAGCGGGCCCGATCGGCGATACGTCGAATCCCAGCGCGTCGAGCGCTTCCGCATGCTCGGTGGCGGCGGCGACTTCGAGTGCCTCGGCGACGAACGTCGCGGGCACGAGCAGCGGCTGCACCGGCACGCGGCCGTCGAACGCGCGCTTCAGGCGCTCGTACACGATGCGCTCGTGCGCCGCGTGCATGTCGACGAGAATCAGCCCCGCGCGGTTTTGCGCGAGCACGTAGATTCCGTGCAACTGTGCGAGCGCGAAGCCGAGCGGATAGTCGTCGCCAGCGGGCAGCGGCTGCGGCGCACGATCGCCGAACAGGCGCCGATAGAACGCCGCGGGTTCGCGCGAATCGAGCGCTAGCGCATCCTGCGCGCCGGGCGCGTGCGCTGCGGTCGCAGGCGACGCGTGGCCATGACGCGCGGCCCACGCCCCCAGGGGCGTCGGCGCGCCATCGGCCGGCACCCGCGGCGGCAGCTGCGCCGCCGCGATGCCGAGGCGTTCTGCCGCCGACACCGCAGGCTGCCCCGCCGCGGTCGCCGCGAGTGCGCGCTCGACCGCGTGCCGAACGAACTGGTGCATGGCGCTGGCATCGCGAAAGCGAACTTCCGTCTTCTGCGGATGCACGTTGACGTCCACGCGTCGCGGATCCAGCGTGAGCCACAGCGCGTACGCCGGCTGCCGTTCGTGATGCAAAACGTCGCGATACGCCTCGCGCAGCGCATGCGAGAGCACGCGGTCGCGAACGTAGCGCCCGTTCACGAACAGGTACTGCAGCGTCGGTCCGTCCGCCGCATACGCGGGCCGTACTGCGTAGCCCGCGAGGCGTACGCCGGCGGCTTCGGCGTCGACCGGTGCCGCGTGCAGCACGAACGCATCGCCGAGCAGCGCTTCCGCGCGCGAGCGCCGCCCGCCCGCCTGCAGGCGCTGCAGCACCCGGCTGTTGTGCGTCAGCGTGAACGCGACGTCGCCGTGCGCGAGCGCGATGCGCCGGAACGCTTCGTCGCAATGGCCCCATTCGGTGGCTTCCGTGCGCAGAAACTTGCGTCGCGCCGGCGTATTGAAATAGAGCTCCTCGACGGTGACCGTCGTGCCGCCGGCGAGCGCCGCGGGCGTGACCGGGCCGATCGTTCCGCCTTCGACCTCGATACGCCATGCGTGTGGCCGGTCGAGTGCGCGCGAGGCGATGGCCACGCGCGACACGGCGGCGATCGACGCGAGCGCCTCGCCGCGAAACCCCAGCGTGCCGATCGCCTCGAGATCGACGACCGACCTGATTTTCGACGTCGCGTGCCGGGCGACCGCGAGCGCCAGATCATCGCGTTCGATACCGCTGCCGTTGTCGGCGACGCGGATGCGCTTGATGCCGCCGCCCGCAACGTCGACGTCGATCTGCGAGGCGTTGGCGTCGAGCGCGTTCTCGAGCAGCTCCTTGAGCGCCGCGGCCGGGCGCTCGACCACCTCGCCGGCGGCGATCTGGTTGATCAGCAGATCGGACAGTGCGCGGATCGCGCCCATCAGCGCGGAACGGCCCGCAGTGAAATCGGCATGTCGGGCCCCGGATGCTCGCGTCTCACCGCGCGAGCGTCTGCACCCAGCGCGCGTACACGCCGCCGGCGATCGCCTGAAGCGCGGCGAGGCGCTCGGGGAGATCGCGCAGGATCTCGTCGCGCGACTGGCGCGCCGGTGTTCCCGGTGCGGCAATCTCGCCGGCACCCGAGCGGCACCACGTCCGTACCAGGTCGTCGGTCATCTCGATGTGGCATTGGAAGCCGATGTGCCGATCGTCGACAACGTACGCCTGGTTGGGATTGAAACCGTTGGTCAGCACGCGCGTTGCGCCGGCTGGCACGTCGAAGACGTCGTAGTGCCATTGGAACGGCGTGAAGCGCGCGTGGCCGGCGAACCACGTCTCACGGGAGGCGGGGTCGGTCGTCTCGACGTCGATCCAGCCGATCTCCGGCGTCTGCGTGCGTTGCACGCGCGCGCCGAGCGCCTGCGAGAGCAGCTGGCCGCCAAGGCAATGACCGATGACCGGGACCCTCGCATCGACGGCATCACGCAACAGGCGGGACAGCGGATCGACCCAGGGAAGCGCCTCGTAGACGCTCATCGGCCCCCCCATCATTCCGATGCCGGCGAATGCACGAGGGTCTTCCGGAATCGGATCGCCGGCGTCGACGGCGATCAGCCGCCACGACAGGCGCTCGCGGTCGAGCCATTCGGCGAAATGCGCGGGACCTTCGGTCTCGCTGAAGCGGAAGATCGCAATCGGACGCATGCTCTCTGCAAGCGGCGCGCGTTGCGCGCGACATTACAATCGGCCATCTTACCAGCGGCAAACGCTCACGGAGTCGCCGTGCGATCCCCTGCCCATCTACCCGTCGCCCTCGCGGCGTGTGCCGCCATCACACTCGCCGCGTGCGCCACCCTGGCGACGGCTGCCGACGTCATCGCGCCGAACGCGCATCTCGTCGCGGAGAACATTCCACCGATCCCCGCCGCACTCGCGGCGAAAGTCGCGCCGTACACCGAATTCAAGCCGGCGCTCGCGGTGAGCTGGCATCCGGTCGAGCGCGAGCTCGTCGTCGCGCGGCGCGCCGTCAACACGACCCAGCTTCACCACGTCGCCTCGCCGGGGAGCGAGCTCGTGCAGATAACGGATTTCGCCGAGCCGGTGCGATTCGGCGTGTTCTGGCCGAAGGCGCCCGACGTGCTCGTGTTCACGCGCGATTCCGGCGGCAACGAGCAGCGCCAGGTCTACCGGCAGGATCCTGGCGGCGCGGCGCCGGTGCTGCTGACTGACGCGGCGCGCAAGAACGATTTCGCCGGCATGACGCGGTCGCGCGACCGGATGCTCGTCGAGTCGACCGACGTCGACAAGTCCGGCCGCCGCGAGGATCCCACGCTCGATCTCGCGCTCGTGAACCCGCTCGAGCCCGCGAGCGCGCGCAAGCTCGCCACGCTGCCCGGCACCGGTTGGGGCGACTACACGTTCTCGTTCGACGATCGCCGGCTCGCGCTGGTCGAATACAAGTCGATCAACGAATCGTACGTTTGGGTGATGGACGTCGCGACAGGCAAGCGCAGGCGCGTGCTGCCCGCTGAAGGGACGGCACCGACGCGCCCGATCGCATCGAGCGATCTCAATTTCGCGCGCGACGGCCGGGGCGTCTTCCTGTCCACCGATCGCGACGGCGAATTCCGCAAGCTCGCGTTCCTCGATCTCGAAAGCGGCGCGGTCGAGTACTTCGGCGAGGGCGGCGACTGGGACGTCGAGTCGATCGCGCTGTCGCCCGACGGGCGCACGCTCGCCGTGATCACCAACGAGGCGGGTATCGGCGTACTGCGCCTCTATGACGCGGCTTCGCGCAAGCCGTTGCCGCGGCCGCGAATGCCTATCGGCAATGTGCGCGGCCTCGTATGGCACGAGAATTCGCGCGACCTCGCCGTGTCGGTCAACAGCGCGCAAAGTCCAAACGACGCGTACGCGATCGATGTCCGCGACGGCAAGGTTACGCGCTGGACCGAAAGCAAGGTGGAAGGCCTCGACGCTTCGGCATTCCGCAGCGCCGAGCGCATCGAATGGAAGAGCTTCGACGGCCGCGCGATCGGCGGCTTCATCGTCCGCCCGCCGCCGCGCTTCACCGGGCGCCGACCGGTCATCGTGTCGATCCACGGCGGCCCGGAGGCGCAGGCGCGCCCGGGATTCATGGGACGCTGGAACTACTTCATCGACGAGCTCGGCATCGCGGTGATCGAGCCGAACGTGCGCGGATCGACCGGATATGGGAAGACATTCGTTGCCCTCGACAACGGCATGAAGCGCGAGGACTCGGTGAAGGACGTCGGCGCGCTCTTCGACCGGATCGCGCGCGATCCGGGCCTCGATCCAACGCGGGTGCTGGTCGAAGGCGGCAGCTACGGCGGCTACATGGCGCTGGCGGTCTCGACGCATTACGCGGACCGCATCGCGGGCACGATCGACGTCGTCGGCATCGCGAACTTCGTATCCTTCCTCGAGAATACGGAAAGCTATCGCCGCGACCTCCGCCGGGTCGAATACGGCGACGAGCGCGACAAGGCGATGCGCGAATTCCTGACGCGGATTTCACCCGCGAACAATGCGGACCGCATCAAGGCGCCGCTTTTCGTCGTGCACGGCCGCAACGATCCGCGCGTGCCTTACACGGAGGCGACGCAGATCGTCGCAGCGGCGCGGAAGAACGGCGTGCCGGTCTGGTATCTGCTCGCCGACAACGAAGGACACGGCTACGCGCGCAAGGAGAATGCCGACTTCCTGTTCTACGCGATGATCGAGTTCCTGCAGACGTACCTGCTGAAACCGCGGTAATCGCGCATTCCGATCGACGCGGCGTGCGTCCGCACGGCGTGCCTGGGCATCACCGACCCATCTGCTCACGCCGCAGCGGCGGACGCGTGCCGAGCGTGACGTCCATCGTCTGCCGCTTGCCGTTGCGCTGCACCTCGATCGGCACCTTCGTGCCCGGCTCGAGCTCGAGCGTCAACGCCGCGACGTCATCGGGTTCCTCGATGGGACGGTCGCCGAAGCGGACGATCACGTCGCCGGGCGCGAGTCCCGCACGGTTCGCGGGACTCCCCGGCTGCACGGCGACGACGAGCGCGCCCGACCGCCGTGCGGGACCGGTCGACACGCCGAGCCAGCCGCGCGCAACCCGCCCCTGCTTCTTGAGGCTCGCGGCAACTTTCTGCGCGAAGTCGGCGGGAATCGCAAAGCCGATACCCTCCGACCCGCCGCCGCGTGAGAGAATCGCGGAATTGATCCCGACGAGCCGGCCGACGGCGTCGACCAGCGCGCCGCCCGAATTGCCGGGGTTGATCGACGCATCGGTCTGAATGAAATTCTCGATCGGATTGATGCCGATGCCTTTGCGCCCGAGCGCGCTCACGATGCCCTGCGTGACCGTCTGACCCACGCCGAGGGGATTGCCGACCGCGAGCACGACGTCGCCGACCGCAAGGCTGTTCACGTCGCCGATCGCGATCGGCTGCAGTCCGGCCGCGTCGACCTTGAGCAGCGCGAGATCGGAGTCGGGATCGACGCCGACGAGCTTCGCGGGTCGCAGCGTGCCATCCGGCAGCGCGACCGCGAGCTGATTGGCGCCCTCGACGACGTGGTTGTTGGTGAGGATGTCGCCGTCCGCGTCGATGACAACGCCCGAACCGAGGCCCCGCGAGAGAATCGTGCGGCCGCCCAGGCCGAACGGGCCGCGGGCGGCGGTCCTCGCGGAATGGACGGTCAGGACCGACGGCGCGGCTCGCTGAACAGCGGCGCGGAAGCTGACGCTCAATGCGGCGCCGGTTGCCCCCGAACTGTCTGCAGCCGGCGGCAGCAGCGGAATCGCCGGCGGCGCCGGGACCACGGGTGGCGCAACGGCGGCCGGCGGCTGCGAATCGATCGTGTAGCGCGCGGCCGCAAATCCCACCAACGCGGCGAGCGCGAGCTGCAGGAGCAACACGAACAGCCGATTCATGCGCGTCTCCCGCGGCATGCGAAGCGGAACGCTCTACGAGGCGCCCGGCCGGCCTGTCGGAGCCATTTACCGTTGCGACCCCCGAAGGCTCGCAGAAAACGAATCACCAGCCGCGCGCGATCCTCGCGTATGCGGAGTGGTTGTGGATGGATTCGAAGTTTTCCGCCTCGACGGTGAAAGCGCCGCAGCGGCCATCGGCGGCAAGCCGCGACGCCACGCCGCGCACGAGGTCCTCGACGAAGCGCGGATTGTCGTAGGCGCGCTCGGTTACGTATTTCTCGTCGGCGCGCTTCAAAATGCCGTACAGCTCGCACGACGCGGCGTCCTCGGCGATGCGAACCAGGTCGGTGATCTGCAGCGGCTCGCGCGGCCGCACGACGATCGTGACCAGCGAGCGCTGGTTGTGCGCACCGTACTCGGAGATCTCCTTCGAGCACGGACACAGCGACGTCACCGGCACCGACACGCCGAGCGTCGCGTTGAACGCGCCGCTCGCGAGCTCGGCCGTCAGCTGCACGTCGATGTCCAGCAGGCTGGCGACACCCGATACGGGCGCGAGCTTGCGCACGAAGAAGGGAAACGCGATCTCGATGCGACCGCCCGGCGCCGAGAGCCGCGCGACCAGGTCGGCGACGAACGGTTTCAGCATCGCGACCGTCAGCGGCGTGGCACCCGGCGCGGCGCGCTCCTCGAGCAATTCGACGAGCCGCGACATGTGCGTGCCCTTCTGGTCTTCCGGCAGCGCCACGTAGACGTTACAGGTCGCGATCGTCGCCTGCGTCGCATCGCCGTCGGCAAACGGCAGCGGATAGCGCAGTCCCTTGATCCCGACGCGCTCGATGGCGAGGTGGCGATCGTCGCGCTCCGCCTGCACGTCGGGGATCGGGATCAGCAGATTCGGGGATTCGGGTCGATTCATCGGATTAGTTTGCCATATTGATTTTGCATGGACCGCCGACCGGCGAACCACGCGTCACGAAGCATTGGATGCGCAGCGCGCGACCCGCGTTTCAGGCGCGGCGCGGCACGGTCCGGTTTCAGGCGGTGCGGAGCACGATCCA
>Ga0307411_10001128_pt1 | contig 10444 bp, 10 predicted proteins | sample DK1Ometagenome_2_FD_203712 | JGI IMG/M metagenome (GOLD analysis project Ga0307411, IMG submission 203712) | Maize rhizosphere microbial communities from greenhouse at UC Davis, California, United States - DK15-O-1 | ecosystem: Host-associated > Plants > Roots > Rhizosphere > Soil | place: USA...
CTCCGGCATGCCGGCCAGCTTGCCGGGCGGGAAGTTCGGCTCGATCGAATAGAGCGCCTTCTCGAACTGCTGCTGGTGCGCGATCTCGCGCGTCATCAGTAGCGACAGGCAGCGGCCAGCTCGCCCTGCGGGCCGCCGAACTGCTCGAGCATCAGGTTGGCCAGCCCCGGGTTGGATTCCGTGACCCGCACCGTGTACTGCAGTCGCTTGTTGTGAGCGAACATGAAGATTCCTTTGCTGTCAATGGTTGGCCCGAAAGTTCGGCAACCGCATTCCTGCCGAGCGTGATGCACAGCTCGGTGGCTCGCGACTCGGCGGCCGCGACGCTCGCAGCACGCTGTCCCCGCAGACGACGGCTTGGCGCGGAGCGCGTGCGCGCCGCTCAACCCACGGTCGTGCAGAGGGCGACGACGCGCTCGCGGTCCCAGCCGCGCAGCCAAGCCGCGGCGAGCTCGCAGCGCGTCCTCCGATCGATCGGCAGCGCCGACGCTTCGTCGGTCGATTCGTGCGGGTTCTCTTCACGACCGCGTCCGGCGCGGAACGCGGCGGCGCCGGCCGATTCGGTGCTGGCGACCATCGAAGGGCTGGTCATCGGTGTGACGGTGTAGATCGGCATGAAACGGTCGTCCTGTCTGCGGCTCGAGCGCCGACCGCGCAGCAGCGCGCGGAGGGAGCGGTGCACGAGCGTTCTGCCGCTCGAACGGCAAGCCCCGTGCCGCCGGACCGCGCAGCGAGCACGCTCGCATCGGTGGATCGCGCGGTCCTGGCGCACGCCACCTGCGGCGGGAACGTCGCTTGCAGATGCATCGCACGTCCCTCCGTCCAGGGACTGCGAGAGGGCCCGCCTGAACATCCTGTTGACCGGCTACTCCGGATTCATCGGCCACCCCTTGCGAGCACGCCTGGTCGGCGAAGGCCATCGACTGCGCCTCGCCGGCAGGCAGCGGCCGGCCGCGCTGGAGCCGCTCGAAGACTGGCTGCCGTTCGACATGGCGCGGCCCGACGACATGCCGCGTGCCGCGGACGGCCTCGCCGGCATCGACGTCGTCGTCAACACCGTCGGCATCCTGCGCGAAGCGCCGGGCCGCAGCTTCCAGGCCCTTCACGTCGACGGCCCGCGCCGGCTGTTCGAAGCCGCGGCGAAGGCAGGTGTCGGCCGCATCGTTCACGTCTCGGCGCTCGGCGCCGACGACGCCGCCGAGACGCGCTACCACCGCAGCAAGAAGGCCGGCGACGATGCGCTGCTGCAGTTGCCGATCGCAGCGGTCGTCGCCCAGCCGTCGCTGGTCTTCGGACCCGGCGGCGCCAGCGCGCGGCTCTTCACGCAGATCGCCGCGGCGCCGGTGCTGGTGCTGCCGGCCGGCGGGCGGCAGCCGATCCAGCCGATCCACATCGACGACCTCGTGCAGGCGCTGGCGACGCTCGCGACCTCACCGCACCCGACCACCGGCCGGCTCGCGCTGGTCGGCCCGGAGCCGCTCGCGTTCGGCGAATTCCTGCAGCGGCTGCGCGCATCGCTCGGCCTGCCGCGCGCATGGACGATCGCGGTGCCGGCGTCGTTCGTCCGCATCGCCGCGAGCGTCGGCGAGCGCATCGCGGCGAGCCCGCTCGACCCCGACACCTGGCGGATGCTGCAGCGGGGCAATGTCGCACCGGCCGCAGCGACCCGCGCGCTGCTCGGCCGCGATGCGCGTCCGGTCGAGCAGTTCATCGCCGCGGAGAACGCGGGGGCGGTGCGGCATGCGGCCCAGCTCGCCGTCTTCATGCCGATCCTGCGCGGTTCGGTCGCGCTGGTCTGGATCGTCACCGGCGTGCTCTCGCTCGGCATCTATCCGGTCGCCGAAAGCCATGCGCTGCTCGCTCGCGCCGGCGTGCCGGCGTCGCTCGTGCCGCTGTTTCTGTATGGCGCGGCCGGGCTCGACCTCGTGCTGGGCGTGCTGACCCTGGTGCTGAAGCGGCGCGCCTGGCTGTGGCTGGTGCAGATCGCTCTGATCGTCGGCTACACCGCGACCATCAGCGCGCGGCTGCCGGAGTACTGGCTGCATCCGTACGGTCCGGTGCTGAAGAACCTGCCGATGCTCGCCGTGCTGTGGCTGCTCTACGTCGTCGATCGCGGCGACCACCACCGATGACCTACCTCGTCGCCAAGTGGCTGCACATCCTGTCGTCGACGGTGCTGTTCGGCACCGGGCTCGGGTCGGCGTACTACATGTTCTTCGCCAGCCGCAGCGGCGATGCGCGCACCGCCGCGACCGTCGTCCGCCATGTCGTGATCGCCGACTGGCTGTTCACCACGACGACGATCATCGCGCAGCCGCTGACCGGCCTGTGGCTCGCGCACCTCGCGCAGATTCCGCTGACGAGCCGCTGGATCCTGTGGTCGTTCGTCCTCTACTTCGTCGCCGGCGCATGCTGGATCCCGGTGGTCGCCATCCAGATCCGGATGCGCCGCCTCGCCGAGGCGGCTGCCGAACGCGGCGAAGCGCTGCCCGACGCCTACCGGCGCTACCTGCGCATCTGGACCGCCCTCGGCGTGCCGGCGTTCGTCTCGCTGGTGATCGTCTTCTACCTGATGGTCGCGAAGCCGGCCTGATGCGCGCGCAGCGGGAAACGCGATGACGCCGATCGAGATCGCCCTCCTCCTGCTGCTGGTGCATGGCGCGCTCGGTGCGGTCGACACGTTCGTCCACCACGAGTGGCTCGAGCGTCTGCCCCGGCGGCCGTTCGCGGCGCACGAGCTCGCACTGCACGCAGCGCGCTCGCTGTCGTTCGTGCTGATCTTCGGCGGGCTCGCATGGCTCGAGTGGCGCGGTGCGTGGGGTTGGGTGCTGCTCGGCCTGCTCGGCGTCGAGACGATCCTGACGCTGGCCGACTCGGTCGTCGAGGACCGCACGCGCGTGCTGCGCGCCAGCGAGCGCATCAACCACATGCTGCTCGCGATCAACACCGGCGCCTACACGGCGTTCGTCGGCTGGCAGGTCGTCGCGGAGTGGCGCCATGCGCCGACGGCCCTGGTGCCGACACGCCACCCGCTGCTGTCCGAGCTGTTGACGGCGTGTGCGGTGGTCATCGCGGTCTGGGTCGTGCGCGACGCCCTCGCCGCACGCCGCCTGCAATCGGCGCGACCGGACGACGACGCGCTCGCGGGGCCGACGCTGCGGACCGGCTGATCCGCGGCAGAACCGGCGGGGCGCGCCCGCTACCGGGTTCGCGATCCGTGCCGAGCCGGTGCGGCGCGCCCGCCGCACTTCCGACGATCACGGCGCGTCGTAGCTGGCACCGCCCGGCACGTCCTTCGTCAGCGACTGCAGCACGGCGAGCCCCTTCGCGAGCGCATCGGCCTCGCCCAGGATCACGGCCTCGCTGCCCGGCAGCTCGAGCGCCTGCTCGGCGCCGAGGCGGCGCAGGATCGCCTCCTTCTCCTGCAGGACCCGGACGCTCGTGAAGAGCGCCGCTTCGGTCACGTCGCTTTGCAGCTGGGCCAGCGCGCGCAGGCTGTACGCATGCCCGGTGTGGCAGATGTAGCGCGTCGGCTTGCGGTCGTGCAACTCGAACAGCGCGCCGCCGCAATCGGGACAGGTGAACGCGGACGGTTCGCCGATCGCCCTCAGTTGTCGATGTCGGTCTGGCCGAGGCTGGCCGCGTGCTCGATGCGCAGCGCGACGGACGGCGGCAGCGCCGGCCGGCGCCCGCCCGACCGCGCGAGCCGGGTGAGCAGACCCGCGATGTCGCGCGCGCGGGCGACATGGTCGGCGTTCACGCTGGCGAGCGCGTTGCGCGGCATGCCCGGCTCGCTCGCATCGGATGGATCCTGTACCACGGCAATCCCTCCACAGTCCTTGATCGCCTTCAGCCCTGCGGCGCCGTCGTCCAGCATGCCGGAGAGGATCACGCCGATCACCGCCGGCCCGCGCTCGAGCGCCGCCGAGCGGAACAGCGGGTTGATCGCCGGCCGCGCATGGTGTTCCTTCGGGCCCCGCAGCAGCCGGATCCGGCCGGCCTTGAGCAGCATGTGGTGATCCGGCGGCGACACATGGATCGTCCCGGCGACCGGCCGGTCGCCGTGCCTGGCGACGACCGCGCGGTTCGGCCCGCGCGCGTCGAGCAGCTCCGGCAGATGACTCTGGTGAGCACCGATGTGCTGCACCAGCAGGATCGGGGCGGTAAAGTCGGCGGGCAGTGCACCGGCGATCGTCAGCATCGCATCGAGGCCTCCGGCCGATGCGCCGATGACGATGACCTGCTCGAACGACGACGGTTCCATGGATGCCGTGGGCCAGCCCGACACCGCAGCGTAGTCCTTTTCCAGACGAAGGAGGCGGCATGACGACAGCGGCAGAGCAGCGCAAGGGTTCCTCGGAAGGCGCGCAGCGTGGATCGAGAAGCGCTTTCCCGGTGGTCGGCATCGGCGGCTCGGCCGGCGCCATCGCCGCGCTGCTGCGCTTCTTCGGCGCCCTCCCCGCGCACCCGGGCATGGCGTTCGTGGTCGTGCTGCACCTGCCGGCCGACCGCGAGAGCGAGGCCGCCGAGGTCCTGCAGCGCGCCACCGCGCTGCCGGTCACCCAGGTGCGCGACAAGGTGCGTCTCGAGCCGGATCACGTCTACGTGATCCCGCCCGGCCTCGACCTGGTCACCGAGGATGGCCACATCCAGCCGGCGACGCGAAGCGGTGCGCGCAGCGACGCGGCCGCGATCGACCTCTTCTTCCGCACGCTGGCCGAAGTGCACAAGGATCACGCGATCGGCATCGTGCTGTCGGGCACCGGCTCGGACGGTTCGGTCGGCCTCGGCCGCGTCAAGGAGGACGGCGGCATCACGATCGTGCAGGCCCCGGAGGACGCCGAGTTCCCCGAGATGCCTTCCGCGGCGATCCGGACCGGCGCGGTGGATTTCGTCCTCACCGCCGAGGAGATGGCCGGGCGGCTGGTCGACCTGTGGCAGGCGGCGTTGCAGATCAGTCTGCCGGCGGTCGACGACATGGCGGACGACGAGGCCGAGCCGGACGCCGGTGCGGTGCTCTCCGAAGTGCTCGCGCAGCTGCGCCTGCACACGCGCAACGACTTCCGCCACTACAAGCGGGCCACCGTGCTGCGGCGCATCGCGCGCCGGATGCAGATCCACGGGCTGCCCGACCTCCGCAGCTATCGCGACTTCCTGGTCGCGCACCCGGAGGAGGCGGTGCCGCTGCTGCAGGACATGCTGATCAGCGTGACCAGCTTCTTTCGCGACCCGCCGGCGTTCGACAGCCTCGAGCGTCTGGCGATACCGGCGGTCTTGGCCGGCCGCCGCCACGACGAGGACGTGCGGGTCTGGGTCGCCGGCTGCGCGACCGGCGAGGAGAGCTATTCGGTCGGCATCCTGCTGCGCGAGCATGCGGAACAGCTGACCAACCCGCCCAAGATCCAGGTGTTCGCGACCGACATCAGCGAGCGCGCACTCGCGGTCGGGCGCCTCGGCTGCTATCCGACCGCGATCGCCGCGGACGTCTCGCCGGCACGGCTGTCCCGCTTCTTCCAGCTCGACGGCAACCAGTACCGGGTGGCCAGCGAGCTGCGCGACCAGGTGCTGTTCGCGAAGCACAACCTGCTGCTCGACCCGCCGTTCTCGCGCCTCGACCTGATCTGCTGCCGCAACCTGCTGATCTACCTCGACAGCAGTGCGCAGAAGGCGGTGCTCGAGATGTTCAGTTATGCGCTGCGCCCGGGTGGGCTGCTGTTCCTCGGCAATGCCGAGTCGGCCGACGTCGCCTCGGGCCTGTTCTCGCCGCTCGAGCACCGGAGCCGGCTCTACCGCGTCAACGCCGAGGCGGTGCGCGGCGCGCGGGCAGCGACCCACTTCCCGATAGGCGGCGCGCTCGACGTCGCGCTCGAGGTGCCGAAGTCCTCGAAGGAGCACGGCACGCAGGAGCGGCCGGCCGCGCTGCTGCATCAGCGCGCGCTGCTGCAGGTCGGACCGCCGAGCGTCCTCGTCGACCAGGACTACGAGGTGCTGCACCTGTCGGCCGGCGCCGGCGCCTACATCCAGCGCGGCTCGGGCGTCCCCTCGAACAACCTGCTCGAGAACGTGCCGGCCGAGCTGCGCCTCGAGCTGCGCACGGTGCTGTTCAAGGCCGACCAGACCGGCTCCAGCGCGACCACCCTGCTGCGCCGGCCGCGGGCCGACGGCACGCAGAAGTTGCTGGAGATCGCGGTCCATCCGGTCCACAGGAAGCCGGACGAGCCGCGCTGCTGGCTCGTCGTCTTCAACCCGTTGCTGGGCGATTCGCTGGCGCCCGAAGCCATCGCCGAGCCGACGCATCGCGCGATGATCGAGAAGCTCGAGGTCCAGAACCGCGAGCTGAAGGCGCATCTGGAGGAGAGCCTCGACCGCTTCGCGCTGTCGAGCGAGGAGTACCGCGCCGCCAACGAAGAGCTGCAGGCGATGAACGAGGAGCTGCGCTCGGCCACCGAGGAGCTCGAGACCAGCAAGGAAGAGCTGCAGTCGATGAACGAGGAGCTGACGACCGTCAACCACGAGCTGCGGCTCAAGGTCGACGAGAGCGCGCGCACCAACGACGACCTGCGCAACCTGATGGCCTCGTCCGACATCGCCACCGTCTTCGTCGACGGCGGGCTGCAGATCAAGCGCTACACGCCCGGCGCGACGCGCCTGTTCCAGCTCATTCCGTCCGACGTCGGCCGCCCGCTGCTCGACATCCGCAGCCAGCTCCGCTACCCGCAGATGGAAGAGGACGCCCTCGCCGTGTTCCGGGAGCTGCGTCCGATCGAGCGACGCGTCGACTGCATCGACGATCGGCACTACTTCGCGCGCGTGCTGCCGTACCGCACCGCGCAGAACAAGATCGAGGGTGCGGTCCTGACCTTCGTCGACGTCACCGCGCTGCAGCAGGCCGAGGACCGGGTGCAGCGCGCCGAGGAGCGGCTGCGCGAGGCGGTCGAGCTGAGCTCCGACTTCGCGGTCGTGATCATGGACAAGGCCGGCGCGATCACGAACTGGAACGCCGGCGCCGCGAACATCTTCGGCTGGTCGGCCGTGGAGATCATCGGTCGGCCGATCGACGATCTCTTCACCGCCGAGGACCGCGCGGCCGGTGTTCCAGCCACCGAGCGCCAGACGGCGCTCGAGCATGGGCGCGCCGACGACGAGCGCTGGCACTTGCGCAAGGACGGCACCACCTTCTTCTGCAGCGGCGTGCTGACGGCGATGGACACGGGCAGCGGAACCGGGTTCGCGAAGATCGCGCGCGACATGACGCACAGCAAGCGCATCGAAGCCGAGAAGGACGAGGCGCTGCAGGAGGAGCGCCGGCGCGCCCTCGAGGCGAAAGCGGCCAATGAGCTGAAGGACAGGTTCCTCGCGGTGATGTCGCACGAGCTGAAGCAGCCGCTCAACCTGATCCAGGTGAATGCCGAGCTGCTGACCCGCTTGCCGGAGACCCAGCCGCTGCCGGCGGTGCTGCAGATCGGCCACACGATCCAGCGCGCGGTCGGCTCGCAGACCCAGATCGTCGACGACCTGCTCGACCTCTCGCGGGTGCAGACCGGCAAGCTCCGCCTGCACCTCGACAGCGTCGACTTCGCCGAGCGCGCGCGCGTGCTCACCGAGGCCGCAACGCCCGGTGCACGCCGCAAGAACGTCTCGATCGAGTTCGAAGGTCCCACGTCCTTGCCGTGCCACTGCGACCGCGTGCGCGCCGAGCAGATCATCTGGAACTTGCTGGCGAATGCCAAGAAGTTCACGCCGGAGGGAGGGCGCATCGCGGTCAGCGTCGGCGAGGACGAGGGATTCGTGAAGCTGGTGGTCGCCGACACCGGTTCGGGCATCAGCCGGGAGTTCCTGCCGAATGTCTTCGACATGTTCAGCCAGTCGCGCGACAACGGCGGCGCGTCCGGCAACGGGCTCGGGATCGGCCTGGCGCTCGTCGACGAGCTGGCCCGCGCGCACGGCGGGCGGGCCGAGGCGACCTCGCCGGGCCTCGGGCGCGGGTCGACTTTCACGGTGTGGCTGCCGCTCTGCCGGGAGACGTCCGAACCGACCGAGCCGCGCCCGGCGTCCCGCCTGGCCGGTCAGCGCGTGCTGGTCGTCGACGACGATGCCGACAGCGTCGCGACCTTCGCGATGCTGCTGAAGCTCGAAGGGGCGAACGTCGACGTCGCGGCCACCGCCGGCGAGGCGCTCGACCGCGTCCGCACGCACGACTACGACCTGTTGATCTCCGATCTCGGCATGCCCGACATGGATGGCTACGCGCTGATCGGGGCCATCCGCAAGGTCAAGCCGAAGTCACGCCTGAAGGCGGTGGCGGTGTCCGGGTTCGCCCGCGAGGTCGACGTCTCCCGCGCGCTCGAGGCCGGCTTCGACGGCCATGTGTCGAAGCCGGCCTCGATGGATCAGCTCAAGCGGGTTCTCGACGGGCTTTGATCGAGCCGGGTGCGGGCGCGGCGACCTGTGGCGGTCCGTCGCCGGAGACCCTGGACGCGAAGCCCTCGATCGCATCGGCATACGCGCGGTGCTGTTCGACCGGACCGAGGTGGGCGGCGTCGGGGATCGAGACGCGCGCTGCCGACCGGATGTCGCGCGCCATCCGATCGCTCGCCGAAGGCAAGGTCGTGACGTCCTCGTCGCCCGAGATGATGAGCGTCGGCACGCCGATCTTCGGCAGCACTTCGGTGGCATCCCAATCGAGCATCGCGCGGACGCCGCGCGCGACGACCGCCGGCGACGATCGGTAGGCATAGCGCGCCATCGTGTCGAGCTGCTCCCAGCTCTCGGCGCCGGCGAACGATTGCGACGCGAGCTGCAGGTGGGCGAGACCGCTCTGGTACGCGAACCAGCCGAGCGCGCGGGCGACCGGCGAAGTCCATGTCACCAGGTCGAGCAGCGGTTCGAACACCGGCTCCTGCAACTTCGCCGAGCGCTCGGCGTTCTGCTTCGTCATCACCGGATTCGTGTAGGTCGTGTTGGCCTGCACGAAGCCGCGGACCGCTCCGCCGAGCTTCTGCGGAAACTGGCGCGCGTACTCGAGATTCAACATGCCGCCGATGCTGTGGCCGACCAGGATCACCGGCCGATCGCCGAGGCTCGCGACCACGCTGTCGAGATCGCGGGCGAGGGTCGGCATCGTGTAGTCGCCATTCGCGGGCGGCGACGATTCGCCGAGGCCGGGCAGGTCCCACGTGACGATCGAACGGCCCGGCTGCAGGCTCTGGATCGCGTACAGCCAATCGCGTCGGTCGGCGCCCCAGCCGTGCGTGAACAGCAGCACCGGGCCGGCGCCATCCGCACCGTAGCGGACGACCTGGAGGTTCGCACCGCTCGCGCCGCGGACCTTGGCGACACCGAGCGGTGCGGGATCGAGCGGCTCGGCACCCGACGGGTAGAACACCGCGACGAGGTACTTGCCGGCGAAGACGCCCACCAGCATGCAGACGGCAAGCCCGTTGACCAGCGTGCGGCGCCACGGCTTCGAGGCCGGCACCGAGACCGCCACAAGATCGCCGCCCGATGCGGTGCGCAAGTCGGCGCGGCCGTTGCCCGGATGCAGGACGACGCGCCGCTGCCGATTCGTGCGATAGAGCAGGTAAAGCGCGAGGGCCAGCACGCCGATCGAGGCGATGCCGAGCAGAAGCAGGGTCAGGAGTTGTGCAGGGTGAGCGGTCATGGGAACGGTCTCGGTGGATGGCGGCGCATTGCAAGCCGCATTCCCGTCAGGGCCGCAACATCGGGCATGGGCATTGCCGTGAAAGCAGCAATGCCACCTCTCACCTCCTCATCACCGAAAGTCAAGTTCGTGCGCTTCCTGAGCGCCGAACCGTACACACGGATCAAGTCGCTGACCGCGGTGGTCCGGCACTTCGGCGACCTGGGCAAGGCCGGGTCCGACACCAGCCGGTTCACCCGCAGCACGTTGCCGCGCGTCGTGCCGTGCGCCAACCCGCGCTGCTGCGACGGCGGCTACGACATCGGCCCGCTGCTCGACGAGTTGCTGGCAAAGGACGCGACGGAAGTCCACACGATGCTGCCGTGCCGGGGCACGGACGGCTCGCCGCTCGGCCGCGACAGCCACCTGTCCTCGGCGTGCACGAATTCGGTCGAGATCGAGCTCCAGCTCAGCTATCGGACCGACGCGACCCGGACCACACAGCCGACCGGGACGCACGCGCCGGACTACGCCTACGACCTCTGAACCGACGTCGCTTCGAACGCACGGACTCCTCGTCATGGAAAGCAAAGCCAGGCTGCTCGGGCATCCGATCCACCAGATGCTGGTCGTCTTCCCGCTCGGCCTGCTCGCGACGTCGGTCGTGTTCGACGTCGTCCACCTGGTCCATCGCAATGCGACGATGAACACCGTCGCCTACTGGATGATGGCCGCCGGCATCGTCGGTGCGCTGGTCGCGGCGCCGTTCGGCACGATCGACTGGCTCGCGGTTCCGTCCGGGAC
>Ga0307411_10001129_pt1 | contig 10438 bp, 7 predicted proteins | sample DK1Ometagenome_2_FD_203712 | JGI IMG/M metagenome (GOLD analysis project Ga0307411, IMG submission 203712) | Maize rhizosphere microbial communities from greenhouse at UC Davis, California, United States - DK15-O-1 | ecosystem: Host-associated > Plants > Roots > Rhizosphere > Soil | place: USA...
GGCAACCTGGCTGCCGCTCGTCGAGCGAGCGCTCGCGGAGGACGTCGGCAGCGGCGACGCCACCGGCACCGCGGTGCTCGCGGCGGACGCCACGTGCGAGGCCGCGGTCGAGGCGCGCGCCGCGCTCGTGGTCTGCGGCCTGCCGGTCGCCGTCGCGGTGTTCGCGGCCGTCGACCCGCAGCTCCGCGTCGAGACGCTGCGGCCGGAGGGCGCCGTCGTGGAGGCGGGCGCCGCGCTGCTGGCGATCGAGGGGCGCACGCGCAGCGTCCTCGCCGCGGAGCGCACCGCGCTGAACTTCCTCGGCCGGCTGTGCGGCGTCGCCAGCCACACGCGCCGCTACGTCGAGGCGGTGGCGGGCACCGGCGTCGAGCTCTTCGACACGCGCAAGACCCTTCCCGGCTGGCGCGTCCTCGACAAGTACGCGGTGGCGGTGGGCGGCGGCCGCAACCACCGTTTCGGCCTGTACGACGCCCTGCTGATCAAGGACAACCACATCGCCGCCGCGGGCGGCGTGGCGGCGGCGGTGAAGGCGGCGCGGGTGGCGGCCCCGCCCCACCTGATGCTCCAGGTCGAGGTCGAGTCCGAGGAGCAGGCGGCCGCGGCGCTCGAGGCGGGCGCTCGCTGGCTGCTGCTCGACAACCGCACGCCGGGCGAGCTGCGCCGGCTGGCCGAGCGCTTCCGCTCCGAGGCGGTGCTCGAGGCGAGCGGCGGCGTCACGCTCGCCAACGTGCGCGAGATCGCCGAGAGCGGCGTCCACCGGATCTCGATCGGCGCGCTCACCCACTCGGCGCCGAACGCCGACGTGGCGCTCGAGCTCCGCACTCGGAGGCGCGGGTGAGCCAGCCGGCGCGAGCGTCCGCTGCGGGCCCGCACCCGCTCGGCGCGGAGGCGATCGTCGCCGGGCTCGAGACGCGCTGGCTCGCGCGCGAGCTGCGCTGCCTCGAACGCACCGACTCCACCATGCGCGTGGTAGCCGAGGCGGCGCTCGGCGGCGCGGCGCACGGCAGCGCGGTGATCGCGGAGGAGCAGACGGCCGGGCGCGGCCGGCTCGGGCGGAGCTTCCACTCGCCCGCGGGCACGAACCTCTACACCTCGATCCTGCTGCGACCCACGCCGCCCGGCATGCTCGCTCCCACGCTGGTGCTCGCGAGCGGCGTCGCCGTGGCCGAGTGCGTGGCCGCCTGGCTGGGCGCGCCCGAGCGCGTCGACCTCAAGTGGCCGAACGACGTGCGCATCGACGGCCGCAAGGTCTCCGGCATCCTGGTCGAGCTGACCAGCGCCGCGGGCGCTCCGTCCTTCGCGGTGCTCGGTATCGGCGTGAACCTCAACGTCGACCCGGCGACCTTCCCGGAGGAATTCCGGCGGCGCGCCACCAGCCTGTCCGCCGCCGCAGGCGGCCGAGCGGTCGATCGCGTGGCGTTCGCGCAGCGCCTTTACGGTAGTCTCGAACGCGTGCTGGATCTCCACGCGACCGCCGGCTTCCACGCGCTGCGGCCCCGCTTCGACGCCTGGTTCCGCATGCGCGGCGAGCGGGTGCGCGTGCGCGAGCCGGGCGACCGCGTCTTCGACGGAACCGCCGTCGGCGTCGACGCCGACGGCGCGCTGCGGATCGCGCAGGGCGGCGCCGAGCGGCGCGTGGTGGCGGGCGAGGTGACGCTCCTGCCCGAGGAGGGTGCGTGAGCGAGCCCGCCCTGCTGGCCATCGACATCGGCAACACCAACGTGACGCTCGGCGTCTTCGAGTACGCGGGCGGGAGCCACAAGCTCGCGCACCACTGGCGCCTCGCCACGCACCGCGAGCAGACCTCCGACGAGGTGCTCGTCTCGCTCAAGGGGCTGTGCGACCTCGCCGAGTTCCCGATCCACCGGCTCGGCGACGCGATCGTGTCCAGCGTGGTGCCGCCGCTGCTGCCGATCTGGGAGCGCGTCTGCGCCAAGCTGCTCGGGCGCCCTCCGCTCGTGGTCGGCACCGGCATCAAGACCGGCATGCCCGTGCGCTACGAGAACCCGCGCGAGGTCGGGGCCGACCGCATCGTGAACGCGGTGGCCGCCTTCGAGATGCTGGGCGGCCCGGTGATCGCGGTGGACTTCGGCACCGCGACCACCTTCGACTGCGTGTCGGCGAAGGGCGAGTACCTGGGCGGCGCGATCTTCCCGGGCATCCTCGTCTCGATGGAGGCCCTGTTCTCGCGCGCCTCGATGCTGCACCGCATCGAGATCGCGCGGCCGCGCTCCGTGATCGGGCGCACCACCACGCAATCGCTCCAGGCGGGCCTGCTGTTCGGCTATGCCGGCATGGTGGACGCCATGGTGGACCGGATCCGCGCCGAGCTGGGCGCCGAGGCGCGCGTGATCGCCACCGGCGGCCTCGCTCAGCGCGTCGCCAGCGAGACGAAGTCGATCGAGCGCGTGGAGCCGTTCCTCACGCTCGAAGGCCTGCGCATGCTGTTCGAGAAGAACCGCGGCCATGCGGAGGCGCCCGCGAAGGAGTAGCCGTATGCAGAACGTCGAGGTCGCGCGCACCCGGAGCTTTGCCCTGATCGGTCATGCCGCCGACGGCAAGACGTCGCTCGGCGAAGCGTTGCTCCACGTGGCCGGCGCGGTGCCCTCGCTCGGCTCCGTGGACGCGAAGACCTCCCACCTCGATCACAGTCCGGAGGAAAAGGAGCGCCACCACACGCTGGCGTGCGCGGTGTTCGGCTTCGACTGGAAGGGCCACCACCTGACGCTCGTCGACACCCCAGGCGATCCCAACTTCCAGGCCGAGGGCGCAGTGGCGCTCCACGCGCTCGACGGCGCCATCCTCGTCGTCTCGGGCGTCGACGGCGTGAAGGTCGGCACCGAGAGCATGTGGCGGGCGGCCGAGCGCGCGGGCGTCCCGGTGATCGCCTTCGTGAACGGTCTCGATCGCGAGCGCGCCGACTTCGCGGCGGCCGTGGCGTCGCTGCGGACCCTCGACGCGAATCCCGTCGTGGTGGCGCTGCCGATCGGGGGCGGCCCGAAGCTGGCGGGCGTCGTCGACGTGCTCCACCGGCGCGCCTTCGTGGGCGGCCGCGAGGTCCCGATCCCGAGCGAGGCGGCGGCCGCCGCCGAGGACGCGCGCGCGCACCTGGTCGAGGCCGTGGCCGAATGCGACGACGCGCTGCTCGAGAAGTACCTCGAGGCGGGCGAGCTCGACGACGACGAGGTGACGCGCGGCCTCGTAGCCGCCACGCACGCGCGCAAGCTGGTGCCCGTGCTGGCGGGCGCCGCGCTCGCCGAGGTGGGCGCCCTGCTCGCGCTCGAGAGCTCCATCGGGCTGCTGCCGCCGCCGCAGGGCGAACCGAGCCAGCCGTTCGCCGCGCGCGTGTTCAAGACCGTCGCAGATCGCTATTCGGGCACGCTCTCGGTGATCCGCGTGGTCTCCGGCACGCTCCGGCCCGACGGCGCGCTGCTGAACGCCACGCGCAACGCCCGCGAGCGCGTCGGCAAGCTGCTGCTGCTGCGCGGCGCCGAGCACGTCGACGTGCCCGAGGCCGGCCCCGGCGACGTGGTCGCGCTCGCGAAGCTCAAGGACTGTCACACCGGCGACGCCCTCACGCAGGAGAAGGGAGGCATCACGCTCGAGCCGATCCCGATCCCGAGCGGCGTGCTCTCCTACGCCGTGGCCGCGAAGTCGCGCAACGACGAGGACAAGCTCTTCACCGCGCTCGGGCGCCTCGTGCACGAGGACCCGTCGCTCCAGCTCTCGCGCGATCCGAGCACGGGCGAGTTCCTGCTCACCGGCATGGGCGAGCTCCACATCCGGATCGCGGCGCAGCGCCTGCGGCGGCTCTACGAGGTGGACATCGAGCTGAAGACGCCGAAGGTGCCCTACCGCGAGACGATCACCCGGCGGGCCGAGAACGTGGAGGGGAAGCTCAAGAAGCAGACCGGGGGCAAGGGCATGTACGGGGTCTGCTACCTCACGGTCGAGCCGCTCCCCCGCGGGGCAGGGATCCAGTTCGAGGACGAGATCGTGGGCGGGGCGATCCCGCGCAACCTGATCCCGGCCGTCGAGAAGGGCGTGCTCGACTCGGCGACCGCGGGGCCGCTGGCGGGCTTCCCGGTCGTGGACGTCCGCGTGCGCTGCATCGACGGCAAGTTCCACCCGGTCGACTCCAACGAGATGGCCTTCAAGCTGGCCGGCTCGTTCGGCTTCAAGGCCGCCATCGAGCAGGCCCGGCCCACCCTGCTCGAGCCGATCATGCGGGCGGAGATCACCGTGCCGGACGACAGCCTGGGCGACGTGATGGGTGACATCTCGTCACGGCGCGGCCGGGTGCAGGGCACGGAATCCCGCGCTCACTCGCAGGTCGTCAAGGCCGAAGTGCCGATGGCCGAAATGCTCGAATACGCGAACGCCCTCACCTCCCTCACCGGGGGCAAGGGGGCGTTCCACATGGAGTTCGCGCACTACGACGAGGTGCCCGCGCACGCGCGGGACAAGATCATCGCGGAGGCAAAGGCCGCGGCCGGCCGGGTGGGGTGAGGCCGCCGGGAGCGTCCGAGACGCGCCGGCGCGGGCACGCCGGAGGCCGCGGAGGAAAGGCGGCCCTTGAGCGAATCCCAGACCATCCGTCTCGAGCTCTCCCCCCAGGCGGAGAAGTACGTCCGCGCGGACGCACCGGTCGAGGTGCGCCGGCTCGCGGCGACGGGCGCGCTGCCGCTCGAGCCGGTCGAGCTCGCGAGCGTGCTGTTCGCGCTCGTGCACGATGCCGACGTCGAGGTGAAGACGCGGGCCCGGGCGAGTCTCGAGAAGCTGCCGGACGGCGTGGCGGCGGTCGTGCTGTCGGGCAACGCCCACCCCGCCCTGCTCGCCTGGCTGGCGCAGGCCTGGCGCGACCGCGTCGACCGCATGGAGCTGCTCGCCCTCAACGCGGCCACCGACGATCGCTGCTTCACCTTCCTCGCGACGCTGCCGCACCGCCGCGTGATCGACATCGTCGCGAACAACCAGACGCGCCTGCTGCGCCATCCCGAGATCGTCGAAGCGCTGGGCGACAACCCGCTCACCGGCCGCTCGACGATCGACCGCATCCTCGCGTTCCTCGGGCTCGAGCGTCCCGAGGCGGAGGTGGCGGACGGCACCGAGCCGCCGAAGGCGGGCACGCCGGAAGCGCTCACCGACGCGGCGGCGCTCGCCGCGCTGCGCGAGCTGCTCGGCGACGACGTCAGCGGCTTCGCCGCCGACCTGGTCCGCGAGATGGGCGAGGACGAGGTCCTCGACGCCGAGCGGCAGGGCAACCTCTTCGCGCTGGTGCAGAAGATGAACGTGATGCAGAAGATCAAGCTCGCGCGCATGGGCAACAAGGAGGCGCGCGGCCTCTTGATCCGCGACCGCAACAAGATCGTGGCCTCGGCGGCCATCCGCAGCCCGAAGATCACCCACCAGGAGGTCGAGGGCTTCGCCAAGGCGCGCAACATCTCCGACGAGGTGCTCCGCATCATCGCGAACAACCGCGACTGGACCCGCGGCTACGGCGTCAAGGTTGCGCTAGCCACCAATCCGAAGTGCCCGGTGCCGACGGCGATGAAGTTCGTGAATTATCTCCAGGAGCGCGATCTGCGCGCGATCATGAAGAGCAAGGACGTTCCGTCGCCGATCGCCACGCACGCGCGACGCCTGCTGGAAAAGAAGGGAAAGCACTGATGAATGAATCTCGCGGGGTCGAGGTGAACGCCCGCATCGTGTATTGGGGCGTCGCAGGCGCCGGCAAGCGCACGAACCTGCGCGTGATCCACGCCAAGCTGCGACCCGACCACCGCGGCGAGCTGCGCGAGCTGCCGACCCGTCTCGACCCGACCGTCACCTACTGCATGCTGCCGATCGAGCTCGGCGAGGTGGGCGGGGTGCGCACGCGCATCCAGGTACTCTCCGCGCCCTCCGGCGCCGAGCAGGCCCCGACGCGCAAGCAGCTGCTCGACCGCGTGGACGGCGTGGTGTTCGTGGCCGACGCGCGGCGCGAGCGGCTGGCCGAGAACCTCGCCAGCTTCGAGGAGCTGCGCTCGGCGCTCGCCGCTTACGGGCGCTCGCCGGAGCGCGTGCCGCTCGTGATCCAGTACAACAAGCGCGATCTGTCCGACCCGTTCGCGCTCGAGGAGCTGCACCGCAAGCTCGGCCTGCGCGGGGTTGCCGCCTTCGAGGCGGTGGCCAAGGACGGCGGCGCGGTGCTGCAGACGCTCACCACGATCAGCAAGCGCGTGATCCGCCATCGCCGCGAGGAGACCGAGCGCGAGGCGGCGGCCGCGCCCGCCGCGCCGCCCCGGCCGAGCTCGCCGCCCGGCACCACGCAGCTGCTGACGCGCGCGCTCGAGCCCGAGCTCGAGCCCGACCCCGAGGCCCTCGCCCCCGAGCTGCTGGCCGAAGAGGACGACGCGGCGGCGACGGCGGCGGCGGCCGAGGCGCTCTTCGAGCCGTCCTTCCGCGAGGCGACGCGCGCGGCCGCGCCCGAGCCGGAGATCCCGCTGGCCCCCGACCGGCTGCTGACGGTCGAGAGCCTCGGCGTGCCGAGCCTGGCGGGCCGAACCAGCGTGCGCGTGCCGGTGCGCGTGCGCGACGCCAAGGGGCACACGCGCGAGATCGCCCTTCGGATCGAGATCGACGCCATCGAGGACAAGGACGCTTGAGAAAGGGCCTCGCCATCTACGGCGCCTCGGAGGAGGCGCTGAGCCTCGTCCCGGCGCTCGAGCAAAACGCCGAGGTCGAGCTGGCGGGCGTCTTCTCCTCCGATCCGGAGGCGGCGCGCCGGCTCGCGCGGCGGCTGCGGCTCTCGGTGCCCATCGGCGACGACCCGGCGCTCTTCGCCCGCCCGCTGCACGCCGTGATCGACGCCGGCGTGGAGGGCGACTTCGCCGCGGCCTTCCCGGCCGCCGCGACGCCCGACCTCCAGGTCGTCTCGCCGCTCACCGCGCGCCTGCTCTGGGGCATCGGCGCGTCGAGCCCCGACCGCAAGGCCGAGCTGCTCCAGGCCCTCCACGAGATCATCGAGTCGGTGAACCTCACCGTCGACACCGACGAGCTGTTCTCGCGCATGCTCGACATCGCGATGGCGGTGACGGGCGCCGACGGCGGCTCGCTGATGCTCCTCGACGAGGAGCGCGGCGAGCTCTCGATCCGGGTGGCAGCTGGCGTCGAGCCCGAGCTGTGGCCGAAGATCCGCGTGAAGCTCGGCGAGGGCGTGGCCGGCCGCGCGGCCGCCGAGGCGCGACCGATCCGCGTGCGCGGGCGCGCGGACGCGGAGAGCTTCCGGCTCTCGCGCCAGCGCATGGACGTCGAGTCCGCGCTCTGCGTACCGCTCGTCCACGAAGGCCGCGTGCTCGGGGTGCTGAACCTGCACCACCGCACGCGCGCCGACCTGTTCGCCGACGCCGATCTCGAATTCGCCGAGCAGCTCGGCCGGCTCGACGCGGCGATCGTCGCGCGCGCCGAGGAGCACGAGACGCTCGCGCGGCAGGCCTCGCGCTACGCCGCCGTGCGCGCCGTGCGCGACAGCCTGGCCGGCGAGGGCCCGCTCGAGGCGCGGCTCGAGGCGCTCGCAGGCCGCGTGGCCGCGCTGCTCGGAGGCGGCATCGCCACGGTCTACCTGTACAACGAGGCGGAGAACGAGCTGCGCCTCGCCGCCACCTCGCTCGCCGGCGGCGGCCTCGGCGGCGAGTACCGCATCCGCCTCGGGCAGGGACTCGACGGACGCGCGGCCGAGCAGCGCGAGCCGCTCTTCATCGAGAGCCGGCCGGGAACGATCGACCTCGCCTCGCTGCCGCTGGTGTCGGGCGCCACGCTGGTCGGCGTGCTGTCGGTACAGACCGGGCCGGGGACGCTCGAGGGATCGACGCGGGCGCTCCGCGAGCGCCTGCTCGAGATCTCGGCCGCGGCGGCCGACACCATCGCGCAGGCCCGCCGCGAGGCCCGCATGTCGGCACGCGCCACCAAGATCGGCGCCATCAACGAGACGGGGATCCGGCTCGTGTCGAGCCGCGACCTCGCCGAGGTGACCCGCCTCGCCACCTCTTCGGCGGTCTTCATCCTCGAGGCCGACCACGCGATCCTGCGGCTCCAGGACCCCGAGACGCGCCGCTTCGCCATCCGCTCGTACTACGGCAGCGCCGACGGCCGCACGCAGGAGAAGCTGTTCCGACTCGACAAGCAGGTGGCGCTCGACACGCTGCGCAGCCAGCGCTCGCGGGTGCTGCCGGATCTCGCCCGGGACGCGGGCGCCGGGCCGCTGGCCGGCGGCTTCCGCTCCGCGCTCGCGGCGCCGCTGCGGCGCGAGGGACGCGTGATCGGCACGCTCGCGCTCTACGACAAGGTCACGCCCGATCGCTTCTTCGCCGGCGCCTTCGGCGACGACGACCTGCACGTGTTCGGGCGCCTCGTCTCGTACGTCGAGCGCGGCGTCGAGAACGCGCTGTTCCACGCCTCCTCGCAGCGCTTCCAGAGCTTCGACGAGGAGACGGGCCTGCCGAACGCCGAGTACCTCGGCCGGCGCGTGAGCCAGGAGCTGGCGCGCGCGAGCGGCCGCGAAGGCTCCGTGGCGATCGTCACCTGCAAGCTCGACAACCTGCCCGAGCTGCGCCGCGGCGACCAGCGCCGGGCGGACCTGCTCGTGGCGCGCGCCGCCGAGGCGCTGCGCACGCATCTGCGGGAGTTCGACGTGCTCGCCCGCACCGGCGAGGACGAGTTCTCGGCTCTGCTGCCCGACCCCGGCAGCTCGCCCGAAGAGCGCGTCACCGCGCTGGCGCGCGCGGTGGCAGAGGAGATCGCGAAGGACGAAGCGCTCGCCGGCGGTCCGCGCGCGAGCCTGGCCTTCGGCTATGCCGTGCATCCCGCCGAGGGCGCCGACCGCGACGCCCTGCTCGCCCGCGCCCGCAAGCCGCGCATCCGGATGGTGTAGCGGCCCGACGGCTCGAAACAGCGCACGTGCCGTCCCGAACCCGCCGGCCCCGCTGATAGGATGGGCCGCCTTCGGAAATCCCGTGCTCGCGTTCAGGCTCCGATCACCTGCTCCACCGGCCGCCAGGGCAGGCCCAGCGACTCGCCCACGCCCTCGCACACGACCTCGCCGCGCCAGACGTTCGCGCCCAGCCGCAGCGCCTCGTCGTGGCGCAGCGCCTCGGCAACGCCGAGCTCCGCGATCTTCTCGACGAAGTGGAAGGTGGTGTTGGTGAGCGCGAAGGTGGAGGTCCGCGGCACGGCGCCCGGCATGTTCGGCACGCCGTAGTGGATCACCCCGTGCAGCTCGTAGGTCGGCGCGGTGTGGCTGGTCGGCCGGATCGTCTCGATGCAGCCGCCCTGGTCGACGGCCACGTCGACCACCACCGAGCCCGGCGTCATGCGCTGCACGAGCTTCTCGCTCACCAGCAGCGGCGCGCGGCGGCCGTGCACGTACACGGCGCCGATCACGAGGTCGCTCTCGAGCACGGAGCGCTCGATGTTCGCGCGGTTCGAGAACAGCGTGTTCAGGTCGCCCGAGAAGATGTCGTAGAGATACGTGAGTCGGCGCAGATCGACGTCGAGCACGTCCACCTCGGCGCCGAGCGCGTGCGCCACGCGCACGGCGTTGATGCCGACGATGCCGGCGCCGATCACGGTGATGCGGCCCCGCGGCACGCCCGGGACGCCGCCCACCAGCAGCCCCTTCCCGCCCTGGTTCTTCTGGAGCAGCGTCACGCCGATCTGCGTGGCGAGGCGCCCGGCCACCTCGCTCATCGGCGCCAGCACCGGGAAGGTGCCGTCCGGGTTGCGGATGGTCTCGTAGGCGATGGCGACCACGCCCGCATCGAGCAGGCCGCGCGCGGTCTCTGGCGCGGCGGCGAGATGCAGATACGTGAACAGCGTCTGGCCGGCCCGCAGCCGGGGGAGCTCGCTCCCGTTCGGCTCCTTCACCTTCACCACGAGCTCGGGCGCGGACCAGGCCTCCTCGGCTGCCACCAGCGACGCACCCGCCGCCTTGTATGCCTCGTCGGGGAAGCCGCTGCCGACGCCAGCGCCCCGCTCCACCAGCAGCGTGTGCCCGTCCTCCACCAGCGCGCGCACGCCGTCGGGCGTCATGCCGACCCGGTGCTCCTGGTCCTTCGTCTCCCGCGGCACGCCGATCTTCATGCGTTCATCCTCGGCTCATCCGCGCCGGTAGGCCTCGATCAGGATGTCGGCGATCTCGGGCCGCATGATGCGGGGATCGGGGCGCTCGCCCGCGCGCAGCTGCTCGCGCACCTTGGTGCCGCTGATGCCGTAGGGCTTCTCGTTCGGGTGCCGCTCCTCGAGGTCCACCCGCCCGAGCGACTCGTAGAACGCCGCGAAGCCGATCTTGCAGGGCTTGATGTGCAGCTCGCCCGGCAGGGCGTCGAAGACGTCCTGCGCATCGAAGTCGCCCCAGATCGCCTTGCCGTCCTCGTAGGGCGCGTCCGCGTGCTTGCGCCCG
>Ga0307411_10001130_pt1 | contig 10431 bp, 10 predicted proteins | sample DK1Ometagenome_2_FD_203712 | JGI IMG/M metagenome (GOLD analysis project Ga0307411, IMG submission 203712) | Maize rhizosphere microbial communities from greenhouse at UC Davis, California, United States - DK15-O-1 | ecosystem: Host-associated > Plants > Roots > Rhizosphere > Soil | place: USA...
CTCCCCCGGGCAATTCCCGAACGTCAGCCGCACCGGCAAGTGGTCGGATGTCGCGCACTATACGCAGATGATCTGGAAGACGACGACGCACGTCGGCTGCGCCATCTATCGCGACGGTGCCTGGGACTATCTGATTTGCCGCTATTCCCCTCCGGGCAACCGCGACGGCAACTCCGTTCCCTAGTAGAGGAACATCGGCATTCCCTCGACCCGCATCACTTTCGCGCGGTAGAGAGAGGGATCGTACAAGCCTGAAACGTCGACCGACTTTCGGCCATCCTCGAGCGTCCCGATCGGCACGTGGCTGTAATTGCCGTCCTTGAGCGCGACCATCCGCCCATGCTCGTTGCGAGCAAGCAGCTGCACCGCGAGGCCCCCGAAGGCGAGCCCGACCATTCGGTCCATCGCGTCCGGTTCACCCGCGCGCATCAGATAGGCGAGTTCCTGGATCACCGTCCCGAAGCCGAGCTGCTTCTTGATCGCGCGGCCAAGCCGCCGGCTGACGCTGATCTCCTCGCGGTCGCTGCCCGGCAAGGAGCGCATGGAATCGTCGCCGACCGCCTCCCCCTTGATGGTCGCGCCTTCCGAGATCACGCACATCGCATAATTGGCGCCGCTTTCGGCCTTGTCCCTCGCCAGCAGTGGGAGAAGCACGTCAAGGTCGGCCGGAATCTCGGCGATGATCGTTCGGTCCACCTGGGCGAGGAAGCCTGCGAGCAGCGCGGTTTCGCCGCTGCGGCGGCCGAACAGCTCCACGATGCCGATCCGCTCATGGCTCTCGATGGTCGTGCGTAACGCATTGATCGCCTCGACCGAGCGGCTCACGGCCGTCGAGAAGCCGATGCAATAGTCGGTGCCGAAGACGTCGTTGTCCATCGTCTTGGGGATCGAGACGACCGGGAAGCCCTGCCGCGAGAGATGCGCGGAAAAGCGCAGGGTCCCGTCCCCGCCCAGCGTCACCATGGCATCGACCCCCAAACGATCGAGCACGTGGAGCACGTGCGCGGTCTTGTCGCCCTGCTGGTGCGTTCGCGGGTCCATCCGCGACGTGTGAAGGATCGTGCCGCCCAGCCGGTCGATCCCGCGCACCCCGCCGCGGGTGAGCGGCAGGCTGTTCTCAGCGATTGAAGCCGGATCGTCGGGATCGATTTCCAGGACGCCCTGCCAGCCACGCTTAAAGCCGACGACGTCCCAGCCGTTGTCGTCCGCGGACAAGGTGATCGAGCGTATGCAGGGGTTGAGGCCCGGAACGTCGCCTCCGCCGGTCAGGATTCCGATCTTCACTCAACCCCCGCTAACGATGCTGCGCCGGACTGGCTAGCGGCCCTCGGCGATCTTGCTTGCGAGCAGCATTAGGGCGCTCGGACGGGAGTTGCCAAGTTCGAGATACCGTCGAGAACCGCGCCGAGGCGGATTACGACGCCTGAGAGGTGCCTCGTTGCCGGGTCGACCCTTCAGTCCAGCATTCGGGCTTCTTCGGACTGCTCGTCTCCGAGTGCATGGACCGCGGTTTCGAGTTCAGCCGCAATTCGAAGGAGTTCCTCGGCAACCTCAGCGTCCGAGGCCGCTTTCGCCAGTTCGCGGCAACGCAGCGCCTTGAAGCGCATGGTCTGAATGTACTCTGGTTTCATGCTCATCGGCCCTTCGCATCCACGCTGGGCCGGAATGCCTTTACGTTCGCTGAACCTCGCCGGGTCGGCATGGTCATGCCGGAGGCGGTCCGTCGAGGGCCACATAAGCAGCCTCCGCACGGGCGAGGAAATCGGGATAGCGCCACATGAGATCGTTGAACGCGACGAACTCGCCGAGCCGCAGGCGAACATGCTGGTCGGGATCGCGACCGGCAAGGCGCGCTGCCATCCTCGCGAGCACTTCTATGTACGCAATGCGATCGACATTAATCATGGGATCGCGACTAACGAAGAATGGCCCGGCGGCTTTAACCAACCGCGACAGTCTTTATTCCCGCCGCGACGCGGGCCGGCAGCCACGATCTTCAATCTGCTAGGCGCTGCAGATTCTCTCGCTTCCTTCACGCATGACCGAGCAGTCCGGAAATCGGCGCTGTGTGATCTCAACCGCTTCTTCGATGTCGTGGGCTTCGATGAGTTCGTATCGGCCGAGCGAGTCGCGGTGGCTGGCGGATGGCGAGTAGCGAGTCGACCCGCCGGCTATCGTGACCCAGCCTCTCCATAGAGCCTCCTGACCGCGCTCGACGAAGACGATCTTGAATATGAATCGGACCATCGGAACCTCCGCGAACCGTGCTCATACGGATTGGCCGGCGGAGGATGGCAGTCGGGAAAACCCGTAGTTTGCCTCGGCCCAAGAAGTGATTTTGCGGCTGGAGGTCATACGTCAGCCAAGTCGGAAGCGATTGCGAGTTTCCCCCCATGGACCTCGGGGTTTTTCCGAACTGCCGTGAAGCCCAGCCCCACTTACGACTTCGACAGCCCATCAAGGAACTTCGTTCGGCGTGGAAGGGGGCATGATGCTGGCAAAGACACTACTCGCATCTGCGATCCTGTTCGTTTCTCCGTCTTTGGCCGAAGCCAGGGGCGCAGCAACTTCCAGCCAACCCTCGCCCGCCGGCACCGCGGCTGCCAGCGGAACGCAAGCTGCGGCGGCGACGGATCCTGCTGCGCCAATGACCAATGCCGAGCGCGAAGCGTTGCTCCAGGAAATACGGGATCTGAAGAAGCGTACCGAAGCGCTTGAAGCTCGCGCGGCCGCGCAAGCTCAAGTGCCGGTCCCTCCGCCGCCGCCAAGCCGAAAGCTTGGCGACCCCAATCTCGAGCTCTACGGCTTCATCCAGCTGGACGCGATTCAGGACTTCAAACGGGTCAATCCTGACTGGGACGCGACTCTGCGCCCTTCGCGGATTCCGACGCAGGAAGGGCAGTTCGGAGGCGACGGCCAGTCGGTCTTCAGCGTCCGCCAGTCTCGTCTTGGCGCAAAAGCTACCGGAGAGTTTGGCGGGAAGCCGTATGAGGCGAAATTCGAATTCGACCTGTTCGGGACCGGCGTCGACGCGGGACAGACGACATTCCGGGTCCGCCACATGTACGCGAAATGGGGCCCCTTCCTCGCGGGTCAAACCAACACATTGTTCATGGATGGCGACATCTTTCCCAATGTCCTCGATTATTGGGGGCCGACGGGAATGGTGTTCGTTCGCACGCCGCAGCTGCGCTGGACGTTCCTGAATAGTGGCGGGTGGGAAGCCGCGGTCGCGCTCGAACATCCCAGCGACGACATCGATCCGGGCCGAATTCGCGTATTCGACGAGGACATCGCCGCCAATATCCAGGGTGACGAGCAGCTTCCGGATCTCACTGCGGCGGTGCGTTATGGCGGCGACTGGGGCCACGTCCGCCTGGCGGGCATCCTGCGCAAGATCGGTTACGAAACACGCGGAACCACCGACAACGAACCCGACGGTCACCGAACAGGCTGGGGTCTCAATGCTACAACCGCAATCAAGCTTGGCCTGGCCACACCGCGCCTCGGTGTGGTCTACGGTCGCGGGATCGCAACGTACATGAATGACGGCGGCATGGACCTGGCACCGTCGGTATCGACCATCCTTGCGCCGGGGACCATCATTCTAGTGCCGGACGCCGAGGCGGTGAAATTGCTTGGCGTTTCGGCTTACGTCGACCTGCAGTGGGCGAAGCAGTGGAGCTCGGCCGTCGGCTACAGTTTCACCAAGGTCGACAACACGAACTTCCAGGATCCGGACGCTTTCCACAAGGGCGAATATGCGTCGGCGAACCTGCTCTACACGCCGGTCGACAATGTCCTGGCTGGCGTGGAGTTGCTGTGGGGCCGCCGTACCGACAACAACGGCGACGATGGAACCGACCTGCGCATGCAGGCCAGCTTCAAATGGTCGTTCTCGAGCAAGAACATCTGGGACATGTTCGAATAATGTCGGCTCTCCGGCGTGCCCCGCGCCGGGTTCGATCGGGTGAAATCTCGATATGCGCGCTTAGATCGTACCCTAAGCTGTGAACCGTAAGCTCTCGGAGAGTGTGAACGATGCGGAGCCCGTCTCCCAGGCATGCGCGACCACCGGTTCGGCATCGCCCGCCGACGTTCCGGACCTTCACTAACGACGTCGATGATCCCGCGACTGGAAAGAACGCCTCGGCCCTCTCGATCCAGGAACTGGAGATTGGGCTTCGCATACTTGGTGGAGCCGAGGCCAAGCAGAAAAGCTTCTGGGATGAGAATGTCGTGCGGTTCAGGCAGACAGTCCTGCTTGCGATCCGCGACACGTCCGATGCCCTGCTGGAGCAGACCATAACTCCGCCCTGGCGGATCGAGTTGGAGAGCCAGCTCGAAGACCTGGTCCAATATCTGGAACTGGCGAACCGCTACGTCGCCAAGCGCACTCGGGTGGCCTCGCGATCGACGATCAGTTGACCGCCGCTAGACCACCATGATCGAGAAGCGAGGACGTATGCCGCGCAATGACGCGCTCTTCGTCCGTCGGGAGAACCCAGATCGGCAGCTTCGAGTGGATACCTTCGATCCGCTCCTCGTGATCTGCGTTCGCACCTTCGTCGAGTGTAGCGCCGAGCCAGCTGCAACCGGCAACGACCTCACGTCGAGTGGCTGTATCGTTCTGACCGATGCCGCCCGTGAAGACCAGGCCTTCCAGGCCTCCGAGCGCGGCCGCCAATGATCCAATCTCGCGGACGATGCGGTAGATGAACAGATCGATCGCTTCCCGTGCTTTCGGCTCGCCTGAGTCGCGTAGCACTCGCATGTCAGCGGAGATGCCGGAGACGCCGAGCAACCCTGACCTCTTGTAGATCAGGTCTTCCAACGCGCGGGCATCCATCCCGCGTTCGTCCATCAAGAATAACAGCACGCCAGGGTCGATCGACCCGCACCGCGTGCCCATCACCAGGCCGTCGACCGCAGTGAAGCCCATCGTCGACGCGATGCTGCGACCGTGCTCGATCGCGCATAGGCTCGCGCCGTTTCCGAGGTGTGCGACGATGATGCGCTTCCCTGCATGTTCCGGCGCGACACTCCGAAGTCGAGCGCTCACATATTCATAGGAAAGTCCGTGAAAGCCGTACCGCCGGATTCCGCTGTCCGTCAGTTCCTGCGGCAGAGCGATACTTTGCGCTAACGCCGGCTGAGCTCGGTGAAACGCGGTGTCGAAGCATGCAACCTGCGGAATGTGCGGTGCCGCGGCGGCAATAGTCTCAATCGCGACGAGGTTATGCGGCTGATGCAGTGGAGCAAGGGGGCAAAGGCCTTTGAGCAAGGCCAGGACATGTTTCGTGACAAATGCCGGCTCAGCGAAATCCGTGCCGCCATGGACGACCCTGTGACCGACTGCAGCGACCGATCTGCCCTCATTCAAACCGATGATGGTTTCCAGGATGACGCGGGTAGCCGATCGATGATCGAGCTCGCTCGCACTCCATTCCTTTTCGGCCAGGATTTCGCCACCCGCATCTTTCACCGACAATCGAGGCGCGACGCCGATTTGCTCGACCTGTCCTTTAAAAAGCAGGCGCTCATCGATCTGAGTGTCGAACAGGCCGAACTTGATGCTGGACGATCCCGCGTTCACCACTGCGATGCAGTCGCTCATTTGCTTGCCTCCGGTTCGATCGCGCGTGACGTCCCTATTGAATCGCGGCCGATGCGTTTGCGCGACGGGCAGCAACCAGAAGTTGGGCAACTGCGCAGGATGCGAGCCGTGCCATTTCCTCGTCCGCCCGGCTGGTAAGAATGATCGGCACCTTCGCGCCAAGCACAATCCCGGCGGCGTCGGCGTCAGCCAGAAACGAAAGGCTCTTGGCGAGCATGTTGCCCGCTTCGAGATCCGGAACCACCAGCACATTCGCTCGGCCGGCGACCGGCGAGTTGATCTTCTTGATCGCCGCCGCTTCCGGGCTGATCGCATTATCGAGGGCGAGCGGGCCATCCAGCGCCGCTCCGGTTATCTGGCCGCGATCGGCCATCTTGCACAGCGCAGCCGCCTCGAGTGTCGAGGGCACGTCGGGATTCACGCTCTCCATCGCACTGAGGATGGCGACTCGCACGTCCTTCTGGCCAAGCGCGTGAGCGAGGTCGATCGCGTTCTGAGTGATGTCGACCTTCCCTTTCAGGTCCGGTGCAATGTTGACCGCCGCGTCGGTAATGATCAGCGGCTGGTCGTGGTCCGGTACGTCCATGATGAAGCAATGGCTGATGCGCCGTGACGTGCGCAGACCGGTGTCGCGCTTGACGACTGCGGCCATGAGCTCGTCGGTGTGAAGGCTGCCCTTCATCAGCGCCTCGGCACGGCCTTCGCGGACAAGCTCGACGGCTTTCGCCGCGGAGTCCTGGCTGTAGCCGGCATCGACGATCTCGAAGCGACTGATGTCCAGGCCATGTTGTGCGGCCACCTCGCGAATCCGATGCTCCGGACCGACCAAGATCGGCTCGACGAGCTTCAACTTGGCCGCTTCCAGGACGCTCTCGAGAGACACCTGATCGCATGGATGGGCGACCGCTACCTTCACCGGCGGGTGCTTCTGCGCTTTCGCAACCAAGCTATGAAACTTGTCGTGGGCGTTGCGGCCAACGGGGGCTTCTGCCTCAAGCACAGGCATCGGCGTCCTCCTTCTGCCTCGCGAAGATAGGCGCCGGAGCCTCAGCTTAAATCGGTACATGTCCCGACGCTGCTGCTGATTGCATCCGCCGAGGGGGCAATCCCCGGCTTATCCCTCAGCATTTGGATGAGGCGGCTTGGGGGTTCACCCCGATTCCGCTCATCCGGCGGCGACGTAAGCTCGGCCTCTGCTCACGAATGAATTTCGGCCCGGTGAGCACGGTTCACTGGGCGAAGGGAGTGACGACATGGACATCGAAACGCACGATCGGGATACGTTCGCACTTCCCGAGCTGGATTACAGCGAACCGCCGCCCGGCTCCGACCGCCGCGCGTTCATGATGCGCAGCGCGATGGCGGCGGCGATCGTCGCCGTTGGCGGCACAGTCAATCCGCTGTTCGCGCAGGCGCCTGCCGGACCACCCTTGGGTTCACAGGGCGTCGATCCGAACCTGCAGGTCGTCAAGAACAGCAAGGGTCCGGTGATGACCCTGGTCGACGAATTCTACAAGGTCGGACCGGGACCATCGTCATCCCACACGATCGGACCGATGCGGATTACCTACGATTTCTATCAACGTGCGACGAAGCTCCCGGCGGATCAGCTCGCGCAGGCGACTGCGCTCAAGGTTCACCTTTTCGGCAGCCTAAGCGCGACCGGAAAGGGCCACGGCACCGAGCGCGCTTCGCTAGCTGGCCTGATCGGATATGAGCCGGCAACAATCGATCCGGCGATCCTCGACAACATGGCCGCTAATCCGGACAAGACATACCCGGTCAAACTTGGCTCGAAGACAATCAACGCCTCCTTGAAGGACATCATTTACGACGCGACTAAAGGTGACTTTCATCATCCGAATACGATGACCGTTTCGCTGCTTGCGGGCGACAAGGTGCTGCTCGAGCAGGAATATTATTCCGTCGGCGGCGGCTTCATCGAATGGAAGGGTTACACGCCCCCCAAGAAGAACCCGCCCAAATATCCCTATTCGACGATGGCGGAGGTGCTCGCGTACACGAAGCGCGACAACATCTCGCTTGCCCAGCTCGCCTACGCGAACGAGCTGGCGATTTCGGGTCGGGACAAGGCCGAGGTCGACGCCTTCCTCGACAAGATCCTCGGAGCGATGCGCGCGACCGTAAAGACGGGCCTGGCGGCTCCTACGTCAACCCTGCCGGGGCCGATCAAGCTCAAGACCAAGGCCGGCGATGTGTACAAGAACGCGGTGAAGGAACCAAACCAGGCAAGGCGCGGCATCGGGATCGTTTCCGCCGCTGCTCTTGCGGGATCGGAAGAAAATGCGCGCGGTCACCTGGTAATTACCGCACCAACGGGCGGGTCTGCCGGGGTCATGCCTGCAGTGATCTATTCACTGGGTCCCGAAGGCGCGAAGAAATCCGACCAAAAGCTTCGCGAGGCACTGCTTGCGGGCGCCATCGTCGGTTATCTGTGCAAGCACAATGCTACGTTGTCGGCAGCCGAAGGCGGCTGCCAGGCGGAAATAGGAGTCGCATCCGGGATGGGCGGCGCGGCCATCGCGCAGGCGCATGACGACCCGCCGCAGATCGCGGCCAACGCCGCCGGCGCTGCGCTGGAGCACCACCTCGGCATGACGTGCGATCCGGTTGCGGGCTTCGTGCAGATCCCGTGCATCGAACGCTGCGCGTTTGGCGCGGTGAAATCGTGGACCGGCTACCTCATCGCCAAAAACGAGATCTCGTCGAACCGGCGCGTCGATATCGACGCGGTGATCACGGCCTTGGCCCAGACGGCAAAGGACATGAACCCGAAGTACAAGGAGACGTCGGAAGCGGGCCTCGCCCAGTCCCTCGTCCTCTGCTGACACACCGGGCAGCGTGACTGCGACGGATCATCGGCCGGTAGCGACGACGTCGATGAGCGTCGTTGCGGCCGCTTGGCTTCTGACCGCAGTCTTCTACTTCTACCAATATTCGATGCGCTCAGCACCGGCGGTAATGGTGCCGGAGCTGAGCGCCGCGTACGGCCTGAGCGTTGTCGGCGTCGCGTCGCTAGTTGGGTTATTCTACTACGCATACGCTCCGTTCAGCCTCGTAGCCGGCGTCGCGCTAGACCAAATCGGACCGAAGAAGGTCGTCCCACTGGGCGCGGCAAGCGTCGCGGTCGGCGCACTCATGTTCTCGACGGCGGATCCCACGATCGGAAGCATCGGTCGCTTCATGCAGGGCGCGGGCGGCGTGTTCGCGCTCATCGGAGCGGTCTACCTGGTGACGACTTTCATGCCGGCGTCGAAGGCCGCTACCCTCATTGGCGCCACGCAAATGTTCGGAATGGCGGGAGGATCGGCCGGTCAGTTCGTCGTTGGGCCGCTGATCGGTTCGGGCCTGCCTTGGGACCGATTCTGGTTCATCATGGGCATCATCGGAATTCCGATCGCCATCCTGCTTTACTTCATGATCCCCAAGCAGGAGCCAAAGCCGAAGGGCGCTGAAGGCGTGGGACTTGGGCCCGCGCTAAAGGCAATGGGCACCGTCTTCATCAACCCGCAGTCGCTTCTCTGCGGCCTGATTGCCGGTTTGATATTCATTCCTACCACCATCTTCGACATGGTGTGGGGAGTCCGTTTCCTCCAGGAAGCGCACGACGTTCCCTACGAGGTTGCGGTGCTGCGCTCGGCGGCGGTCCCGTTCGGCTGGATCATCGGCTGTCCGCTACTCGGCTGGCTGAGCGACCGTATCGGCCGACGCAAACCCGTAATCATCGGAGCGGCGGTGGTCCTCCTGCTCGTTCTCGCTACTATCCTCTACGGGCCGCCCGGAGTGTTTCCGCCTTACTCCCTGGCGCTTGTTGCCGGCATCGCATCGGGCGCGGCGATGATCCCCTACACGGTGATCAAGGAAGCCAACCGGCCGGAACACAGCGGCACGGCAACCGGCGTCATCAACTTCATCAATTTTTCGCTGACCGCGCTGCTCGGGCCGATTTTCGCCAGTTGGCTTACGCGCGCCAGCGCGGGCGGAGACCGTCAGCTCGGCCACTATCAGGAGACGTTCCAGCCGCTGCTGTACGGCGTCGCGCTCGCGATCCTCCTGACGCTCCTGCTTCGCGAAACCGGACCCAAGACACGCAAGGCCGAGGCGGCCTTGCCGCAAGGCGCGGGCATGCCCGCCGAATAGCTTCAACGGAGGACTAAATGTCGACCTTGATCATGGAGCCTCAGCACACGCCGGCAGTCGAGAAGCGGGTTGAGTTCAAGCCCGGCCTGTGGACGAAGGAGATCAACGTCCGCAACTTCATCCAGAACAATTACGAGCCCTATTACGGGGACGAGAGCTTCCTCGCCGGACCTACGGCGCGGACCACTGCAATCTGGAAGAAGCTCACCGATCTGTTCGTCGAAGAGCGCAAGAAGGGCGTCCTCGACGTTTCGCAGATCCCGAGTTCGATCACCGCCCATGACGCGGGTTACATCGACGAGAAGAACGAGGTCATAGTCGGGCTGCAGACGGATGCGCCGTTGAAGCGAGCGATCATGCCGAACGGCGGCCTCAAGATGGTCACCAACGGTCTGGAGGCGTTCGGCTTCAAGCCCGATCCACAGGTCGTCGAGATCTTCACCAAATATCGCAAGACCCACAATGCCGGCGTGTTCGACGCTTACACCCAGGACGTCCGCCGCTGCCGCAGCTCGCATGTCCTGACCGGCCTACCCGACGCCTACGGCCGCGGCCGGATCATTGGTGATTACAGGCGCGTCGCGCTCTACGGCGTCGACCGGCTGATCGAGGTCAAGCAGGCAGAAAAGAATGCGCTCGATCGTCAGTGGTCG
>Ga0307411_10001131_pt1 | contig 10430 bp, 13 predicted proteins | sample DK1Ometagenome_2_FD_203712 | JGI IMG/M metagenome (GOLD analysis project Ga0307411, IMG submission 203712) | Maize rhizosphere microbial communities from greenhouse at UC Davis, California, United States - DK15-O-1 | ecosystem: Host-associated > Plants > Roots > Rhizosphere > Soil | place: USA...
ACTGCAAAGGTGGGGCTTGTTTATGAGTTAACAACCAACATACTTAATGCCATCTTAAATAATGTAGCCGATTTCTTTGAGAGAAATATCAAAGACATTCCATACTCCTTTGATACAACAACCATTCATCCCCCGAACTTTCGTAGACTCTGATTTATTATCTCATGGTATATAGCAAAAACTATCTTGACCTTCCTTACCAGTTACAAAGTCTTTTATTGGTTTATATTTACTTTTTATTTTGTTGAGACTAATAATCTACACCGGCAAGGGGGGCACTGGCAAGACGGTAACTTCCTGCGCAACTGCAATCAAGTTAGCAGAGCGTAATCATCGGACGCTTGTGATTTCAGCAGATCCAGCACATACCCTCAGTGATGCTTTTATGATGCCTGACATTGGTCAGGATCCAAAGCAGGTAACACCGAACTTAACCGCATTGCAAATAGACCCTGTAGTTGAAATGAGCCGACAGTACGGCACTATACTCTCCTATACAGCAACCCTATTTTCCTCTAAAGGCATAGATGAGACGCTTGCTTATGAGATTGCTATGCTGCCTGGTATGACCCAATTATTTTCGCTATTGAAGATAGAAGAAGTCGATCGTGCAAAAACATTTGATGTGGTGGTGCTTGATATGCCTGCCTCTGGTGAAGCGCTACGGTATCTGTATTTCCCTAAGCTTGTGGGCAGCATAGGCCGCAAGCTGACAGGACTTACAGGACTCTTTAGCGGGTTTGCCAAGGTTTTTCAACCATTTACCAAGTTCCCGACACCCAACAAGGATGTCATACAGAGTGAAATGGATCTGCTCGACAGGCTGAATACACTCTCTGACATCATCAATGACAACAATAGAACTTCTGTTAGATTGGTTGCAAACCCAGACACATTCAGCATAGAAAATGCCAAGCGGGTACTCATGTCTACAAGCCTCTATGGTATTAATGTCGATATGGCAATAATAAACAAAATAATGGCTAGCTCATCAGATGATTACTATGCTAGATGGGCAAGCTTCCAGAATTCGAAGGTAGAGGAAGCAAAGGCAAACTTCTATCCCTTGCCTGTAAGAGAGGCACAGCTCTATGGTACTGAGCTCCGTGGCCTCGATATGTTGCGAACACACGGTGACATGCTCTTTGGCACGGATGACCCATCCAAGATATTCTATCGCGGTGAACCATACATGTTTGTAAAAGAAGGAAGTGCGATCAACATGACTGTACAGGTACCCTTTACCGAGAAAGATGACTTTAGCATAGAGCGTTATGGTGACCAGCTTACCATAACCGTTAAGACTGTGACAGGACATAGCCAATGTTGTTCCTTTGCCCGTTGCGACTGCAGGGATGAAGCTTGCCAAGGCGAAGCTTTTGAATCACAAGCTAAACGTGCAGTTTGAGAAAGAACCTTTGTGACCCCTACTCTGTCAGACCGTCTGCAAACAGTTTATATAATATCGAATTTGATTAAATTCGAGAAAGAAATGCCAATAGATCCAGACTTTCCAAAAAACCATCAGCCAATTGGCAAGCACCAGCACGCAGACGGAGAGCATTTTCATTTTGTATGGGGGCCTGGGACAGCCAAAGAGGCTTTAGAAAACGAGGAGGTCAAATCTGCATATCAAACAAGAGGAGAAGAAATAGTTCCTCTAGGCGTTCATGGGACAATGGTAGCTGTCGACTGGGACTCTTGTGTTGCTGACGGCGCCTGTATTGAAGCCTGTCCAGTGCAGGTATTTCAGTGGTACAGAACAGAGAATGATGTTCCTGCAGTTGAGGTGGCAAATGCTACAAGCGCAGGTACAGGCAGCGGGGTCAAAGAAGAACGCAAAGACTATACAGACAAGGCAGATCCAATCAGAGAGCATGATTGCATCTGGTGCATGGCTTGCGTGTCAGTGTGCCCGCCACAGGCGATCAAGGTCGACCAGGCAAATCTAGAGTTTCATGAAAAGGCCGCTGGCACATTCAATGAAGCGTTGTCTAAAGGTAGTGCACCTCCACCACATGCGCATTAGGATCGCAACTGCCTCTAAATGTTCTTAGAAGCGTTGTGATGGAAGTGCACATATGACCAGATTTGCCAGGACTGACTTTAGCCTAAAGCGTCTAGTCGGTAACTCTTACAAGGCTATAGATCGGGGTGTCTACGAAACAAAGCAATCATTCACCCATGATACGATAAGCCTTAGAGAAGCGATTACCTTATGCATTCACGCTCCCCTAATTACCGAGATAAAGTTCTCCTCTCCTTCTCAAGGGAGGATAAGGAATAAGACAGAGCCGGCAGAGATTGCAAAGACAATGGTAGACTCGGGAGCAATCGGGATATCGGTGCTGACACAGCCTTCATTGTTCGATGGCTCAATTGAATATTTGGCGACTATTAGAAAAGGACAGCCAAGGATCCCCCTACTGATGAAAGACATCACTGTCAGCACAGTTCAGATAGATGCAGGTAAAAAGGTCGGTGCAGATTGTGTGCTGCTTATCAAATCCATTTTTGACCGTAACTTAGCCGAAGACAGTATGGAGAAACTTTTAGAATATGCAAAAAATAGAGGCCTTGAGGTGCTAGTTGAGGTTCATACCGAACAAGAGTTTGGAGAAGTGGTTAAAGCAAAAAACGATCTAGTCGGCATCAACAACCGCAACCTTGACACCTTGAAGGTAGACATTACAAACACCGAGAAGTTGCTGAAAATGTATAACAAGGGCAAGAGTGTGATAATAAGCGAGAGCGGTATCAGCAGTCCAAAAGACATACAATACTTGAAGACCGCAGGGGCAGACGCCTTTTTGGTGGGAACAAGTATAATGCAAACAGCCGATATTGGTGCCAAGATCTCAGAATTGTATTATGCGTTATAGAACTGATATCGAACTAGATATCCCTTAAAATAGCACCTTGAACACACATGATTCATCTTTGTTAGGAAGCTATCCTATAAGTGGCAAATTTGGAAAGTATGGCGGTAAATATATACCCGAAACGTTAGCTCCAGCAATTGAGGAGCTAGAATCCGCCTACGAAAAATACAAGAACGAGCCTGACTTTCAGAAAGAACTTTCTTATTACCTCACTGAATACGCTGGCAGGCCTACACCACTTTACCTTGCGAAGAACCTAACAAAACACTTAGGCGGCGCCAAGATATACTTAAAGCGCGAAGATCTTTTACATGGCGGGGCCCACAAAACCAATAACACGCTTGGACAGGCGCTCTTAGCAAGAAAGATGGGCAAAAAAAGGATAATTGCCGAAACTGGTGCTGGCCAACATGGTGTTGGCACAGCCATAGCGTGCGCAGTGCTTGGTCTCTCTGCGGAAATATTTATGGGGGCTAAGGACTACGAGCGACAAAAGCTGAATGTCTTTAGGATGGAACTTTTGGGAGCAAAGGTTTATCCTGTCGAGTCCGGCAGCAAGACACTAAAAGATGCGATAAATGAGGCAATCCGTGATTGGATAGCCAACGTAAAAACGACGTACTATCTTATTGGTTCGGTGGTAGGTCCTCATCCCTACCCGATGATGGTGAGGGACTTTCAAAGTGTGATCGGAAAAGAAATAAAACAGCAGACTTTGGAAATCGAAGGAACTCTGCCCAACGCTGTAGTTGCTTGTGTTGGTGGAGGAAGCAATGCAATAGGCTCATTCTATCCATTCCTTGACAATAGTGATGTGGTGCTATATGGCGTAGAAGCAGGAGGTAAAGGAATCAAGTCAGGCAAGCACTCAGCTAGTCTTGCCTCTGGTTCGGAAGGCATCTTGCACGGCATGTTCACCCGTCTATTACAGGATGACTGTGGACAAGTCATTGAAACCCACAGTATATCTGCTGGACTTGATTATCCGGGTGTTGGACCAGAGCATGCAATGCTCAAAGAGCTCAAACGCGCAAGATACGCTACATGCACAGACCAAGAGGCTATAGAAGGATTCCTTGCATTGTCAAGATCTGAAGGGATAATCCCTGCTCTGGAGCCGTCACATGCAATTTCATACGCAATGAAGCTTGCGGAGGAATTGAAAAAGGACGACATTATAGTAGTCACTCTCTCTGGGCGAGGAGACAAAGATGTAGAGATAGTTCGAGATTACCTCACCAAGAACAAGAACAATAGAAAGAAAAAGACGAAGCATGCAAAATAGAATCACCGAAAAATTCTCTGAGCTGGCAAAAAAAGGAGAAAGGGCTCTTATTTGCTATGTAGTTGCAGGGTACCCAGACACTGGAACTTCGATGCAGGTAATCAACGCCTTGGTGAAGGGCGGCGCCGACATTATTGAAGTAGGCATACCCTTTTCAGACCCGATAGCAGACGGCCCTACCATACAAGCAGCATCAAACACTGCACTGAGGAAAGGCATGACGCCCGAAAAGGCTCTCCATCTAGTAAGAAGTGTCAGAAAGCGGCACCCAAATCTTCCGTTGCTTGCAATGACCTATTCGAACATACTTGTCCGCGCAGGCATGGAAAAATTCATGTCTCAATCCAAGCAATGTGGATTAGACGGATTTATATTGCCTGACATGCCGGTCGAGGAGGCAGACAAATATTTGTTAATGGCTTCAAAGCTTAACCTTGCTACTGTATTCCTTGTATCGCCAAATACGGCAGACGCAAGGCTGCACAAAATTGTAGCCAGCACATCCGGCTTCCTATACGTCGTATCAGTTTATGGCATTACTGGGGCCCGCAAATCTTTTCAGAAATACACTCTAGACACGATCAGGGCAGTTAAGCAGGTTGCTGGAGCAAAAGTCCCCGTAGCAGTAGGCTTTGGAATAAGCAGGCCCGCGCACGCTAAATCTATGATAGCAGCTGGCGCAGAGGCAGTTATTGTAGGTAGTGCCGTCATTAACAAAATATCGGATCCGTCAGGGAATAATATGCTCCAGGATCTCCAGAACTTTGCACAGTCTATGAAAAAGGCCTGCAAAAGCAAGTAGGACAAAATACATTAATGCAAGCTGCAAAAAAGTATGGAATGAACGAGAGAGAGCTCAAATCGCTATTTTGTAGCTCGCTTAGATCAAATCATGTCAAGAACAATGATCTTATACCAACTTCTGAAATAAGGATAGTTCAAGAGGCGCACTGCCGCAGCTTTGACCTTTTGATCGCAACAGTGACAAAGGAACCTGACAGACATGACTATGGTCACTACGACAACATCCTTGTAAGAACACAACTGCTTAAACACTTTGCTCGGCAAGAAAAATGTAGAATAGACTGCATCCGATTTTATCCTGTTGAAGTCAAGTCAGATGATGACGTATTAGATCAGCGCCTGCCAAAGCAGATAATAGACGCAATATTGGCCTTTGGGTTGTCTATATTGGTGCTTGACAAGAACCATTCAAAAGTGGCCCGCGGCCTTGGCAAATTCTTGCCAACTACTCTGATATGCTATACGGGCATTGATGACCACTTCGAAGTAGTTTCAAGATTTGATCGTCTTGTCTCTTGCGGAGTTCTCAACCTTAAAAAGACTATCCTGGCCAAGGCACTTGAGGGCAGCAATACTGGCAGTAAAGCCTATAGTCGTCTTGTTGCACTAGAGCACATATTTCAAAAAATCATCTTCAATCAGCTTTATTTTGAGAATCTGGGCATGACAGAACGAGAATTGGAATTTTTACAAATGATAACGCATATTAGGCCGCCGTCCCAAGAAAAGAAAAGGTTATCACAGCTGATAAAAGAAACAGCAAATGCAAAGATGACAGATTATTTGTAGGCCTTACCTATACAACCAATCCATTTAACTGGAAGTAGTCTTTAATTAGGTCTTAGAGTACATTCATACTATCCGTTATTATTTGATGTGTTTGTCTATTACTCAAATGAGTCTTCTCATTGAAGAAGCAGAAGAACAAATAGAGGGAGTGCCGGTGTGCGGTGCAAACCTGTCGTCACCAGTAGTCGACACTGCGTACTACATTGATGAGGTCCACTACAGTGTAGGAAACAGGATGTACATTGAGAATGCAGACTAGAAAGAACAACCCCCAAATTCCTGACATAGATGAAGAGCGGGATATAGAGTTAGAGAACATAATAGGAAATCTGATGATAGCGCAGTATCAAGTTGACAAGCTGCGTTCTAGGCTGAGCGAGCGTGTCGGAGGATACGGCTCTGCCGGCAACAAAAAGGCGTCTGCACACATTTTCAAACACAACGAAAAATGGTACAAGGTTACAATTCGAGTCGATGAAATGGCAATAAGCCAGCGCGAGCTGTCTGACGATATCAAATAACGCGTAACTACCGGCACACAAAATTTTTTTCTTAAAATGGGAGGACTATTCCCGAATTGTCACGGGAATAGTGTATAAAATTTAGTGGCACCTGAAGCTTTATCCCATCGCGTTCCACAATGACTTCGATTTCATCAAGTGAGTCTGATGCTTCAGTGCCCTCTAGTTTTTTTATGATTACATGAATTGATTCATGAGAAATGAGAGGCTCCATAAAAGGCTCTGCTATCTTGAGAAAATTGTTAACACCTGCCTTTGCTTCCTGCTCGGACTGTACGATTAACATAGTCTGGTCATGGTATGTAAAATATCCCACTATTGAGCCGTCAACAGAACAAGCAAAGGCAAAATCATTAATCCCCATATTATGATCTATTTATCTACTGGCATGGCGAGCAAATCAAATTAATCTTTATCCCCATAGAGAAGCTTCAATTCTTCAAAGCTAAGCTTCGAGCCTGATTGCAGCTTTTTCTTTGCTTCTTCCTTTACTTTGAAAAGCGCGTCGCTTTGTTCGACATAGCCGTACTCCTTTCTCTGCTTGCGCCTCATCTCAGACATTGAATCGAGACGTGCATTGATTGCCTCAAATTGCTTTGCGATGCTATCGTACCTTACAAGATAGGATTGATGCTCTGAGGTTAGCTTTCTTTTTGAATTATAAAAGTTATCCAGTGCTACATTTATCTTAGATATCTTGCTCCGAATCAAGTCGCGCTCATCACTTAGCTGCTTTATGGCATTGTTAATATTGACAGATTCCTGACTCTGTTGGGAGAACTGTTCTCTTATCGTACGTGTAGCCTTGACAGCTTCTAGCTTCATCGTGGCCTCCTTTATCCGGGATAAGATCTCGTTTTTTTCACGTTCACTCTTGTAGTCTTTGGCATCGATTATATCTTGGTTCTTTTGCACAAGGGCCTGCAAGTCCTCTTCTTTTTCTGAAGGAAACCGAGCCTCCATCATTGAAAGAAAGTTCCTTGATTGTGATAGTTTTTCGCTGACCGACAAAAGCTCTGAGTTACGACCATCTATTTCAGACCGTATCTGCTTTAGCCTCTCAGTGTGAGCATCAAGAAGACTTCTCTGCTCCTTGAGGCTGTTACCTATCGAGCGCAATTGGTTCCTGTCAATGTCAATAATCTTGTCCGAGAGCTCTTTGAGCTCGCTGGTAAGCTGGCGCTTTTGTGCTACAAGATCATTCCACCCGAGAGACTCCAAATCTTCCTCCGACAATGGAATATGGCTTGAAGAAGATGATATAAAAATATAGCAGGTGAGAAATTGTCTGATCAAATTGGATCGATAGGCAAAGTCTAAGCCTTAAGACTCATCAACTTATTCACATGATATATACAGCGATAATACATCCGGTCAAGGTCTGCCTTACCAAGATTTAGGAACTATGCCTGTCTATTCACAATAGATAATGATTTCCGTAGCAAACGATAGAGGTCTTTTGAAACAAATGTTAATTTTTCTTTGGACTCCTTGCATAATTGGTGGAAAAATACAGGTTTGCATTAATAGGAGCACCTCCCAGCTATTCCATGTTCATCTAATTATGAGTCGATCGTAGATTAAAATCAGGTCGAATTCTATAGTTTGCAACTCCTAGTAAGATAATTGTCACTTCCTTGGATAGATGTTAAGAATGGTGGCGATACTTGACCATCGCCTAGAATGCTAAGCGAAAAGTCATAGAAAGAGTAGAATTAATAACTGGGAAGAATAGTCCGCCCGGTAAAGAAGCACATGCTGTCCTATTCTAGGAATTGTCTGTTGAAAATATATCCCCCTCCCCCTCCAGTGCACTATCCATTATATAGTTCCTTTAAAATTTACTATACAATGGCAAATACGTCAAGAAATGTAGCAGAATTAGAGATAGAGGATATTGAAGGTATTGGGCCAACTACAGCCCGCAAAATGAAGGAAGCAGGAATAAGTTCAGTTATGGAACTGGCGACAGCAGTACCCGAGGAGCTCGCTACAGATTTGGGCGGCTCAAAAGAAACAGCTGCTACCTTCATCATGGCAGCTCAAAAGCTGCTAAGGGAAAGCGGCATACTTGACAATGAATTTACTACCGCCGATATTGAGCTTGAAAAGAGAAAGTCTCTTTTGCGCTGCAGCACTGGATCAAAATCCCTTGACGAATTGCTACTCGGCGGCATTGAGACTCAAGCAATTACAGAGTTTTACGGTGAATTTGGAAGCGGCAAATCACAGATATGCCACACCCTATGTGTCACTGCCCAGCAACCGGTAGAACAAGGGGGGCTTGGCAGCGGAGCCATATTAATCGACACCGAAGGAACGTTTAGACCCGAAAGAGTGGATCAAATAGCAAGAGCAAGAGGTCTGGATCCAAGTGAAATACTGAAGAAGGTAGCAATATGCAAGGCTTATAACAGCAGCCATCTTGAGCTAATAGTCAAGTCGATGGGCAAATACATCGACGACTTTAAGGCCAAAATGATAATAATTGATAGCATCATTTCGCTCCACCGTGCCGAGTTTGCTGGCCGCGGCACATTAGCAGATAGGCAGCAGCGCCTCAACAGCATTATGCACAAGCTGGTAAAGATCGCTGAGATTTACAACGTGGCCATCATTGTTACAAACCAAGTTCAGTCTACGCCAGACACATTCTTTGGAGACCCAACCAAACCGGCAGGCGGAAACGTAATCGGACATGCATCAACGTACAGAATATACCTGCGTAAGGCTGGCAATGACAGAATAGCCAAGATAATTGACTCGCCATACCACCCATACTCTGATGTCAGATTTACTGTCAATGAAAAGGGCGTTGACGATATCGACTCAGAAGTTCCAAAGAAAAGGACAGCAAGAGAAAAAGAGGACGATTAGATTAGAGAAGAGAAAACTTTTTCTCTGCCTCTTTTAATTTTTCCAAGTCTCCGCAGTAACTTATCATCTGGGACAACTTATCCCTCGCTTTGCCGCTTTTTATGGCATCTCTTGCAAATTCCACACCTTCTTTGAGGTTGGAGGCATTTTTGCCGACTACAAGCGCAGCAGCAGCATTGAGAATCACAATATCCCTTTTTTCTCTGCTGCCCTTACCGTAAACTGACTGCAAGGTGCTCATAATCGAATCTATTTTTGAATTTACTCTCAATTGCTCTGGCTTGGCTACTTCCATCCCGATCGCACTAGGATGAAGGCGTATCCTTCTTGTCGTGTGGTTGTCGCTTGAAATCCAATAGATGTCATTTTGGCAAGTATTTGAAAGCTCGTCAAAACCATCGTGGGAGTAAACTATCATGGCTTCGTTGACATACCCTGAGCATACTTCAGAGAAAACTTGTAGAAGTTGTGGCTCAAAGACTCCAATGAGTTGACCGGATATGTTGGTACAAGGGTTGCTCAGTGGTCCGATCTTGTTAAAGACCGTTCTAACTCCAATAGACTTTCTTACCGAGGCAACATTTTTCATTGATGGGTGGAATAATGGAGCAAATAGAAATCCTATGCCAATTTTCTCGATGCAGGATTGAACCTTTGTTGGTGGCGCATTCAGATCAAGGCCGACGTACTCAAAAAAGTCAGCACTGCCGCAGAGGCTAGAAGCTGACCTGTTACCGTGTTTAGCCACCTTGGCAGTAGCTGCAGATGCCACTATGGCTGCTGCGGTGCTGATGTTAAATGAGTTTCTTGAGCCACCACCTGTTCCACAAGTATCAATGAGAGATCCGCTTACTTGAGGCGTAATCTTGGTTGCTTGGTTTCTCAACGAAATAAGAATTGATCTAAGCTCATCAGACGTCTCACCTTTCATTGCAAGAGCTACAAGAAAAGCCGCGACAGCCGTCTCAGGAACCATTGCAGCAAGGATTGCATCAAGAGCGTGAGATATTTCTGCAGGAGTTAAATCGGTCTTTGCGACCAGCTTTTTTATTTCGGGTCGCAAATCAGTCATACGGTCATTTTTTCACCATAGATATGAAGTTTAGGAGCATCCTTCGGCCTTCACTTGTGAGGACAGACTCCGGGTGAAATTGAACGCCTTCCATAAGGTATTGCCTATGTCTGATGCCCATTATCTCGCCATCATCTAGAGCTCTTGCAGTCACTTCAAGGCATGATGGAAAGGTATTCTGATCAGCTACTAGTGAATGA
>Ga0307411_10001132_pt1 | contig 10430 bp, 5 predicted proteins | sample DK1Ometagenome_2_FD_203712 | JGI IMG/M metagenome (GOLD analysis project Ga0307411, IMG submission 203712) | Maize rhizosphere microbial communities from greenhouse at UC Davis, California, United States - DK15-O-1 | ecosystem: Host-associated > Plants > Roots > Rhizosphere > Soil | place: USA...
TTCCTTATGAAAAAATAGCCTGGAAGGTTACAGACAGCAACCTGAACTTTACTAAAAACACAAACGAATGGACAGGAACAGAAATTGTATTTGAAATATCTGAAATAAATAACAAAACCCAGGTCCGTTTTACTCATTTGGGATTGGTTCCCCGGATTGAATGTTATGATGGATGCTCCAATGCATGGAATAAACTTATTCAGGAAAGCTTATACAACCTGATAACTACGGGAAAAGGAACAAACGTTTTTGGATAAAAAATATTTTAGCTGTAGTATGGCAATACAGTCAAATTACAATGAATAACTTGTTGTTTTTTACAATTCACCCTTTCAGCTACAACATCCTTCCTTTTGGATACATTCATTTTTAAGATCCGTTGCACCTTTGCAATATCAAAAATCTATAAAAATGAATTTACAAAACAATACCATTTTAGTTACAGGCGGAACCTCCGGCTTTGGCTTTGAGTTTGCTTCAAGGCTTATTGCACTTGGAAATACAGTGATCATAACGGGCCGGAACCCTCAAAAGCTGGCTGAAACCAAAAAGAAACTTCCCGCCGTTCATATTGTCCGGAGTGATGTGAGTAAACCCGAAGACATTGTGGGTTTGTACAATCAGGTTACCAAAGATTTTCCCGGTTTGAACATGATTATTAATAATGCAGGCGAAATGCGGAAGCTAAGCCTCAACCAGCCACATGACTTTACCGATCTTACCCGGGAAATAGATATTAACCTGATGGGCCCGATAAGGATGATCCAGCAATTTTTGCCACATCTTAAAACCAAACAAAATGCTGCCATAATGAATGTTACTTCCGGAATAGCCCTGATGCCATTTGCGATCTCTCCGGTCTATGGAGCCTCTAAATCCGGGCTTCGTTCTTATACACAATCCCTGAGGATACAATTAAAGAATACGAATATTAAAGTGATCGAACTGGTGGCCCCGGGTTCCTCAACTCCCCTGAATGATAAATTTAAAACAGAGTCAGGCTTCAGTGAAAAGGCATTGATGTCGCCCGAAAAAATAGTGGATGCGGGAATTAAAGGAATGCTGAAGGATAAAAATGAAATTTACCCGGGCTTAGCGAAGCTAATGCGTATTATGAGCAGGATCGCTCCTAAGTTTATGATCAATATGGCGGGTAAAACGGGCGCTTCTTTTATGTATCAAAATAATGCTTAACTTGTAGATACAATGGCAGCCCAGCAACCCATACGAATTAAATCCATAAACGAGATCCATAAGGCTTTGGGATTACCCATGCCGGAACATCCCTTGATAACTGTTCTGGATTATGGGGCGGTTAGCAATGAGCCTCATGAAACAAGTGTGGTAATGGATTTTTATTCCATCTCCATTAAACGTGGTGTAAATAAAATGTATTATGGCCACCAAACCTATGATTTTGACGGTGGTGTTATGGCACTTATGGCACCCAACCAGGTTTTAAGATCCGTTGAGCATTCCGCTGTTACAGAACGTTCCGGATGGATCATGCTTTTTCACCCGGATCTTTTATGGAATACTACGCTTGCAAAAAAAATCAAACAATATGATTTTTTTGATTACTCCACTACCGAGGCATTGTTTGTTTCTGATAAAGAAGAAGCTGTAATGAATTCCATTATCGATAACATCAAACATGAGTACCGGGCAAATATTGATAAATTCAGCCAGGAAGTGATCATTGCGCAATTGGAGTTGTTATTTACGTATGTACAACGGTTTTACGAACGCCAGTTTATTACCAGGAAGATCTCGGGTAATCAAATCCTCAACCGTTTGGAAGATTTGTTAAATGATTATTTTAATAACGATGAATTACTTTCAAAAGGATTACCTACGGTTCAATATGTAGCCGATAAGCTGAATTTATCCACCAAGTATTTAAGCAATTTATTAAAACAAATTACCGGGGAAACTACCCAGCAGCATATTCACAACAAGCTTATTGAAAAGGCAAAAGAAAAACTATCCACTACAAATTTATCAGTGAGTGAAATTGCTTACGAACTTGGATTTGAGCATTCCCAGTCGTTCAGCAAATTATTTAAGGCAAAAACAAATCAATCCCCGCTGGATTTCAGGCAATCTTTTAATTAAGGGAGAATTTCGAGACACGATAATTTGTTTATATATTTGATAGATTACAGCTATTAAATGACTTTTCGATACGCCCGGCATACCACCGACCTGGATAAAATAGAAAAATTCTATACCACAATTACCGGACTTCAAAACCTGGGTGGATTTAAGGACCACGATGGGTATGATGGGATCTTTTTGGGTTACCCTGATTTGGACTGGCATTTGGAATTTACCACATCACCGCATACACCTAACCGGGATTTTGATGAAGATGATGCGCTTGTTTTTTATGTAAATACATTGTTGGAGTATACGAAAATCCGGGAAAATCTTCAACTAAATAATATCATTCTTCAAACTCCAAAAAATCCGTATTGGGTTATGAATGGAATTATGATCAACGACCCGGATGGACACAATGTTATTTTTTCAGTTATCCGGAAGGAACTCAGGAGTACTGATCCCCTTACAAACCTGGTAAAGGAAAAGAACATTCATGCCTGGAGTGCGCTTGTTGATTGGGTTAGGCACCTGCCTTACGGAAGAAATGCAAACAGGGAAGACCTTTCGCTGGTTGTAAAAGAAAACAAAGGGACCTGTAGTTCCAAACATGCATTTCTTAAAAAAATAGCTGACCTGAACCAGGTAAAAAATGTAGACCTGGTTTTAGGGATGTATAGAATGAACCATCTGAATACACTTAAGATCGGGAATACGATACTGGATGCCGGCCTGGAATATATACCGGAGGCACATTGTTATTTAAAGCTCAATAATACAAGGTTCGATATTACTTTGCCCGGCTCAGGTATTGATAATTTGTCTGAGGATATCATTAAGGAAATACATATTCAACCGGAACAGGTAAATACGTTTAAAGTGGAATTACATAAGGAATATTTAAAAAACTGGATCGCTGAAAATTCAATACCTTTAAGTTTTGATGAAGTTTGGGAAATAAGGGAAAGGTGCATAAAAAAGCTTAGTGAATAAAAGATATGAGAACAAAAATTTTAATTGCAGGTATCGGTGGGGTTGGAGGTTACTTCGGAGGGTCACTTGCCAACTATTATGAAGGAAGCGATGCGGTTGAAATCAGCTTCTATGCCCGTGGTGAACATTTAAAAGAAATTCAAAAGAAAGGATTAAGGGTTATAAAAGGTAAGGATGAATTTATAGCCAAACCAGTAATAGCTTCTGACAACGCAGATGAGATTGGTGTGGTGGATTATTTGATCGTTTGTACAAAAAGCTACGGCCTTGAACCTATTATTCACCAATTAAAATCCTGTATAAATAAAGATACCATCATTCTTCCTCTCTTAAATGGAGTTGATAGCCGTGAAAAAATAAAAAAAATGCTTCCTGCTAATGTTATTCTGGATGGATGCGCTTACATCGTAGCACGTTTGAAACAAAGTGGCATTGTTGAGAATATTGGGAATATTCAAACTCTCTATTTTGGCCTGGATAATTATGAAGACGAACGTTTAAATAAACTGGAACAGGTTTTTAAAAAAGCCGGTATAGAAGCAACTTATTCGGGAAATATTACTAAAATAATCTGGGAGAAATTTATATTTATTTCACCAACAGCAACGGCTACATCTTATTTTAATAAGCCGATAGGTGAGGTTTTGGCAGACAATGAAAGTTTTGAAACTATTTCCAAACTTATAGAAGAAGTAAAACAAGTTGCAGAAGCAGCAAAGATCACTATGCCTGAAAATATTTCAGAGATCAGCATGAACAAACTGAGGTCGATGCCGTATGAAACCACGTCCAGCATGCATGCGGACTTTAAAAATAATAAAGAGCAAACAGAGCTGGATTCACTTACTGGATATGTAATTTCGGAAGCAAAAAAATATGGATTGGAGGTTCCGACGTATATAAAAGCATACGAAAGACTTCAAAATAAAAGCTGATTAAATTCAGCCCGGTCAAAACCAAACACTTTAATAATTCAAATCATCAAAATACTTATATGTATCCCGAAATAACCGCGATATCACCCGATCACGAGATCGTAAGCTCCAGGATCTTTCATGTTCCTGCAAAATTTTTATTCCGTGCCTGGGCAGAACCGCAACATTTAAAAGAATGGTGGGGACCTGAAGGTTTTACCAATACATTCCACAATTTTGATTTCAGGGTAGGAGGGAACTGGAAATTTACCATGCATGCACCCGTGAAGGGTAATTTTGAAAATGAATGTGAATTTACCCATATCGAAGAACCATCATTAATTGCATGGAAACGGTATTCAAAGCCTTTATTTAAAGTAGTAGCCACTTTTGAAGAGACGGAAAAGGATAAAACCCTCTTAACCTTCCGGCAGATCTTCGATACGGTGGAAGAATGCAATAAGATAAAACCTTTTGCTGTTGAGAAAAACGAAGAAAACTTCGACAGGCTGGAAGTGGAGCTGACAAAAATGAAATAATTTATACCAGGATCCAAACCTGGGAAATTGGAATTTGGGATTATTGGGTTTTGGTAAATTCAACATTTATGCTATTTTTACTCTATCAACCACATTGAACTCAACAACTAACTGGTGAAAACCTTTTTTGCTTCACATCCTGCTATGAAGATCAACCTGCGATTTTTGCATGTTCTGATCAGTTGTATGATTTTGTGCTCCTCTGTGTATGCAAACTGCCCGAATATTAATTCAGCTTTCACCACTTCACAAACCGTTATTTGCGGCCCGGGTCCACAGGTTATTAGTTTTACTAATACCAGCACGGGTGCAGGGGCTACAGCTGCCAATTATACCTGGTATTTAAACGGGGTGCCTTTTTCCACTACAAGCGGGCTATCTGCACCTGCAACATCTAATATATCTGCGCTGGGTACATATACATATATGCTGGTGGCTGAAGATACCGGAACTCATTGCAGGGACACAGCTTTAATGAATGTAATTATCCGCCCCGTTCCAAATTCATCTTTTTCATTTAACAATAATAATACCTGTGCAGGAACAACCATAAACTTTACGAATACATCCACAGGCACAGGAGGTTTTACCACCTATCAATGGAACTTTGGTGATGCCGGAACGTCAACCGGGATAAACCCAAACCATGTATATGCCGCAGGCGGAACGTATAATGTAAGCTTAACGGTTATCAACGGGGCAGGATGCGTAAGCACTTCCACCCAAACGGTTACTGTAGCTCCTATACCGGTTGCCAATATCGCCGGAGATGACGGGGATGGAAATACAAGCTGGTGCTTAAGCCCCATCGATACCAACTCTACAGACGCGGTTACCTTCTTTAATTTTTCAACGGGCGCAAGTTTATACAGCTGGGATTTTGGCGATGGAAGCCCGGTGTTTACCACCGGTTCTACCGGCAGTTTTATACATACGTATACCACCTACGGAACTTATACTGTAACCATGACAGCTACAGGTGCCAACGGATGTACTAACTCAACTACGCTAACAGTTGTTTTCGATAAATTTGTTGCTGCTTCCTTTAGTGTACCACTCGGGCAGTTCTCCGGCTGTGCTCCGCATTCGGTAACACCTGTAAATGCTTCCCAGAATGCAGCGGTTTATGTATGGAATTTCGGTGATGGAAGCCCTTCTGTTACCACTACCAGTTTCACTCCACCATCTCATGTATACACAACAGGTGGAAGTTATACCATTTCATTACAGGCGTCCAATAGTTGTAATACTTCTAATTCTACCGTGGGGCCAATTACCATTGTAGGTGCGCCGGTCATAAATTTTACCGCAACACCATCGCCGGGTTGTGCACCTCAAACAGTAACGTTTGGGAATACTACCACCGGAGCGTCACCCATCAATAATTATTACTGGGATTTTGGGAATGGAAATATTTTAAATGGGGTACGGTTTCCACCTCCGCAAGTATATAACAGCGGAACATATACCATCATGCTTATATCAGGCAATGCATGTGGAACCGATACTATGTACAGAACTATTGTTGTTGATACAATACCTGTTTCCTTATTAAATGTAACTCCAACTGTGGGTTGTACACCACTTACGGTTTCTGCAAGCCAAACATCAACCGGTGGCGCATTAAGCTACCAGTGGTTTATTAATGGATTTCTAAGCTATACAACACCCACAATTCCCAACCAGGTATTTACGGCACCGGCAGGAAATAGTGCTGTTAATCACACCATCCGTTTAAGGGTTTCCAATCATTGCGGATTGGATGACAGCATTGTAACGATAACAGTGCATCCACAGGTAAATGCAATCATGGCACCCGTAAATTCAACGATATGTGCCGGAGGTTCGGTAAATTTTACACAATCCTCACAAGGAACTAATTTAACCTATAACTGGGACTTTGGAAATGGAAATACAAGCACGGTAGCTAATCCGGGTACACAATCTTATCCGTTACCCGGAACCTATACCGTAAGATTAATTATAAACGGGTTTTGCGGAGCAGACACAGCATTCGGAACGGTGGTGGTAAACCCCATACCGGTTGCACCTACTGCTTTGGGAACCACTATATGTGCAGGCACAAGCACCACATTAACAGCTACTGCTCCCGGTCCAAATTATCAATGGTATAATTTACCCGCTGCCGGAACACTGCTGCAAAATGGTGCCAGTTATACAACCCCCGTTTTAGGAACTACAACAACTTATTATGTTCAAACCACACAGGCGGGTTGTACAGGGCCAAGAACCCCGGTAACAGTAACCGTAAATACAGCACCTGTGGCACCAACTGTAACGGGCGCAACCATTTGTTCCGGCAATACGGCCACCTTAACGGCTACAGCCCCGGGCGGATTTTATCAATGGTTTAACTTACCTGCTGCAGGAACCTTACTGGACACAGGGGCTACTTTTACAACACCTGTATTAACTAATACAACTACGTACTATGTGCAAACAAGTGCCGGAGGATGTAACAGCACCAGAACTCCGGTTACAGTAACTGTAAATCCAATACCTGCAATGCCTGCAGCAGCCAATGCAACGATATGTTCAGGAAACAGTGTAACATTAAATGCAACCGCTCCCGGTGGAACTTATCAATGGTATGATTCGCCAGCAGCAGGAATTTTATTACAAACCGGTGCTTCTTATACAACTCCGGTATTAAGTTCCACCACTACCTATTATGTACAAACAACTGTAAACGGATGTACAGGTCCGAGGCGTGCTGTAACAGTTACAGTAAATCCCATTCCGGTTGCTGATTTTACTCCGGGCATTAATTCGGGCTGCGCAGGATTGTTAGTCAGTTTTAATAATAACTCAACATTAGGTGGTACATACAGCTGGACCTTTGCCGGTGGAACACCCGCAACATCCAATGTATATACGCCACCGGCTGTTACATTTAATACTGCGGGCAATAACATGGTTCATTTGACGGTGAATGTGGCAGGATGTATAAATCATGATACGGCTTTTATAAATATAGCTCCTTTACCTACACCTGCATTTACTGTTGTACCCAATAACGGCTGTGCTCCGGTTTTAAGCACTATCACAAATACAAGTGGGATAACGGCAGGGGACACGTATAACTGGACGTTGGGAAATGGAGCTACAAGCACGGCTTTTACTCCACCGGGTGAGAATTATACCAATACTTCACATTTAGCGGATAGTGTTTATACCATTAAACTAGTTATTACAGCAGCGAATGGTTGTAGTGACAGTGTTTCGCACCCGGTAACAGTTCATCCTCTTCCTTTGGCAACATTTACCGTTAATGATGATACGATATGCACAAATGGAACCATTGTATTTTCGAATACTTCCACCGGAGCTAACTCTTACGCCTGGAATTTCGGTGATGCCGGAACAAGCAGCTTACAAAACCCGGCACATCCTTATACATCACCGGGAATTTATACCGTTCAATTAATTTCGTCCACCGCATTTGCATGCCGTGATACAGCATTCAGAACCATTGTTGTGGATTCAGTACCAACAGCTGCATTTACAAATTCTACCGAATGTTCAGGATTTGCGACTCAATTTACCAATACTTCTACAGGAAGCCAGGTAATCCATGCATGGAATTTCGGGGATGCAAGCCCTGTTTCAAATCTTACTGATCCAACCCATTTATATGCCACTAACGGAACATATAATGTTGTATTAACCGTAACCAATGCTTTTGGATGTACTAACTCAGTTACGCATCTTGTAATTGTAAACCCGGTTCCTGTTGCAAACTTTAATAATACAACTGTTTGTTTAGGACAAAACACTGCTTTTACTGATATAACAACCGGTTCACCTATTAACTGGATCTGGGATTTCGGAGATACAACTCCTGTTTCAAATATACAGAACCCAACCCATGCTTATTCAACTGCCGGAACTTACACAGTTACATTAATTGCTTTCGGTGGTGCAGGATGTTCGGATACCATTCAGAGAACAGTTGTAATCAATCCGGTTCCCGCATCTAACTTTACATTTACATCGGTTTGTGCAACGGATACTACTTTCTTTACGAGCACCTCAACGGGTGCCCCAAATACATTTACCTGGAATTTTGGAGATAGTTTTACGGATAATTCAAATAATCCGAACCCGCAACATATGTATACAACAGCCGGAACATATAATGTTGTTCTTACAACCGGCTATTCAGCTACGGGCTGCACCAATTCTGTTACGATTCCTGTGCAGTCTTATCCACGTACTGTTCCATCATTTACATCCAATACTCCCTGCTTAAATTTTGCCACACAGTTTACGGATAATACTACCAATGCTCCTGTTTCATGGTCGTGGGACTTTGATGATGGAAGCCCGCTGAATGTGTCACAAAATCCTTCTCATACTTATACAAATCCCGGAATATACCAGGTAGTTCTTACCACAGAAAACAGTTTCGGCTGTGTGGACCAGATCAGCTTAAATACAGTTGTAAACCCATTGCCAATAGCGGCTTTTGATTACGATACGGTTTGTTTGAACAGCACTACCACATTTAATGATCAGTCTGCTTCGGCTGTTGGATGGAACTGGGATTTTGGTGACGGGGGGACCAGCACTTCTAACTCACCAACACATTTATATACCACTGCGGGCACATTTAATGTGAGCCTTATTGTAGCCAATGTATTTGGTTGTACAGATACCATTCAACATACAATTACTGTAAACCCGAATCCCGTATCGGCTTATACACCAAGTACCGCATGTCATACCTATCCAACCCAGTTTACCGATAATTCTACTGCTGCGGTTAGCTGGAACTGGGATTTTGGCGATGTTACAGGCACCAGCAGTTTACAATCACCGTCGTATGTTTATACTAATCCCGGTAACTATAATGTAAATTTAACAGTATCCAATATATTCGGATGCACTAATTCATCTACGCAGGTGGTTACCGTACTTCCACAACCACAGGCTGATTTTAGTTTTACTACCGTTTGTGCAGGCCAGTCGGTACAATTTACAGATTTAACCAATGGGTCTCTTTTAACCAGCTGGAGTTGGGATTTTGGTGATGGTTCACCGGTAAATACAGTTCAGCACCCATCTCATACATATACGGTGGGCGGTTTGTATACAACTACGCTTATAGCTGGTAATTCAGCAGGCTGTGCTGATACGGTTGTACTTCCTGTAGATGTTAACACTGTTCCGGTACCCATGTTTACTGCTAATACAACCTGCCAGGGAAATATAACGTCATTTACGGATCAATCAACCGATTCAGTAAATATTATTGACTGGTTCTATGATTTTGATGATGGAAACCATTCTTTTTCACAAGACCCGAATTATATTTTCCTTGCTGCCGGTATTTATAATGTTTCGTTAACGGTAACAAATATACATGGATGTGACAGCACCATTGTGTTACCTGTTGTGGTGAATATTGTGCCAAATGCAATGTATGTTTCGGATACCGTTTGTATAGGATCACCTACCACCTTCACGGACCTTTCTACCGGTATTCCAAATTACTGGAACTGGGATTTCGGAGATGGGAATGTTGATTCCCTATCAGGAGCAACTGTTGCACATATTTATTCTTCTCCGGGATCCTATTTAACTTCTTTAACTGTTTCGAACGGGCCCGGATGCTCTGACCAGGCATTTCGAATTGTTCAGGTTATAGCGGATGTAGCTGCTGGTATTTCGGCACCTGCCGATGCCTGCGTAAATGGATTGGTAATCATGAATGATGCATCTGTTATCACAACAGGTACAATTGCCACCAGCAGTTGGGACTTTGGTGACGGATCGCCTGTTGTTAATGCTTTAAACACTTCTCACGTGTATAACTCCACCGGAATGTTTATTATAACCCACCAGGTTACAAGTAACGGTG
>Ga0307411_10001133_pt1 | contig 10429 bp, 10 predicted proteins | sample DK1Ometagenome_2_FD_203712 | JGI IMG/M metagenome (GOLD analysis project Ga0307411, IMG submission 203712) | Maize rhizosphere microbial communities from greenhouse at UC Davis, California, United States - DK15-O-1 | ecosystem: Host-associated > Plants > Roots > Rhizosphere > Soil | place: USA...
AAATATTTTTTCGTGAGTTGAAATTTTGACACGAAAGCTTGGACTATATTTCACGTCGGACGGGACGATAAGTTGCAAAAAAAATTCCGGCCCGCACGACGAGCGGGCCGGATAAGATCGTGGAAGCTTTGCGGTGCTTAGACTTCCTTCTCCTTCGCTATCAGCCGGTCGCCCTGGTCGCGTGGCGTCTCGGCGCCGGGGAGAACAAAGCTGGTACCCTCGGGCACCGAGCGCTCCTTTTCGAGCACGGCGTTGAGCACGTCGCTCACCCGGGTCGCGGGGATGATCTCGAGCTCCTTGCGGACGTCTTCGGGGATCTCCTCGGCGTCGGTTTCGTTCTGCGCCGGAAGCACGATGCGGCGAATTCCCGCTCGGTGAGCGGCAAGCACTTTTTCCTTGATCCCGCCGACCGGAAAGACCAGGCCGGAAAGGGTGATCTCGCCCGTCATCGCAGTGTCGGAGCGGACCTTGCGGCCGGTGTATAGGGACGCGAGAGCCGACGCCATCGTGACGCCCGCTGACGGGCCGTCCTTCGGGATCGCCCCGGCCGGGACATGCACGTGGATGCCGTTGTGCTTGATGATCTCGGGGTCGATGTCGAACTCAGACGCGTGCGACCACAGATAGCTGCGGGCCGCCTGGGCCGATTCCTTCATCACCTCGCCGAGCTGACCGGTCAACGTGAGGCCGCTGCCGCCCGGAAGCGAGGTCGCCTCGATGAACAGCACCTCGCCGCCCATTTCGGTCCAGGCCATCCCGGTCGCGACGCCGGCGGGCAGTTCGTCACGGGCCGATTCCGGGTAGAAACGCGGACCGCCGAGATAATCTTTGATCTCTTTGGCTGTGATGGTGAATTTTGCTTCCACCACCCCGTCCGCCGAAGCGGCGTCCACCCCTCCTTCGGCGGGAGGGGCGCTTTCAGCGACTTTCAGGGCGACCTTGCGGGCGAGGTTCCCGACGGTCCTTTCGAGCTGGCGTACGCCGGCCTCGCGCGTATAACGGGCCGTCAGAAGATTGACCGCGTCGTCGGTGATCTCGAGCTGCTCCTCGGTCAGCCCGTTCTCCTTGACCTGCCGCGGGATCAGGTATTGCCGGGCGATGTTCAATTTCTCGAGGTCGCTGTAACCGGCAAGCTGGATGATCTCCATGCGGTCGCGGAGGGGTGCCGATATAGGTCCGAGCTGGTTGGCGGTCGCGATGAAGAACACGTTCGAGAGGTCGAAGGGCAGATCGAGATAATTGTCGCGGAATGTGTTGTTCTGCTGCGGGTCGAGGATCTCGAGCAGGGCCGAGGCCGGGTCGCCGCGGAAGTCGTTGCCGAGCTTGTCGATCTCGTCGAGCATCATGACGGGATTATTTACGCCTACGCGGCGGAGCGCCTGGATAATGCGGCCCGGCATCGCACCGATATATGTGCGGCGGTGCCCGCGCAGCTCCGCCTCGTCGCGCATGCCGCCGAGGCTCATCCGCTCGAATTCACGGCCCAAAGCGCGGGCGATCGAGCGGCCGAGGCTTGTTTTACCCACTCCCGGAGGGCCGACGAAAAGCAGGATCGGGCTTTTTGAATCGGGCCTGAGCTTGATCACGGCGAGCGACTCCAGAATGCGTTCTTTTATGTCCTCGAGACCGTAATGGTCCTCGTCGAGGATCTTTCGCGCCTCGTTGAGGTCGAGCTTTTCAGGGCTCGATTTCCGCCAGGGCAGATCGAGCACATATTCGAGATAGGTACGGATTACGTGGTAATCAGGCGCCGATTGCGGCAACGCCTCCATCCGCTTGAGCTCGCGTTCGGCCTCTTTGCGGACGTCTTCGGGCAGGTCGGCGGTCTCCAGCCTTTCCCTGAGCTGTGCAGCCTCGGCCTTTTCGCCGGTGTCGTCCTCGCCGAGCTCCTTCTGGATCGCCTTCATCTGCTGGCGGAGGACATAATCCCTTTGCGATTTGTCCATCTCGCTCTGAGCTTCGGTCGCGATCTTGGAGCGGATCTGCATTATCTCGAGCTCGCGGGCGAGTGAGGCGTGCGTGAGCGTCAACAAACCGTCGACGGTGCCCGATTCGAGCATCTTCTGCTCGGTCTCGACGCCGAGGTCGAGCACGGAAGCCAGAAAATAAGCGAGCTGGACCGGATCGTTCTGCGTCATCACTGCCATCCGGACCTCGGGCGGCACGTTGGGTAGAAGGGCGAGGGCCTGCTGGATAAGGTTCTGGATGTTGCGTTTTAAGGCCTCGATCTCCTCATCGTCGACGCGGGTGAGCTTCGGCATTATCTGCACGCGGGCCTTGAGGAACGGCTCGTCCTGGATCCATTCGACCACCTCGAAGCGGTCCATGCCTTGCACGATGAGCTGCATCACGCCCTCGTTGCGCATCATCCGCTTGATATTGACGACCGTCCCGATGCGATAGAGGTCGTCGTACCGGGCCTCGTCGCCGGTGACGCCGTCGCTCTTTGTGGTGATGCAGCCGAGCAGCTTTTCCTCGGTCGAGAGCGCGGTCTCGGTCGCCTTCATCGACCGTTGCCGGCCGACCGCGAGCGGGACGACTGTCTCAGGAAACAGCGTCGTGTTCTGCAGCGGCAGCACCGGTATTTCGAAAGGTTCAGCCTTCGACTCGGCGGCCTGGTTTTGCTCCTTTTCTTCAGCCATGCGTTCGGTCCAGTTCCTTGTTGCTATTTTTGTTTCCAAAGCTTGATGATCAGAAGTCCGTTTTCGAAATTGTGCTCGACCCGGGCACCCTCGATGGCCGCCGGGAACTGAAGCGTCTTTTCGAAGCTGCTGTAGGTGATCTCCATCTGGTGGTACGAGAAACCGGCCACCGCGCACGACCTGTCCTTGCGCGTGCCGGCGATGTAGAGCACGTTTCCCTGAATGTCGATCTCGACGTCTTCGGGCGAAACCCCGGCCAGCTCCACCTTGACGAGCCAGCCCTCCGGCGTCTGGAAAACGTCTGCCGCCGGCAGCCACAAAGGCCCCGACGGCTTGACCTGCTTGGACGACCCGAGAAACTGGAAATGCCTGTTGATCGATTTTGCCATTTGTCAGTGGTCGGTGGCCGGTGGTCAGATCAGCCCCAATTGCTGACCACCGGCCACGACTGCCTACTTCTTTCCCCAAAAACCGCTTCCGCTCGATATCTCTTCCAGCGTCTCCGCGATCTCGCGTTCGTCTTCCATCTCGAGGGCGACGTCGGCCATCGCTATTATACCCGCGAGCTCCCCGGCCTCGTTCACGACGGGCACGCGGCGGACCTGGCGGTCGCCCATCAGGCGGATCGCTTCGAACGCGAAATCGTCCGGCTTGACGCTGAAAACCTCTTTGGTCATCGCGTTTGCGATCGGTGATGCGGTTTCCTGGCCTTCAGCGACCGCACGCACCACGATGTCGCGGTCGGTCACGATGCCGACGAGCTTGCCGCCATCGACCACCGGGATCGAGCCCATATCGCCTTCCCGCATCATCTCGGCGACCTGCTGCAGCGACATTTGCGATGTCGCCGTCGTAACGGACGCCGTCATGATGTCGCGGCATCGCACGCGTGCGTTTTTCTCAGCTTCCGCCATAGTGTCCGCCTATGGAATCATTTTGTTAGAGATACGCTTGGAAAGCAAGGGGTTTCGAAATGGCGGGAGGTGTCGCGGCAGATGCGGCGATCGACTCACATAAAGTAGTTCCATCGGCGAGCGGAGATGTTGTCGACCGGTCCGAAACTGGCGGTTCAGACCTTTTGCGGCGGATTTTCGCGGATCGGCGCGGATCAGGAAAAAGAAAAGTTTCTTATCCGCGCAGATTCGCGGCTAACTCACTTCTTCCCTTCCGTCAGCGAGATCATCCGCTCGAGTGCGATGTTCGCATAGTACTTTGTCTCGTCATCGACGACGATCTCGTTCACGACGACGCCGTTTACAAGATTGTCCAACGCCCAGGCGAGGTTTTGCGGCGCGATGCGGTACATCGTCGCGCACATGCAGAGGTCGGGGGCGAGCAGGTGAATTTCCTTGTCGGGGAAACGCTGCTGCAGGCGGCTGACCAGATTAACCTCGGTACCGATGGCCCATTTCGAGCTGGCCGGCGAGTTCTCAACCGTCTTGATGATGAACGAGGTCGACCCGTCGAGGTCGGACATATCGACGACCTCCTTCAGGCATTCCGGGTGCACTAGTACCTGAACGCCGGGAATGTCTTTTCGCACCTTATCGACGTGCCATGGTTTAAACCGGCCATGCACGGAACAGTGGCCGCGCCAGAGGATCAACTTCGCGTTGTGAAGTTGTTCCTCCGTGTTCCCGCCAAGCTCCTCATGCGGGTTCCACAGAACCATTTGCTCAAGCGGGATGCCGAATTTTGAGCCTGTATTCCTTCCCAGATGCTGGTCCGGGAAGAAGAACATCTTGTCGAATTCTTTCAGGTAAATATCGAACAACGGTATCGCGTTAGACGAGGTGCAGACGACACCCTCGTTTCGCCCGCAGAACGCCTTGATAGCGGCGGACGAGTTCATGTAAGTGATCGGGGCGACCTTTTGCTCCAAAACGCCGATCTCGCGTAGCTGCTCCCATGCGTCCTCGACCTGCTCGATCGTCGCCATGTCGGCCATCGAGCAGCCGGCCCCGAGGTCGGGCAGTATCACTCGCTGTTTCGGTTTGCCTAGAATATCGGCCGATTCGGCCATGAAATGCACGCCGCAGAATACGATAAATTCCGCATCGGTCTGCGACGCCATCACGGAAAGCTGGTACGAGTCGCCCGTCAGGTCGGCGTGGCGGATAACGTCGTCGCGTTGGTAATGGTGCCCGAGTATGACGACGCGCCCGTCCAGGTCTTTGCGGGCGCACTCGATCGACTCGTAAAGCTGGGCTTCAGGCATCACGAGGAAATCTTCCAGAGCACGAGTTTGATCTAAAACTGCCGACATCATCTTCGTAGTGACACACTCCCTTACGGTCGTGTTTCCGCCTGTATTGCTTAGATGCGAATTTGGTCCGTGATCAAACGAAAATCATTGCGCTTCGGGACCGCCTCACGCAAGCCCGAATATTTTTTCGATAGTGAGGATCACACCGTAGGAAAGGGCCGCGATAACGGCCGCGGCGGGGATCGTAAGCACCCAGGCCCACACGATCCGCCCGGCGACGCCCCATTTCACGGCCGAGAAACGCTTGGCCGAACCGACCCCGACGATCGAGCCGGTGATGGTGTGGGTCGTGGAGACAGGAATGCCGGTATAGGTAGCAAAAAAGAGAGTAACGGCTCCGGCCGTTTCGGCGCAGAATCCGCCCGAGGGCTGCAGCTTAACGATCTTGGAACCCATCGTCTTAACGATTCGCCAGCCGCCGGAAAGGGTGCCGAGGCCGATCGCAGTGTGAGCAGCGAGCACGACCCAGAGGGGGACATCGGGGAGTTTTCCGCCGGGAGCTGCCTGCAAAAATCCGCCCGCCACAAGCGCGATAGTGATGATGCCCATCGTCTTTTGAGCATCATTGCCGCCGTGGCCTAGGGAAAAGGCGGCCGCCGAGAAAAGCTGGCCGAACCGGAAAACGCGGTCGACCTTGTTGACCGAAACGCGGTGGAATATCCAATAAACGGCCACCATGAACAGGAAGCCCAGGGTCATCCCGATCAGGGGCGAAAGAACGATGAAGCTGACGGTCTTGATCCAGCCCTCGGCCTTCAGTACGGTCTGCACGTCCGTCAGCCCGAAGTGGTATACGAACGAGGCGATCGCCGACCCGGCGTAACCGCCCACCAGCGCGTGGGAGCTCGAGGTCGGAAGACCGATCCACCACGTAATTAGGTTCCAGGCGATCGCCCCTATGACGCCCGCGAGGAGCACGAAAAGCTGGTCGTTGCCGGGAATCGCGGCGATGTTGACCATGTCGCCGCCGATCGTCTTGGCGACCGCCGTCCCGAAAACGACGAACGCGATAAAGTTGAAGAACGCCGCCCATGCCACCGCCACCCCCGGCGAAAGCACGCGTGTCGCTACCACGGTTGCGATCGAGTTGGCCGCGTCATGGAAGCCGTTCGTATAGTCGAACAGGAGGGCGATGAAAATGATGAAGATCACCAGCCCGACCGCGATCGTGTTTCCTTCCATAAATGGCGATCTCTTAAGTGTGCTTGAGGACGATGCTTTCGATGATGTTCGCGACGCTCTCGCAGCGGTCGGTGGCGTTCTCGAGGATCTCGTAGAATTCCTTCCACTTGATCACTTCCATCGGGTCCTTTGCATTCTGAAAAAGCTCGCCGATCCCCTTGAAATAGACCTCGTCGGCCTCGTTCTCGAGCCGGTGGATCTCGACGAATCGCGAATTGATCCCGCTCGGCTTGCTCAGTATCTCCAGAGCCGAGCATATCTCCGCGGCCAGGTCCTTGATGATCCGGGCGAGCTGGCGCGAGTGGTCATTGAACTCCTTGATGTCGTACATCACGATCGCTCGGGCACCGGCGTCGATGTAGTCGCAGATGTCGTCGAGTGCGACCGAGAGGGTGTAGATGTCCTCGCGGTCGAAAGGCGTGATGAATGACTTGTTGAGCTTGGTCGTGATCTCGTGCATCAAGTGGTCGCAGCCGTGCTCGACGTCCTTGATGCGCCTGGTGAATGACTGGTGGTCGGGGTTGTTGCCCTCGAGCATCTCGACAAGGATCACGGCCGCTTCCTCGATCTTTCCCGCCATTTGGGAAAAAAGCGTGAAATAGGCGTCCTCGCGCGGTAAGAAGCTAAATGCCATTTCGCAAACTCTCCGGATTGTTCAGAATGAAACCAAAATATAAAACGCGGCGCGGCGCAATGTCCAACTAGTTATCCAATAAGTCACCGAGAGCGAGGCCGCACGCCCGGCGTCGGGGTGAAATTCTCGAACTAGATCTTGGCCCGACACACGATTCTACCGTTTTGTGCACGAAATCCGGCACCCGCAGCCGATGCCGTTAACTCTCCCCAAAAGATCGGCCCGACGCTTACCGGACGCATTTCCGGCCACAAAATGACGATAATTCGGTAATATTAATTAAACGTTTCGCAGGGTGAACGAGCGGCACGCCTCTTGCTGATATTTGACCCGCAAGCCTATAAGGGACCGTCCTATTAAGGGAGCTATCATGAATCACCGAGTTTACAGCAGAAGCATCTTCGCGGCCTTCATGGCGTGGACGCTTGTTTTCTTGCCGGTCGCCGCCAGTGCGCAGACAACGCGCATCAGCATGCCGCGCAACAAGTACGACGCCGGCAAGGACGTCGAGATCGGCCGCGACGCCGCCCGTAAAGTCGAGCAGCAGATGCCGATGATCCGCGATAGTGTGGTCGACAATTACGTCGAGGACGTAGGTCGCCGGCTCGTCGCCGCGATCCCGCCGGAGTTTCAGCATTCGGAATTTCGCTACTCGTTTGACGTCGTGAACGCGCGCGACATCAACGCCTTTGCCCTTCCGGGCGGACCTATGTTCGTCAACCGCGGGATGATCGAGGCGGCCCGCAACGAGGGCGAGATGGCGGGCGTGATGGCGCACGAGATCAGCCACGTCGCGCTGCGTCACGCGACGGCGCAGGCGACCAAACAGGGCAGCGTCGGGAACCAGCTCGGGGTGATCGGTTTGATCCTCGGCGGCGCCATCCTCGGCGGGCAGTCGGGCGCTCAGCTCGGCGCGCTCGGGGCGCAGGCCTGGATGACGAAATACAGCCGCGAATACGAGACACAAGCGGACGTCCTGGGTTCACGCATAATGGCCGACGCCGGTTACGACCCGCGTGATCTGGCGAACATGTTTCGCACGATCCAGCAGCAGAGCGGTTCTCGCGGGCCGGAATGGCTTTCGAGCCATCCCGATCCGGGCAACCGTTTCCAAAATATCAATCGCGAGGCGCAATACCTGAACGTCTCGTCGAACCCGATCAAGGTCACGCGTGAATTCTCCCGCGTTCAGGAGCGGCTCAGCAGCATGCCGCGTGCGATGTCGATGTCCGAGATAGAGCAGCGCGGGGGGCAGGGGACAAGCAGCCCGACCGCGGGCGGTCGGTACTCGAGCCGCGTCGAGCAGCCGTCATACAGGACGCGGGTCTATTCGGCCGGCAGCTGGATGCGGATGAACGTGCCCGACAACTGGCGCGATTTCTCGACCGGTTCGCAGGTCACCTTCGCACCCGAGGGTGCTTACGGAGATCAGGGCATCACGCACGGCGCGATGATAGGTTTGTCGCAGTCGAGCGGGGATATTTACGGCGCGGCCCGGAACCACGTAAGCGAGCTGTTGCAGTCGAACCCGTACCTTCGGCAGCAAAGCGACCTCCAGCGGACGACGATGTCGGGCCGGACCGCCTACGTCACGACGCTGACGGGCCGCTCGACGGTGACCGGTCGGCAGGAGATGGTGACACTGTACATGACCCAGCTTCGTTCCGGCGAGCTGTTCTACCTCGCCGGTGTTTCACCGTCCGACGAGTCGAATCAGTACAACAACGTCATACGCAATATGATCAGCTCGCTGCGGCTGAACAATTGACCCTATCGGGAAAATCGAAATTCCCAGGCGGGCCTTCGGCGGCCTGCCTTTTTTATGCGTCGTCGGTCTTGGTATCGACTGCCGCGAACATAGCGGCGGCGGCCGCGACCGAGACCGCCGCGCTGATCAGAAACGCGGTCGAAGCGCCGAAGTTGTTCCACAAAAGCCCGAACAAAACCGACGCCGGCAGCACCGTGATCCCAATCGCAAGGTTGTACAGACCGTACGCCGTGCCGCGGTGTTCCGCCCTTACGAGATCCGCGACGAGCGCCTTTTCGACACCTTCCGTGAGGCCGAAATAGGTTCCGTAAACGACGAACAGGCCCCACGCCTGCCATTCGGAATCGATGAACGCGAAACCCGCGTAAACGACCGCGTAGATCACCCATCCCGCGACGATTAGCGTCTTGCGGCCGATCTTGTCCGAAAGGTCGCCGCCGATCAGGGAGCTGCAGACCTTGCTCACGTGCAGTACCGTCCACAAAAGCGGAAGCATCGCCGGAGAGACACCGGCGTTTTCGGCCCGCAGCAGAAGAAACGCGTCGGTCGAATTGGACAGCGTAAACACGGCGATCACCGCCAGAAATCGTTTAAAATTGCCGTCGAATTCGCGGAGCGAGAGCCGCAGCCTTGGCGCGTCGCCGTTGGGAGTGGTGTGTCGTTTCGGCTCGGTGACGAGGAAGCCGATCACGAAGAGCCCCAAGGCAACCGGGATCGAGGCGTAAAGAAAAACGCGTTGGAATTCGCGCGCGGTCGGGTTTTCGGGGTCGGCCGCGATCAACGAAAAAAGAACGAACGCGATGATCGGCCCGATGACCGCGCCCATGTGGTCGGCTGCCCGGTTGAAGCCGAACGCGATGCCTCGCCTTTCGGGCTCGATGCTGTCGGCCAGCAAAGCGTCGCGAGGCGCCCCTCGGATTCCCTTCCCGAGCCGGTCGACCGTACGCACCGCCAATACCTGCGGCCAGCTCGTGACGAAGACGAGCATCGGCCGCGTCACGGCGGCGAGGGCGTAGCCGAGAAAAACGGGCAATTTACGCTTGCCGAATTTGTCGCTGAAATAACCGGAGAAAAGCTTGAGAATGCTGGCGACGGATTCCGCGAACCCCTCTATCAGCCCGATAGCAAAGGGCGACGCGCCAAGCGTCAACGCGAGAAACGCGGGAAGGAGCGGGTAAACGATCTCGCTCGACGTATCGTTGAGGAGGCTGACGAGGCTGAGGGCGAAAACGGTCCGCGGCAGACCCCGATAGCGTTTCAGCAAGCCGTTCGGTGCCGCTTTTTCCGCGCTCTTCATTCCGTACGCTTAGCGTGTGCGCGAGACCGGCGGTTTCGTTCGCTGGGTGCTCCTGGAGCCGAAAAAGTAGATGGAAATACCGCCCGCAAGGGCCAGCAGCAGGATCGCCGCGACGACCGCCATTCGGACGGCGGTCCTGATCGAACGGCGCAGCAGCCGAAACGCGATGTAGGCGATCGCGGCCGTCACGAAAAAGAAGATCAGGGCGCCGGCCAACACACCGATCGTCGCGGCGGACGGTGCGAAATTTTGGAGGATCAGGATCGTCGGCACTTTATTTGGGACGCTTTTCGTTCATCGCCTTCTCGATCTGGTCGATGTCTTCTTCCTTCAGTTCGGTCGATTCGGCGGGCAGTGCGTATTCCTCGTCCGCCCATGCCCCGAAGTCGAGCAGGCGGCAGCGTTCCGAACAGAATGGCCGGTGCTCGTTGCCTTCGAATTCTACCTGTTTCCCGCACGTCGGGCACTTAACCAGCGGCATAACTTCATAGCCTTTTTAACAGGTTACCATAATGCGCCGCACGGGCTGACCTGGCCGGAAATTGCTTGAATCTGCGGCCTCTAAATGCAATTATTCAGGTAGGTTTCAGGCCCGGGCAGCATCTAAAACCGAACAAAGCCTTTCGCGAGGTCGTATCTG
>Ga0307411_10001134_pt1 | contig 10428 bp, 13 predicted proteins | sample DK1Ometagenome_2_FD_203712 | JGI IMG/M metagenome (GOLD analysis project Ga0307411, IMG submission 203712) | Maize rhizosphere microbial communities from greenhouse at UC Davis, California, United States - DK15-O-1 | ecosystem: Host-associated > Plants > Roots > Rhizosphere > Soil | place: USA...
TACGTCACGATACGGGACACCGCCAAGGAATTGCTTTGTGGTGAACTCGGGACTTTCTTCAAGGCGCTATCCGCCGACGCTTCGACCAAGTTCGGGCTAAGCCCGGCGCTCGTGATTCACGACGAACTAGGGCAGGTGGTCGGCCCTAGATCGCAGCTTTACGAGGCGCTAGAAACCGCGAGCGCGGCACAAGATCAGCCGATGTCGATCATCATTAGTACGCAGGCGCCCAATAGCGCCGACCTGCTAAGCCTCCTGATCGATGACGCACTGACCGGCGCCGACCCCCGCAACAAAATAGAAATCTGCACGGCGCCGCTCGACCTCGACCCGTTTAGCGAGGAGGCGATACGCGCGGCCAATCCGCACTTTGACGACTTCATGAACAAGGAGGAGGTACTACGCCAAGCGTCCGACGCCAAGCGTTTACCTGCTCGCGAGTCGGCCTATCGGAACCTGATCCTAAACCAACGGGTCGCCGCCAAAGCACCGTTCGTTAGCTGGGCCGTATGGGATGAAAACGCCGGCCAGCCCGAGCCGTTTACTGGGCAAAAGGTATGGGCCGGCCTCGACCTATCGAGCGTTTCCGACCTAACCGCCCTCGTCGTCGTATCCGAAGATGGCGACGTCCGGCCCACGTTCTGGCTACCCGAAGAGGGCATCAAGGAAAAGAGCCGGAACGACCGCGTGCCCTATGACGTTTGGGCGAGCGAGGGACTGCTAGAACTCACGCCCGGCCGCTCTATCGAGTACCGCTTTGTCGCCCGTTGGCTGCGCGAATTGTTCGATGAATACGACGTGCAGGCCCTCGCATTCGACCGCCACAACATGCGGTTTCTTACGCCGTGGCTAGTCGAGGCGGGGTTTAGCGAAGAGGAATTGACCCGGTTTAAAAGCTTCGGCCAAGGCTGGGTGTCCATGTCGCCCGCCCTGCGCGAACTCGAAGCGCGGCTACTCGCCAAGGCCCTAAAGCACGGGAACCACCCCGTCCTAACCATGTGCGCCGCCAACGCGATCACCGTCGCGGACGAGGCCGGCAACCGCAAGTTCACAAAGAGCAAAGCCACCGGCCGCATAGACGGGATGGTCGCGCTCGCTATGGCGGTCGGGGCGCAAGGCGAACCGGTCGAAGACGTCCCGATCCACGACCTATTTATGGTGCTCTGATGCTATTTTTCGGCAAGCGCAAAAAGCTGGAGCAGGAAGTCACCGCGCTCCGCGAAGAGATTGGAAAGGTCAAAGCGCTGACCGGCTGGGGGACAACGCCCGAGGAATGGGCCGAATTTTTCGGCGTTAAGTCGGCCTCCTCTGGCGTCAGCGTCACCGCCGAATCGGCCAAGCGTAGCGCGGCGGTTTACTCCTGCGTCCGCTTGATCGCCGGGGCCGTCGCACTCTTACCGATCCCGGTCTATCAACGCACCCCCGACGGCGCGCGCAAACAGGTGGAGCATTCCCTGTGGTGGATGCTCAACGAATCACCTTACCCGACGCTTACGGCGTGCTCGTTTTGGGAGTGGATGCTGTCGTCTTCGCTGCTACGCGGCGACGGATTCGCCGAAATTCTGCGCGACCGGAACGGCAACATCACCGGCTTTATGCCCTTGCCGCGCGAGTGCGTCGACGTCGAGGAACGGAACGGCCGTTTGGTCTACTACGTTCACGACGAAAAAATGAACTATGGCCTCTTTGATGACGACGTTTTGCACTTCCCCGGCTTCGGTTTTGACGGGTGCAAAGGCGAGTCCGTTATCCGTTACGCGGCCCGGCAGGCTGTCGGGACCGCGCTCGCGGCCGACGAATACGCCGGGGAGTTCTTCGCAAACGGTGCCTCGCCGTCTATTGCCTTGAGTTATCCACAAGGTGTTGCGCCAACCGAGGGCCAACAGAACTACCTTCGCGAGCAATTCACCGACCGCTATACCGGGCAGGGCAACCGCCACAAGCCGTTGTTGCTCGTCAACGGCGGCAAGGTCGAGCCTATTAGCCTGACCGCCGAAGACGCTCAACTACTCGAAACCCGCAAATTCCAGGTAACGGAAATCGCCCGCGCCTTCGGTGTGCCTCCCCACATGATCGGCGAGACAAGCGCGTCGACCAGTTGGGGTAGCGGCATCGAGCAGATGGGTATCGGGTTCGTGCGCTACACGCTCGGCCCGCACTTGCGCCGCATCGAGCAGGAACTAAACCGCAAGCTCTGGCCGCGCTCCCCCAGTTTCTTTGTCGAGTTCAACCGAGACGGATTGCTCGCGGGCGACAGCAAGACCGAATCCGAAGTCATTTCGAAGTCGCTCGGCGGTCCGGGCGCACAGGGTTGGATGACCGTAAACGAGGCGCGGCGTTTAAAGAATCTCCCACCAGTTCCGGGCGGCGACCTCCTGACTATGACAAACGTTCAACAAGGGGCGACCCCATGAAACTGATGCAGCTTTTTATCAACAACCAAGCCGTGAACCGCACGACTCGTATCGAGCAGAGCGGGCGCGAGGCGACGGTTTACCTGTACGACATTATCGGCGAGGACTGGGCCGGGGGCGTTTCCGCCCGCGAGTTCGTGCCGATGCTCGCCGCCCTAGACGTGGACACCATCCACTTGCGAATCAACTCGCCGGGCGGTGACGTCTTCGACGGCCGCACGATTGCGACCGCGCTTGCTCAACACCCGGCCCGCGTCGTCGCCCACATTGACGGGCAAGCGGCGAGCGCTGCGACCTATGTAGCCCTTGCAGCCGATGAGGTCGAAATCGCCGAGGGCGGTTTTTTTATGATCCATCAAGCGTGGACCATCGCAATCGGTAACGCGGATGAGTTTCAAAAAACCGTCGACCTCCTGCGCAAAGTCGACGCAAGCATTGCCGCTGACTACCAGCGCAAGACCGGCAAGGACGAAAAGCAGATTGTGGATTGGATGGCGGCGACCACTTGGTTTACCGCAGAGGAGGCGGTTGAGTTTGGATTTGTCGACCGAATCGCACCGGGACAAAAGGCTGCGAAGAACCAGTGGAATCTGGCGGCGTACGGCAACGCACCCGCCGCGCTTACCAACCCTGAAACCGACCCTGAGCCGGCAATCGACCGCGAAGCATTAGAGCGCCGGTTGTCCCTGCTCGAAATGATCGCGCCATAGGCCTCGCGCCATCGCGAACCCCAAACCCGCCCACGGCGGGTTTTTTTATGTCTGGAGAAAAACAAATGACTATTCAAGCAATGCGCGAGCGCCGCAGTGGTCTGGCAATCGAGGCGCGCAAACTGTTGGACGAATCCAAGGATGTGAAGTGGACCGCCGACAATCAAACCAAATACGACAACCTGACCGGGGAAATCGTCGACCTCGACTCGCGTATCGAGCGCGAGCAAAAGTTGCTCGACCTCGCCGCCGAAGAACGTGTGCAGAACCGCGACCCGTCGAAAAAATCCGACGTTGAGGACATGCTGTCCGAAGGCAAAATCTTCGATAGCTGGATGCGCCGTGGTGAAAAAGGCTTGAGCGCCGAGCAGGCCGCCAAGCTGTACAACACCATGTCGACCACCACCGGGAGCGAGGGTGGCTACACCGTTCCGAGCGCCGTTGCGTCGGAGCTGATCGAATCGCTGAAAGCGTTTGGTGGCATGCGCTCCGTGGCGGAACTTCTGACCACCGCGCAGGGCAACCCGCTCAGCTATCCTTCTACCGACGGCACCGCCGAAGTCGGCGAGCTGCTGGCGGAAAACACCAGCGCGGCCGCACTCGATCCAAGCTTCGGCACCGTGGCGCTGAACGTGTTCAAGTACAGCTCCAAAATTATCGCCGTGCCTATCGAGCTGCTGCAAGATTCGTCCGTTGATATCGAGGCGTTTGTTCGTCGTCGTATCGTTGAGCGTATCGGCCGTATCGAAAACCAGCACTTCACCACCGGCACCGGTAGCGGCCAGCCGCGCGGCATCGTGACCGGCGCGTCGTCCGGCAAGGTCGGCACAACCGGCCAAACCTTGACCGTCATTTATGACGATCTCGTCGACCTGCTGGAATCGGTAAACGAGGCTTACCAGCTCGGCGGCGTTTGCCAGTTCATGTTTAACCAGACCGTACGCGGCGTGCTTCGCAAACTGAAAGATACCGCAGGCCGTCCAATCTGGACCCCCGGCTATGAAGCGGGCATTACCGCTGGCGCGCCTGACCTGCTGCTGGGCAAAGGCGTAGTGATCAACAACGACATGGCGGTGCCTGCCGCCAACGCCAAGTCGATCATTTACGGCGACATGAAAAAGTACATCATCCGTGACGCGATGGCCGTCTCGCTGATGCGCTTTGACGATTCCGCGTATGCCTCGAAAGGGCAGGTCGGTTTCCTCGCGTTCATCCGTTCGGGCGGCAACCTGATGGACACCGCAGCCGTGAAATACTACGCGCATTCCGCGACCTGAGACCAAACGGGGCGGGCTTCGGCTCGCCCCGTTTTTACTTTGAAAGGAGCGGGAAAAAATGGCCGTAGCTAAAAGCATTTCTGTACGTTGCCTCGTCGCTTTTACTCTGGATGAGGTCGACTACAAACCCAATCAAGTCGCCGAATTTTCGGCATCCGTTGTCGCCCAGCTTAAGCAACTCGGGTGGGTAGACGACGACAAGGCCGCCGTAGCCTATTGCCTCGGGGGCTGATCATGCGCCTAGAACTGATCACGGCCGCAGCGACCGAACCCGTCACTCTCGCCGAGGTGAAAACGCGCCTGCGCATTGACGGCTCGACGGATGACGCCGGGGTCGCCCGGTTGATTACTGCCGCGACTCAATACGCGCAAAATATCACCCGGCGAGTGTTCGTGACGCAAACGTGGGCGCTCATCCTGGACGGCTTCCCGTGCGGTTCGATTCCGCTGCCGTTGCCGCCGTTGCAGACCGTTGACGAAATCACTTACGTGGACGCCGACGGGGTAACGCAGACCCTCGACCCGAGCGCATACGCCGTGGACAAGGCCGGGATAATTGGCTACGTGCATCGTGCGTTTGGTACGCAGTGGCCCGCGACCCGGTATCAGCCGATGGCGGTGCGGATCGAATTTACGGCGGGGTACGGTGCCGCCACTACCGTGCCGTCCGATTTAATTTCGGGGCTCATGCTTTTGATCGGGCATTGGGACCAGTCCCGCGAAGCGGTGGTCATCGGCACGATTGTTTCGTCCGTGCCGTTGAGCGTCGATTCTTTGCTCGCTCCCTACGTGATTCCGGGGGTTGCATGAGACTCGGCCCGCTTCGCCACCGCGTGACGTTCGAATCGCGCAAGACCGGCCGTGATGAATACGGGCAGCCGGTCGAAGGTTGGGATGCCGTCGCAACACTGTGGGCGTCGGTTGACCCAATCAGCGGGCGGGAATTGCTGACGGCTCAGCAGGTGCAGACCGCCGTCACGCATCGACTCCGCTGCCGGTATCGGGCGGGGCTCGAAGCTTCGCAGCGAATTACATTCGGCGCGCGGCACTTCGATATCCAAACCGTTATCAACCCGATGGAAATCGGCGCCACGCTTGAAATCTTAGCGGTGGAAGGGCTGAGCGATGGCCGATGAGATTAACGTCCTCGGCCTTAAGGAATTGAAATCTACCCTTGAGCGTTTGCCGGCCCGGCTCGGGGAAAAGGTCGTACGCGCGGCGCTCCGTGCCGGTGCGCAAGTCATCCGCAAGGATGCCCAAGCGCGCGCGCCGATCCTCAAAAAGCCGCAGTGGAACCGCAAGGCCGGGACGGTCCGAAAGGCCATAACCGTCAAGCGTTCGAAGCGTGACAAGTACGGGGTGTATCTGACAATCGCCGGGCTATCGGCCAAGAAGATCAAAGAGTTTACAGGCGGGACAAAACGCCGGGGAGCGAACAACCCCGACGACCCGTGGTACTGGGTGTTTCTTGAATTCGGTACGGCAAACATGCCGGCAAAACCATTCCTGCGCCCGGCGTTCGAGGCGCAAAAATTCGCGGCGCTGCGTCGGTTCGAAGAGTTCGCAAAACGGCGAGTCGTTAAAGAGGCCGAGAAATTAGCGCGGGAACAAGGGAGCAAAACGGCATGATCGAAATCGACCTGCGCGCCGCGCTGATTGCCGCGTCTGCTGTGACCGCTTTAGTCGGCCAACGGATCGCGGCCGGCGTCTTGCCGCAAGGGGAGCTGCGCCCCTACGTGACTTATTCGCTTGTGGCCGGGGAGCGCATCCCGTCGATGACCGACTCGGGCGTGATGCGCCACGCCCGGATGCAGCTCAACTGCTGGTCGCCCAGTTACAGCGTTGCGAAGCAAATCGCGTTGGCCGTGCAAACCGCTATCGAAGCGAGCGCACTTTTCGAGGTCGTGTTTATCGGCGACCAAGACCTGTACGACGCGGAGACGGACCTGTTCTATGTCGTCCTCGACTACTCGGTTTGGCAGTCAACCGAATGATCTAGTTAAGACCGACCCACAAGTGACGCTGCGCCACCATGTTTTCCGTCTCGTACCCGTCCTGCCAAGGGAACAGCCCGTGCTGATCGGTGATCACCAACTGTAGAAACGTCGGCGTTTGTATCGTGTTCTGGTAGTAGAAAATCGCCTGACAGCAATAGTCCTCGGCACCTTTGTCGGTCATCGCTCGGAACGCTAAGGGTAGGTTGCAGAGCGTTTCGTCTATCTGCCCGGCGACGAAACGCTCGCCGTTTTTGATCAACGAAACGATATCAGTGAAAAGGCAGTGGGACGACTCGCCACCCAACCCGCTAATGAAAAGTTCCGGGTGTCCGAGTTCGGTTAACCCGATGGTATAGGCGAAAGTGCCCTCAAACGATGGCACGCAAATTGTGCTGAACCCGACTCGTTCGATGTCGCCCGCTATCAAATCGTGAACGCTCATTTACAGACCCTCGGCCAACCGTGGCTTATCCAAGTCGGGGCGGTCCCAAACCACTATCGCGTTGCCACGAGGGCGAAGGGATCGCGAGATGCAGACCTCGCCGGCATGAACGGAATGGGGTACGCCGAGCAGTGGCTTAGATTGGTGGGTGTAAAAGTTGCCGACGAAAATGTACCGCTTGATTTTGCCAAGCATCGCTATTTCGTCGACGCCGAACATATTGCCGCCGCGATCAGGGTCGGACTCGTTGAACTTGTGAGTCACCCAAGCGGCGACGACGACCTCGGGCCGATAACGTTCGACTGCCGCCTCGGCGTCGAGGCGTTCGACGTGGCTACCGTATTGAACCGTCGGCTGCTGCATCGATTGGTAGTAAGCGCGAATCGTCGGGTCATCCTGCATGTGATTGTCCGTGCAAGGAATGCCGAGGGCTTTGCCTAGGGCGCCGTTCCCGCTGCCGATCTCTATCGCCGAACGCGTCGGGCTTACTTCAAGAATCAGTTCATTGATCTTGTCCACAAGCTCTGTCGTGGGAACGCAGTAGAGCCCGTGGCGAAGGCAGAAACCCGAAATGTCGTCCTGAGTAAACCGCTCGTAAAACGCGGTCGGGACCACGCGCAGTTGGCCGTTTTCCATCACTTCATCGAGCGCCTGTTGCGCGCCGTCGCTGCACTTCAATACGAACGTGTCCATTTTTTAACACCTTTGTTTTCGCCCATCGGTTCGGCAGAGCGACGAGTGCCAAGTTTATAACAACCGTTATAAAAAATGTAGAACACAGGTTAATTCGAATACCCCGCTAGCAAGCCCCCCAACCAAAAACAGAACACCAAATCAGTTTGGAGATACCCCCATGAGCACGAAAAGCCGCGCCGTGTCTTCGCAAGGCACCCACTTCTATATTGAAAACGCAGAAGCCACGCTGGTGACGACTGTCATTACTGGTATTTCCAAGGCAGCAAAAGCCGTCGTTACCTTCGCGTCCCATACCTTTGTTAAAGGCGACGTGTTGCATATTGCCGCCGTCGTTGGCATGACCGAAATCAACGGGCTTGACGGGATCGTTAGCGCGACCAGCGGTACAACCGTCACGCTTGAGAATATCGACTCGACGGCCTTCACAACCTACGGCTCTGCCGGTACGGCCGGCCTGTTGCAGTTCATCGAGACGTGCCAACACAAGTCCTATTCCGGCTTTGACGGGCAGGCGAGCGAAATCGACACCACTACCCTTTGCTCTACCGCCAAGGAAAAAGCGCTCGGCTTGCAGGACTTCGGCGGCATGTCGGCTGATATGCACTACGTCGAAGATGACGCGTTCCAGGTCGAGGCCAAAGTCGCCAAGCGTGAAGCGTTGCCGCGCTGGTTCAAGCTGGTTAAGCAAAACAACTACATCAAAATCTTTGAAGGCTATGTGCGCTCGCTTAGCGATTCCGGCGCGGTCGATGGGACCAACTCCGGCACGCTGGCGGTAACTATTACCGGCGAAGTTTACGAGGTGGCTAGTGCTTAATCGCGAGCAAATCCTAGGCGCCAAAGACCGAACCCAAGAAGTGATCAACATCCCCGAGTGGGGCGGTAAGGTGACTATTACCGCCCTTTCGGTTCGTGACCGTAGTCTGGTTCTCGGGGAATGGGCTCGCCTTGGCAACCTTCAAAAAGAGGGCGGCGATACAGTCGGGGCGATGCTTGACGTCAAACTGCGCCTCGTCGCCCTATCAATCACCGACGCCGACGGCGTACCGCTATTCACCCCCGAGGACATGGCCGAGCTGGCGACGAAATCGGACCGGGCAATCGGCGTTATCTCCGACGCAGCAATCACCCTGAACAAGTTTTTTGTCACGTCGACCGAGGACGTCGCAAAAAACTAAGGGGCCGCCCTGAGCGTTTCTTCCTTTTCAAACTCGCCCGTGACTTGGGCGTTTGGAATGTCGACGCTTTGGAGCGGCAAATGTCCTCACCTCAACTCGTCGACTGGATGGCGTTCTATCAGGTCGATTTCGAAATACAAACCAACACACTCCCGCCCCTTGAATTCGACGACGCGGCCGAACACTCGGCCGCTATCGATGCCCTTTTCTGAGGATTCGAAATGTCCCTCGGCACGCTGACCATTGACATCGCGGCGAATCTGGCGCGGCTTGAATCCGACTTGGGAAAGGCGAACCGGATTTCTCAAAAGTTCGCCGACGAGCAGGCGCGGCGATACGCCAAAATCGGTAAGGTGATCGGAACGGCAATCGCCGGTTTAGCTACAGGTGCCTTTGCCGGTTGGATTAAAGAAAGTATCGACGCGGCCGACGCGGCGGCGGAAACGGCGCAGACCCTCGGCATCAGCATTGAGGCCTATCAGGGCTTGTCGTTTGCCGCGTCGACGGCCGGGGTTGAGCAGGAATCGCTAACCGGCGCGCTGAATAAATTCAACAAGACGATCAGCGCAGCGGCGGCCGGCTCCAAGAAACAGGCCGCTGCATTCGCCGATATCGGCGTATCCGTTCGCGATGCGAACGGCGGCCTAAAGGACGCTGACAAAGTTCTCCTTGAGGTTGCCGACAAGTTCGCCGGGTACAAGGACGGGGCCAACAAAGCGGCACTTGCCCAAGACCTGTTTGGCAAGTCTGGTGCAAAGCTCATCCCGCTACTCAACAGCGGGCGGGCCGGGATTACCGACCTGACGCAACAGGCGCAGCGGTTGGGCTTGGTCATGAGTTCCGAGGCTGCCGCCGCTGCCGATCAATTTAACGACAATCTGACCGTCTTGGCCGGGGTTAGCCGAGGGATGGCGAATCAACTCGCCACCGATTTGCTGCCCGCTCTAAACGATATCGTCGGGCTAATGATCGACCTCGCGGACAATTCCGACACGGCGTCGATTCACACGTCCGGTCTCGGGACTGTCCTAAAAACCTTGACCTCGCTGGCGCTCGCGGCCGGTAGCGAGCTGGCCGTCGCCGGTACAAAACTCGGCGCATACGCGGCGGCGGCGCAGCAGGCCGCTACGGGTGAGTTTTCCGCCGCGCTTCAAATCCTCAAGGATTCCGACGCCGATATCGACGCGATGCGCGCCAAGACCGAAAGCCGAATCGACAAGCTGTGGTCCGGCGAGTTCGGCCAGAACGGGGCGGCCGCAGCTCAGACCGCCGAAAAGGTGCGCGTAGCACTGGAACGGACGAGCACCGAAACCGATAAGGCGTCGAAGGCGGCAGAGAACGCAGCGAAGGCGATAGACAAGCAAGTTCAATCGCTAAAAGAACAAGCGGCCACCGTCGGCATGACGACGACGCAAACCACGCTGTACAAACTCGCACAAGACGGCGCAACCGAAAGCCAACTGCGCAGTGCAAAGGCGGCCCTTGAAGTCGTCGACGCGTACGAGAAAAGCCAGAAGGCGGTCAAGGATCACAAAGAGCGTACCGAGAATTTGCAGCGCGTCCAAGAATCGACGTTTACCGACGGGCAAAAGCTGCTCAACGATTATCAGAAAAGCGTGGAGACCTTGCGCACTTCGCTGGTCGCGGGCGATATCGATCAAACCCAATACGACCACATCATGGATGGTCTCGACGAGGGGCTAACCAAATCGCA
>Ga0307411_10001135_pt1 | contig 10428 bp, 13 predicted proteins | sample DK1Ometagenome_2_FD_203712 | JGI IMG/M metagenome (GOLD analysis project Ga0307411, IMG submission 203712) | Maize rhizosphere microbial communities from greenhouse at UC Davis, California, United States - DK15-O-1 | ecosystem: Host-associated > Plants > Roots > Rhizosphere > Soil | place: USA...
GCGCTGACTACGCTAGCCAGGCCGCGCTGGAGGTCTTGCGCCGTCGTAGCCAGCCTATGGGAGCGGCACCGATGCAGCCCCAGGAGCCGGATTGGGCGACTGAGAACGCGTTGCGCAATCGTTCGATCAACGACCGGGAGCAGAAAGAGCGCCTGCTGATGACCGCTGGCGATCAGGAACGGCAAGGCATTGCCGCTGCGGACGTGGGCATGAACTATCGCGCTGATGCGCAGATGCGGCCCAGCCTGATGGGGGCGGAAGATAGCCGGGCTAAGTTCCAGGAAGGCAAGCCCCTCCGGGACTTCAAACAAGATTACGCGATGAAGGCCCTCCAGGGGCTGGACCCCGGGGATATGATTGGCGACTCCGTTGGTGGTCAGCCAGGCGGCATACCTGGGCGTCAGGGCATGAACCCGCGCCTACAGGAGCAAATCGTTCGCGGGCTGTTCAACGTGGGAGAGGATCCCGACGAGATGTACAATCGCGAAGCCAAGCAGCAACTTAGCCAGAGCCTCCGCGCCAAGGCGTTTGAAATGGTGTCCAGCCCTGATCCGCGTGTGCGCAATCAGGGCGCTGCTATTCTGAAGGCGGAAGGCGTCCAGCTTCCCGCTGGCGGATTGGTTGGTCCTGGTGGCGATCCCCAGCGGACTGCCCAATACATGGGATCACCGCAGGCGAAGATCAAATTGCAGCAACTTCTGTCTCGCGCCAAGTCGGGCATGGATTCCATGCGCCCGGAGATCGCTGCCCAGGACATACAGAGCGGCATCCAGGAGATCGCTGCCGAGGCGGCACAGTTCGGGGCTGATCCAGAGGAGGTCAAGGCGTTGCTGTTGAGTCAGGTGGAGCAGGCCATTCCGGAAACCAGCATGTGGACGGATCCGATCCGCACCACGCTGGGGCTGGGCGGCGCTCTGTTCGACACATCGGAGAACGCCCTTCGTAAGGGACTTGGCTTCTAATGCCCTTGCCCCTTCTCGGCCTTCTAGGTCTAGCCGCTGGCGGTACTGCCGCAGCGGGTACGGCTATTGGTGCCGCGAGAAGGGCCGGGAAGCCGCGCAATCCGCTGGAGGATGACCCGGACGCCCTGACCATCGATGATGGCGAGGATAGCGCCTTCCTGAGCTTCCTGGACACGTTGGGCACCCCAGGGCGGGCGGTAAACAATGTGCTTTTGGGGAACGTCGAGGGGGCGGGCCGTAACCTTGTGGACTTCGGGGGTGATGTCATCGACTCCGTCCTGCCAGGGGACTGGATTCCGCACATATCGCGCAAGATGGACAAGCCGGGGTTCTCCGACGTGGTCGGGGGCATGGATCCCGGTATCGGCAAGTTTGCCGTTGATGTGCTGGGAGGCGTAGCAACTGATCCAATAAGCTTTATTCCCGGCAGCATGGTAGCCAAGGGGCTAGGGAAGGCGGGGGCGTTGGCCAATCAGGGAATCAAAGCTGTTGATAAGGCCGTCCCCGGCGTTGAGCAGACCGTCCAGTCCGCTGGCAATCTCCTCAAGCGCACAACCGGGCATGTGAAAGTCCCCGATTGGGCAAAGGGCATGTTGGACAAGGCTCGGAAGGTGTCTGGGCAGAGCGGCACGGCCCAGCCTGCTGCGTTAGGCACCGCGCTGGAGGGGCTGAGCGAGCAAGAAGGGCGTAAGCTGTTCGGGGCTATCCAGAATGTGACCCGTGAGGGTGGCTTACAGAATGCGGGCGGCAAAGCGGCGCCGTTGATTGCCGACGAGGGTGTCTCTGCCCCGTATCGGGCAACACAAGAAGTGCTGGCCCGCACTGAGGGACAATTCCCACTCACGCCCGGGGCGTCCCCGGTTGATGAGATGATGGTGTTGCGTGGGAATCGGGTGAAGGAGGAGGTTGATCCCCTTAGCCAGATGATGGGCCGCCCCGCTGGTTCCAGCGACGAGTTACTAGAGGCGATGGCTGACCCCGGATTCGCTTCGCCGTTCCCTCTCACAGATGTAGATCCACGCTTAACTAGCGGCATTGGTGTGGCGAATAACCTTGTAACCAATCCTGTTAGTAAACAGATTGAGGGAGAGGCTGCCAAGGCTTTCAGGGAAGCGCCGTTCCGGGCTGGCGAAAGGATTGTTGCCGGGGATCGCGGCAATATCGGAACCATCGTCAGTGTATTCGATGATGTCGCTCGCGTTCGGTTCCTAAACAAGACGACGGGGCTAGAGAAAACTGTCAGCATTCCGGTTCAGGGGCTTCGCAAGTATTCCGGCGATGTCCCTATGGATGTCGTTCCGGATATTCCCAAGACGGCCAAGGGCCTTGAAACGCACGGCCCGTTTGGCGCAATTGATGAAGCCCCCATTGGCTCGATGGCCCCTGATCCGGCTGCTGTTCAATCGGCCAATAAGGCCATTTCGCCAGCCATCCGCTTTGGCGTCCCCGCCGTGGATGAAATGCTTGGCGCTATTCCCCGTGCTGGCGTGTCTCGCTCCGGTGCAGAGATGGCAAACGTTACCGATGCGGTGAATATGGCCCAGGGCGGCGTTGCCCCTGAGCTTGCCAAGGTCGGCGTTGATGATCTGCCGGACCTGCTTGGCCCGTGGAAGTCCCATGAGCAGCAGGTGTCGGACATCGTGCGTGGGCTGGAGGCCCAAGGCGTGCAGGGCGCGGAATTGGCGAAGCTGTCGCAGGCTGCCCAGCGGTGGGTGGACTACAGCGCAACACAGTTCCGCGAGGCCGTGAAGTCTGGCGCGTTTGAAGTCCCACAGGGGCGCGATCTCCTGCGCGAATCGCCACAGTACGCAATGCGTATGTTCACCGGCCCTGAGTCTGAGTTAGACCGGGTAGCTGGTGCCGGATCGGCCTCGTCCTCTAAAGCCCGTTCACTCAAAAGCGGTGAGTCGGTTGCCGACTACCTGAATGCCAATCCTGACACCGTGCTGGAATCCAACCTCGCACTCGCCGGAGCCAAGCGCGGATCTCAGCAAGCCTCCATGCTGGCCAAGACTTCACTGGCCAAGGATCTGGTAGCCAAGTACGGCACGCAGGCGGAGGAGAAGCTGGCCAAGGCGCAAGGTGCCGTTGACCAATGGCAATACCTGCCGGAAGCAGAGCGGATGGCCAAGGCCGGGCTTACGGAGGCTGAGCAGTTAGCGTACAAGGCCCGCTGGGCACCCTTGCACCTTGCCGGAGATGAGGCGTCGGACCTCAACAAAGGTGCCCGCGCTATCATCAAAGAGATTGAGATGGGGAACAAGGCGGCAGGGATCGCTCCAGACCGGGAGACGGCTCGCGTTTTGATGACCGCCTATGAGGGCCTACCGGAACGCGACTGGTTGACCAGCGGCTTGGCCAAGGTGAACAAGTTGTTCAAGCCTTTCGCTACCGCTGGCGCATTCGTCCCGCGAATCAACTTCTCCATCCGCAACATCACCACTGGTGCCGGTGGGCAGATTCTCTCCAGCCCGCAGGCGCGTGGACAGTTCCCGCAATTCGCTAAGCAGATGGCGAAGATGGTGTATCGCTCCATTGATGATGGCCTGGAGCAGTTGACCGGCAGCCGCATCCTGCGCAGTGAGAACGAGTTTGCCCAATACAACCAGGCGCTTGCTGCCGGTAAGGGCGACATCGCGGCAACGGCTGCCCTGATCAAGAACCCCCGCATTCGTGAGATGTACGAGCAGGGCGTTATCACAGACGGCTTCGCCCAATCGGAGCTTTTGGCTAATGAGATAACCCGTACCGGGTGGTCCAAGAAGTGGCGCGACATCCGCGACTGGCCAGCGAAGATTGCCAAGGGATCAGAACAGCGGGCACGCGCCACGCTCTATGACGGATTGCGTAATGGCGGCAAGTCTGCTGACGAGGCGGCTGAGATTGTACGGGACACGATGTTCCCCTATGAAATCAGCAGCGTTGAGAACAGATTGGCCAGGGATGCAATTCCCTTTTTCCAGTGGTCTGCCCGTGCGGTGCCGCAGGCCGCTAAGGTTCTCGCGGAGTTCCCTTGGCTGGCTGGTGGGGCAAGCCGTGCGCTGACTGGCGAAGACGAGCCGCTGTATCCCTACCTAGAGGGCGGGCTGAACATCCCCGTTGGCTCTGACGAGTCCGGGAACAATCAGTACCTCACTAGCCTTGGCCTGCCGCTGGAATCGCTGAACAAAGTTCCGGCGTCATTCCGGGATGTTAAGCGCAACATCATTGGCGCATCCTCACCTCCGCTCAAGACGCTGTTTGGCGCTCTGTCTGGTGAAGATGCCTACTTTGAAACGCCGTTTGGCAGCTATAGCAAACTGCCCGGCAACATAGAGGCCGGAGCATTGGGCCGCGCTTATAATGTGGCAGCGGGCACGGGCCTCATTCAACCACTGGCAACAGCAGCGCAGACCGTTGGCAAGTTTGCCGATGACCGGCTGAGTCCCATGGACAAGGTGCTATCGTTGCTCACGGGCGCTAAGGTGCAGAGCGTTGATCCAGACTTGGCGCTCCAGCAGCAGCTTACTCAGAGCCTCCAGCAGAATCCGAACATTCGCCAGTTCCGCTCGTTCTCCGCTAACCAGCCAGACGATGCTACGGATGAGCTTTTGCGCCGGTATCAGGCGGCAAAGAAGCAGTTGCGGGCGAAGCGGGCGGCTTCTTCGTCAGAAGAATAAAGGGTAGGCAGATAATGGTGAGGGCGGCGCAGAAGACGAGACTGATTAGCCAAGCCGCGCCCCTGACGATGATGTTAATCGCCGCGATAGGGATCACCACCATCCATTGTAGTATTTTCACCATGGCGGTATACTCCTCGGTACGCCGTTATCTATAGGAGCCGGTGAACTCTTTAGCAAGCCTTTCTGCTCCCATGCCGCTGCATAATCACGAACGGCACGAAAAGGGAGATTGAATCGTTCTGCGATCTGTAAGCACGTCGTCTTGCCATCTAAGTACCGTGGGAAACAGTCCATGAGTTGGTTGAGTTTGATCGCCTTCTGCCCAATCTCCTCCTTGCTGCTACGTCCAGGGATAGAGGGGTCCCAGCAATTTTGATACAGGTCATACTTCGGGTTACTCAAGCACACCAGCCCATCCGGACAGGTGCGCGTCATCACGCAATCGTTCTCCAGAATGTCGATGGTTGCCAACACCACCTGCACCGCTTCCTCCAGCTTCGCCGGATCCATCAGCGCCACGTTGTCATGGCTGGTGTGGTATTCCTTGAACGGATAGCGCGTCAGTGACGCAAACGGTACCTCAATACCCGGTGCCTCAAACGTTGTCTCATCGTTCCCCGCCACGCCACGAAACGCCTTCTCGTACCAATCCCCATACGGCCCCACGCCTTCTAGCGTAGCTGGCACATACCCGCCCGTGATGACATTACGTACCGCCCGGTCAATGAGCGCCACTCCGGTAAAGCTGCGTTGCAGGGCCAATGCGCCCTGCGTGCCATACGCTTCCAGGAACAGACCTCCCTTCGCCTCACGCAGGAAACATGCGTTGGGATCCTGCAACAGCATGATCGTTCCGTAATGCTCTGGGCTCACCACGAAATGGTAGGTATGGCGGCGGTTCTGCGGGAGTCGCCTCATCACCTCAACGCCCACGGCGATGCCAGAGAGATCATCATTGCAGAGGTGCGGATGGCAGTCGTGCGCACATAGGATGAACGAACTGCCGCTGGAGTGATACGATATATTCATCACCTCATTGGCATCATAGCCCTGCTCTGGTGTTACCGTCGCCACCAACGAGCGCATATGCCCCGGCTTGTGCACGGTGCGTAGTTCCACGTGGAACGCATCGCGGTCATTGATGCTGTTGTAAAAGTCTTTCGTAACGCTGAATCCCCAATCGCGCTTGTGCGGCTTATAGACCCAATCCACGTGGTAGATCAGCGCATCGTCATAATTGTGCGCGTAGAATAGATGCTTCTTCAACTCAGCCCCGCCAATGCCAGCGATGAAGCTATTCGAATATATGCACACCCCCAGCAGATGACTGAGCCCGTCATAGATCAACTCACCATCAGCGTTGTGGATGGTCGCCTTCTCCACGTACCATTCCTGCGGAACCGTCCAGCCGTTATGGCTGTAGCCAGAGGGGTAGGTGAACTCCTGGAACGGCAATTCCTGTTGCAGGATCTCCGTGCAGCGCCCCATGTCCGGCGTGACTACGCCTAAGCGCAGGGTTGCCAGTGCGGCAATTAGCTTCTTCGGACCGCTGTAGTTCAGCGATTGCGTAATGGTCGTAGGTTCAGTGGCGTAGGTCGTGCCGGTACTCATGTGAGTTTGGACTTCCATTCCGGGAGGGTGACCGACAGCATGACATGCGCGTCTCTGGACTCATCGCTGACGCATAGCTCAAAGGGGAACGTGCCCCTCTCCTTAAATCCCACCCGCTTGAGCAACCGGATACTGCCCTCGTTCTTCTGGTAGGCCCCGGCACGGATGGACATGAGCTTGAGCTTGGTAAAGCCGTACCACGTAGCGGCCTTGACCGCCTCTTGCCCGTAGCCTTTACGCCAACAGTCCTTGGCACCGATGAAGTAGCTGATGTCCGCGTACAGGTGGTGCGGGTTGATCGGCCCCAGCTTGACGTTGCCGATATGCCGCCCGGTTGACGCCTCTATAATGGCGAGTAGGTGGCTATCCTTGCTGGCGATCATGGACGCGACGAACGCTTTCACCGTATCTAGTGTTTGGGGGCTATGCCGCGTCTCCAGGAAGCGGGTAACGTCACGGTCATTCAGCCAGGCGACATAATGGGGTGTGCAATCGTCCAGCGTCACAGGCCGCAGCTTGATGCCGTGGCCGGTATAGACGTGGGGGTCGATGACCACGGGGTGGGTGGGGGCAACGCTCATTAATAAGCCCTCGGTTCGATGATGCCCCTGGACCGCAGGCCCTCGTACAGGGCGTCGGTTTCATGGTTCGTACTGTTCATCCATTGGGAGTACTCGGAGTCCGTCATGGCCCGCAACTTGTAGTTGCTGCCGATGGACACCAGATACCCCATGAGAAAGGCGTATTCCATTAGGCCGCGTGTCTCCTCTGAGAGGTGCGGACGCTTGGCGCTCTGCGCGTCCAGCATGCTGGCGATGTTCCGGGCGACATAATCGCTCATTGCGTGACCTTGGGCGAGTAGACCGGCGTCGAGCGCAGCGCGTGTTCCAGGCGTTCAACCGGAGTGAAGAAGCGCATGCCCACTTTGACACGATCCGTGAAGTCCATGCCGCTAAAGAGCACACGGCGAGCCACAATCACCCCATTCAATGCGGCAATATGGATGCCGTTATCCACACGCAGCACGAGCCCGCGCTGGAAGGGAACGGACAGGGAGAACACGCCGTCAAAACTCACGTCTTTCACGGCCACTTGCCGATCCCCATAGAGCGGATCGCAGAGCATGGTGAGCGCACCGGGATACGGGCTGTCAAAGGCGCATATCTGCCGCTCCAGTTCCACCACCGGCTGATTCCAGTCGATCCAGCCGTTATCACAGGTGCGCAGGCGGGGGAGGAACAGGGAGGCGGCGTTGCTCACCGGCTCCGGATGGAATGCCCGGCGCATCGCCACCATCTTGAGGAAGTCCAGGATGCCCCGTATGTCCTGCTCCCCGCAGAAGTCGAACCAGTGCTGGGGAATGCGGCAACGCTCCGGAATGGCGTATTCCCAGCGGGAGACGATCTCCCCGTCGTCAAACTCCCCCGGCACCGTGTTGGCCGTGATCGTCTGGAGACAGCCGCCCCATTGGCGCTCTCCGCGCATGATCGCCCAGGAGAGGTGCGCACCGCCGCGATAGCGTGGCAGCGGGATGGCCATGAACCCCAGGAGGCGATTGCCGAAGGCGGAACGGATCTTTTCAGGAAAGACCCACGCTTCACCAATGCCCAACCCTATGGTGGTTTGGCTAATGAGGTGCATTGGGAAATCGGCAATGTCCTCCTTTACCCAGAAGGAGACATTAAGGGATTCCAGTTTGTCCAGCAGCGTTACCCCTCCAATGTTCTCTTGGGCCTGCCGTGGCGACGTGAAGACAAAGACGCCGTACTTCCGCTCTTGCAGCGCGAGAACTAGGCGCGGCAGTATATCAGACCCCCCAAAGAGGATGATAGTCTTGGCATCAGATGGGTAAACAATGTCGGTCATGCTGTTTCCCTCATCTGCTGCCGTTTACTCGCCCGTAACTCCCGCCGATGGGATATATTGCGTACGGTAACGCGCCGTTCCTCCTCTCGGATATTCCCCAACTTCGTCCTCACGGCGACCAGGGCGCAATCGTCCTCATGCCCATGCTGCTTCTCGCATACTAGGCAATGCCCACGATAGGTGATCTGCCCTAGCCAGAGGACAGCCTTGGAGAGGGAGAGCTTTAACTGGCGCTCGTCAGCATCGGTCCAGTCAGTCATGGTATGCAGTCCACCAGAAGGGGGAGAGGGTCAGGACACGGCGCATTAGGGAAGCTCCGTCACCGTGACATCGCACCACCCTGGGCGTTTGGGACACGGCATCATCTCACCACTGACCTGGACAAATAAGCTGTCATCTTTGACCACGCCAGCGGCCTGGAGCGAGTCAAGCAGTGACTTAAAATATCCGTCAACATCTCGCTTGCGGCAGTCCGGTGGGGTTACGCTAATGCTGATGGAACACGGGCGGTCCAGCATGGGCCGGGCCTTAAGTTGCAGTGTAATGGCCATACATAATGCGGCTTTGAGTTTGCGAGACTTCGCAGACAGGACGGTCTTGCTAATCGTAACAGGGCGACTCCCCCGCTTGATCGTCATGGGAATGGCCCGGTACATCTGGTTAAGCATACAGGGGAGCGGCAGGCGCTTTAGACTTATCTCAATCATTCGTCACCAGGGTGTAAGATGGAATCATGGGCATATCTCGCGGCTATGGTAGTCAGTACACCAACCACATCGTAGGCAGTCAGGCACCATTCGGCCTGCATTTCCTCTATGGCCTTGCATACAGCGTCATCCAAGAGCATCTGTACGGGCCGGTCCGGATCGGTTTCGCTCATATCTTCTCCCACAACACCCCACAGCACGCAATCTCCCCCGCCACGCGCAGTGCCCGGAGCGTGTGCTTCGTCGCCCGCTCCGTTGCGCCCACGCGCTCGCTGATGACCCGCAGTGGCAGCGGCCCCTGTGCGAGCATGGCCCGGATGGCGTCCTTGCGCTGGGCAATGCGCGTAGCGGCGTTAACGAGTCGTGGCTGGCTCATCGCCGCAGCACGGGCCTTGAGCCGGTGCGCCTGATGCTCGGGGGTGGTGGGCAAGGGCGTGAGGATGGGTTTCATGTCGCACTTGTAACGGTCGCCCGCTCGATAATGAGCCACACGGCGTAGCACACCCCGCATGCACTCCCCGCGCCAGCTATGGCGATGATCGTCCAGGCGATCTCGGACACGATTAAACGCACACGGCGGGCGGCGCGGAGCCAGGTGATGGGCTTGGGGGTCATGACTTCCTCTCCCTACACGCCCCGCAGCGTGCCCCGCTGATCTGCGTGAAGTCCTTAGATACCGTCCATGTCGCTTCCCACTTCGGGAACTTCGCTCCGCACTTGGTGCAGGTATGCCGATCATCGGCATCTGCCTGGGGGAGTTGGTCGGCAAGTTCGCAGGCGAGCCGCTGCATGGGGGAGTTGAGGCGGGTCATGGCTTCCTCCGTTCATCTTCCGGGCTCTGCTCAAAGTGCAGCCATACCCAATACGGCTTACTAACGCTGGTTTGGATAACGCTGGACCAAACGCGGCGCGGCACGCACCAGCAATCCTCGCTGGCGTGATGGGTGCGATCCGGTGTCACATGTACGGGCAATGTCTCACTGCACGTCACCGGCAATGGCGGGAGTCGCTTGGCTTGGTTGACGGAGAGGGTCATCTATTCCCCCAGCCCGTAAGGCGCCGGAATGTCCTCATCGCCTGCGGGTGGCAGTAGATGCACGCATGCGCCGTGTGGTTGTTGCCAAAGGGGCAGAGAGCCACCGGGCGCGGCTTGGGCTCTGGCGCTGCTGGGGGAGACTGACGCTTTTTCACTGTCAGCCCCCCGCGTCCGGCGCGGCTTGCAGTGCGGCGAAACGGAACAACTCCAGCGCATGCCTGCTGGTGTAGCCCATAACGCTTATTCCCGCATGACGCCTTTGGCCATCCGGAATGGGTCGCATATCCCCCTGCTCGCTAAACAGCAGGAGCCCAGGCGGATAATAGTCTGGAATCTCACAGTGCCCTTTAAACGCATCGCGGAGAGACTGCAAGGCCATGTGCCCGAAAGGCAGATTATCGCCCGTGGACCATTTGGCTGTCCAGCGCATGGGCGGGTAGACGGTATCAATATCAGTGTAGAGCAATTCCGGCCCAGCGGGGAGGTCACTCATGGCCAGCGCCCGCCTGTGGGGGGAGGGGAAGGGGCATCCAGTGGGTGACGCCCTGCCCAAACTCAACATCGTTTGCGCCTCTTGCGTGGGC
>Ga0307411_10001137_pt1 | contig 10425 bp, 10 predicted proteins | sample DK1Ometagenome_2_FD_203712 | JGI IMG/M metagenome (GOLD analysis project Ga0307411, IMG submission 203712) | Maize rhizosphere microbial communities from greenhouse at UC Davis, California, United States - DK15-O-1 | ecosystem: Host-associated > Plants > Roots > Rhizosphere > Soil | place: USA...
TGTCTCGTCCGGCGTGGGAATGACGGCGGCGTTGGCGACCGACTCGTGGCGCACGAGGCAGTTCTCGATCTCCGACGGTCCGATCCGGTAGCCGGCCACCTTGAACATGTCGTCCGAGCGGCCCTGGTACCAGAGGTACCCCTCGTCGTCGACGGTCGCCACATCGCCGGTGCGGCACCAGTCGCCGCTGAACTTTCGCCGCGTGCCTTCCTCGTTGCCGAAGTAGCCGAGGAAGAACACCGGGTCCGGCGTGCCATCCGGTGCGACGCGATGCACGGCGACGTCGCCCGGCTCGCCTTGCGGCACCTCGTGGCCGTCGTCGTCGACGAGCGCGATGCGATGGCCCGGATACGGCCGGCCCATCGAGCCGGGCTTCGCGGGCCATAGCGTGTGCGAGTTGCCGACGATGTAGTTCATCTCGGTCTGGCCGAACATCTCGTTGACCGTCACGCCGAGCGCGGCTCGCGTCCACTCGAACACCGTCGTGCCGACGGACTCGCCCGCGCTCATGACGCTGCGGAGGTTCACGTCGAACGTGTCGCGCGGTTCGGGAAAGGCCTTCATCACGAGCTTCAGCGCCGTGGGGAACAGGAACGAATTGCGCACCTGGTAGCGCTCGATCAGGCGCAGCGCCCGCTCGGCGTCGAAGCGGCCGCGGTAGCCGACGATCGGCTGCCCGAAATGCAGCGTCGGCAGCAACGCGTCCATCAGTCCGCCGGTCCATGCCCAGTCCGCGGGCGACCAGAACAGGTCGCCCGCCTGCGGGAACGTGTCGTGCGAATAGATGAAGCCCGGCAGGTTGCCGAGCAGGCAGCGATGCGGCATCAACGCGCCCTTCGGCGGACCGGTCGTGCCGCTCGTGTAGATGAGGAGCGCAGGCTCGTCGGCGCGCGTTCGCACGGCATCGAAGCGCGTGCTCGCGCGCTCGAGCAGCGATTCGTAGGGAACGACGAACGATTCGCGCGCGCCTGCGACGCCGATCGCATGCGCGAGGTCGGGAAGTCGCGCGGCGATCGGGATCAGGTTGGGCAGCGACTGCGGGTCGACGAACGCGATCTTCGCCCGGCTGTTCGCGAGACGGTACTCGAGCGCGTCGGGGCCGAAGAGGAACGAAAGCGGCACCGCGACCGCGCCGAGCTTGTAGGTCGCAAGATGCGCGACGACGGTCTCGGGTCGCTGCGGCAGGATCAGCGCGACCTTGTCGCCGCGTGACACGCCGAGCGAGGCGAGCGCGTTCGCGAGGCGATTGGCGGCCCGCTCGAGGTCCCAGAACGTGAAGGCGGCGCGTTCACCGGATTCGTCTTCCCAGTACAACGCGAAGCGCGTCCGGTCGCCGGCCCAGCGCGTGCAGCAGGCGTCGGCGATGTTGAACTCGGCCGGCACGTTCCAGCGCCAGGCGGCAAAGAGCTCGGCGTAGCGATCGGTCGCGCTCATGAAGTCGATCCCGGAAGGCGAACCGACTCTAGACTGCGCCAACGAGCGGCGCAAGCCGCCGGCCCACGGCTTTGCGCGCGCTAGGACGCGGCGTGCGCCGGCAGCTCGGGAAGCGGAAGCGCGTGGTTCGTGGCTTCGATGGCGGTCCACACCCACTCGGGCTGCTGCTCGAGCAGGCGCCCGAGCCGGATCGGCGACATCGCGCGCGACGTCTGCAGCTTCAGGCGGCGCGCCGGCTGGTACTCGGCCGCCGGCAGCATCAGCGAATGCACGGGCGCGTCGGTGTCGCGCTTGCGCAGCGCGAGGAGCAGCCCGGCGAACGCGCGCCCGTTGATCGTCGTGACCTCGCCGTCGATCGAGTAGTCGCCGGCGTCGGTTTTCCGCTGCTCGACGAGATCGACGCCGAGGAGCTGCGACGCGATGACCTGCAGCCCGATCTCGGCGCGGTCGGAGGTCAGGCGCCGGATGCGCCGGGCGACGCCCAGCGTCCATCCATGGTCGCCGTGCGCGCGCAGCGCGGCGACGGTCCCGAGCGTGACGGCATTGGCGACCATCATCGGCGCGACCAGTCGAAAGCCGGTTTGCGAGACGTCCTTCACTTCCCACGGGCCGCCGGGCGCACAGGCCGCGGCGAGACGGCGGCGTCCCTGCTCGCGGATGCGATCCTGCTCGTTCAGCACGCGACCGAAGACGGCGAGCTCCATCGTGCCGCCGAAGCTCTTCCCGGTATCGGCGCGCGACACGGGATTGCGCTCCTCGTCGCGAAGATAGGTCGCGATGTTCTGGAAGCCGACGATCGCGTCCACGGTGCCGGCGGCCGCCGTCCGCTCGCCGCGTCGCGCGAACGGCTTGAACTCGGGATCGACCTGTGCGGCGAGCTTGGCGAGCAGATTGAGCTGCTCGGTGCGCTTGCTCGTGCGCTCGGACAGCGGCTGCGACTTGAGCTTCTGCTCCAGCACGACGATGTGCTGCATGAGAACGGCATGCACGTGGCGCGTATCGAGGAACAGCACGCGGCCTTCGAGCGGCGCGGGCGTGCGGCGCTTCAATCCCTCGCGGCTCGCGAGATCGACGTAGAACGACGTGACCGACGACGCCTCGAGCGTCAGCCGCAGCGGCTGTGCCCACTCGGGCAGCTCGTGCGCGACGTACTCGAGATGCTTCGGCGTCATGTTGCCGGCATGGATCAGCTGCAGCATCAGCACGAGCACGTACTCGTGCTCGATCGTGGTCGTCGCGCCGCCCGCATCGAGCGTCACGAGCGCTCGCTCGATCTGCTTGCTGCACGCGACCGAGAACAGGCCATGCAGCTCGCTCCACTTGGCCGGGATCCACTGTTCGTAGCGATACAGCCGGATCTTCGCGTCGATGCCGAGATGCACGATCTGGCGCGCGACGAGCTCGGGCAGCAGGTGCTGCCAGCGTGCCGAAGCGCCGTTCGCCGACACTTCGCGGCCGTAGGCCTGGTAGGCGAGCAGGAACGCCTGCGTGAGATCGAACAGCGCCGACCACAGCTGGTTCTCGATGCGGCTGCTGCGATTGGCGTGCTCGACGTACTGCGTCGTCAACGAGCGGCGCAGCTCGTGCGTTCTCGCATCCAGCGCGAACACCGCTTCGAGCTGGGCGGGCGTGCGCCGGACGCCGCGGTCCGCTACGCGGCCGAGCTCGGTCAGCAGCGCCGCGTGCGCAGCGAGCGGGTCGCCGGTGGGAAACGCGGCGAGCCAGCGCTCCGCCGACTTCGCGTCCGCCAGCGGATCCTTCATCGTCTTGCCGAAGCCGAACATCGACGCGTCCCTGGGTGACTCTCACGCAGCTTCGCAAGAAGCGGGCCGTGCAATTACGACGTTGGGGGGGCTGCTTTTGTCGCCAACAGGCGACGTCCCGGCGCCGCGCCGATGATCCCGGATAAGCTGCAGCCGGACAAGTACCGCCCATTCCGCTTGGCACGCAAACTGCATGACACCCGGCGTCCAGCACAGCCGGCGCAGCACGGCCGGAAGAACAACCTTCTATACTTTGTGCAGCACACTGCGGCTCGTAGACTGCCGCAGAACGTACAGGAACCGACGACGATGGGCATTCTGATCAAGGCGCCGACGCGCCACCGTGAGCCGGGAACCCCGCCGGTGGAGGCGAACGACGCCACCGCCGACCTGACCGGCGCGCTGCATATCCGCGAGGTCGTGCGCATCACCGGGTTGCGGCGCGAGCAGCTGTACATGTGGCAGCGCCGCTACGGCTTCCCATCGCCGCTGCGCGATCCTTTCGGCGACCGTGTCTATCCGCCGGACCAGGTCGCACGCCTCAAGCTCATCAAGCAGTTGTTGTCCGAAGGCTGGCGCGCCGGCGCCGTCGTGCCGCTCGCCGACAGCGCGCTGCAGTCGATGCTCGGCCTCACGGCCGCCGAGCCGGCCCCGTTGCCCGCGGAGATCGAGAACGCCGTCAAGCTCCTCGCGCAGCATCGCGTCGGCGAGCTGCAGAACCACCTGTCGAAGCTGCTCGTCGGGCAGGGCCTGCGCAAGTTCCTCGAGCAGACGCTGATCCCGCTGAACGAAGCGGTGCACGAGCGCGTCGTGCGCGGCGACATGCAGAACTTCCAGGAGCTTCGGTTCGCCGACCTCGCGCAGCGGTTGCTGCGCGACGTGACGAGGCTCGTGCGTCCGACGCGCGATGCGCGGCAGATCCTGCTCGCCACGCCGCCGAACGATCCCAACCAGCTCGGTCTCGCGATCCTCGAGCTCCTGCTGTTCACCGAAGGCATCAATTGCCTGACGCTCGGTGCCGGCGTGCCCGCGCAGGAGATCGCGGGTGCCGCGAAGGCGTACAAGGTTCACCTGGTCGTGCTGCTGTTCGATCGCGGCATCTCGGGCAAGATCGCCGGCCAGGAGATCCGCGGCCTCCGCACCGCGCTGCCTTCCGAACTGCCGTTCGTGGTCAGCGGGCGAGCCGTCAACCTGCTCGCGAAGCCGATCCCGAGCGTGCGCACGGCGGCGGATTTCAGCTCCGTGATGAGCACGATGCGCGAGCTGGGCGTGCTTCCGCTGTCGCCCGTGTCGCTCGTCGGCATGCTGCCCGACCCGCAGAACGGACGCGGATAGCCGCTGCGGTACCATGGGAGCGTGACGACCGCTCCTTCCCGACCCGACGGCGCGGCGCTCCCGCGCCGTTTGCATTGGTCGCGCCAGCGGATGCTCCGCCTCGCGGTGGCGCTGATCGCGGCGCTGCTCGGTTATCTCGTGCTCCGCGCGTATCGCGATCCCGCGATGGTCATCGATCTGACGCGCGCCTTCGTCCTCTGCTGACGCGCCACGGCGTCGCGTCCCGCCGGTGATCGGCACGCTGTTCCGCGTCTTCGGCGTGGCCGGCATCGCGCTCGTCGGCGCGGCGCTCGCGATCGCGCCCGTGCTCGCCTTCGAGAATCGGATGACGATCGTCTCCGCGCTGGGCATCGCCGGCATCGCGTGCCTGCTCGTCGCCTACGCACTGCGCAAGTTGATGCCGGCGCCGGGCACCGCCGAATCGCCGCCCGACGACGAGCGCTAAGGCTCGTTCAGGAAGTCCTCGAGCTTGCGCCGGTCGCGCTTGGTCGGCCGGCCCGGCGTATCGGGCGCTGCCGCTGCGGCGGCGCGACGGCGCGCGAGCTCCTCCTCGCGCGCCTGGCGACTCGCTTCCGGCTCGCGGTACAGCTTCGCCGCGTCGCTGGCGGAACCGCGTCGCTCGGCGAGGGCGGTGACTTCCGCATTCCACTCGAACCCCGCCTTGCGGATCGTCACCCGGTCGCCGACGCGTACGGCGCGCGCCGGCTTGACGCGCTCGTCGTTGACGCGCACCTGGCCCGCCTCGACCGCGCCGGTCGCGAGGCTTCGCGTCCTGAAGAAGCGCGCGGCCCACAACCACTTGTCGACGCGCAGCTTCGCGCCAGCGTCGTCGTCGTCGGCGTGCATGCGATCAGTGGCGCGTGGGCGAGGGACCGGAAGGTGCGTCGAAGACGGCGCGCGCCTCGCCGGGCGTGAACGTGTAGTGCGTGCCGCAGAATTCGCACCGGACGTCCACCTCGCCATCGTGCGACAGCGCCGCTTCGATCTCGTCGCGGCCCGCGATGCGAAGCGCGCCCTCGACGCGCGGCCGCGAGCACGTGCAGGCGAAGCGCGGATGCGCCGGCTTGAAGACGCGCACGTCGTCCGCGGGGAACAGTGCCGACAGTCCGGCGTCGCTTTCCGCGGCGCTCGCGACGCTTTCGCGCGTCGCCGCGCCGAGCGCCGCCGATACGCGCTGCCACGTCGAATCGTCCTCCGGCCCCGACGCGGGCATGCGCTGCACCAGCAGGCCGGCGACCGTTCCGTCGCCTGCGTCGAGCACGAGCTTCGAGACGATCTGCTCGGACGTGCGGAGGTAATGTTCGATCGTGCTCGCGACCGAGGCGGGCTGCAGCGACACGATGCCCTGGTACAGCGGACCGTCGCGCCGCGGGTCGAGCGTGATCGCAAGCCGCGCCTGGTCATCGTCGCCGGCGAGCGCGCGCAGCGTCGCGTCGGCGCTCATTTCGCGCAAGCGCGCATCGTCCCACTGCGCCGTGCCTCGGAGCGCGAGGCCGGGATTGCATTCGACGACGATGAGCCGGACCGGGCCGGTCGCAACGACCTGCAGCGTGAGGCTGCCGTCGAACTTGAGCGTCGCGGCGAGCAGCGCGGCGGCGCCGGCGAGCTCGGCGAGCACGCGCGCGAGCGGCGCGGGATAGTCGTGCGGGGCGAGCAGCGTGCGCGTCGTTTCGGCGAGCGTCACGCGCGCGCCGCGTACCGACGCACCCTCGAACACGAACCGCGACAGCGAGTCGGGAATGACCGGCTGGCTCATGAACCGGGCCTCACGGTCAGCGTGTAGAGCGTCATCGGCAGCGACGAATTGCGATCGAACGCGGCGCCGGCCTCGACGCCGGCCCGCGCGACGGCCTCGGCGGTCTTGAGCTTCGGATACAGCGCCCACATCGCGCCGAGCGCCACTTCCTTGCCGGACCCGACCGCCCAGAACTGCGTGTACTCGAACACCTCGCGCATCGAGTAGACACCGAAGATGCCGCGCTCGTTCGCGATCAGCGCGGTGATCTGCGTCGACTCGTACGGGTCGTCCTCCTCTTCCTTGGGGTTCAGGAAGTGCTGGTCCTTGAGGATCGGGTGCAGCTTTCGCAGCGTCTCGAAGATCGCGAGGCGGGAGCTGAAGTCGAACTCGCCGCCACCGGCGAGCAGGCTTTCGAACACCAGCTGGTGCGCGGCCGAGCCGCAGAGCCCGATGTAGTTGCCGCGATAGGCGACGATCTTGTCGTAGCTGCGGTCGTGATGCGACGCGAGCCGGACGTCGCCGAACGTCGTCAGCGAATCGGCGGCAATGGCGATCTGGTCGTGCTTGCGCACGGCGACGAGCGTGGTCATGCGGGTCGGTCGGGGGGTACGCGGGCCGCGACACCGGGCCGGCGGCAATGCGGGGAACGGGATGGCTCGGCGTGGCAGCGTCGTCGATCCGACGACGTGCGCGCGTCGAGCCGCGATTATACCGGTACGCGAATTCGGCGGATGGCAGCGCTCAGGCGGCGTAACGCGAAGGCGCGGGAAGCGTCGGCACCGGCGGCAACCGCGCCGCGTCCCAGGACGCCAGCGCGTGGCGCCAGAACGACGCGACGTCGCCGGGCTCGCCGGCGGGATCGAGCTGCTGAAGGAAGCGCCATGCCGCGAGCAGCGCCGGCACCGGATCGCGCGGCAGCGCCGGTGCGCGCGTCTGCTTCGACAGCTTGTCGCCCCGTGCATCGACGGCGATCGGCACGTGCAGGTAACGTGGCTCGTGGAGACCGAGCGCGCGTTGCAGGAAGATCTGGCGAGCCGTCGACGGCAGGAGATCGCAGCCGCGCACGACGTCGGAGACGTCCTGCAGCGCGTCGTCGACGACGACCGCGAGCTGGTAGGCGAAGAGTCCGTCCGCGCGTTTGACGACGAAGTCGCCGACGTCGCGTGCGAGCGATTGTCGCTGCACGGCCTGGGCGCGATCGACGAACTCGACGACCGCGTCGTCGACGCGAACTCGCCACGCGCGCGCGGCGCGCCTCGCCCGGTCGGACGGCACGCCATTGCGACAGGTGCCCGGATAGACGCGTTCGCCGCCGGCGCCGACCGGCGCGCTCTCGATCTCACGGCGCGTGCACGCGCAAGGGTAGACGAGCCCGCGCGCGGCAAGCGTCGCCAGCGCACGCTCGTAATGCGCCGTGCGCTGCGATTGCCGGACGACCTCGCCATCCCACGAGAAACCGTACGCGACGAGGGCGTCGAGGATCTCGCGCTCCGCGCCGTCGCGCGTGCGCGGCTCGTCGACGTCCTCGATGCGAACGAGCCAGTCGCCTCCGTTCGCGCGCGCATCGCAATAGCTCGCGACGGCGGCGATCAGCGATCCGAAATGCAGCGGGCCGGTCGGTGAAGGCGCGAAGCGTCCGCGCGGCGTTCCGGCAGCGGGCACGGGCAGGTGATGCGAAATGGCGACCGACGAGGATAGCAGCGCCGCGGCAACGACATGGCGTGCGCTTTCCGGCCGCGCCTCGTTGGCGCGGCCCGGATCGGTTCCCGACCAGGACGCCCGGCTACTTCGTCTTCGCGGGCGACGCCGGGCCGGCGGCGGCCGTCTCGTAGACGTGCCCCACGGAGGCGTGGCAATCGAGGCAGTTCACGGCACCGGCCTTCGCGAGTCCGGCATGCATCTCGGCGATCGCGGGCTGCGCCTTCCCGCCGCCCATCTTCTCGAGATCATGGCATCCGCGACAGGTGAGCGAGCCGTTGCCCGCCATCCATTCCTTGACTTCCTCGGAATAGCCGGCGCGCGCCTTCTCCCACTTGTCCTTCGTGTCGATCACGCCGCGCGCCTGCGCGATCGCATCGCGCGTGCCGACCTTCGCCTTGTACGCAAGCATGGCGACGTACTGCAGCGCGCCCGGGTCCGTGCTGTGATAGGGAATATGGCAATCGCCGCAGCCGGCGGTGACGCCGCTGTGACTCGCATAGTGCGGACTGCGCCGATACGCCTCGGCCGCCCACTGCATTGAATGGCAGGCGCTCGAGCAGAACTCGTTGCTTCCCGACCAGTGCACCGCGGCGTTGGTCACGGCGATCGCCGCAATCCCCGCGACGATGCCGACGATCAGCGTCAGCACCAGGGCCTTGCGCCGGCCGGGCGTCGTGCCATTCGACATGGGATCTCCCTTTTGTTCTGGCGCTCGCGTGCATGTCCGAGAGGGGAATGCACACGGGCAGCGCGACTATGCCAGACGGCGATCGCGGCCCGTTTGCACGAAATCAATGCCGCTGAAGGCGGCCTGTGCCGTGGCAGCACCGCCGGCGGCGGCAGCCGTGCCCGATCCGCGGCAAGGGGAACGCCGTTCCTGCGGGCGCAGCATCGGGGGATGGCGTCGATCGACCAGGAGACGCAGCTGCGTGCCCGGCGACGAAGTGGCCGCGACGCGGCGACAGCGGCACGGCGATCGCGTGGACGCCGCGCGTGGACAGCGGTCAACCCGCGCAGTCTTCTGAATCCGGCACGCCGTGCACTTCGCGAAGCTGGACGCGAAGCACCCGTTTCGGCGTCGCGTTACTCGACAACGCCCGCGTGCGTCATGCCTTCCCCGTGGGCGTGGTCAAGGGCGCGCTTTTCGCCAGTGAATGCCCAGCACGACGGTCACGCGTCCCGACCGCCCACGACGGCGGGCGGCTTCAGCGGCTAGTTCGCGCGCGGCGCGCCAAGCGATACCGCAACGACCGGGGCCACGCGCACCGACTGCGCGAACTCGTATCGCTGCATCGCCGCGGCGACCGCGTTCGGATACTCGGCCCGGCCGAGGCTGCCGTTGTAGCGGCCGAGCGCGCGGAACAGGTCGCCGTTCTCGCGGTCGAGGTAGTGGCGCAGGATGATGCAGCCGTAGCGGAGGTTGGTGCGCAGGTGAAAGAGGTTGTGCTCCGCGCTGCCGATCAGCCTCGTCCAGAACGGCATCACCTGCATGTAGCCGCGCGCGTCGGCCACCGACACCGCGTATTTCTTGAAGCCGCTCTCGTGGTGCATGACGCCGAGCACCAGCTGCGGATCGAGGCCCGCGCGGGTAGCCTCGTAGTGCACGGTGGCGAGCAGCTCGCGGCGCTCGACCGCGTCGGCGATGCGCGATGCCAGCCGACGCGACATGTCGTCGATCCACGGGGCGACGTCGGCGCGGCTCGCGTAGTCGTTGGGCACCGGGCGATCGGACACGGCACGCGACATGAGCGACGCGACCGACGGTGCGAGGTGCTCCTCGGCCTGCGAGCCGGCCAGCGCGCCCGGCGGCACGAGCGCGAGCGCCGCCGCGAGCATCGCTGCCCTCAGCGCACGCGGCGCGCGGCGATCCCAGGCCCCTCGGCTTTTCATCGGCGCCAAGCTTACCGCCGTCCGGCAGCCGCCCCAAGGCGGTTCGTCAGCCAGCCGACGATCTCGGCGTGCGGCACCTGGGTCGCCGCCGTCTCGCGCCGGCCCTGGACCTCGACCAAGCCGTTCTTCAGTCCGCGCTCGCCGATCGTCACCCGGTGAGGGATGCCGATGAGCTCGAGGTCGGCGAACATCACGCCGGGGCGCTCGCCGCGATCGTCGAGCAGGACCTCGACGCCGGCCGCCTCGAGCTCGTCGTGCAGCCGATCCGCCGCCTCGCGCACCGCCTCGCTGCGGTCGTAGCCGATGGCCGCGACGGCGACGGCGAACGGCGCCATCGCCTCAGGCCAAACGATGCCGCGCTCGTCGTGATTCTGCTCGATCGCCGCCGCCACGACGCGCGTGACGCCGATGCCGTAGCAGCCCATCTCGATCGGGCGCGCCTGGCCCTGCGCGTCCAGGTAGGTGGCGCCCATGTCCTCCGAATAGCGCGTGCCGAGCGCGAACACGTGTCCCACCTCGATGCCGCGCAGGATCTTGAGCGTGCCGCTGCCGTCCGGCGAAGCG
>Ga0307411_10001138_pt1 | contig 10415 bp, 7 predicted proteins | sample DK1Ometagenome_2_FD_203712 | JGI IMG/M metagenome (GOLD analysis project Ga0307411, IMG submission 203712) | Maize rhizosphere microbial communities from greenhouse at UC Davis, California, United States - DK15-O-1 | ecosystem: Host-associated > Plants > Roots > Rhizosphere > Soil | place: USA...
CGCCGATCCTGGTGCTCGACGAGCCGACCGCGGGCGTCGACGTCGAGCTTCGCCGGCAGCTGTGGGACTATGTGCGCCAGCTCAACGCGCAGGGGGTCACCATTGTCCTCACCACCCACTATCTCGAGGAAGCGGAAGAGCTGTGCGACCGCATCGCGATCATCCACCACGGCCGGGTGATCGCCAATGAACCGACCCGCGAGCTGGTCGCCAAGGCGCAGGAGAAAGCGGTGGTGGTGACCTTCGATCGCGACATCGCCCAGGTCCCGGTCAATGCCTGCTTCGAGAATATTGAGCTCATCGACGAGCGGACGCTCGAGATTACCTATCGCAAGGACCGGGCCAATGCCGGGCAGGTGTTGGCGACGCTGACCGCCGACGGACTCGTCATCGTCGACGTCTCGACCCGCGACCCGGACCTCGAGGACGTGTTCCTGAGCCTGACCGCGGCGACGCAGGAAGCCGCGTGAAGATAAGGCCTCAGACCTCCGGCCATCGAGAGCCGCCACATAGCTCCTGCCGGATGAAGCGCGAGAAGAAGCGCGAAGTGCGTAGCAGGACCTACGGTCCAGCGCTTCGCCGAAGCGATGCGCCGGCAGGGCCATGCCCTTCGGGTGGGACGCAAAAGCGCTCTGGCCACTTCGTTTCGCTCGCTCGCTCGCCAGGTAGGCCCCGCTACCTGTCATCACTCGCTCACTCCCAGAGCGCTTTTTCGTCACCATGGAGGCCTCGTTGGCGGAAGGTCTGAGGCCTAATGCCGACGTCCTCATCGTCGGTTCGGGTGCCACGGGGCTGACCGCTGCGCTCAATCTCGCCGAGACCCGCAAGGTGGCGGTGATCGCCAAGGGAGCGCTTGGCGAAGGCGCGACCCGCTGGGCGCAGGGCGGCATCGCCGCGGTGCTCGAGGAAGGCGACAGCTTCGAAGCGCACGTCAACGATACGATGATCGCGGGCGGCGGCCTCAATGACCGACACGTCGTCGAGCACGTCGTCGAAGCGGCCCCGCGCGCAATCCGGCACTTGATCGATCTCGGCGTACCCTTCGCGACCGAGGGCGATGCGTTGCACCTGACGCGCGAGGGCGGTCACAGCCACCGCCGCATTGTCCATGTCGCCGACGCCACCGGCTACGCGATCCAGCAGGCGCTCGAATCCGCCGCCGCCAAGCACCCGAATATCTCGCTGGTCCCGGACATGGTCGCGGTCGACCTGGTCACCGGCCGCCACGCCACCAACTTCTCGACCAGCGGCGCGGTGCACGGGCTCTACGCCTACAATCGCAAGAAGAAGCGGGTCGAGGCGCTGACCGGAAGAGCGACGATCCTCGCCACCGGCGGTGCCGGCCGCGCTTATCTATATTCAACGGCCCCGCACGGCGCCACGGGCGACGGGATCGCGATGGCATGGCGCGCGGGTTGTCGCGTATCCAACATGGAGTTCATGCAGTTCCACCCGACCTGCCTTTACAATTTGCAGGTCAAGAACTTCCTGATCACCGAGGCGGTGCGCGGCGAGGGCGGCCAGCTGAAACTCCCGTCGAGCGGCGAACGCTTCATGCCCCGGTTCGACGAGCGCGCCGAGCTCGCGCCGCGCGACATCGTCGCCCGCGCGATCGACCATGAGATCAAGCGCCTCGGCCTCGACTACGTCCATCTCGATATTTCGCACCGCGAGCCAGATTTCGTCCGCGCTCACTTCCCCAACATCTACGATAAGCTGCTCGGGCTCGGCATCGACATCACCAGGGAGCCGATCCCGGTGGTGCCCGCGCAGCATTATACTTGCGGCGGCGTGGTGGTGGACCTCGATGGCCGAACCGACGCAGCGGGACTCTACGCGGCCGGCGAGGTCACCCAGTCGGGCCTCCACGGCGCGAACCGCCTCGCCTCGAACAGCCTGCTCGAATGCCTGGTGTTCGGCGAAGCGGCGGCCAAGCATATCGCGGCGAACTGGGATTCGCTTCCCGATGTCGCCCGGATCCGCGCCTGGGACGAAAGCCGGGTCACCGACAGCGATGAGGAAGTGGTGATTGCCCAGACCTGGGGCGAGATCCGCCGCTTCATGTGGAATTATGTCGGCATCGTCCGCACCACCAAGCGGCTCGAGCGTGCCAAGCACCGGATCGACCTGCTGCGCCGCGAAGTGAACGATTATTACAAGAACTTCCGCGTCACCCCCGACCTGATCGAGCTCCGCAACCTGGTCGAGGTCGCGGACTTGATCATTCGCAGCGCGCTCTCCCGGCACGAAAGCCGTGGGCTTCACTACACGCTCGATTATCCCGAGCTCCTCGCGGACGCGAAGGACACCGTGCTGGTCCCCTAGCCGGGTTCGAACTCGAGCAGGTCACCGGGCTGGCAATTCAACGCCTCGCAGATCGCTTCCAGTGTCGAGAAGCGGATCGCCCGCGCCTTGCCGGTCTTGAGGATCGACAGGTTGGCAAGCGTGATATCGACCTGGCTTGCGAGCTCGGTCAGCGTCATCCGGCGCTCGTGCAGCAGGTCGTCGAGCTTGACGGCGATCGCCATCAGACCGTGCCTTCCAGATCTTCGCGCATCAGGGCGCCTTCAGCGAACACCCGCGCAAGGACGAAGGTCAGGATCACCGCGAGCCAGCCGCTGACCGAGAAACCGGCATCGAGGTGCAACGGGAATTCCTTGGAAGCGATCGCCTTGCCGATGGTGCCGATCACCATGCTCAACACCTGCAGCGCGAGCAGCGCCCAGGCGATCGCATTGAGCCGATAGGCGTTGGCCTTGATGAAGGGGTCGCCGCGGCTGACCGTTTCCACCATCCGCAGAAGCCGGGTGAGGATCAGGTGATTGAGCGGCACGGCGAGTACGCCGAGCGTCGCGATCGCGGTCAGCCCGATCATGATCGGTTTCGGGTCCACGCCCGCCGGAACGTCGATCGCCTTCATGAACCAGGCCGGATAGGAGTTGGCGAAGATGACGAGGCCGAGCACCGCCGCGCCGTAGAGCCAGTTGAGGATGACCAGGATGCGCAGCACGACGTAGGCGATTGGCAGCGCGGCGGATTTGGGACGGGACATTTCGGATACTCCAGCGAGTAGATATCGATAAACGATAATAGATTTATCGTTTCTCGACAAGAAGTTTCTGCCGGCCTCATGCCAAGGTCACAAAGTTCGCGTCCGATTATCCGCGCGGCGATCCTGCCGCAGCAGCCCCGATGCTCGAGAAATCCCCGCGTTCCCGCCGATAATGCGTGCCGAGCAGACGCGTGAGCGGACCAGTGCCGATGGCGTGGGTGTGAACTTCGGGCAGGTGCGGCTCAAACGAGCGCCTGGTCCCACAGGGCAGCGAACAGCGCGCCCTCGCGGCGGTTGCGCAGCCGATAGGCGCTCTCTCGGCTCATGCCGGCGGCCGCAACGGCTTTGACCACGCTGCGGGTCGCGACGAGCGCGTCAAGAAAGCGAAGCTGGCGCTCGGGCGTCCAGCCGTCGCCGCGGATTTTCGGAGTTCGAGTCTGACCCATCGACCAGCTTGGATCATAAAAGGCGGTCTGTAGGACAGAAAATTCGTCTCAGCGGGAGCGTTTCAGTGCCAGCGTGAACTTTTCGCGCGCCTAGCAACGATTCAGCCGTTTCACTACCTTGACGTAACGGTTGAATCGCCAGATAGGAGTTGGATGAGCGAAACCATCGCCATTCTGCGCGACAAGCGCGCGAAGCTCTCGGCTAAGGTGGCCAAAATGGCCTCGGCGCTGGAGACGGCTCGCGCTGAGCTCAGTGACACGGAGACGGCAATCAAAGTGCTCGTCCAGATGGGCCTGGCGCCCGACATCGACAGCGATACGCCGGCAGCTGCTCCCGTTACCGAAAGCCAAGAAGCAATTTTGTCCGTGCTTAGCGACAAACCTCATGAAGGAATGTCTCCGCGCCAAGTGCTTGCGGCGCTCGACTTTCGCGGAACGCCGATGAATGCCGACTACGTGCGCACAGCGCTTTGGCGGCTGGCGAAGCGCGGCACGATTGCGACGGCGAATAGTACCTATTGGAAGCTTCCCTTGGCCAGCGACGCTGCCACCGAAGGGGAGGAAAACGAAACCCCCGACGTTGAAACGCCGGGGGTTTCCATCAGTGACGGGCGGGTAGCTGAACTGGAAGGTCGTCAGAAAACCGAACAGCGCCCTTTTCGTAAAGGGGAGAATGTGGGTTCGAGTCCCACCCCGCCCGCTCCTGACGCCGATGTTCAAGCTCCCGAGAGCTGGGACATCGACGATGATGTACCGTTCTGATTCGCGGTGAACCTATTTGATTCGTATTGATTCGTCCAGTTTCACCGATTCAGCGCACTGCTGAACCGAGTGAAACGGATGTAAAGGGCGTGAATCGTGGAGCCTGCTTCCTTCCCGCAGCCACCCTGCTAAACCGGCCGCTTCATGTCCGATACCGAAACGACCGAAGCGCCGACCATCGCCACGCCAGCGTCCGCACCGACGCCCCACCTCTATCTCGTCGACGGGTCGAGCTACATCTTCCGCGCCTATCACCGGCTGCCGCCGCTCACCAACCGGCACGGCCAGCCGGCGGGCGCGGTCTATGGTTATACGACCATGTTGTGGAAGCTCGCCGGCGACCTGTCGCGCGCGGATGGGCCGACCCACATGGCCGTGATCCTCGACGCGTCGGAGCACACCCACCGCAACGAGATGTACGACCAGTACAAGGCGCACCGGCCGCCGCCGCCCGAGGACCTGGTCCCGCAATTCCCGCTGATCCGCACCGCGACGCGCGCTTTCTCGATCCCGTGCATCGAGGAAGAAGGGCTGGAGGCGGACGACATCATCGCCTGTTACGTCACCGCGGCGTCCAAGGCCGGCTGGAAGGTGACCATCGTCAGTTCCGACAAGGACCTGATGCAGCTGATCGACGAGGATGCCGGGATCGACATGCTCGATACGATGAACGACCGCCGGATCGGGCGGAACGAGGTGCTCGAGAAGTTCGGCGTGCCGCCGGAAAAGGTCGGCGACGTGCTCGCGCTGATGGGCGACAGCGTGGACAATGTCCCCGGCGTCCCCGGCATCGGCCCCAAGACCGCGAGCCAGCTGATCCAGCAGTTCGGCGACCTGGAGACCGTGCTCGCCAGCACCGACCAGATCAGCAAGCCCAAGCTCAAGCAGTCGCTGATCGACCATGCCGGCAATGCGCGCCTGTCGCGCGAGCTGGTGCGGCTGGTGTGCGAGCACCCGCTGCCGGAGCCGCTGGACGCGCTCGAGCTAAAAGGCATCCCGACCGAACCGTTGCAGGAGTTCCTCGCCGACCAGGGCTTCAAGACCCTGCTCAACCGGCTGATCAGCGGTGGCGGCGCGCTGGCCCCGACCGGGCGCAGCAGCAGCGGCGGCGGGATCAATGACGTCATGGCGGCAATCGACAAGAAGCCGAGCGGACCCGCGCCGGCCGAACAGATCGAGGTCGACCGCTCCAAATACGAGACCGTCACCGACGAAGCCGCGCTCGACCGCTGGATCGCCGAGGCGACCGCGCAGGGTTATGTCGCGCTCGACACCGAGACCGACTGCATCGATTGTATCATCGCCAAGCTCGCCGGAATCAGCCTGGCGACCGCCGCCAACCGCGCCTGCTACATCCCGGTCGGCCATAGCGGCGGCGACCTTTATTCGGACGCCCCGAGCCAGCTTCCGGAAATGGTCGTCCTGCAAAAGCTGAAGCCGCTGCTCGAGGACCCCGCGGTCCTGAAGGTGGGCCACAACCTCAAGTACGACTGGGTGATGTTCGACAAGGCGGGCATCGATGTCGCGCCGATCGACGACACGATGGTGATGAGCTTCGATCTCGACGCCGGCCGGAGCTTCGGCCACGGGCTCGAGGAGCTGGCCAAGCTGCACTTCGACCACGAGTGCATCTCGTTCAAGCAATTGTGCGGCAGCGGCGCCAAGCAGATCACCTTCGACAAGGTGCCGCTGGGTCCGGCGACCGAATATGCCGGCGAGGACGCGGACATCGCGCTGCGGTTGTGGCTGCGATTGAAGCCGCGGCTGGCGCAGGAGAATGTGACGCGGGTCTATGAGCGCGTGGACAAGCCGCTGGTGCCGGTGCTGGCGCGGATGGAGCAACGCGGCATCAAGGTCGACCGCGATTATCTGGCACGGCTGAGCCGCGAATTCGCCGAGGAGACCGCGCGGCTCGAGGAGCGGATCTACGAGGCCGCGTGCGGGCCGTTCACCATCGGCTCGCCGCAGCAGCTCGGCGAAGTGCTCTACGGACGTCTCGGCCTCAAAGGTGGGCGCAAGGGCAAGAGCGGCCAATATTCGACCGATGTCAACGAGCTGGAGCGGCTTGCCGCGGAGGGCATCGAATGCGCGACTCTGGTGCTCGAATGGCGCCAGCTGACCAAGCTCAAATCGACCTATACCGACGCACTGCAGGCCCAGATCAACCCGCAGACCGGGCGCGTCCACACCAGCTTCTCGCTGACCGGCGCGCAGACCGGGCGGCTGTCGTCGAACGACCCCAATTTGCAGAACATCCCGATCCGCACCGAGATCGGCCGCAAGATCCGCGACGCCTTCGTCGCCGAGCCCGGCTACAAGCTGCTGAGCGCCGACTACAGCCAGATCGAGCTCCGGCTGGCCGCGCACATGGCCGACGTGCCACCGCTGAAGCAGGCGTTCCGCGACGGCGCCGACATCCACAGCCTGACCGCCGAGGAACTGTTCGGCAGGGTCGACCGCGATACGCGCAACCAGGCCAAGACGATTAACTTCGCGATCCTCTACGGAAGCTCGGCCTGGGGCATCGCCGGGCGACTGGGCGTGCCGAAGGACGAGGGCAAGGCGATCATCGATCGCTATTTCGAGCGCTTCCCCGGCATCCGCGCGTTCATTCACAGCACGCTCGGCTTTGCCCGCGAGCACGGATTCACCAAGACGCTGTTCGGACGCAAGACGCACTTCGAGCCCAATATCCGCTCGCCCAACCCGTCGATTCGCGGCGGCGCCGAGCGCGCTGCGATCAACGCCCCAATCCAGGGCACCAGCGCGGACCTCATCAAGCGGGCGATGGCGCGGATGGATGACGCGCTTGCCGACGCCGGGCTCGATGGCGTGAAGATGCTGCTCCAGGTCCACGACGAACTGGTGTTCGAGGTCCCCGACGGCCGCGAAGAAGAAGCGGCCTCGGTCATCAAGCGGGTGATGGCGACCGCGGCCGAGCCGGCGCTGAAGCTCGACGTCCCGCTCGATGTCGAGGTGGGTTGGGGGGACCATTGGGGCGCCGCGCACTAAAGCCCGACCCCGTGCCAATGGCGTCAGGCGCGGACATGGCGGCGCTCGCCCGGGGCGGCCGGATAAACTTTTTCGGGTTCGTGCTGCGCCTCGCCGCGCGGCTGCCGTTCCTGTTCATCGCCGGCCGAATCTATGGCGCCGCGGCGCTCGGCCGGTTCGCCTATGCGGTGCTGATCGTCGAGTTCGCAGCCCAGCTCGCGACGCTGGGGCTGAAGCGGGGCCTCGCGCAGCAGCTGGCGCACACCGACAAGCCACATGTTTGCATTGCCTGGGACGCGCTGATCGTCGCGGCCGTCGGATCTTTGGTCGCGATGGCGCTACTGATGGTGTTCCCGCAGGCGATGTTCCCCAACAGCGCGATCACCGGGCTCGATTGGCTGCTTCCGATCACCATCATCGCGCTCGCCTGGTCCGACATCATGCTCGCGGCGCTTGCCTATCGTCACGACATTGGCGCGACGGTGCGCGCACGGGCGGTGGTCGAGCCGATGACGCTCAGCATCGCGGCGCTGGCCTGGTCGTTCATCTCGCTGCGTGATGGGCTGATCATCGCTTATGTGCTGTCGATGGTCGGTGCGCTGGTCGCCTCGGCGGTCCCGTTCCTCAAGAGCTACGGCCTGCCGCGCAACTGGCGGCCCGAGCCTGGGCCCCTGTGGCATATGGCAAGGCGCAACGTGCCGGTCGCGGCTGCCGATGCGGTCGAATGGGGATCGCGGCGCATCGACATCGCGGTGCTCGGCCTGCTGTTCCGGCCGGAGGTCGTCGGCATCTATTATGTCGCGCAGAACGTCGCTTCCCTGCCCGCGAAGCTCAAGACCAGCTTCGACCCGATCCTGGGGCCCGTGATCGCGCGCAATCTCAAGAAGGGCGACAAAGCGGCGGTCGCGCGCCAGGTGCGGCAAGTCGGATTCTGGGTCATCGCCGCGCAGCTCGGGGTCGCGCTGGCGCTCGCGATTCCCGGCGAGGCGGTGATGGGGCTCGTCGGCCCGGCGTTCGTCGCCGGCACGGCCGCACTCGCCTTCCTCCTCGCGGCCGAGGTGGTGGCGGCGATGGCGGCGGTCAGTGAGGCGGCGCTGATTTATGTCGCGCGACACCGCAATATGTGGCTGAGCCTGGTGATGATCGCGATCGAGGCTGGACTGTCGGTCGCGCTGATCCTGGCAATGCGCGAGCTCGACATGCCGGTAATGTGGCAGGCAACCGGGCCCGCGATCGGGCTGCTCCTCGCGCTCGGTTTCGCCGCGGTCGCCAAGTCGCGGCTGCTGTGCGGGATCCTCGGTGCACGGGTGAACGGCTGGCGCTGGCCGCTGGTCTGGGCCGCCGCGGCCGGGGCCGCCACCGGCTATCTTGCGACGCTGCTCCCCGAGTGGGCCGAGCTTCTGTTGGGCGTGCCGGCGATCCTGCTCGCATTCGGCGCGGTCCTCTGGACCAAGGGCTTCGGCCCCGAAGACCGCGAACTCTTCCGCATGAAGAAAGAAGATATCGAGGAGCTCGAGGACCTCGAAATTCCCGCCCCGGGCACGACCGGAGACGTGGTGCGCTGACTTCCGTCAGTGGCGGAAGTGCCGCATGCCCGTGAACAGCATCGCCAGGCCCGCCTGGTCCGCGGCTGCAATCACCTCATCGTCGCGGATCGAGCCGCCGGGCTGAATGACGGCAGTCGCGCCCGCTTCGGCGGCGGCGAGCAGGCCGTCGGCAAACGGGAAAAACGCGTCCGAGGCGACCGCCGAGCCGATCGTGCGCGGCTCGGCCCACCCGTTCGCTTCGGCGGCCTCTCTTGCCCGGATCGCGGCAATCCGGGCGCTGTCGCGGCGGTTCATCTGCCCAGCCCCGATACCGGCCGTGACACCATCCCTGGCGTAAACGATCGCGTTCGACTTGACGTGCTTGGCGACGGTCCAAGCGAAGACGCAGTCGGCGACCTCCTGCTCGGTCGGCTGGCGCCGGGTCACGCACTTCAGCTCATCGCGGCGGACGATTCCGTTGTCGCGATCCTGCACCAACAGGCCGCCGGCGATCAGCGCCAATGACGTGCCACCCCGCGACGGGTCGGGGAGCGACCCGGTCAGCAGCAACCGCAGATTTTTCTTCTTCGCGAAGACCGCCTTAGCATCGTCATCGGCGTCAGGCGTGACCACGACCTCGGTGAAGATCTCCGTGATGGCCGCGGCGGTCGCGGCGTCCAGCGGCCGGTTGGTGGCGACGATTCCGCCGAATGCGGAGACGCTGTCGCAGGCGAGCGCTTCGTTCCACGCGTCCAGCAGCGCGTCCCGTGTGGCGACGCCGCAGGGATTGGCGTGCTTGACGATCACCACGGTCGGCGGCCCTTCACGGAACTCCGCGGCGAGCTCGAGCGCGGCGTTCGCGTCGTTCAAATTGTTGTAGCTAAGCTCCTTGCCCTGGACCTGCATCGCCTGCGCGACGCCGTGCGCCGCCGGACCGACCGGCAGATACAAGGCGGCGGACTGGTGCGGGTTCTCGCCATAACGCAGCGGCATCTTGCGGGTGGTCGACAGCGTCCACTTCTCGGGCCAGCGCTCGCCCTGGTCGGCGAAGGCGAACCATTGGGAAATGGTCGAATCATATTCGGCGGTCAGCGCGAACGCCTTGGCGGCAAGCTTGCGGCGAAGCTCGTGCGACGTCGCTCCGCCATTCGCGTCGAGCTCGGCTATCAAATCGGCATAGTCCGCGGGATCGGTGACGATCGCGACATGGGCGTGGTTCTTGGCCGCGGAGCGCACCATCGACGGTCCGCCGATGTCGACATTCTCGATCACGGTGGCGCGGTCGGCGCCGCTCATCACCGTGCTGAGGAAGGGGTAGAGGTTGACCACGACGAGATCGATCGGCGCGATGTCGTGCTCCTGCATCGCCGCGACATGCTCAGGATTGTCGCGCACCCCGAGCAACCCGCCATGCACCTTCGGATGAAGGGTCTTCACCCTGCCGTCCATCATCTCCGGGAAGCCGGTAAGTTCACTAATGTCGCGCACGTGAGCGCCACTTTCGCGCAGCTTGGCGGCAGTGCCGCCGGTCGAGACGATCTCGACTCCATGCCTCGCGAGGCCGGCCGCGAGCTCCCCGAGCCCGCGCTTGTCAGAAAGCGAGACGAGTGCCCGGCGGACGGGAACGAGGTCGGTCAT
>Ga0307411_10001139_pt1 | contig 10411 bp, 8 predicted proteins | sample DK1Ometagenome_2_FD_203712 | JGI IMG/M metagenome (GOLD analysis project Ga0307411, IMG submission 203712) | Maize rhizosphere microbial communities from greenhouse at UC Davis, California, United States - DK15-O-1 | ecosystem: Host-associated > Plants > Roots > Rhizosphere > Soil | place: USA...
TCGCGCTTGAACGCGAACGTGCCGGCGGTGTACGGGAACGAGCCGGGCACGTTGTCGAGCATCAGCCACTTGAGGATCTCGCCGTGGTCCTCGTACTGCGGCAGCGCGACCTTGCGCACCTTGCTGCCGGAGAGCGTGGTGTGGGTCAGCGCGGTACGGATCTCCTTGTCGCGGATCTTCACGACGTACTCGTCGCCGGCGTAGGCGCGGATCATGTCGGGCCACTGCTGCAGCAGGTGGCGGGCGTCCTTGTCCATCCGCGCCTTGCGCTTGCCGGCGAGGTCGAGCGCGGCTTCGGCGGCGGGCGCGCGCTCGGGCTTGTCGACCTTCAGCATCCGCGCCGCTTCCTGCAGCTGCTGGACCTCGCGCGCCAAGGTCGCCTGCTCGCGCGCGCGCTTCTTGTACGCGCGCACCGTGTCGGCGATGTCGGCAAGGTAGCGCGCGCGCGCCGCCGGCACGATCGGCACCTGGTGCGTGCTGTGGCGCGTCGCGGCCGGCGGCAGCTTGCCGGCCGCGACCGCGAGGCCGAGCTCGGCAAGGCGCGGCAGCAGCGCCTGGTAAAGGGCGGTCACGCCGTCGTCGTTGAAGCGGCTCGCCATCGTGCCGAACACCGGCATCTGGTCGGGCCGCTGGCCGAACGACTGGCGGTTGCGCTGCACCTGCTTCGCGACGTCGCGAAGCGCATCGGCGGCGCCCTTGCGGTCGAACTTGTTGATCGCGACGAACTCGGCGAAGTCGAGCATGTCGATCTTCTCGAGCTGGCTCGCGGCGCCGAACTCGGGCGTCATCACGTACATCGGCACGTCGACCAGCGGCACGATCGCGGCGTCGCCCTGGCCGATGCCGGAGGTCTCGACGATCACGAGGTCGAAGCCGGCGCACTTCGCCGCCGCCAGCACGTCGGGCAGGGCCTGGCTGATCTCGCTGCCGGTGTCGCGCGTCGCCAGCGAGCGCATGTAGACGCGCGGCCCGGCATCGGCCGCGTCGCCGCCGGTCGCCCACGGGCCGATCGCGTTCATGCGGATGCGGTCGCCGAGCAGCGCGCCGCCGGTCTTGCGCCGGCTCGGATCGATCGAGATCACCGCGATGCGGAGGCGATCGCCCTGGTCGAGGCGCAGGCGCCGGATGAGCTCGTCGGTCAGGCTCGACTTGCCGGCGCCGCCGGTGCCGGTGATGCCGAGCACCGGTGTCTTCGCCGCCTTGGCGCGCTCGTGCAGCTCCGCTTTGAGCTTGTCGGCGACCTGGCCGTTCTCGAGCGCGGTGATCAGCTGGGCGAGCGCGCGCCAGCTCGGCTCGTCGCGGCCCTCGATCGAGGTCAGCGACTTCGGCGCGTACACCGAGAGGTCGTGGTCGCAGCGCATCACCATCTCGCCGATCATTCCGGCGAGGCCCATGCGCTGGCCGTCCTCGGGGCTGTAGATGCGGCTGACGCCGTATTCCTGCAGCTCGGCGATCTCGCCGCGCACGATCACTCCGCCGCCGCCGCCGAACACCTGCACGTGCTCGCCGCCGCGCCGCTTCAGCATGTCGACCATGTACTTGAAGTACTCGACGTGGCCACCCTGGTAGGAGCTGATCGCGATGCCGTGCGCGTCTTCCTGGAGCGCCGCAGTCACGACCTCTTCCACCGAGCGGTTGTGGCCGAGGTGGATCACCTCGGCGCCCATCCCCATCAGGATGCGCCGCATGATGTTGATCGCGGCGTCGTGCCCGTCGAACAGCGAGGCGGCGGTGACGAAGCGCACCTTGTGGGTGGGGCGATACTGGGCCAGGGCCTTGTACTCGGCGGACAGGTCGGTCATCTGGGTCTCCGCGATGCGGGCATGTCGTGTCTCAGGAGCGCTACGCGATGCGCAGCTTCGCGAGCGCCGGATCGCCCGGCGGATAGCGCAGTTTCAGGCCGAGCAGCGTCTGCTTCACGACCCTCGCGACCAACAGGTTGCGATGCGTCTTGGAGTCGGCCGGCACGATGGTCCACGGCGCCCAGCGCGTGCCGGTCGCCGCGATCGCCGCGCCGTAGGCCTGCTGGTAGTCGTCCCAGTGCTTGCGCACCTCGATGTCGCCCATCGCGAACTTCCACCGCTTCGTCGGGTCGTCGAGACGCGCCTGCAGGCGCTCGCGCTGCTCGTCCTTCGAGATGTGCAGCATGAACTTCAGGATCACGGTGCCGGTCTCGGTCAGCATCCGCTCGAAGTCGTTGATGTGGGCGTAGCGCTCGCGCGTCTGCGCCGGCGTCAGGCTGCCTGCGACCGCCGGTACCAGCACGTCCTCGTAATGGCTCCGGTTGAAGATCACGATCTCGCCGGCGGACGGCAACCTCTGGTGGATGCGCCACAGGTAGTCGTGCGCGCGCTCCTCGTCGGACGGCGCCTTCCACGGCACCGTGTGCACGCCGAGTGCGCTCATCTGGCTGAAGACGCCGCGGATCGTGCCGTCCTTGCCGCTGGCGTCGGTGCCCTGCAGCACGACCAGCAGCTTGTAGCGGCGGTCCGCATAGAACATCTCCTGCAAGCCGTCGAGCTCGGCGGCGAGCTCGGCGACGGCCTGCTTGTCGCGTTCCTTGTCGCCGCTCGAGAACGGCGTGTCGGCCGGGTCGATCTTCGACAGATTGAAGCGCCCGCCGGCCGACTTCGCGCCGCCGGACCGGCCGGCCGCTGCGTATTGGAACGATTCGAGATCCGCGAGCTTCTTCTTGGCCAAGTGCCCTCCGCGTCGTGGTTGACGTATACGTCAACCACGAAGTGTACGGGCTGCTGCTCGCGGCCCCGGGCCGCGGTCGGTCTCTCGGCGGGGTGGCGACGACGAGTGGTCAGCGACGGCGCCAGCCGCCCCCTTCCAGTCGCCAGCGTCCGCCGCGGTTCTCCCAGTGGTGCGGATCCCAGGAGTAGCCCTGGCGCGCGTGCTCCCATCGGCCGGAGACCCAGTTGTGGCGTCCGCCGGACCAGCCCCAGTAGCCGCCGATCCAGACGGCGCCGGGGTACGGAATCACCGGCACCACCTCGGCGTACGGCGCGGGGGGCGCTACGTCGGTGACGATCACCCCGCCCGCCTCGGGGTAGTACACCGGCTGGCGCGGGTACGGCGCGATCACGCAGGCGGACAGGGCGCACACGGACAGGGCGGCGACGGCCAGCTTGAGGTGTCTCATCGAAGTCTCCTTGCGGGACGATCCGTCCGGCCTATCCCTCCAAAACCGGCGCGTGCGTGCGTTCGATGACCGGCGGGCCTGCGCTTTACAGTTTTTTGCATCTCACGGCGCGACTCTTTCGTACAACACGCAGGCCGGCGCGACCTCCTACAGCGCGATCGCGGCTTGCCTGATTCCGATGCGTACAGGCCGTCGAATCATTGAGACGATCCGCGATCCACTTCGGAGCCTGCCATGCGGCGCTACTGGCTGATCTGCTTTTTCGCCTCGCTGCTCGCGATGGGCTCCGCCGCGGCTCAGCCGCCGACCGTCCATGCCCAGCCGCTGACCGTCTCGGCCGCCGACATGCGCACCGCGCGGGCGGTCGTGCAGGCTCAGCTCGATGCCTTCGCGGCCGACGATGCGCCGCGCGCGTTCTCGTTCGCTGCCCCGCGCCTGCGCGAGGCAATCGGCAGCGCCGACCGCTTCATGGCGATGGTGCGGACCAGCTACCCGGTCGTCTACCGACCCGCGTCGGTCGCGTTCCTCGTTCCGGAATGGCTCGACCGCGAGCTGATCCAGGGCGTGCACTTCACCGACGAGCAGGGCAATCTCTGGCTCGCCGTCTATCGGCTCCAGCGCCAGCGCGACTACCGCTGGCGCATCAACGGCTGCGATCTCGTCGAGAGCAACGCGCGCACCACCTGAGCGGGCGGTCCCGCGGCACCGGGCGGCGTCTGCGCCCGCAGTAAGCTTGCGGCTGACGCTGCGAGCCGGCCCGACCGCGGGCCCTGTGATGCGCGCGATGGAGACGACGATGTTCCTGAAGAACTGCTGGTACATGGCCGGCTGGAGCCATGAGCTCGACGACGGCACGCTGATCGGCCGGACGCTGCTCGAGGAGCCGGTGCTGCTCTATCGCGGCGAAAGCGGCACGGCGATCGCGCTCGACAACCGGTGCTGCCATCGCGGTGCGCTGCTGTCGAACGGGCGTCGCGAGGGCGACTGCGTGCGCTGCATGTACCACGGCCTGAAGTTCGACGCGACCGGCCGCTGCGTGCAGATCCCCGGCCAGGAGATGATCCCGGCGAAGCTCGGTGTCCGGCGCTATCCGCTGGTCGAGAAGCAGGGCCTGCTGTGGATCTGGATGGGCGACGCGGCGAAGGCCGACGTGAACCGGATCCTCGACTTCCCGTACCTCGACGATCCGAGCTGGAAGGGCGTTCCCGACTACATGCACTACAAGGCCAACTGGCTGCTGATCGTCGACAACCTGAGCGATTTCGCGCACCTCGCGTTCGTGCACGCGAAGACGCTCGGCGGCTCCGAGGAGTACGCATTCGTCACGAAGCCGGTCGCGGTCGAGCGCCTGCCGCGCGGCTTCCGCGTCGAGCGCTGGCACATGAACGCGGAGCCGCCGCCGTTCCACCGCAAGGTCATCCCGAATCCGCGCGACCCGGTCGACCGCCGCAACATCGGCCACATGGAGATTCCAGGGATCTTCATGCTGGAGTCGCTTTTCGCGCCGGCCGGCAACGGCGCGGAGAAGGGCAACTTCGCCGGCGCCCGCGAATACCGCAATTGCCAGTTCATGACGCCGGAGACGCGCCGCACGACGCACTTCTTCTGGAACTACCTGAACAACTTCGAGGGCGACGAGCACTGGATCTCGGAGTCGCTGCACCAGAGCCTGATCGAGGGCTTCCTCGAGGACAAGAGCATCATCGAAGGGCAGCAGTTGGTGCTCGACGCCGACCCCGATTTCAAGCTGCTGGCCATCGCAGCCGACGCGCCGCTCGCTCACTTTCGTCGCACGCTCGGCAAGCTGATCGACGAAGAGCAGGGCGCGCTGCGCGCCGCCTGATCGGTCGCCGCCCGCAAAGATCGGAACCGCCACTGGATCCAACCCGCCGCCGAGGCCTGCCCGCATGAGCTTTCTCGCGATCGACATCGGCAACACCCGCCTCAAGTGGGCGCAATACGCCTCGCCGCAGCCGCACGCCGCACTGCTGGCGCACGGCGCGGTGTTCCTCGAGGCGATGGACGAGCTGGCCGAGAACGACTGGAAGAAGCTGGCGCCGCCGTCGAGCCTGCTCGGCTGCGTCGTCGCCGGCGACGGCGTCAAGCGGCGCGCCGAGGAGCAGCTCGAGCTCTGGGACCTGGCGCCGCGCTGGGTCGTCTCGTCGGCGCACGCCTGCGGCGTCACCAACGGCTACGAGCACCCGACCCGGCTCGGCGTCGACCGCTGGGTCGCGCTGATCGGCGCCTGGCACCGCGTCCTCGCGCACGGTGCGCCGCGGCCGGCGCTGGTCGTGATGGTCGGCACCGCGGTCACGGTCGACGCGCTCGACGCGACCGGGCGCTTTCTCGGCGGGCTGATCCTGCCCGGCTTCGGCCTGATGCTGCGCGCGCTCGAGATGGGCACCGCCGGGCTGAAGGCGCCGACGGGCGAGGCGGTCGATTTCCCGACCAACACCAGCGACGCGTTGATGAGCGGCGGCGCCGACGGCATCGCCGGCGCGGTCGAGCGGATGCACCGCAAGCTGCTCGCCCGGACCGGTCAGGCGCCGATGCTGGTGATGACCGGGGGCGCGGCGGTCAAGCTCGCGCCGATCCTCGACCTCGAGTTCGAGACCGTCGACACGCTGATCTTCGAGGGCCTGCTGCAGCTGCAGTCGCGCCGCCTCGCGCTGTAGCAGCGGAAACGGCGGGTTCCGGTCCTGCGGCGGCGGACCGGTCAGCGCTTCAGAGGATGTAGCGCGACAGATCCTCGTTGCGCGCCAGCTCGGCGAGCTTCTCGTCGACTGCGGCGGCGTCGAGCGCGACGGTCTCGCCGTCGCGGTTCGGCGCGTCGAAGCTGACATCGTCGAGCAGGCGCTCCATCACGGTCGACAGGCGGCGCGCGCCGATGTTCTCGGTGCGTTCGTTGACGTCGTAGGCGATCTGCGCGATGCGGCGGATCGCGTCGGCCTTGAAGTCGAGGTGGACGCCTTCGGTCGCGAGCAGCAGCGTGTACTGCTTGACGAGGCTCGCGTGGGTCTGGGTCAGGATCGCCTCGAAGTCGTCGACGCTCAGCGAGCCGAGCTCGACGCGGATCGGGAAGCGCCCCTGCAGCTCCGGGATCAGGTCGCTCGGCTTGCTGAGGTGGAACGCGCCCGACGCGATGAACAGGATGTGGTCGGTCTTGACCATCCCGTACTTGGTGTTGACGGTCGTGCCTTCGACCAGCGGCAGCAGGTCGCGCTGCACGCCCTGGCGCGAGACGTCGGCGCTGCCGCTGGTTTCGGAGCGCGAAGTCACCTTGTCGATCTCGTCGATGAAGACGATGCCGTTCTGCTCTGCGTTGGCGAGCGCGCGGGTCTTGATCTCGTCGTCGTTGACGAGCTTGCCCGCTTCTTCCTCGATCAGCAGCTTTCGGGCGTCGCCGATCTTCAGCTTGCGGGTCTTGCGGCGCGAACCGCCGAGGTTCGCGAACAGGCCCTTCAGCTGCTCGGTCATGTCCTCCATGCCGGCGGGCCCCATGATCTCGAGCGCCGGCTTCGGGTCGGCGACATCGATCTCGATCTCCTTGTCGTCGAGCGTGCCTTCGCGCAGGCGCTTGCGCATCACCTGGCGCGCCGTGTTGTCGGGCGTCGACGCCGGCGTAAGGCCGAACTCGGCCCGTGCCGGCGGCACGAGGATGTCGAGGATGCGGTCTTCCGCGGCGTCTTCGGCGCGCGTGCGCTGGCCCCGCATCGCGTTTTCGCGCTCCTGCTTGACCGCCATGTCGGCGAGGTCGCGGATGATCGTGTCGACATCCTTGCCGACGTAGCCGACCTCGGTGAACTTGGTCGCCTCGACCTTGATGAAGGGCGCATCGGCCAGCTTGGCCAGGCGGCGCGCGATCTCCGTCTTGCCGACGCCGGTCGGGCCGATCATCAGGATGTTCTTCGGCGTGATCTCGGCGCGCATCGACTCCTCGACCTGCTGGCGGCGCCAGCGGTTGCGCAACGCGATCGCGACCGCGCGCTTGGCCTTGCCCTGTCCGACGATGTGGCGGTCGAGCTCGGAAACGATCTCCTGCGGCGTCATCGCGCTGGTCGGGAACTGGCGCGGCGCGGTTCCTCGGGGGACGGCGTCGGTCACCTCAGTCGAGGGTTTCGATGACATGGTTCTGGTTCGTGTAGATGCACAGCTCGCCGGCGATCTCGAGCGATTTCTTGACGATGTCGCGCGGCGCGAGCTCGGTGTACTCGAGCAGCGCGCGCGCCGCCGACTGCGCGTAGGACCCGCCCGAACCGATCGCGACCAGCCCGTACTCTGGCTCGAGCACGTCGCCGTTGCCGGTGATGATCAGCGACGTCTCCTTGTCGGCGACCGCCAGCATCGCCTCGAGGCGGCGCAGCACGCGATCGGTGCGCCAGTCCTTCGTCAGCTCGATCGCCGCGCGGGCCAGATGTCCTTGGTGCTTGTCGAGCTTGGCCTCGAAGCGTTCGAACAGCGTGAACGCATCGGCGGTCGCCCCCGCGAAGCCGGCGAGCACGCGGTCGTGGTGGAGCTTGCGCACCTTGCGCGCGGTCGACTTGACGACGACGTTGCCGAGCGTGACCTGGCCGTCGCCGCCGAGCGCGACCACGTTGCCGCGTCGCACGCTCAGGATCGTCGTGCCGTGGTAGATGTCCATCGGGCCCAAATGGAGGCGGAAGGCAAAAAGTCAAGCGCCGCGGCCGGCGGCCAAGCGCTCAGAGCGTGCGGACCTTGACCGAGGCGTGCTCGTTGATCCCCATCGCGCCGAAGAAGAGCGCGATCATCCGGTGCGCGTCGACGAAGTGGACGCTCCGGTTCTCGTTGCGTCGCGTCAGCACCCAGTTCAGCAGATCGCCGGCGGCGATGAAGTCGACCCGGATCAGGCGTGAGCAGGCGACGTTGATGCGGCTCGCGGTGCCGAGTTCGCCATCGATCCGTTTCAACGTCGGCGTGATGTCGCCGACCAGTTGGCCCGAGAGCTCGACGCTGTCGACCTGGACCCGCGACGGCTCCTCGGCGGCCTGTGTCGAATCCTCGAAACCGATGCCCTTCGAGACCTCGCTGACGACCGACAGCGGCTGCTGCGTCGTGTGGTCGCCCGAGCCGCTGATGCGCACTTCGCATTGCGACGGCTCCCATGACGGCGGCGACACCTCGTAGGTGACGCAGTAGTCGATCGCCGCCTCGTCGAACTGGTCGGGCCGGTTCGCCATCCGCAGTGCGTCGAGGCGAAGCTGCCAGTAAGCCGGGTCTGCGTCGCGCACGCCGGTCGGCGCGGCGTCGTTGAGCACCGCGAAGAAGCGGTCGCCGCTGATCCAGCGCATGTCGACCGGCTGCGGGATCCAGCTGCGGAACAGGTCGCTCAGTTTGGTGCACGCCTCGACGTCGATCTTCTTCAGGGCACCCCAGTCGAAGACCCAGGGCAGCGGCATCTGCAGGGCCCGCGAGGCCAGCTTGGCGACCGCTTCGGCGTCGAGGTAGTCGGGGCAGACCCAGCCGACCTGGCCTTCGACGCGGCTCGCGCCGGCGCGCTCTTCGCCGACCGCCTCGGCGACCAGACGCGGGATCGAGAACCACTGCGGGGCCGACAAGCCGAAGCGCTGCGCGTAGTCGAGCGCAAGGCTTTCGAACTTGTGCTGCTGACCGATCGCGCGGTACAGGTCGAACAGGACCAGCCAGGTCTCGGCATGCTGCTCGCGCGAGCCGCCCGGGCCGGTGAGTCCGACCAGCGCCTGCTCGCACTGCTCGAAGTCGGCGTTCGCGAACGCGATGACGGCTTCGTCCAGCTCCGGGTCGTGCGTGACCTCGGACGTCGAGACGGCGGCCGGGTCGACCAGGCGTTCCGGATCGCTCTGCAACTCGGCCAGCGAGATCGGCGCGGGCACCGGGCGCGGCGTCGGCACCGGGGCGGCCGCGGCCGGCAGCGGCTGGCGCACCGTGGCCGGCGGCACGAAGTCCTCGACCCGTCCGCCTTGCCATTCGGGCGCGGCAACGGCTGCGGCAGGAGGCGGCACCGGCGGCGCCGCGGGTCGTGGCCGCTGGCTGCGCGAATCGAGCCGGGCCGGCTCGGTCGCGACGTCGTAGTTCTCGGGGCCGCGGCGTGTCGTCGGCGCGTAGTGATGGTCGCCGACCATCTGCTGTTCGATCTCGTCGATCTTCGCCTTCACGCCGATGTCCTGGCGCGCGCCGGCCTCAGCCAGGCGCGGTTCGGAGTCGTCGAGCCCGGACGAGCCGCCGAGCGCGGCGAGCTGATCGCCGGTCAGACCTTCCCGGCGCACGTTGCGCAGCATGTCGAGCTCGCGCTTGCGCACGAAGTCGTTGCGGCGCTTGCGCTCGATCATCGCCTTCAGCTCGCCCTTCGCGTAGTCGTTGCCGCGCAGGTCTTCGGGCGGCGCATCGAGCTCGGCCCATTCCGTCGCCGGATTGGCCACGAACTTGACGACCTTGCGGAAGAAGCTGGTGGTGTCCTTCGGTTCCGGCATGGTTGCGCCGATCAGCGAGGAGACGACGATGGCGCCGGGGACGGAGCGTCGTCGGCGACGCTCCGCGACCGGTCGGGACGGAGGCAGCTCCTCAGGACGCGGACGGCGGAAGGGCAGGTCGGAGACCATCCTGGACGGATGGTCCCGGTCCCGATCTCAGTCACCGAACATCTTTTGCTTGAGTTCACGCCGCTGCTGGGCCTCGAGGGAGAGTGTAGCGGTGGGTCGCGCGATCAATCGGCCGAGCCCGATGGGTTCGCCGGTTTCGTCACAAAAACCATAGTCGCCCGAATCGAGCCGGGCGAGCGACTGCGAGATCTTCTTCAGCAGCTTGCGCTCGCGGTCGCGGGTGCGCAGCTCGAGCGCGTGCTCCTCCTCGATCGTCGCGCGATCGGCGGGATCGGGAACGATCGAGGTGTCTTCGCGCAGGTGCTCGGTGGTTTCGCCGGCGTTGCTGAGAAGGTCGTCCTTCAGGTGCTGCAGCTTCGCGCGGAAGAACTCGAGCTGCTTCTCGTTCATGTACTCCGATTCCGGCATCGCCAGGATCTCGGGTTCGGTCAGGTCGCGGCCGGCCTTCGATTTCCAGGCGTTGGCGAGCTTCGGATCGGATTTCTGCGTGTGTCGGACCACGTCGAGTTCAACGTTGTTCATCTGGCGAGTGGGAGGCCGCGGCGGTGCGAAGCGGTCGGCAAAACGGGACGTGGGAGGTGGCAACGGGATCGGGGCCTGTGCCACCGCGTATTTGGAAGCGGCCTTGCTCGGTTTGCGCGGCGGCGGCGCCGGCGCCGGGAGCGTC
>Ga0307411_10001140_pt1 | contig 10411 bp, 9 predicted proteins | sample DK1Ometagenome_2_FD_203712 | JGI IMG/M metagenome (GOLD analysis project Ga0307411, IMG submission 203712) | Maize rhizosphere microbial communities from greenhouse at UC Davis, California, United States - DK15-O-1 | ecosystem: Host-associated > Plants > Roots > Rhizosphere > Soil | place: USA...
TCAAACGAAGTCCTGGCCGGTGGTTGCCTGTGCGGAACGGTTCGCTATGAGGTCCGGGCACGCATCGAGTCGCTTTGTCACTGCCACTGCAAGATGTGTCAGAAAGCGCATGGATCCGCTTTTGGCACATACGCGCCAGTACCGCGTGGCGCCATCCACGTCACGACCGGGTCCAGTGCGATGCGAGCCTATCAGTCGTCGCCAGCGGCGCGTCGTATGTTCTGTTCTCGATGCGGCTCGCAGTTGTTTTGGGACAATGAAACGGAGTTCCCTGACGCGCTATTCCTTGCTGCGGCTACTTTGGACTCGGCGATATCGCCGCATGAACAACGTCATATCCACGCCACCTCGAAAGCTTCCTGGCACCAGATTACGGACCTGTGGCCACAAAGCGAATGGTATTGAATACCAGCAATGTGGAGTGACGGCGGCCTGGGACGGAATCGAATCACCAACAAGCGGATTTTCCCCGCTTCGCTTCCCGCCCCGGGTTGGCCTGAGGTGCCTCAGGCTGGCTCGGGGGCAGTTGCGTTTTAGTTGTGCGAGATGGTAAACGTCTCTCGGGTGTCGGCAACGCGCAAGCTGCGCCGATAGGATTAGGTTGGTCGGGCCGCCAACCCCAACAGGTATTCAGCCGGCCCGATAACAATGACCTCCCATTTTCTTCGATCGCGTGTGCGCGTCTGCGCGCGGACGATTTCGTGATGCGCGATCCAGCCAAGTGGCGATTGTTGATGGTCGTTGCCGCGATCGCGCTTCTTGTCGTCGGTACGTTCGTCCTCGAACGCTTGATGCATTGATGGCGATGCCCCGCGGAATTCCCTCAGATGCCCGCTGATCACCTGCGCGCATTCTGGGTTAACTTCCTTGGTCAAGCCCCTGATTGGTACAAGTGGCTAGTCCTATTCTTTCTCGCAGTAAATCCCCTCCTGCTCGGTTACAGCCCGATCATCGCGAGCTGGGCCATCCTGCTGGAATTTATCGGCACGTTGATGATGGCGTTGCGATGCTACCCGCTCCAGCCTGGCGGGCTTCTTGCCATTGAGGCGGTGCTGCTCGGACTCGTGACGCCCGCACAAGTCCAGCATGAGATCGAGTCGGGATTACCGGTGATCCTGCTGCTCGTGTTCATGGTTGCAGCCATCTACTTCCTACGCGAAATGCTCGTGTATACCTTCACCAAGCTGCTGGTTCGCGTGCGGTCCAGTTCGTTGCTCGCCTTCCTGTTCGTGATCGTTAGCGCGCTCCTGTCGGCTTTCCTTGATGCGCTGACCGTGCTCGCCGTAATGATTACCGTTGTCGGCGGGTTCTATGGGGTGTATCACCCCGTCGCCTCTGGCAAGACCCACCGTGAGGAGCCACACGACACGGCTGGCGATTCCGCCGTCGGCGAGATCCACAAATCGGACCTCGAAGGGTTCCGCGCTTATCTGCGTGGGCTGCTGATGCATGGTGCCATTGGCACGACTATCGGAGGGGTCTGCACGCTTGTTGGCGAACCGCAAAACCTGCTCATCGGAAAGGAAGCGGGCTGGGAGTTCCTCGAGTTCGCCGCCCGGATGGCGCCCGTGACCGGGCCCGCCGCCGTAGCTGGACTTGCAACCTGCCTCATCCTCGAGAAGTTCGCGTGGTTCGGCTACGGATCTTCTTTGCCGGAGGCGGTACGGCAGGTGCTGGTCGAATTCGAGCAACACGAATCGTCGAAGATGACGTCACGCCATCGGTCCGTGATCGTTGCGCAAGCAATCATCGCGATTCTGCTGGTGGTCGCCCTCGCATTTCATGTTGCGGAGGTCGGCGTCATAGGCCTTGCGATCATCGTGCTGGCTACCGCCTTTACCGGTATTGTCGAGGAAGCTCGCCTCGGAAAGGCCTTCGAAGCCTCCCTGCCGTTCACCGCATTACTGGTCGTGTTCTTCGCGATCGTCGGCATGATCCACGGGCAAGACCTTTTCAAGCCGCTGCTCGAGTGGGTGCTGCGGCTCGATACGCCCGATCAACCGCTAGCGCTATTCGGGGCGTCCGGATTCCTGTCGATCGTCAGCGACAACGTATTCGTCGCAACGATCTACATCACGGAGGTCAAGGAAGCATTGGTCGCGGGCGCAATAACGAATGAGCAGTTCAATTTGATGGCGGTCGCAATCAATACAGGGACGAATATTCCGAGTATTGCAACGCCGAACGGCCAAGCGGCATTTCTATTCATGCTTACATCGGCGATCGCGCCATTGATTCGGCTTTCATACTTCCGGATGGTCTGGATGGCCTTGCCATACTTTGTCGCGATGACGGCCGCTGCAGTTGTCGGCGTCTATTGCGTTCTCTGAGAGGTTTTCTCACTGACTCGAATCGACGACAGTCGCCCCTGGAAAACGAATCTCGACGCGCGTTCCCACGCCGGGCTGGCTTTCGATATCGACCGGCCAGCCGAACCGGTCCGACAGCCGCCTGACGATCGACAGACCGACGCCATGCCCACCGCGACGCGCGGATTCGCCGCGCACGAACGGGCGGTAGAGTTCCGCCAGCCGGTCGGGCGCCATGCCGACGCCCGTGTCCCGGATCACGACCCGGTCCGCGTCGATGGAAACCTCGACTTCTCCCTGGTCCGTGTACGAGAAGGCATTGCGCAGAAGGTTCCCAACCAAGACGGACAGAACTCGTTCCGGCGCGTCAAGATGCAGCCGGTACTTCTCAGTGAAGCGCGCGACGACCGGCTTGCCCTCCGCGGCCTGCTGCGCGCGCTCCAGCTCTTCCGACACGACGTCATTGATGCAGACTGCGCTCGCCGGCAGACCCACTTCGTCCTCCCGCGCCAGCAGGAGAAACAGGCTGGTCAGCTCGTCCATGTCGCCGGTGGCCCGCCGAATTCGCTTCACGGCGCGCCGCCCTGGCTCGCTGAGCGGCTCGTCCGCCAGCAGCAGATCCGACGAAATCTGGATGACCGTTAACGGGGTGCGCAGCTCGTGGCTCGCGTCACGCGTGAACTGGCGTTCGCGCGCGACGAACTCGGCCAGCCGGTCGGAATAGCGGGCGAGCGCGTCCGCCAGCTCCTGCACTTCGTCGTCCGCTGCCGGCGGCAGCCGGGAGCGATCGAAGCGCGCCGGATGGAGCGCGGTCGGGTCGAGCTCGCGGACCTGGCGCGCCAGCGCAATGACCGGCGAAAACGCCCGGCGCGAGGCCCGAAATGCGAGCCACGTCGTCAGGTACAGGACGAGCAGCACGAAAGCGAGCGGCAACAGCCCGAACAGGGTGACGAGCTTCGCCACGCTGCCGCGGTCGAAGACCAGGGTCAGCCGGCGGCCGGCCTGCTCGGTCACGTATACGACCGTCCGATGCGCAGAGTCATTCCTCTCGTGGAACCCCGGGCCGAGGGTTGCCAGGTCGGGCGGCGCGTCCTCGAGATAGCCGCTCAGGTTAAGGGTCGCGGGAAGCGGATGCGAGAGATCGGTGGCGCGGCGGTCCCAGAAGAAGGTCGCCTCGTCGCGCAGGGCCTGGCGGATCAGGACGTCCTCCAGAAGCACATTGGCAAGGAACACGCTGACTGCAGCCGCCACGCCGATGAAGGCAGCCTGCAGCAGGAACGCCCGGCCGAGCCTCGCACCGACGCCCTTACTTCGAGCCATCGTCCGCCAGCCGATAGCCTCGCGCCGAAACCGTGTGCAGCAAGGGGCGGTCGAAAGGCCGGTCGATCGCCTTGCGCAGGTTGTAGAGGTGGCTCCGCAAGGCATCGCTGTCCGGCGGTATCTCGCCCCATACTTGCCGTTCGAGATCGGCCCGGCTCACAACGCGGGGCGAAGCGCGCATCAGGGCGGTCAGCAGCCTGAATCCGATTGGGGTGAGTACGAGCGACCTGCCGGACCGCGTCACCTGCTGGGTGGCAAGGTCCAGCATGAGGTCGCCGACTTGCAACGTCTCGGGCGCGACCGCGCCTCGGTGCCTGCGCACCAGCGTCCGGAGGCGCGCCTCCAGTTCCCGGATCTCGAAGGGCTTCACGAGGTAGTCGTCCGCGCCCGCCTCGAGGCCGGTGATCTTGTCCTCGAGCGTGTCACGGGCGGTGAGCATCAGGATCGGCGTGTCGCGGCGCGCCTCCTCGCGCAACTTGCGGCAGACTACGAGGCCGTCAGCGCCGGGCAGCATGATGTCGAGCACGATCACGTCGTAACCATGGGTCACCGCCAGGTGCAGGCCCGTGATGCCATCGGCAGCGTAGTCAACGGCAAAGTCGCGCGGCTCGAGAAAGTCGGCGATCGATTCCGCGATGTCGCGGTTGTCCTCGATCAGCAGGACGCTGACGTGCCGGATTTTTTCGGACATGACGTGCAGGCGGCTTGCGGCCGGAGTCACGCGGCATTGTAGGGCAAGGCGGCCGGCAGTCCGCAGCGGGGCGGAAAGTCTGACGCTGCCGGCCGCCTGTTCGAAGGAAAGCCGATCAGCCGTCGCGATCCCTGAGCCGTGCACGGAACCTTGCGGTCGGCGCGAGTGTTGCACGCAGGTTTCTCACCAGGAGCGCTCGAAGATCAGGCCGATGATGGGCAGTGCTTCCCCTTCGTCTTCGATAATTACGCCCCGCCGCGGGTCGAACTCCTTATAGCCCCCGTCCGGGCCGCCATAGACGTTGATCACGTCCAGGAACGCGACCAGGTCCACCGGGCCGAGAGGAAGCCGGTAGTCGACCCGGATATTGAGCGAGTGAGCGTCATCAAGCCGGAGCGCGTTCGGCTGCGTCAGTTCCTTCGAGTAGCGCAGCGGCTGTCCTGCTCCCAGCACGTCACTATTGATGATGAAGTCGTCCGTGGGTCGCCCGGTCGCCCATTTCCAGCGCGCACCTAACTTCCAGCGTTCGGTGATCTCCCAGCTGCCGCCGATGGAGAAGAAGTGCTCGCGGTTGAAATCGGCGTCATATTCCCCGAAGCCGTCGTTCTCGTCGATGCGCGCATCGTTATAGGCGTAGACGACATTCCCGAACCAGCCATCCGCAAAGCGCCGTGACAGTACGACGTCCAGGCCAAGATTCGTGCCTTCCCCGTCGTTGTTGACCCGGGCACTGGTGCGTTCCGGCTCGACAATGACATTGTCCAGCCACTGATAGTACGGCTCGACGAGCAGCGACCAGTCGGGGCCGAAGTACCGCTCGAAGCCGACACTCACGTGCGTGATTCGCTCGTTTTCGATATCAAAGTTCTCGGGGTTGGCCGCGCGGACCAAAAACCGCGGCGACTGATAAAACACGCCCGCAGTGGCCGACACTCGCATGTCCGGCTCGGGGCGCCAGTTCGCCGCAAACCGCGGAGAGACGAGCGATTCGTCCGAAAAGCCATCGTAATCGTAACGAAGCCCTGCCCTCAGGTCCCAGTCAGCGAACTCGAAGACCTGCTCGCCGTAGGCGGCATAGCTGGTCTCCTTCGCCTCATAAACCGAGTCGATGTCATCCGGTGTCAGCGTGATGTATTCCTGGCCGGGCGGGCGCGGGTCGGTCGTACGATAGACGAACCGGTCCCAGTCCTCCCTGAGGAAAGTCGAATAATCAACGTCCGTCTGCCAGGCGCGCAGCCCGGCCGATCCCTGGCCGAAACGGTTGCGAGTCACATAGTCGCTGTGCCAGCCGATCTCGGTTTCCTCCTCGGTGACGGTCATCAAGCGCTCGCGCACCGGGACGTCCTCGGCCGGCGTGCCTTCCGGCACAAGATCCGGGTAAGCCTCACCCTCCGAGGTGATCTTGTCGTTCGCGCGGAAGTAAAGTCGATTCGTCCATTCACCGGTCTCCCCGACCAGGTGGCGCCAGGTCAGCCCCGTCAGGTACAGGTCCTGGTCGGTGTCGATCAGCGACACGTCTTCGAAGTCCGGGGACTCGAGGACGTTCTCGATATCGCGCGTGTATTCCTCCGGCGCGTAGATGCCGAGGAACTCAATCGTGTCGCCGGATTCGAGGGAAGTCACCGTCTTGAGGACGATATCGGTCAGTTCCGGATCACCAATGTCCAACTCCTCGATCATGTCGAAGACTTCGCCGAAATCGAATTGGCGCGCCGTGAAAAACACGGTCGTATCATCATGGATGCCGCTTGGCCCCTCGTACATGAGTTCGAGCCCCGCGATGTCGACCCGCAGGCTGGCGCTGGGCGTCGGACTGCCGCCCGCAACGTCGAGCTTCAGCAGGGAGCCCGCGGGTCCTCCGTACGCAGCGCTCCAGCCGCCGGGCGAGAATTCCGCACTCTCGATGGAATTCGGCGCGAAGATCGAGTAGCGACCACCGCCACCGACGTCCTCTTCCTCTCCGAGTGTCTGGTCGAAGTGAACCACACGGTCAAAGGGTATATCGTCAACCAGAATCTGGTTGTCTCGGGGTCCACGGCCGCGCACTGAGAAGGCGGCGAATTCGCCGTCGGATATCAGCCCCGGCAGGCCGTCAAGCGCTCGCAGGGCGTCACTACCTGTGCCAGGGGCACTGCGCAGCTCCTCCCGGTTCAGCAGGGAGTTGCTCACCGCCCCGTACGGATCGGCAATCAGCGCGCGGGCGAGAACCTCGACTTCCTCGAGCGCCTCCGTGCGGGCAAGCATTTCGAGGTTTAGCGGAGTCACCTTGCGGCGGACTACACGTACGCTGGGTTCCCTGGCTGCAATCAACCCAGGGCCCTCTGCCGTGACCACATAGAGCCCCGCGTCAAGGTCACTCAATTCGACAGTTCCGTTGGCCTCCGTCCGACGGGTAATGACGTCACCGTCGCTGTCGGTCACGGTCACAGTCACGCCCTCCAGAGGTCGCTGTGTCTCCATGCTCACTATTGCAATGCGCATCCCGCCATCTGCGCTTTGCGCCATCGCAGCGGATGATGCGCAGATGACCAGGACCCCTGCGAGCAGCCGAATGATCCGTCTCATGCCGATATCCTCCTTGCGCTGGGCGCGGTCGCCATGAAGGCTCAGCGTGCATGAATTATGGGCCCATTAAGGTGCAGGCCGCGTGAAAAGCGCGTGAAGGCCGCGTGAAGTTCGGCCATGACCCAAGCGAAATTTCCGAGGGGCGTATCAGGCCTGCCCCCCGCCGGGGCGATAAGGGGTCCCCACCGGCCGGTCGCCAGGCCGCGCGCCGGCCAGCGAGGTCACTCGCGAGGGAGTTGCTGAAGCCATGTCACGACTTCGGCAGCAAGCGCGATGCGGTGATGTCGGCGGCCCACGGCAGGAGGTTCCACGCGGCACGGTGCGCCACGATTTCGTCGGCAATCCCGCTCGGGACGGCCCCGCTGGCCTTGCCCAGCTCATCCCCGGTGGCTCCGACGTTCCACGCATCAAGGAGGATGACTCCGAGCGGGCGCTCATCGGCACGCGCATGCGCAGCCGTCGCGAAACCGCCCATGCTGTGGCCTCCGAGAACGATGCGGCGTGCGTCGATTGAGAATTTCTCCGTAATGTCGGGCCGCCGCGCGAAAGCCACGGCGGCATCCGCATCCTCCATCGCTCACGCGCTGGAGAAGAGTCCCGGGCTGCCCCAGGACCCCCGGCAGTGCAGTGTCAAGACGTTCCAGCCGGCGCGTCGAATGGGGCCTGGGCCAGGTCGAAGATCTGCTCGTTGCCGGGAAACCCGTGCAGAAGGACCAGGGTGGGATGAGGCCCTTCGCCGCCCGCCAGATAAAACAGGCCGTTCATTCCTACGCCATGGCTGGGTATGAGGACCTGCGCCGAGCGGGGAGGACTTGCGGGATCCGGTGCCGGATCTGCGATAACCGCGGATGGAATCGGACCGCTCGGTTCACCCGCGTACACCACGCCGAATGAGGCGAGCGCAAGGCCCATTGCCAGCGCGACTCTCATCCGACTTTCAGCCCTGTCACGCAGACCTCGCGCATCTAGAGTCGGATCACGATTTTCCCCATGAAGTCGCCGCTCGCCATGTACTCGAAAGCTTCCGGAGCGTTCTCGAACTCGAACACACGGTCGATCAACGGGCGAATCTCATGCTCGCTGATGAAGGCATTCATTGCCATGAAGTCCTCGCGCGATCCGACATAGACACCGCTCACCGACGCGTTGATCCACATGATCGAATCTGTCAGCAACTCGCTGCCGTAGCCCGACAGACCGCCGATCAATGCAATGTGGCCACTGTAGGCGAGTATCTGCAGCGCCTTGGTCAACGTATCCCGACCACCTACATCCAGGACCTGGTCGACGCCGTGGCCTCCGCTGATTTCCTTCACTTTGAGGTGCCAGTCCGGGTTGCTGAGGTAGTTCACGGTCCCGATGGCGCCCATTTTCATGGCGCGCTCAAGCTTGTCATTGCTCGAACTCGTGACAATTGGCTTTGCCCCCGCGGCGCTCGAGAAAATAAGCCCGAAAACCGAAACCCCGCCGGTGCCTTCGAGCAACACGTATTGCCCGGGCGCAATGCGCCCGCGTTTGAACAGTCCAACCCAGGCGGTCAGCGCGGCACATGGCAGGGTGGCCGCTTCTTCGTAGGAAAGATGCGCGGGTATCGAAACCAGCGCGTCTTCGCGAGTGACGATGACCTCGGAAAGCATGCCACCGGCATTACCACCCCGATCTGACAGCAGTGCTTCCTCGCTGGCTGCGCCTTGGGTCCATTTCTCGAAAAAGATGCCGGCAACGCGATCCCCGACCTTGAATCCGGTAACGCCCATGCCGACTGCGATGACCTCCCCGGCACCGTCGGACAACGGGATGCCGCCGGCATAGCCAGCACTGTCAGCGCCATCATTCTGGAGCATATTGAGGTCGCGTCGATTCAGCGACGTGGCTCGCACGCGAACGAGTACTTCGTCATCGCCAGCGACCGGTCGCGGCACTTCTTTCAGCACAATCCGATATCCGCTTGCTGCTTGCTCGAACTGGAACTGGCGGATCGTATCCAGAACCTGGGCGCAGGCTGATGTAGCAGCGAGTGCAAGTGCGACAAGAAGGATGACTCGTGTAAACGCGGCATTCCGCGCTCGCGCATCGCGTCGACCGGTCATGTCAATTTCGCTCCACGGCCCGGCAGTTGCGCGCGGAGACTTTCCATCTCGGCTTCCAGACCGCGTATCCGGTCCAGTAGTGAGATGACCAGAGCCACCCCGTGCGTCTCGAGATCGAAGCTAGCGCGCAGGCGGCAGGCGGCACGGACGGTCAGGAGACATTGCCCGGGGAACACCCAGGTCGACGACTCCGGATTGACCGGCGCGATGGCGCCAAACTCGACGAGCTCCCGCAGCTCTTCCACCGACGACCCGGACAGCTCGACGAGTTCATGTATCGAGAACTCGCACTTCTCGGTCAACCATTGGGCATCCGCAAGTTCAGTTTCCACTGGTCAGCTCCTTTTCAAGGTGTCCGCGTGGATTGAACGTCGACACTTTGGCGAGCTCCCTGAACAACTCGCGTTCACGCTCGCTCGTCGCCCCAGGAACGACGATATTCACGATGGCGTAGAGATCGCCTTCTTCGCCGTGCGGTCGGGGCAGCCCGCGCTTCGCGAGCCGCAACCGCTGCCCGGGCCGGGCGTTCGGCGGAACTCTCAGATGAACGGGCCCGCCCAGCGTCGGGACCTCCACGGTCGCGCCCAGCACCGCTTCCCAGGGGGCCAGCGGCAGGTCGAAGTAGAGATCATGGCCGGTCAAGCGAAACAGCGGGTGCGGATGAACCACGATATTGAGGTACAGATCGCCGTCTCGACCGCCATGAAACCCCTTGCCACCCCTGCCGGGCAGACGCAATCGTTGGCCGTCGGTCGCGCCCTTGGGAATGCGCACCTTGAATGTGCGTGGCAGTCGGCGAACGATTCCATCTTCATCGTGCTCGGGCACCGTCAACCTGAGTTCCACTTCGGTGCCGCGGTACGCTTCCTCCAGTGAAATATGCGCCGTGACTTCATAATCCTGGCCAGGGAACTGTCCGGCCCGTTGTCCCGCGTGATGCCGCCCCGCCGCCAGTCCCGCGAAGAGGTCCGCCAGGTCAATGCCCTCGAACGAAAACTGTCCATCGCCAAACTGCTTGCCCCAGTCCGGCGGCGGGCGGAATTCCTGCCCTGGCCGGTGAGTGCCGAGCTGGTCATAGGCAGCACGTTTTTCAGGACTCTGAAGGGTCTCGTATGCTTCGGCGACTTCCTTGAATTTCTCCTCCCCGGCGGGATCCTTGGAAACGTCCGGATGGTACTTGTGCGCGAGCTTGCGGTATGCCTTCTTGATCTCCTCGCTGCTCGCGTTGCGTTGAACGCCCAGAGTGGCGTAGTAGTCCTTGTATTTCATCGATAACAATCAGAACACGGGCGAAAATAATACCATCGCCATCTTGCGCCGAAGGCAGCTCACATGAAAGGCATGGTGGCCAAGGACGGAATCGAACCACTGACACGCGGATTTTCATTCCGTGGTCTATGCGGACGGTGAGTATTTGGTGCCGGCGGAGGGACTCG
>Ga0307411_10001141_pt1 | contig 10410 bp, 9 predicted proteins | sample DK1Ometagenome_2_FD_203712 | JGI IMG/M metagenome (GOLD analysis project Ga0307411, IMG submission 203712) | Maize rhizosphere microbial communities from greenhouse at UC Davis, California, United States - DK15-O-1 | ecosystem: Host-associated > Plants > Roots > Rhizosphere > Soil | place: USA...
CTTCAACGACCGCAACGGCCGCTGGGCCGCCTGGATCGCGCATCGCCTGCAGCAGCCCGGCGTCGTGTTCGTCGCCGTAGGCGCTGGTCACCTTGCCGGCCAGGACAGCGTTCAGAACAAGCTCGCTGCGATTCACGTCCGCTCGCAGCGCATCAATTAGACGCTCAATTTGCCAAATGGCGGGGCGTCGCCTATAGGCGCGCCTCCCTTAGCCATGGTCATCCCTGGAGGCGTGGCGGGGCGTAAAACTCTTTTCAAGGAACGAGCAAAATGAGCGATCAGCTGACGCTGCCCGCCGAAGCGCGCGACCGGGCTGGCAAGGGAGCCTCCCGAGCACTGCGCCGCGATGGCCGGGTACCCGCCGTTGTTTACGGCGAGAAGAAGGACCCCCTCTCGATTCACGTCGAAGAGAAGCTCCTGACCAAGATGCTTCACACCGGGCACTTCATGAACTCGGTCGTGATGATCGATTTCAAGGGCAAGGCCCATCGCACGCTGCCGAAGGCCGTGGATTTCCATCCGGTCAACAGCCGTCCGATCCACGTCGACTTCCTGCGGATCGGCGAGCACACCAAGGTTAACGTCGCGGTCCCGATGCGTTTCGACAATGAGGACGCTTCGCCGGGTCTCAAGCGCGGCGGCGTTCTGAACGTCGTTGTTCACGAGCTCGAGATCGTCTGCGACGCGGCGCACATCCCCGCCGAAATCCACATCGCGCTCGACGGGCTGGAGATCGGCGATTCGATCCACATCGGCCAGGTGAAGCTGCCCGACGGCGTCACCCCGGCGAACACGGAGGAAGACTTCACCGTGGCCACTATCGTCGCTCCGTCGGCGATGAAGTCCGAGGAGGAAGAGACCGCCGCCGCTGGCGAGGTCCCGACCGTCGAGGGCGAAGAGGCCGAGGGTAGCGAAGGCGAAGCTGCTGCCGAGGGCGGCGAAGAAGCCTGAACTTTCGCTCAGTTCGAACAAGGAAGCCGCTCAGCCGGAAGGCTGGGCGGTTTCTTTTTGTCCGCACGTCACGCTAGGTGAGCGCGATGCAGATCTGGGTGGGCCTCGGAAATCCCGGCGCGAAATATGCGCTTCACCGGCACAATGTCGGGATGATGGCCGTCGACCTCCTTTCGGAGGTCCATGATTTCGGTCCCTGGACCAAGAAATTCCGGAGCTTGATCGCCGAAGGGCGGATTGGCCGCCAGAGATTGCTTCTGGTGAAGCCGCAGACCTTCATGAACGACAGCGGCGACGCGGTTCAGCAGGCCCTGCGCTTCTTCAAGCTTGACGAGGAGGCGCTGACCGTCTTCCACGACGAACTCGACCTGGCGCCGTTCAAGGTCAAGGTCCGCGTGGGCGGCGGGCTGGCTGGCCACAACGGTCTGCGCTCGATCAACGCCGCGCTAGGCCCCGACTTTCGCCGAGTCCGCATCGGCATCGGCCACCCCGGACCCGGGCAGAAGGAAAAGGTCACTCCGCACGTCCTAGGAAACTACCACAAGGCCGAGATGGAGCCGCTGTCCGACATGCTCGCGGCGATCGCCGCGGAAGCCAGCTGGCTCGCCGATGGCGACGAGGTGCGCTTCATGAGCGAGGTCGCGCTTAGGATGCAGCAGGCGAATTGACGGGCCGCCATTCCATTCCTAGCCGGGCCGCAGCGTCCGCGCACATGGTTTCGAACCGCGGGTTGCCTCTCAACGGGTCGAGATCGGGATCCGTCTGGGCCGTTAGAATCATGTTCGCCGTAGCCCTCTCGAACACAGGCTCGAGTAGGTCGAGCGATGCATCAAGATCAAGCAAATAAGCCGACAGCACGCACGCGAAATTGTACCGCATGTTGTCGTTGTCCGGATCGATCAGCAAAGCGCGCTCGATCGTCTCCATCGCTAGCTCGCGATGCCCAAGAATGGCGTGCCCGCCAGCGCAAATGCCGAGCGCTGCGCCATTGCTAGGGTCTTCGGCCAGGACCTTCTCGGCCTGCGAATGCATCATCCTCGCACCGCGCAGCACAGCGTCGCGATTGCCCTGCGCTTGGTCGCACATGACCAGCATGGCCCAGCTGTGAAAATCGGAATCGATCAGCTCGACGGCCTTCGCATAATGACCGGCAGCATCGTCAATGTGCCTCTGTAACATTGCCGTTCGGGCCGCCTCACGATGCACTTCCCAGGACTCCGGGCCCAATTCCAGAGCCCTGACTATGAGAGCGTTGGCTTCGTCGAACGCTCCAGCTTCAGCCGCGATGCGAGCTTTCACCGCATAAGGTTCGGCGATGGTCGGATCGATCGCGAGCGCTCGCTCGGCCGAACCTTCGGCGTCTTGGCCTTTGACCTCGAAGGAGAAGCGCAGGCTGACCTGCGCCAATGCCATTAAGGCCCATGCCTGCGCATAGTCAGGGTCCAGTTCCACTGCACGCTGGCAGAGCCGAACGACCCGCTGCTCACGCTTGATGTCGCCGTAATTGCCCGAGACCCAATATTTGCGGGCCATCAAGTATAGATTGTAGGCATCCGCGTTGCTCGTGCCGCGTTGCTCGATCGCCTTCTTCTCGCCCGGCAAGAGCTTCACTTTCAGAGCCTCGACGATCGCCTTCGAAATCTCGTCCTGGATTTCAAAAATGTCAGTCAACTCGCGGTCGTATCGTTCGGCCCATACGTGACTTCCCGTCTTTCCGTCGATGAGCTGGGCCGAGATGCGCACGCGTCCTCCCGCCTTGCGGACACTTCCTTCAAGAATGTGACCGACCCCAAGCTTCCGAGCGATTTCGCCGACGTCGACCGACTGGCCTTTGAACATGAAGGCGGTGTTGCGAGCCGTCACAGCGATAGCGGACACCTTGGAAAGATCGGTAGTTATGTCCTCGCTGATTCCATCGCTGAAATATTCCTGTTCGGCTTCTCCGCTCATGTTCACGAACGGCAGCACGCAGATTCCAGCCTTCCCCTCGACGCGTGCCGCCTGCGCGCGTCCCACAGGGGCGTGTTCCCCGCTCACGAGCGTCGCCACGCTGCTCGACAACTTTTCCCAGCCGTCCCCTGCGACTCCGCTGGCGGAGCTTTCGAGTTGCGCGCATTGAATTTGGTTGAACGGCAGAGGCGGGAGCGTTCCGTCGATAGTCACCTGGATGAGGGTGCCGAGTTCCCTCGCCGCATCGGCTTCCGCCCGCACCCACTGCGATTTGGCTGCGTTGGAGGACCAGATCACGAGCACTGCTTTGGACGACCTCAAACGCTCTTCGATAACCTCGGCATATGCCTTGTGCGCGGGAATCTCGTCGTCACGCCAGACGCTGAATCCCTCGTCCCGAAGAGCGTCTGCGACGCGCTTCGCCTGCGGCTCGTCCGGCCGCGCGTAGGAGACGAAGACGTCCGCCATACTGAGCCCCTTATTACCGCTCGGATATCAGGACTCTAGCGGCAAGTCATGATTGGCCGGGGTGCCTAGAAATCGACGGTCATCGTCCCGACGGCCAGCCGGGACCCGCCCGGACCGTAGATACCCGGACCCTGCGAGAACGGGTCGTTGTTATCGAAGAGGTTCTGCACCTGGACTCGAACCGTCACCTGCTTCTTGGCGATGTTGAATCGGTAACGCGCCCCCGCATTCACGTTGAATCGCGAATCGAGGAAGATGGAATTGTCCACCGTCGCCGGCTGCCGGCCGCGGTGCGACACACCCATGTCGAGCGACAGTCCGCGGACGAACGGCGTCTCCCAGTTCGCATTGAAATTGATGATATGCGTCGGAAGGCCGAATGGCTTCGAGCCGATCTCGCCCAGGATCTCGGCGCTCCGGGTCACCCGAGGCTTCAGCAGCATTCCTCCGAGCAGGACGTTGAGGCGCGGGGTCAGTTTCCCGGTTAGGGAGAATTCCGCGCCGCGGCTGCGGATCGATCCGACCCTCCTGAACACATTGCCGGTATCGAAGCCGAAGTACGGCCGCTGCAGGTCGAATACTCCGACAATGGCCTTGATGTCGGGCGTCACCTGAAAGCTGATCCCCGCATCCTTCTGAGTCGTGATGATCGTATCCAGCGGCTCGTTACGATTGGCGGCGCTCGGCGGTGCGGTGCCGCTTTCCTCCAGGCCGCGCGCGTAACCGGCATAGACGCTGATCGACTTCGACAGGATGAGCGCCGCGGTCCCGTTATAGAGCCAGGGACGCGCCTTCGCCATTACCGTCCCGACCGCGGGGATCCTGGTCGCCTTCTCGAAGTCCGCCCGTGCAATTCCGAAGCTGATCTCGCCGACGTCCTTCCATCGCCCGTCGTAGGCCAGCCCGATCGTCGTCTGGCGAACGCGCTGGCGCGTGAGTTCGGCAAATGTGAAATCGGGTTTGGGATCGTTGAGCTTGTCGCCGATCTGTCCAATGCCGAAGCTGACGATGTCCTCGCCGCCGAATTCGCGCCTGGCATCACGTCGGCGCGCGCTGAGGTGAAGAAGGTGAAGCCGAGGCCCTTCCGAGACGCTGTGCGTGAGCCTCATTTCCCCGCTCAGTGACCTGTTCTCGGTCGGCGGATCGGCGATGACGAGCCGCTCGCCGGTACCGTCGGGCTGCACGTCGACGAACAGATAATTGAAGTTCGCCTTGAAGTTCAGGCTGGACCGGAATGCCCCAAGCCGGATGACCGTGTTCTTGCCAAGGTCGGCGCTGGTCAGGACTCCCATGTCCTGACCGGTGAAGCGGATGTCGGCCCATTCGGGACCGTCAAAATGGCGCGGCTTGTCGACAGGCGGCATGAACTGGCCGGCGGGCACATAGAACGTTCCGATCTCATCGTCATAATTGTCATGGCGGGACCAGAACGGCACGATTTCGATGCCGTCGGCCGGCTTCCAACGCGCAATGATGCTCTCCGCGTGATGGCGATTGTCGGTTCCATTCGGAAATTCCGTCCCGCCCGCGAGCAGGTCCACCCGAACACCGAAATCGCTGCCCAGCGGAAGCGAGGCATCGAGCTCCACCTCCCCGCCGCCCCAGATGTCCAGCGTGGCGATCAACGACCCGCCTGGTTCTGCGCCGGGCCGCCGGAGACGATTGTCGACAATTCCGCTCGGAGCGACGAACGGATAGCCCTGTGCGGACAGGCCAACCTTGATGCTCGTTGAATCGACCAGCGAATTCGGAAGTCCGAAGGCCGGGTCGAAATAGAGCCCGTCGATACGAACGTTCCCTGCCGCCGTCGGGGAAAATCCCCGGGCATTGCCGGGCCCGTAAATCCCGATAGCTTCACGACCGACGCTGAAACCGAACGCATCCTCGGCTTGGGTCACCGCATTGTCGTCGCTTCGATCCTGCGCAGTCGCCGCTTCCGTGGTGCACCCAAGGGCTGCTGCGAGGGCAAGCTTGCCCCAGAAATGACGCTGCCGCATTCGGTATCCCCTGTCGAACGGCTGAAGTTGCCACCGAGCTTGAAGCGACAAGCCGAGGATGTGTCGCGGGCAGTTCGTCGAAATGTCCGGCTGGTTCGATATTTGCCGCCACAAAATTCGACGAACGATCAATGACCGACGGGCAGCTTGAGGGTCCTCATCCCGGCTTCTACGGGGGATCGATGACGCGCACCTTATTCGTCACCAGGCTCTACGAGGCGCAGATTGGCGCCGACGTTGACTTAAGCGATCTGGCGCATTCCATCAGAAGCCTTGCACAAGACGACGAAGCCGGCCGCCGTTGGTCTGCGGAGCACAGCTATCCCGGCTATACAAGCTATGCATCGCTGAACGATTTGCCGAAGCGCGATCCCGCGATCGGCGAACTTGCCAAACACCTTGCGAAGCACGCGTCCGCGTTCGCGAAGGAATGCGCGTTCGACCTTTCCAGAAAACCCCGGCTCGACAGCCTTTGGGTCAACCTGCTGCGCGGTCCGGGCCATCACAGTGCGCACATCCATCCGCACAGCATCATCTCAGGCACGCTCTACGTCGAAGTGCCGAAGGGCTCCGGCCCGATCCGTTTCGAAGACCCTCGCCTACCTATGATGATGGCGGCGCCGACACGCCGTGCCGACGCAGCGGAAGACCTCCAGTCTTTCGTGACGGTCGAACCTCAGGCAGGGCTGCTGCTGTTCTGGGAAAGCTGGCTTCGTCACGAGGTGCTTCCCGGCCGCGGTCGTGGGGAGCGCCTCTCGATCAGCCTCAACTTCGCCTGATCAGCCCACTGCGCCTTTAGGCGGAAGGCTGAAGAACATCCCAAGCTGCAGGCTCTCCGCAATGCGCTCCGCTTTCGCGACAACTGCTTGCTCGCCGCGTTCATCCAGAATCTCGTGCGCCGTCTCGCGCCAAAGCGCGAGCCACCGGACGAACATCGAAGGCACGATCGCGCTCTTCTGCTTCATGTGCGCCGCCATTGGGTTGCCCCGGTACCGCCCCGTCGTGAGCATGACCGAAGACCAGAAGGCGCTGAGCTTCTCCAGTGCTCTGGCCAATCGTCGACGGCGGCATTGAATACGGGCCCGAGAACATCGTCAGACCGCACCTTTGCGTAAAATTGCTGGACGAGCGTCGCCAGCTGTTCTTCAGTCACCCCGCTAGTCCTTCGACGGGATCTGTAGCCCGCGATGGACCGCCGGCCGTGCCACCCCCCGTTCGAGCCACGCCGGGACGTTCTTCAGCGCGTCGAAATCGACCAGATCACGCGCCTCGTAGAAGGTGATGAGGTTCCGGACCCATCCCAGGAGCGCAATGTCGGCGATGGAATAATCGTCCATTACCCATTCGCGCCCATCCAGGCGTCCGTCGAGCACGCCGAGCAGCCGCTTCGACTCGTCGACAAACCGCTGGAGCGGCCGCTTGTCCTCCCATTTGCTTCCAGCGAACTTATGGAAGAACCCAACCTGGCCGAAGAACGGTCCAATGTGACCGACCTGCCAGAAAACCCATTGAAGCGTCTCGTAGCGGCGCGCTCCACTTGGCAGAAGCATTCCAGTCTTGTCCGCAAGATAGGTCAGGATCGCGCCTGACTCGAAAAGCGCGAGCGGGCGACCGTCAGGCCCATTCGGGTCAATGATCGCGGGGATTTTCCCGTTTGGATTCAACGACAGGAATTCCGGAGTCCAACTCTCGTTCTCCCCGATCACGACGAGGTGCGGCTCGTACGGCAGCCCCGTTTCCTCCAGCATGATCGAGGCCTTCACCCCGTTGGGCGAATTGATCGAATAGAGCTGGAGGATGTCCGGATTCTGCGCCGGCCAGCGGCGGTTGATCGGAAAGCTGGATAAGTCTGCCATGCCCTCAGCTAGGGACCGGCCGACGGAGTTTCAAACTAGCGCGACTTCGCTTACATGCGCCGCGATCTCGTCATTGCGAGCGCAGCGAAGCAATCCAGCCGTCTGGGTTGCTTTGTCGCATTCGCTCCTCGCATCGACGCACATTTGGAGAATGTATGGGCTTCCGTTGCGGCATCGTCGGACTTCCGAATGTCGGTAAATCCACGCTTTTCAACGCACTAACCGAGACTGCGGCGGCGCAGGCGGCCAACTATCCCTTCTGCACGATCGAGCCGAACGTCGGCCGTGTCGCGGTTCCCGACGAGCGGCTCGACCGCATTCGCGAGATCGCCAAGTCGGCGCAGGAGATCGAGACGCAGATCGAGTTCGTCGACATCGCCGGTCTCGTCCGCGGCGCATCCAAGGGCGAAGGTCTCGGCAACCAGTTCCTCGCCAACATTCGTGAGGTCGATGCGATCGTCCACGTGCTGCGCTGCTTCGAGGGCGGCGACGTGACGCACGTCGAGGGCCGCGTCGATCCGATCGCCGACGCCGACACGGTCGAGACCGAGTTGATGCTAGCCGACCTCGAGAGCCTCGAGCGGCGCGTCCCGAACCTCGTCAAGAAGGCCCAGCAGGGCGACAAGGAAGCGAAGATCGAGGCGTCGGTGCTCGGCCAAGCACTCGAACTGCTCCGCGAGTCCAAGCCGGCGCGCCTCACAAAGCCGAAGGACGCCGAGGAACAACGAGCACTTGAACGCGCCCAGCTACTCACGGCAAAACCGGTGCTTTACGTCTGCAACGTCGACGAAGGCGAAGCGGCGAGCGGCAATGCGCTTTCCGAACGCGTATTCTCCAAGGCCGCCGGCGAAGGCGCGAAAGCCGTCGTAATTTCCGCCGCGATCGAGGCCGAGATTGCCACGCTCCCCGCTGAAGAGCGCGACGCCTTCCTGTCCGACCTGGGACTGCACGAAACCGGCCTCAACCGCATGATCCAGGCAGGCTACGAACTTCTCGGCCTGATCACCTTCTTCACCGCCGGACCGAAGGAGGCTCGCGCCTGGACGGTCCACCGGGGCGCAAAGGCTCCCGAGGCCGCCGGGGTCATCCACACGGACTTCGAGCGGGGCTTCATTCGCGCCGAAACCATCGCCTACGACGACTTCATCAGATTCGGTGGCGAAGCCGGTGCCAAGGATGCCGGGAAGATGCGATCCGAAGGCAAGGACTATGTCGTCCAGGACGGCGACGTCCTGCTCTTCCGCTTCAACGTCTGACGCCCCGCGACGGCGGATGCCTGCTCAGCCACACGAGCAGCATCGACCAAAGAAGACCGAAGCTCCACCCGGCGACGACGTCGCTCGGCCAGTGGACGCCGAGCACTGGGCGGCTGAGCCCAATGAAGAGGGCGGTCGCGCATGCTGCGATTAGCCAGCGAAACCTCTTGCGAGGATCGTCGACGAGCGTCAGCGCGAGCGTGAGGTAGACCATCGTCGCGTTGGCCGAATGCCCGCTCGGGAAGCTCAGGTTGTGGACGGTAACCAGATGCGGATGCTCATTAGGCCGAAGCCGGCCCAGCTCGTACTTCTGGTACTCGATCAGGAGGCGTCCGACCGAGGTCCCAACGAACAGGACAAGCCCTAGCCAGACCCTGCCGCGAACCGCGACGATAAGGGCGACAACGGCAACGAGAGGGGTGACGAAATACCAACCGCCCAGGAGCGTGATCAAACGCGCTGTATCCGCAAGGATCGGCCGATCCCCGGCATATAGTGCTTGCAATAGCGCAAGGTCGGCGTCGCCCGTTCCGAGGAGGAACGCGGCCAGCCACGCCAAGGCGAGCGCGCACGCGATCAACGAATAGGCGACCGGGCGGTTGGACTTCATTGGAAGCCCAACGCAGATCGCTCTCCCGCGCTCCTCTTAGAAGCGCGTTCCCATCCTGATACCAATCGTCCGTGGGCGTCCCGAGATCACTCTTGTCTGGGTGCAGAAGCTGCACGCGACAAAGCGGGCAACGTCGTCCCTCTTGTCGAACAGGTTGGTCGCGAACAACTCGACACTGTAATTCTGCCAGTCGTACCCAAGGAAAGTGTCCACCAGTGTCGAGGACCGCAGTCGACCGAGGTAAGAGTTCGGGTTGAGTCCCGCGTCGTCGATGTCCTGGCGAAGATCGACTGGAGCGGATCCCTTATAGCTGACGCTACCCTGCACGTGCATTTTGCCGGGGCCCATCGGCCAGGCGTAGCGAGCGGTACCCGTCGCCTTGAGCTTCGGCGTAATCGGCATCCGCGTTCCGGAGCGCGTCACGATGAATGAGGCGGAGCAATTGGCATCATCGTCGCTGATGTTGCAAATGTTCCCCTTCGTCCTCGCATCCGTATATGCTGCCGAGGCATTGAGCGTCAGACCTCCGCGAACGTAGCTGAGGTCCGTCTCCAGGCCATTGATCTCCGCGTCCCGCCCATTGTGGATGACGGTCAGGCTGTTCGCGCCGAGGAAGCTGAACTGAAACTTCTTCCATTTCTGGAAATAGATTGCGCCATTCCAGATCAGGGGACCAAACGACGTCTTCCAGCCGACTTCATAGTTCGTGAGGTAATCGGGATCATACGGCGGCTCCGTCGGCTGGCGGTTGATGCCGCCCGGACGGAAGCCGCGCGACCAGGTCGCATAGATCATGACGTCATCGTTCGGCTTGTACTGGGCATTCAGCCGATGAAGGAAGCCACTGCCCTTGCGGTGGAGCGGTGCGGCCTTGCCGTTCTTGAGCAAGCCGACATTCGTACAGGGAATGTCGTCGATGCCGCCTGACGCGAGCGCTGAATCCTCGTCTTCGAGCAGTTGCAGGCCGTTGACGGTAAGACACCGCCGTACCCCGGAACTGCCATAAGCGGCGTTCGGCGGCGGAAAGTTATTCGGCTGGTCCTCATCGAACAAGGGACTCTTTCCGAAGCCGGCGAAGCCGAAGAGGCTATTGTCGAACTTGAACAGCCGGCCGCCAGCGGTCAGCGTGATCTGCGGCGTCACGTCGAACTCAGCTTCGCCGAACAGGGCCCAATCCTTGTCCTTGCGATCTTCCAGTGTAAGCCAGAGCGTTTCCGGCCAACCGTTGACGGACAGATCCGGGTCGAGGCCGTCGACCAGGTAATTCTGATAAATGTGGTTCTTCTGGACCTGGTAGAAGGCGCCTGCGATCACCCGGAAGG
>Ga0307411_10001143_pt1 | contig 10401 bp, 9 predicted proteins | sample DK1Ometagenome_2_FD_203712 | JGI IMG/M metagenome (GOLD analysis project Ga0307411, IMG submission 203712) | Maize rhizosphere microbial communities from greenhouse at UC Davis, California, United States - DK15-O-1 | ecosystem: Host-associated > Plants > Roots > Rhizosphere > Soil | place: USA...
GCCTGTGCATCGACGCGCTGAACCACGCGCTGACCGGCATCCCGGAAGAGCGCGTCCGCTATCACATGTGCTGGGGAAGCTGGCACGGTCCTCATCTGACCGACATCCCGCTCCGCGATGTTGTCGATCTGCTGCTGACGGTCCGCGCCGGCGCGTATTCACTGGAGGCCGGGAACGTGCGACACGAGCACGAGTGGAAGGTCTGGCGCGACGTCAAGTTGCCTGATGGCAAGATGCTGATTCCCGGCGTCGTGTCGCACGCGACCAACGTCGTGGAGCATCCGGAGCTCGTCGCCGATCGGATCCTTCAGTACGCGCAGCTCGTCGGCCGCGAGAACGTCATCGCCGGCACCGACTGCGGCCTCGGCGGCCGGATCCATGCGTCGCTGGCGTGGGCGAAATTGCGGGCGCTCGTCGAAGGCGCGCGGCGGGCGTCACAGCAGCTGTGGCCCTCGTAGTGTTCTGATAGGATTCGGGAATCAACCCAAACCTGATGTCCCTTTCACCTGGCGCACGACTTGGCGCGTACAACGTGTTGTCGTCGATCGGCGCCGGAGGAATGGGGGAAGTGTACCGGGCGCGCGATACCCGGCTCGAGCGCGATGTCGCGCTGAAGATCCTTCCCGAGGCGTTCGTTGCCGATGCCGAACGACTGGCGCGTTTCAAGCGGGAAGCGCATCTGCTCGCCTCCCTGAATCATCCAAACATCGCAGCAATCTACGGACTGGAAGACGCCGGAAGCACTCCGGCCATCGTCATGGAGCTCGTCGAAGGCCCGACGCTCGCCGAGCGGATTGCGGGCCAGCCGCTTGCGGTGGATGACGCGCTGGCGATCGCGCGCCAGATCGTCTCGGCTCTCGATGCGGCCCATGAGCGGGGCATCGTCCATCGTGACCTGAAGCCCGCCAACATCAAGCTGCGCGACGACGGGACCGTCAAAGTGCTCGATTTCGGCCTCGCCAAGGTGATGGAGGGCGATGCGGCATCGAGCGATTCGTCGATGTCGCCGACGTTGAGCATCGCGGGTACCCGCGTCGGAGTGATCCTGGGGACCGCCGCGTATATGGCCCCCGAGCAGGCCCGCGGCCGGCTCGTCGACAAGCGCGCGGACGTGTGGGCGTTCGGTTGTGTCCTGTTCGAGATGCTGGCCGGCCGCAGGCCATTCGACGGCAGCGACATTTCGGAGGTGCTGGCCGGCGTCATCAAGTCGGATCCCGATTGGGCGCTTCTCCCCGTGGAGACGCCCTCGGCGATTCGTCGCCTCCTTGGGCGCTGCCTGGAGAAAGACCCGAAACGCCGTTTGCGCGATATCGGTGATGCGCAGGCCGAGATGGACGACGGGCTGCAGGCGCCACCGGCCAGTCCACGGCCGCTGGCGACCGCGTCGCGGACCCGCGAGCGGATTGCCTGGGGTGCGGCGTTGCTGGCGACAGCGGCCGCGGCAGTCGTGCTCACCATCACGCTGAGGCCGGCTCAATCACTGCCGCAATTGCGCCTGCAGATCGACGCAGATACGCCCGTGAATATCGCCCAGGCGCTTGCATTCGCGCTGTCGCCCGACGGGCGCACGGCGGCGTTCCTCGGCCGCAACGGCGCAAACCAGACCCAGATCTGGCTTCGGGGCCTCGACTCGGAGTCGGCAACGCCGTTGCCCGGGACCGAGCGGGCGGGAAACATGCAATGGTCCCCCGACGGCCGCTCGCTCGTGTTTGGAGCCGACCAGAAACTGCGGCGGGTCGATGCCTCGGGAGGAAATCTGCAAGTACTGGCCGATGGCGTTGCCGGTTTCGGCCTCAGCTGGGGTGCCGGCGGGGAGATCCTGTTCACGCGCGGAAACTCCTCACCGATCTCGCGTGTGTTGTCCTCGGGCGGCGCCGTCGTAGAAGTCACCCGTCTCGAGAAGGACCACGCCACTCACCGGTTTCCGATCTTTCTGCCTGACGGCCGCCGCTTCCTGTACTACGTTGTCGGCCCTTCGTACGTGCGTGGACTGTATCTGGGCGTTCTCGGCGGCGAGTCGCGTCGGCTGTTCGATGCGGAGACGGCCGGAGTCTTTCTACCGCCTGATCGCATTCTGTACGGACGAGGAAACACCCTTGTCGCGCAGCGGATCGATCTCGAGGGCGCGCGGCCGATCGGCGATCCGGTGGCGGTCGCTGAAGGGATCGCGATCAATTCGGCCGTGTTCGCGTCGATCGGTGTGTCCGTCTCCGCCTCCGGAACCATCGCCTATCGCACCGCACCCGACCAGTTGAGCCGGTTGGTCTGGTTCGATCGGACTGGCAGGCAGATGAACGCCGTCGAGGGACCGCCGTTCGCGATGCCCGCCCGGGTGTTTGACTTGTCGCCGGACGGCCGCCGTGCCGCCATCGTACGCACCGTCGACGGCAACGAGGACATCTGGGTCGTCGATCTCGAGCGCGGTACGCAGCGGCGGATGACATCCGATCCGGTGGCGGACGCCGGCCCCGTGTGGTCTCCGGACGGCACGCGCATCGCTTTCTATACGGGCCGCCGAAGCGGCGGGGGGGCCGTGAACGACTTGTACGTGAAGGCGCCCGACCAGACGGATGCCGAGCGGCCACTCCTCGAAACCGCCGAAAACAAGAATCTGGGCGACTGGTCATACGACGGTCGCTATCTCGCGTATGCGAACCAGACTCCTACGACAAGGCGCGATATCTGGGTGCTCCCGCTCGACGGCGGCCGCACGCCCGTTCCCGTCGTGCGGACGCCGGCCGAGGAAGCCAGCCCGGCGTTTTCGCCCGACGGCCGGTGGATCGCCTACCAATCTGACGAGACGGGCCGCGCGGAGATTTTTGTGCGGCCGTTCATGCGCGAGGGCTCTTCCGTTCAGGTCTCCACCGGTGGCGGCAGCAATCCGAACTGGACGCAGGGTGGCGCCGAGATCGTCTATCGCGATCCGGATGGGCAAGTCACTGCCATCCCGGTGGCGATCGACGAGCGCGCGGATACCGTCCGCGCTGGCATGTCTGTTCGCCTGTTTCGATTGCCGCCCAACAGCGCCGCCGTGCCGACACGCGACGGCCGCCGGTTTCTGGTTCGTGTTCCGCTCGACGAGACTCCGGCATCACCCATCACGATTCTTTTGAACTGGTCAGGCCGGTCCCAATAGCCGGCACTGCCGGTATGGAGACAATCGCGACGATGGGATTTCTCGCACGGCTGTTCGGCGCGGTCTCGAAAGAGGAGCGGGATGGCATCCGGTTGTCGGATCAGGAGCCCTGGTGCGTGAGCCCGACGAAGGACGTCGCACGCTTTCTGCGTGCGTTGCCGTCACTGGTGCCGTTGGGGTCCGTCGCGTACTTCGAAGACACTGCAGAGTCACACGTCGCGCGGTATCTCCGGAGTGTGTCTATTCCGGCGGAGGCGCAACTCGCAATGGGAACGATCTGGCCGCGGCCGGACTGCTATCACGTCCCGGTCACTGCCGAGACGATGCAGAATCTGGCGGTGTTTCTCGAACAGAACCCCGCCGGGTTTTTTTGTACACACTGTCACGTGTATCGCGACGGCGTCGTCCTGCTCCAGTGGCACGATGCGTTCATCGGTGACCCGATGTACATCTCGCGAACGATCAGCGCCGACGCCGTGAGCGCATTCGCGGAGAAGTTGGGCAGTTCCTGGTCCGCCTAAAGGCGGACACTACATCGATCCACGGACGACTGAACGATTCGAACGATCCGAACGATTCGAACGATCCGAACGATCCGAACGATCCGAACGACTACTTCACCTGGAATCCCTCGCGCGGATCGAATTTCTTTCCATCGCCGCGCACCGCGAGCACCCAGATCGCCGCCGGCCGTCCATCCTTCATCGGGCGGCCGGTCATCGTCACGCGCGTCCCCGCCTTGAATTCGCTCGGGCGGATGCCCGCGCGCTGCAGCGTGCTCGGTCCTTCGGCTTCGAAGCCCCAGGTCGTGACTTTGCCGTTCTTGTCCGTCACGTCGACGAGCAGCCACGAATGCGGGTTCGTCCACTGGAATTCCTTGACGACTCCCTCCACCGTGATCGTCTTCGTCTGTTCGAACATCGTTGCGGAATGGTGGGCCGCTCCACGACTTGCGGTCGCAAGAAGCAGTGCCACGGCGAGGGTTGAACGACGAAGCGTCATCACGGCTTTCCTCCCGATCCCTGATCCCCGGTCCCCGATCCCTGTCCATCAAACGTAAAGTCCCGGAACTGCGTGCCGCCGCCGTCAGTCTCGACAACGGCGTTGTTCTGATTCTCTCCACAGTGCCAGTAGCGGATCCGCAGCGTCTTGTTCTGATCGTCGAGCTTGGCGTACGACTGCTTCGTGTACCACGGCTCAACCAGCGCCGGCGGGTCGTAAACCCACACGTCGACCTCGATCAGCTTCGGGTTCACCTTCTGCCAAATCTCGACCGTCTCGACCTGGTCGGTATAGTCCGGATTCCGCCGCTGATAAATTCCCGCATGCAGCTGATTGGTGTGAATCACCAGCTTGTCGCCATCCCAGAAGCCGATCGAATCGCCGTTATACAGCGGAAGCCGATCCTCCTCCGCGATGTGACCGCGGCCGTCGGTGTAGATGCGCCTGATGTCGTTGACCATTTCGTTGATCAAATAGGTCTGATCCGGCGTGACCACGAAGTCTCGGAGAAACGGCTCGGTCAGCCACCGCGGGTGGCCGGGGGGAGAGCAGGTCGAGATCGGATCCCACTCCATTCCCTTGTCGGCCATCTCGATACGCTCGGCCAGCTTCCTCTCAAATTCGGGCGTCAGCCGTGCGGTTGGCGGGGCGCCGCGCTGCTGGTCGGGGTCGAAGGTGATCCCGCCGCGGGCGCGCGTATACACGCCCGACCAGTCGGGCATCGACGAGGGAGCCAGACGCCGGCCGCCGTGGGCGCGCTCCTTGAGCGCCAGATAGAGCGCTTCCGCGGTCTGGTGACCCTTTCCGAGGTCGATCATCCGCTGGCGGACGTCCGCGGCATCTTCGGCGCGGACGGTGTTCACGAGCAGCGCCGTTCCGATAAGAAGTACGGCGGTGACGACGATGGACGTGAGTTTCATGGGCGGCAAGGATACACCTCGCGTAGACTGTTCACACATGAAACAGGCCGCCGTTCGTGCATCCGCGGGGATCGTGTGCGCCCTGGTGATGTTTGGTGCCGGGCGATCGGTTCTGGCGCAGGACCGGGGCACGCCTTCGCGCCTGGAAGCGGACGTTCTGGCGCTGGAAAACTACCGGCCCGGATATCAGTTCTGGCGGCAGATCTTCACCATTCCGGACGGCTCGATTGCCTTCGGCGGCGCCGGCGACGGCCGCCTGCTCGCGGTATTCCCGTCCCGGGGCGATTGGACGGACGACTCGGCGTGGAAGGATCCCGCTCTTGCCGCAGCCATCGATACGGGCGAGCCACTGCCTTCCAATCTCGACGACCGCCGCGCGCGCATGGCCGACTGGCTCGAGCCGGTGGTGGGGCCCGTGCTCCACAACCCGACGCGTGGCGATTTTCTGCTGCCAAACGTCCGGCGTTATGGACCTTTCCTGAAGGACTGGGGCGCCATTTATGAACGTTTCGGCGTTCCCGGCGAGCTCGGGCTGGCGCAGGCGATCATCGAATCGGGTCTCGACGGCGACCGTCGATCCGAGGCGCGCGCGACGGGGTTCTGCCAGTGGCTGCCAGTCAACTGGAAGCAGCTCGATCGCCTGTCACCGGCCGTGCTCGAGATCAAGAACCAGACGACGCAGGCGCCATACTGCGCGGCCTACCTGACGATCCTGGCCACGAAGTACGGCTCGTTCATTCCGGCGCTCTCGGACCATCACAGCGGCGGCGTCAACGTCGGCCGCGTGCTCATCAACGGCGAGCGTCTTGGTGGAACGACGACGCGCGATCAGTATCTGCTCGGGTCGCGCTTCGCACGTGACCTCCGCGCCATCGACCTCTACGGTTTCCGCGACCTGTATCGCACCTACGGTCCTCGTTCGTATCTCTACGCCGAAATGGTATTTGGCAACATGGCCACGGTCCGCGAGCTGATCGCGTCGACGGCGCAGGAGTCGATTTACGCCATGCGCCTGTCCCGTGCGACAACGCTGACGGACGTCGTCCGGCAGACGCGGCTCTCCGCCGACCAGATCCGCCGCTTCAACCCGGCACTGCTCAAGCGTGTGCCTGCGCACGCCGATCTGTATCTGCCGTCCTACGTCCGCGCGTTCGGGCCCGACGTGTCCTTCTGGCACCGTCCGGCGAACGCAAAATACACGGCGGCGCTGGCCGACTTTCTCAGCCTCGATGCCGCACCCGGGCGATGGGATGACGGAACGCTGACGCCGACGCTGCGCGGCTTCGAAAGGCGGTTCCGCGACACCAAATCGGAAGAAGGCACCATCATGGCGACGGTGCTCCACTTCGTCATCGATTACGCCGAATCAAGCGGCCAGCGCCAGATTATCGCTGAGTTCCGCGCCGACCAGAACGTGCGGAGCCTGTTCGATCGGGCACTCCTCAGGCGCGTCCAGGAAAATCTGACGCGTCTGTCGTGCGGCCAGGACCCCGATTCCGATCGGGCGACCTGCTGACCCCCGCTTGAACCACGAAGAGCACGAAGAATCGAAGAACACAAAGAAAGAATCTCTCTTCGTGACCTTCGACGCCTCGTGAACTTCGTGGTTTAATCCGCGGTTCGGTTACGCTGGAACGCATGGCTGTCCCGACCGGCGTCGATCGCCGCTCGCTCGCCGAGCGGCTGCGCGAGGCGACGGAGCTCCTTGAAGCCATCGCCGCCGATCGCACTGTCATGTCCGGCGTTCCCGAGCGGGAACGCGCCAGGCTGCTCCAGGCCGTCGCGCTCGTCTACCATCCCGATCGCGCCGAACGCCGGCGCATGGCGAAGGCGACCGCGCGGCAGCGCAAGGCCGCGCGGGTGATGGAGACGGAGCAGGCGCGGTTCGAGACGGGCATCCGCGAGCTTCGGCGCAAGCCCGTGTTCCACAGCCCCAACGTGTTTCCGCCGGCATCCTTCGAACCCGATGACATCCACCAGCCGGACGACCCTGGTGATCGTGGTGCGGGTTCTGCCGGAGGCGGCGCCGGCAGCGCGAGCGGACCCGCTGGTGTGAGAGAGCTGCAGCATTGCTATGTCTGCAAGCAGAAGTTCACCGTCATTCATCACTTCTACGATCAGCTCTGTCCCGGCTGCGCCGCCTTCAACTTCCGCAAGCGCAGCGAGCTTGCAGACCTGAGCGGACGTGTCGCGCTCGTCACCGGCGGGCGTGTCAAGATCGGCTACCAGGCTGCCCTCAAGCTGCTGCGCTCCGGCGCGCACGTGATCGTCACCACGCGCTTTCCCCGCGATTCTGCGCAGCGCTACGCGCGCGAGGCCGATTTTGCCGACTGGGGACACCGGGTGGAGATCTTCGGGCTCGACCTGCGCCATACACCGAGCGTCGAGGCGTTCTGCCGCGAGCTGCTCGCCACCCATACGCGTCTTGACTTCATCGTCAACAACGCGTGCCAGACGGTCCGCCGGCCGCCTGATTTCTACCGCCACATGATGGAGGGCGAGACAGCGGCGTTCGCGTCGATGCCGGAGCACGTGCGCAAGCTGGTGGGCGCATATGAGGGACTGCGCGGGTATTCGATGTTGCCGGAGGGTTCGGATCGTTCGGATCGTTCGGATCGTTCGGATCGTTCGGATCGTTCGAGTCGTTCGGGTCGTTCGAGTCGTTCGAATCGTTCGAATCGTTCGAGTCGTTCGAATCGTTCGAGTCGTTCGAATCGTTCGGAAACGGCGGGGTTTACGCACGCGGCGCAGTTGTCACAGGTCCCGTTGCTGCCCGAGGAGCTGCTGGCGCAGGATGATCTGTTTCCGGAAGGGCGGCTCGATCAGGATCTGCAGCAGGTCGATCTGCGCGGGCGCAACTCGTGGCGTCTGCTGCTGGCGGACGTGCCGTCGGTTGAGCTGCTCGAAGTGCACCTGGTCAACGCCATCGCGCCGTTCGTCATCAACGCCCGGCTCAAGCCGCTGCTCGTCGCAACGCCGGAGCGCGACAAGCACATCGTCAACGTGTCAGCCGTGGAAGGACAGTTTTACCGGAACTTCAAGACCACCCGCCACCCGCACACGAATATGGCGAAGGCAGCGCTGAACATGATGACCCGCACAGCGGCGGCCGATTACCATCATGACGGCATCCACATGAACAGCGTAGACACCGGCTGGGTAACCGACGAAGATCCTGTGGAGATCGCCGTGCGCAAGACGTCGGAGCAGCGCTTCCATCCGCCGCTCGACATCGTCGACGGCGCGGCCCGGATCGTCGACCCGATCGTCAGCGGGTTCAACACCGGCGTGCACGTCTGGGGACAGTTTCTGAAGGATTACACATCCACGGATTGGTGATGCGATGAGAGTCCGGTCAGCGCTTTGTGCGGTCCTCCTTGCCTGCGCCGTCGTCGACGTGCCGGCCCAGCGTCCGGTGCGGTCGGCCCAACAGATCCTCGAACAGCTCGAACGCGACTGGATCGAGGCGCTGCAGACCAACAACGTGGCGTTTATCGACAGCGTGCTGGCGCCGGAGTTCGTCGCCACCTACGGCGACGGCACCCGCGCCGACAAGACGCGCGAGCTGCAGATGGTGAAGGACTTCAATCAGCAGGTCGACGAATGGATCGTCGACGAGTTCATCATCAAGGTCTTCGGCAACACGGCCGTCGTCTGGTTCACGCAGCGGATGACCGGTCCCGTCCAGGGTAAGCCGACGCAGATTGTGAGCCGCTACATGGACGTGTTCGTGAACCGCGATGGGAAGTGGTTGTGCGTCGGGAGTCAGAGTACAAGAGTGAAGTAGGAAGGAGGAAGGAGGAAGGAGGAAGGAGGAAGGAGGAAGGAGGAAGGAGGAAGGAGGAAGGAGGAAGGAGGAAGGAGGAAGGAGGAAGGAGCCTCCTACCTACTACCTCCTATCTCCTACCTCCTGTCCAATTACCTCGGATTGTCGTGATTCGTTAGGTCCTGCATGTGCGCCAGGCTGCGGTCCTCGCAGCGCGGCGATTCCTCGAGTTCCTGATCGGTCAGTCTGAGTGTCCGCGACGGCGGGCTCCACGGCTCGCTCAGCACCGCGGGATCGTGCGCTGTTGCCACCCACTCGAGCGAGTCGCCGGTACGCCGCAGCCGTTCGACCACCCGCAGATCCTTGGTGTGGAACGCCCCGTCGTCGGTCAGCCAGGTGTCTTCGTTGAAGTTGACGGTTTCGACAACGAGCGTGTCGCCGTCCCAGCGGCCGATCGCGTCCCCGAGATAGCTGGGCGGCAGGTCCTTCCGGCGTGGCCGTCCGTCGATTGGAATGATCCGGAAGAAGCCGCCGTTTACGTCGTCGTAGAAGAAGACCACTTCGCGCTGCGTCTGGACGATCTTCGCGGGGGGGCCGATGCGGGGAACCCCAGGCGGCTGGCAGCGCAGGATCGAGTCCTCCTTCACCTGGTTCGCATCGAGCGTCTTGACCCTGGCCTGGAATTCCGGTTTGTATCGCGGGCGCACGGGCCCAGCCGGTGCGGCCGGTGCGGCGCCGCCCGCGCGTCCGGCTCCGCCGGCGCGCGCCGCGCCGGGCGGCGGCGCACAGCCGGAGACGCAGAGTGAGCCTCCGCCAAGCTGCTGCGGCTGCACGAAGCCGATCACGAGATCGTTGTATCCGGTATCCCAGGTGCCGTTGAAATCCGGACGGCCGTCAAGCCGCGGCGTGGCCTTCGCGGCCGGGCTTCCGGTTTGCGCGTGGACAGACGCGATCGACGCAGTGAGCGCGACGGCGAGTGCCGCCGCGAGCGCATATCGGCCCGACTCGCGAATACTCACGTCAACCTCCGCTACTTTCTGTCTGCCGACAGCTGATAGAAGTGACCATCAGGATAGGTGATCTTGATCACCCAGGCCGACTTCCGTCCGTCGCGCGACGGGTGACCCATTACCGTGACCGTTTCGCCCTGCTTGCCGGCGAGCATGTCCTTCGTCAGCTTGGCCTTGCGCGCCATCGCTGTCGGAATTGTTTCCAGCGCCCACTGGCCGGCGGCGCCGGACTCGTCCTTGCCATCCACCAGCACGTAGATGTGCGGGTTCACCCAGTCAATCTTGCTGATGACGCCTGTGACCGTTACCAGCTTGGTGGTGTCGAACTGACCGGACACCGAATGATGCGGTAATGCCGCCCTGCCGACGGCAAGCGTCAGGATCGCGGCGAGAACCAGACTGCGGGCCGCCTGTGGCATGCGCGTTCCTCCCGGAATGCGCCAACTATAACCCTGATCCCTGATCCCTTGGGCCTTAGGGTTTCCTGAAGGAAGCCTCGTCGATCTCCACGTTGTGTTTCACGTCACTGAGAACCCCGGTGACGGTCTGGGCAGAGTTGGTCGATTT
>Ga0307411_10001144_pt1 | contig 10394 bp, 6 predicted proteins | sample DK1Ometagenome_2_FD_203712 | JGI IMG/M metagenome (GOLD analysis project Ga0307411, IMG submission 203712) | Maize rhizosphere microbial communities from greenhouse at UC Davis, California, United States - DK15-O-1 | ecosystem: Host-associated > Plants > Roots > Rhizosphere > Soil | place: USA...
AGTTCATAGAGGAGTGGAAGCAGCGGGACGCACGGGATCGGGAGAAGCTCGAGCGGATGGAGAGCTATGCCCGGACGGCGCTGTGCCGCTGGCGGGTGCTGCGGGACTACTTTGCCGAGGATGACGAGGAAGACGAGCGCTGCGGCGTGTGCGACAACTGCCGGAAGGGTCTGGCGGAGCGGGCAGAGAGGACGAAGATGACGGAGAAGGTGGAGAAGGCGGAAAGGTCGGAAAAGGAGGAGGAAATATCCTTCACGCTCGGAGATCGGGTCAGCTTACCCCGACACGGGGAAGGGAAGGTGGAGGAGGTCGAAGGGGATTCAGTTGTCGTGCGATTCCCTGACGGGCGATCCCGCAAGTTCAAGCGCGAGTTCGCCCGTCCGGTTCGTCAGTCGACTCAGAAGAGGTAGCGCACGCCAGCCTGGAACTGCCTCGGCTCGCCCAGCCCGCTGCGGACAGTGCCGTCGAAGACCAGGAACGTTCCTGCGCTGGCCGGATCCTTGAAGTTGTCGTGGTTGGTGACGTTGAACGCCTCGAAGATGAGCTCCAGGGTGCCCTGCCGGCCGAAGTTCAGCGGCTTCGAGAGCCGGATGTCCCAGGAGAAGTACGCGTTGTCCCGCCGGATCGTGTTGCGTTGCAGCACATGCCCGTCGGGGCAGATGCGTTGGCCCGGTTGGGAGGCGCGCTCACCGGTCCCGGTGTTGCCGGGTCCGCAGATCTCGCTGGCCGGTTGCGCCGAGTACGCGCTCAGCCGGTTGTTGACGTAGAAGTCGCCCGGCAACACGGCGAGGACCCAGGCATTCACCCGGTGGCGTTGATCCCGGTCGCTCCAGTTGTACTCCTTCTCCAGCGAGTCGGCCCGGGCGTAGCGGAAGGTGAATGGATCCCGCTCGTTGTCGTCGTCTGCCTTGTCGAACGAGAGGGTGTAGTTGACTTGGAATTGCAGCCGTGAGCCTACCGAGCGACGCAGCTCCGCAGTAATCCCGTTGTAGCGCGACTTGGCCGAGCTTTGGACCACCGTCAGGTTGTTAATGCCATTGGTGTTTCCCGGCAGACCCTCGAGTCCAGTCGCCCAGGGGCGCGCAAAGACCGAGTCGTTGGCATTCAGGAACCGGGTCAAATGATCGGTGCGCGCGTGCGTGTAGCTGATTCCCGCTGCAATGCCTGCGCCGATCTCCCGCTCGTAGCCAACCGTCGCGGTGAAGGTCCGCGGGTTCTGGAACTCCTGGTCGAACACCCAGACGTCGGGGAAGATCGGCGGCCCCGATGGCGGAGTGAGCAGTTCTCCGTAGATGGGCGGCGGGCCCAGTCCCGTGGCCGCACTGCTCCGGAAGAGCGTCTGTCCCCGGGTGCCATCGGTGCTTCGGCTGCTGGCCAGATTGAGCCCCGGAATCCGGGCGTAATACAGCCCGGCGTTACCCCGAATGACCTGCTTTCCGTCGCCGCTCACGTCGTACGCGATGCCGAGCCGGGGCTGGAACATGCTGTAGTCGGATGGGATCGTGCCGTTGCCGGGAAACTCGAAGGTGCCCTTCGCGTTGATCACGGTCTGGCCGATGAAGGGAGCATAGAAGAGATCGGCGACCGGCGTAATCAGATCCGGCTGGATCTGTGCCTCCCACCGGAGGCCGTAGTTGAGGGTGAGGTTGGCCCTTGGCTTCCAGCTGTCCTGGAGGAATAGCGCCAGCTCGTGCTGGATGATGGTCTGAGTTCCCGCCTCGTCCACCGTGAGTCCGCCAACCCCCGCCTGCTGCAGGTAGAGCGCCACCGGGCCGGAGATCTGGTGGGTGGCCGGGCAGCTCCCGGTCGTGGTGGTGGTGTCCGGGAGGAGACCCAATGGGTCGGTACACTCGAGGTACAGGTTGCCCTGTTCGACATACTTCAGGAAACCGTTTACGGAGGTAAACGCCATCCGGCCGTTGCCGAAGCCGCGGAACGTCTGGTTCACCCCGGTCCGGTTCCACTCGCCACCGAACTTGAACAGGTGGTTTCCCTGCACCAGCGAGACATTGTCGAGCACCTGGAACCGGTAATCGTGGGCGTCCACTGGTATGAAGAACGGCAAGCCCAGGCGGCAGCCATTGAAGCCGGCGGCGGGGCTGAAGCACCCGACGTCGGTATCCGGGAACGGACGGCCGGTGGCCGGGTTGGTGGGCCCCTCGTAGAACCGGGGGCGATCTTCCCGGGCCCACTGAAAGCGGAACTCGTTGGATAGCGCCGAAGACAGGAGGGACGTCAGGCTGCCGTTCACCGCGTGGGAGAAGTCGCGCTCCAGCGCGTTGGCACTGCGGCCCCAGAAGTCGACGTCGAACGTTCCGTTTTCCTGCCGGGAGTTGGTGTAGTTGTACTTGAGAGACGCACTGTGCTTCTCGCTGAGGCGGAAATCGAGCTTGGCCAGGAAGGCGTTGGCATCGTTGGTGCGCCTGATGGACCCGAACTCTCCCTGGAGCACACCGCCAAACGCAGTATCGGTGAATGCCACCAGGGCGGGGTCGATCAACCCGAGCCGTTCGGTCTGCTTGGTCTCGTTGTACTCCTGCTGATCGTAGGCCAGGAAGAAGAACGCCTTGTCGCGGACCAACGGGCCGCCGAAGGTGGCGCCGAACTGGTGTTGCGCAAAATCGGGAGTGAACCCGTTGGACCCACCGGTGGGAAGAGTGTGGCTGAAATCGGCGGACAGCGCATCGTACTTGCCGAAATAGTGGGCCGAGCCCCGGAACTCGTTGGTGCCGGACTTGGTGATGATGTTGACAAAGCCACCGCCGGACCGGCCGAACTCCGCGTTGGCGCCGTCGGACACAACCACGAAATCCTGCACCGCATCCAAATTGAAGGTGAAGGCCGGCCGCTGGCCTCCCCGCTGCTCGCCGAAGAACGGGTTGTTGAAGTCCGCACCGTCGACCGACACATTGTTGTGAATACCGCGCTGTCCCCCGATGCTGAGCTCATCTCCATCGGGACCCTGCACGGTGGCCACGTTGGGGGTCAGCGTGGTGTAGTTGAAGATGTTCCGCCCGTTGTTCGGAAGTCCTTCGACGGCCGCGCTGCCGAGCCGGGTGGCCGACTCGGACTGGGTGACATCAACCGGCGGCTCGGGGGCTTCCACGGTCAGCTCTTCCAGCTGTACTACCTGAGGTGCCAGGGCAAAGTTCAGTTCCACCGTCTCACCCAGGCGGACGGCGATGCTGTCCCGCCGATCCTCGCGGAACCCCAGGGCCCTGGCTCGCACATCATACGTTCCCACGCGGAGGAGCGTTGCAATGAACACCCCGCTGGCGTTGGTGGTCAGCGTGCGTTCCGCATTGGTGGAACGATGGCGCAGGGACACCCGGGCGTTGTCCAGCGGGCGGCCGGTCGAATCGGCTACGGTGCCTCGAATGACGCCGGTGGTAGCCTGCGCCTGGGCCTGGAGCAGGGTGGGAGTGGCGAAGATGCAGCCCAGCGGGAGCACAAGCAGAGCCAAAGGTCGACGCAGGTTCATGGAACGAAGATCCTTTCGAGAACCGGAAGGTCTTGGGCGATGCATGAGTTGGGGGGACGGCGATAGCTTACCGCTCCCTTCCAGTGGTCGCAAGGACCGTGTGTGGCGGATCACAGACTCGGGATCACCTTACATTGGAGCTTGACCTATCCCGGCGGCAACCTCTCGCTTCTGCCGGACTCCCGGAGCCAGCATGGCTGACAGCGGCGCCGCTCACCGGATAACCGAATCAGGAATTCTGGCTCGCGTGTGGCGTGCGCGGAGTCGGGAGGATCGGAGCCGGCTGGCACGTGGTGTCCGTGGTCCCCTACTCACCGGGGCTGTCGTCATCCTTTTCGACCAGCTGGCACGTCACGGGATGCCGATAGCCCACCCGTTCGCGTTCCTGTTGCTGACGGTGGTCTACTCGACATACAATGGCGGCCTGCTTCCCGGCGGCATCAGCGCGGCGGCCGCCGTGCTGTATGCGGCCGGGTTCCTCGCGGAACCCGCATCCCCGCTGCACTACACCCCGGAAAACGCCTACACCCTGCTCGGACTGGCCCTGGTCATGCCGGCCACCGTGTTCCTGATTACCCGGATGCGAGACGCGGCCGAACGCGCTCGCGGAATCGCGCTCTCACGGTCTGAGGCGGACCGGCTGGACCGCAGACTCGCCTTCTTTGCGGAAGCGAACACCGTGCTGGCGGCCTCGCTGGACTACGAGACGACCATGCGGAACCTCGCTCGGCTGATCGTCCCCACCCTGGCCGACTGGTGCGCCGTTCATGTGGCCACCGAGCAGGGTGTGCTGCGGTTCATCGCCGGCGCCCATCGCGATCCCGCCAAAGACCTGCTGGTCCGCGCGCTGTGCGAGTATGGACTCCAGCGGCCCCCGTTCGGGGTGCCAAGAGATAGAAGGGGCAGTTACGGGGCCGTAAACGAGGAGCTTCTGCGGACCTGCGCGGAAGACGCCGAGCAGCTCAAGCTGTATCGAGCTTTGGCGTCGGGCTCCTTTCTCCGGGTCCCGCTGCTGGCCCGAGGCCAAGTGGTGGGCCTGATTACCCTCGCGGTCGGGCCGGAATCGGGCCGTGAATATGCAGCCGACGACCTGAGCTTTGCCAATGAGCTGGCGAGCCGTGCCTCACTATCGGTGGACAACGGACGGCTGCATCGAGATGCCCACGAGGCCAATGAGCGTTACGGGATGCTGTTCGGGAGCAACCCGCAGCCGATGTGGGTCTTCGACATCGAAACGTTGCGTTTCCTGGAGGTGAACGACGCGGCCATTCGTCACTACGGCTACAGCCGGGACGAGTTCCTCTCCATGACAATTCTGGACATCCTCCCGCCGGAGGATGCTCCCGGCATTCATCACGGTCTGGAGCGGACCGGGGCGGCTCGTGGAGAGGTGGCGCTGATCCAGCACCAGCGGAAAGATGGAACCATCGTCGATATGGAGCTGGTTTCCCACGAGATGGAGCTGGACGGACGCAGGGCCCGCTTGGTGCTGGCCACGGATATCAGCGAGCGCACCAGAACCCGCGCCGCCCTGCATCAGAGTGAGGAACAGCTGCGCCAGGCGCAACGGATGGACGCGGCAGGACGGCTCGCCGGCGGAGTGGCGCACGACTTCAACAACCTGCTCACCACGATCCGCGGATTCAGCGATCTGTTGCTTCGGGATATTCCCCCAACCGATCGCCGCAGGAAAGACGTCGAGCAGATCCGGAAGGCGGCGGATCGCGGCGCATTGTTGACCCGCCAGCTCCTGAGCTTCGGCCGCCAGCAGACACTGGATCCCCGGCCGATTCAGCTCAATGCGGTGGTCACCGGCATGCAGGGACTGATTCAGCGGCTGATCGGTGCCGACATCAGTCTGGTAACCGAGCTCCGGCCCGGCCTCGGCGAAGTCAGGATGGATCCAGGCCAGCTGGAGCAGGTGCTGGTAAACCTGGTGCTCAATGCACGAGACGCCATGCTTTCGGGTGGGACTCTCGTCATCGAGACCGGAGAGCGCCAGATCAGCGGGACCACTCGCGGCCGGTCGGTCAAGCCGGGTCGCTACATCGTTCTCGCCGTGAGCGACACCGGCAGCGGCATGGATACCGATACCCAGTCCCATATGTTCGAGCCCTTCTACACCTCGCAAGCTCCGGGTAGCCGGACCGGCCTAGGTCTTTCCATCGTGTACGGAATTGTGAAACAGAATGGGGGTGTCGTCCGGGTCTCCAGCGAGCCTGGGCTCGGGACGACGGTAAAGATCTTCTTCCCCCGGGCTGAGGGCGACGGGGAGAGCCTGCCCGAATCACCGGCGTCACTGCGGGGGGAAGAGACGGTGCTGCTGGTGGAGGATGAAGACGGGGTTCGGGAGCTGATCTGGAAGATTTTGACCGATCACGGGCACACGGTGCTCGAGGCCCGACACGGCAAGGACGCGTTGAGCGTCGCGGCCGGTTATGAGCACCCGATTCAGCTTTTGCTCTCCGACGTAGTCATGCCGGAGATGGGAGCGGGCGAGCTGGCGGATCAGCTGCTGGCCCAGCGCTCGGAGTTGAAGGTGCTGTTCATATCCGGCTACACCAGCGACGAGGTGGTGCGCCGGGGCATAACCCGCAAGGACGCCGCTTTCATTCAGAAGCCGTTTACGACGGAAGAGTTGATGCGAAAGGTCCGCGAGGTGCTGGACAAAGACGAGAAAGACGGGAAGGAAGAGGAGGAAGGGAAGGAGTGAGTCCCGTCCCTTCGCTGCGCTCAGGGCAGGCTCTTCACCTCACCCGGGCCTGCAGGTTCCTGAGGACGTCCGGCCCCGGCTCCCCTCGCAGATACAGCATGACGTCTCCAATGGTCCAACGCAGGCTGCCGGCCGGCAAGCTGGGGGTCTGCCCGGTGGCGACGCGCTGCTGGTCCAGGAGGATCAGCCGGCCTCTCGCGTCCAGGTAGACCACCCGAACCACGGGCCGGGCCGGGCCGGTTCCCGGAATCAGCTGGGTCCGAGTCAACCCGATGAACTGGGGCGTCATTCCTTCGATGACATGTACCGGCCCGCCCAGCTGTTTCACCGCTTCGTCCAGGCCAATCCGAAGATAGATCTGGGCCCGTTGCTCGAGCGTGGGCGGACGCGGGGCCGGCTCGGCTTCCGGCTGCACCTCGGGACGGGCCGGAGGAGGAAGAGCGGCGGTCGCTGCAGCCGCACGCTGCCGGACCCGCTCCCGATCCAGCTCCGCCAGCGCCGCCGCGGCCGCGCGCCGCGTGGCGAGCGCGTCGGACTCTGACGCTTCCGGGGCGGTGTTGCCATCCACGGAGCTGGAGTCTGCGGCGGCGGCGGCAACCTGCGTGGAACTGTCAGCCGCGGCCTGGCCGGCAAGTGCCAGCGAATCCGCGGTAATCGAGTCGTCGGCCGCCGCGGCGAATGCGTCGCTGTCGGCGAGTTGGGTGGCGGAGTCCGGGTCGGGTTCCTGGCGAGGCGGAGCCGCCTTGGGGGCGGGGGCCGGTGCGGCCAGGCGGTTTTGAAGACGAGTCTGCTTGTCCCGCGTAGCCAGCGTCGACTCCGCCTTTCGCTCCTCAGGACTGACTACAGCTGGAGGCACGGCGGGCTGCGCGGAGGTCAAATCCCGCTCGGAGAGCACGGGATGACCGGGTTTGAAGGCGCTGCCGATCAGCCTGCCCCCGGCCACCACCCCGGCCAGGGCTGCTGCCACGGCCAAGCCCCGGATCCAGCGCCGGCGCGTGGCACCTGCATCGATTGGATCGGGAACCAGGAGAACGGGAGGCTCGTTCCAGGCGTCGGGCTCGTGGGCCGGCTGGAAGGGCGGTGGTGAAGGCTGCGAGCGAGGGGGCTCAGGACGCGCACGTGGGGCCCCCGCAGGCACCTCCATGGCGCCCACCAGCCGGTCCGCCTCGGCGAGCACCTGCTTTACCTCCTGCAGACGAGAGCCGCAGGCCACGCAGCTGCCCAGGTGCTTCTGGATCTCGCTGACCTCAGCCAGATCCAGCTCACCGTCGAGCAGTGCGTGCAGCGTGCCTTCGTCAAGATGCGACATTCTTCCCCCGTCCTTCCGTGCGATAGGCTTCCACCAGCCGGCGGCGGGCTCGGGCCAACGTGGTCCCGACCGCACCCTTGGAGAGCCCTAGGGTTGCTGCAATCTCCCCATAATTGAAGCCCTCAGCCTTGAGCAGCAGGGCCTCGCGGTCCCGTTCGGAGAGCGTGGCCAGTGCGGCCCGAACCCCTGCGCTCCGCTCGTTGCGATCGAATTCTTCTTCCGGTCCGGGCGAAGGTACGGTTTCAGTGCGAAGCAGCTCGAGCCGGCGTCCCTGCCGCACGTTCCTCCGGCCGTCTTCCCGGACCAGATTCAGGGCCACCGCAAATAACCAGGGCCGCGGGTTGTTCGGCGGGGCGGCCACGGCTCGGGCAAAGGTCTCCTGAGCCAGATCTTCGGCCCGGTCCCGATCCCCCGTCCGGCGGTAGAGCATCCGGACGAGTGAGCCGTAGTGCTGTTCGAACAGCTGCGTCAGATCGGCCGTCATGTACCTCTCGAGTTACCCCAGCACCGGCTCGGGCGATTCAGCCCGCCTGAGATCCCGCCGGAAGAGATGCCTGACCCCCGGCAACTGTCGTACCAATAATATGCCTTCCTGCAGCCCCAAGCAGTGATCGTCGTCCTGTTTGGCTCAGGGGAAGTCGCCAGGGGCCGTTCGGGCAGCTCGAGGGCCTGGTCTGCAAGACTAAATGGTACCGGGATCTAGACTGCTGAGGCGACGGCTACCTGCGGAGGCTGCTCCGGTCAGGAACGGAGGAGATGCACCTATCCGCCAAACTTGCACGAGGAACCCGGTGCGTGCTACCCCATCGGGGTTCCCAACAGGCGCTCGAACTCGTTCCGCACGATCTGATAGCACTCGCAGGCGGTTCTGGTCAGGCCAGGCAAATCCTCAATGTTGATAGCTCCTCGCGAGTACGTGATCAGCCCCTTCTCGTGGAGGGTAGCGGCGGTTTCGGACACCGTCGCCCGGCGCACGCCGAGCATCTGTCCCATGAACTCCTGAGTCAGCGGAAAGCTGTCTCGTCCTACCCGGTCCCGCACGATGAGAAGCCACCGGGCCAGCCGCTGTTCCGCCGAGTGGGTCCGGTTGCAGGCGGTTCCCTGGGAAACCTGGGTCAGGAAGCCCAGAGTATATCGCTGGACCAGGGATCGAAGCTGGCCATCCTGTGCCGCACGCCGAAACGCCTGCGCATCCATCCGGTGCGCCCGGCCGGGAATCTGGACCAGCGCCGTCCCGGCGAAGGACTGTGCGCCCAGAAACACCGGCAGTCCTACCACGCCTTCGTTGCCAATGGTGCCCACCTCGACCATTCCGCCCTCGGTCTCAGCCAGGACCGAAACGACAGCGTCGATGGGGAAGTACACGAGTTCGATCCGTTGATTGGGGAGCCACAGCGGCTCTTTCAGCTCGAGACTCACGACGGTGAGTTCGTTCTGGATCTGTTCGAGCTCGGCGGAGGGGAGACCCTCCAGGATGTGGTTGCCGGTGTGGGCGAGTCGCTCGGGGCTGGCCTGCGGTGACAACTCTGCTTCGGTCATATGGACTCCGTGTCCGGTGGCGTACATATCGGCGCCCTACTATACTGTACGCTAACGTACCTTTCACTACTGGTTTCCCCACGCGCAATATGCAGAACTGTCCATACTCGGCCTCCGGGTACAACGGCTTTGACCTCATAGTGGTGGCGGCCTCCCTCGGCGGACCAGCAGCCTTAGCGCGTGTGCTTGGCGAGCTCCCTCCCGATTTTCCTGCAGCCATCGCGGTGGCTCAGCATGTCTCCGTGATAAGTGCGCCCGGAGTAGTTCAACACTTGAGCCAGGCCTCGGCCTTACCGGTGACAGTTGCCCAGCACGGGGAGCCGATCGTCCCCGGACAGGTGTATGTGGCACCTGCGGATCAGCATCTGCTGATAACACCGGACCGGCGGCTGTGTCTGGCGCACACTCCCAAGGTCAAGTTCTGTCGTCCTGCGGCGGAGCCGCTGTTCGCGACCGCGGCCGGGACCTACCGGCAACGCGCATTAGGGCTGGTGCTCACCGGCTGCAACACCGACGGGGCCGTGGGCGCTCAGACGATCAATTGGATGGGAGGCCGGGTTGTAGCGCAGGATCCCTCCACCGCACGTGCGGGAGGAATGCCGCGGGCGGCTATCGCGTCGGGGGCGGTGGACTACGTTGTTCCGCTGGACAAGATCGCCGCGGCTCTGGTGGCATTGGTAATGGTCCGCGGCGTTGCCGAGTATTTGAAGGTCGTACCCACCGCAGCGTAGCGCTCAGCTCCGTCCGGCTGTCACCAGGACGCGGCGGAGCACACCCATCAGGTCCTCAGCAAAGAACGGTTTCTGCAGGAACGCGGTTACACCGGGGCCGGCCTCGCTGAACTGCGCGGCCACAGATTCCTCGGTATAGCCACTCATCATGATGACAGGCAGGTCGGGCCAGGTTTGGCGCAGCTGGCGCAGGGCTTCCTGACCTCCCATCCGGGGCATCGACAGGTCCATCAGGACAGCGGTGATTTGGTTCCCGCCCCGCTCCAGGATATCGAGCGCATCCCGTCCGTCCACCGCGGTGATGGTCTGCAGCCCAAAATCCTTCAGGATGCGCTCGGCGACATCGCGAACTCCTTCTTCATCTTCCACCACGAGCACGGTGCCGTGGCCGTGCCATTCGGTCCGGGCCGCGCTGGGTTGTTCCTGCGTTCGTGCGGTACCTGGTACTGCGGGCAAGAGGACTCGAAAGCTGGTCCCCTGGCCCGGCTCAGTCCGGATTCTGATGAGTCCGCGATGACTCTGGACGATTCCCATCACTGCGGCGAGTCCGAGCCCGCGTCCCGAGTACTTGGTCGAGAAGAACGGATCGAAGATGCGCTGCAGTGTATCAGGGGTCATCCC
>Ga0307411_10001146_pt1 | contig 10389 bp, 9 predicted proteins | sample DK1Ometagenome_2_FD_203712 | JGI IMG/M metagenome (GOLD analysis project Ga0307411, IMG submission 203712) | Maize rhizosphere microbial communities from greenhouse at UC Davis, California, United States - DK15-O-1 | ecosystem: Host-associated > Plants > Roots > Rhizosphere > Soil | place: USA...
TTGCAGAGCTTGGGCGCGGTCGCCATTCACGGTGGATCCCGATGACGTGCGTGCTGCCGACGGTGCGGTACAGCGAGGTGCAAGGGCGGCTGGTGAGCGCCGCGATGAAGGCGCGCATCCCGCTGACATCGAGCGTCGAGATCATCGCCACCTGCAACTTCTCCTGCCAGCACTGCTACATCGCGCCCGGCGCCGATCGCGAGGACGTGATGTCGCTCACCCAGGCCAAGCACATCTTCGCGCAGCTCGCCGCGGCGGGAACGCTCGACGTGTTGCTCACCGGCGGCGAGGTGTTCACGCACCGGGAGTTCAGGGAGATCTACCTGGCCGCGAAGCGGGCGGGGCTCAACATCTACATCAACACGAACGCCTACTTGATCGGCGAGCGCTGGGCCAATTTCCTCGCCGAGTGGCCGCCGAACGGCGTGTCGATCAGCGTCTACGGGCTGTCGAACGAGCGGTACGAGCAGATCACGCGCATCCCGCGCGCCTACGACCGGGTCGTGCGCGCGGTCGATCTGCTGCTCGAGCGCGGGATCAAGGTCGACCTCAAGGTGCCCGCGATGTCGCTGACGGTCGACTACCTGCCGCAGCTCAAGGCGCTCGCCGAGGCGAAGGGGGCGAGCTTCCGCTACGACTCGATCATCCAGCCGCACGAGAAGGGAGACGCCGCGCCGGTGCAGCTCCAGCTGGCGCCGCGACAGGTGGTGGATCTCGACGAGGCGCTGGACCCCGGTCTCGAGTCACTCCGCCCGGGCATGGAGCGCTCGGTAGCGCGCGCGCCACGCGACAAGGTGTATGGCTGCGGCGCGGGCCTCTTCTCGTTCCACGTGAACGTGCACGGCGGAGTCTCGACGTGCGTCTCGTCGCGTCAGACCGTCGGCAACCTGCTCGAGGAGTCCTTCGACGTCGTCTGGGAGCGCTTGGGGGGAAAGGTGGAGAAGCGCTTTCCCGAGGGGCACCCGTGTGCGACGTGCAAGTTCCGCAGCGTCTGTGCGGGCTGCCCGGCCACGGTGGAGTCGGCAACCGGCCTCCCGGAGGGTTACGTGCAGCAGTACTGTAAGATCACTCATCTGCGCGCCTACCGACTTGGCTTCCACCCGACGGGCATCCCGCGCACAGTGACCGAGGGCATCCCGGCGAACGTGGTCACACCCCGTGCGTCCGTCGCGCGGGCGCTCCCGATACTGAGCTGAGGCAGCAAGCGGACGATCCGCTTTCACTTCCGCAGGAGGACACGAGATGGGTACCCGTCGTGAAACATACGTCAGGCCGATGGTGATTCAGTTCGACTACCAGATCGATCCGCGCGTCACCCTCGCGAACCCGTGCAAAGGCACGCAGGTCGCGACCGGGCCCACTGTCTCGGGGTGTCAAGAGGCCGCCGGCGGCCCGTGCGCCGACACGCCTCCGAGCTGAACGCGGTCCGTGCGGATCGCGCGACGCGCGGCGCTTCCAACATCCCTTCGTCCAAACATCTCGTGAGGTGGTCGGTGAAGCGAAAGTTCTGGCGTGCCAGACGTGGCGCGTTCGCCGGCGGCGGCATGCTCGCCGCCGCGATGCTGGGCTGCGACAAGGACCCGTCGCGACCCGACGTCACCTTTCCGGCGGCTACGCTGCTCTCGGACAGCACGAACCTCGGCCGGCAGGAGGCGATCCGCTTCCACTTTCCGGGAGGGCTGGATGCCGCGTCGGCGCTAGATCCGGCGAACTTCGTCGTCATCAACCAGTGCAACGGACTGCGCGTGCCGGGCGCGCTCCGCATCGCCGGCGACACGCTCGTCTTCACGCCGTCCCAGGCGCTTCCGTTCCTCACCCGGCTCGGCGTTCGCATCCAGAATCTTCAGGCGGCCAACGGCAGCCAGCTCACGCAGCCGATCACGGGCACGCTGATCACGGAGGCCCCGCCGGTCGCCGACGCGAGCTGGTCGCTGCTCAACTCGCCGACGAACGACCTGCTGTCGGGTGCCGACTTCGCGTCCGCGGGGGGCCAGATCGGCTACGCGCTCTCGAACGGCGGTGGGCTCTACCGGACGGATAACGGCGGCCGCACCTACGCCGCCGTCTTCAAGAACGTCGACATCTCGAGCACCACCGGGCTCGACCAGTTCGGAACCGACTCGGTCTTCTTCGTCGGCGCGACGCGATCCGGAACCGGCTTCGCCTTCGGCGTCTTCCGGTCGGCGAACCGCGGGCTCACGGCGGACCTCGTGAGCAATCTGGACGCGACCAATCTGTTCGCCGCGCAATTCGTGAGTATCGGCGGACTCGTGCGCGGCGTCGCCGGCGGACAGAGCGGGGGAGCGCGCGCCTTTACCTACCTTTCGAGCGGCACGTCTGGCGGCGCGCTGACACCGGCAACGGGGATCGTCGCCGACCCGAGCACGATCTTCGGCGACATCGCGCTGTCCCGCGACACGACGAGGGCGGTGCTCGTCGCTCGCAACGGCTCGTCCGGGGTAGCCTACCGCTCGACGGACGGGGGCCGCACGTACGCCGCATTCACGCTCCTCGCCAACACGTTCGGGCTGCGCGGCACCGGGTTCGTGGACAACACGACCGCGCTACTGCTGGGCGACTCGTCCGGCATCTACCGCGCCGACGTGACGACGGGGGCGATCACGAAGGTGACGGCCGGGGTGCCGGCGGGCTCGGTGAGTCCGACGACCGGCGAGGCCCTGTCGTACACCTTCCGCCGCGCGCGCTTCGAGTCGGGCGGACAGGTGGGATACGTCGTCGGCTCCTTTCTGCGGCAGCGGCCGGGGAGCGCGGACCAGAGCGGCGGAGTCATCCTGCGCACGACCGACGGCGGGCGCACGTTCACGCGTCAGGCGATCCAGGGGACGCCGGACAACGGGCTGGGCTTCCCGATCGTGGTCGACGTCGAAGTCAAGACTAGCGGGCTCGCCGTGCTCTCGGGCGTGAGTGGACTACTCGCCGCGCGCCAACCGAATGCCCCTACGCAGATCGCGGTCTGCTCACTCACCCAGCCCTAACTACGCCCCTCATGAACGCGAGACGTTTGATCCGCGGCGTCTGCCGGTGGTTGGTGGGGGCCCACGTCGCGGCGTGCGCCGCCGGTCTACTGCTGCCGGCCGCCCTGGCCACTGCCGCGCGCGCCCAGGTCGTGACGGGGGGGGATTTCGACATTGACGACAACGGGGGCACGGTCAGCGGCAACCGTGCGCGTCTCGTCGGCCGCGCCGGCTTCGGGACCAACCGCGGGACCTTCGTGCTCGTCAACGCGGCCGACATCTCGCAGGACGTCGATCGAGACGGCTACACTCCCGGCATCGACTTCACGAGCCTCCTGGTGTCGGACACCACGGATTTCATCAACGTCGCCGACCCGTCGCGCAGCATCCTGCGACGCAATCTCGTCATCGCCGATTTCCTGAACCCGCTGCGCAACGGGTTCAGTAACATCGTCACGTTTTACGTCAACATCCCCGAGGGGACGCCTGCCGGGCGGTACCTGGGTCGCTTCACGGTCACTGATCCGGCGCGCCCGCCGGCCCTAAACCCGACGGGCGAGGGCCTCCGCACGGACCTCGTCGAAGTCGAGATCGAAGTCGTCGCCAACTCGGCAATCGGCCTCGTACAGTCGGACGCCGCGCTGCGCGCCGACTCGCTGACCCTCGCCGGGCGACCCGGCCAAACCGTGAACGGCGTCGTACGCATTGCCAACCTCGGCAACACGCCACTCAGCAACGTTCGCCTCGAGGTCACCGACCTGATCGCGACCTCGGGGACCGGCCTCCGCATCCGGGCGCCGCAGGTCAGCTTCTCGCCCGCCGTGCTCAACACGATCGCGTTCGCCGACACGCAGCGCGTCGTCGTCTCCGTGCGCATTCCGACCGGCGTCCTCGCCGGTGCGTACCGCGGGGAGCTGATCGCCCAGGGGGACAACGTACCCTCGGTGCGGATTCCCATCACCGTCGTCGTCACGACGCCCGGCGACGTCATCTTCGAGACGAATCCGGTCATTGGACGCACGGGCCAGAACGCGATCATGATCTTCAACGCCGACCCGGGCTCGCGCTGGGAGCTGGCGATCTTCGACATGCGCGGGCTCATCGCGTTCAAGACCAGCGGAACCGTCTTCGGGGGAACGCCGGCGCCCACGCCCGGCGGCGCGCCGGGTGGGGTCGCTTGCGGCAACCCGTCGAGTCTCGGCGACGAGGCGGTCCGCACCACGTGGGCGCTCACCAACGGGGTGGGTGAGGAAGTCGCCGGCGGCATGTACTATGTGATCGTCAACGCCGTTCAGTGCGGCTCGCGCCGCCAACTGCGCGGCAAGCTCATGGTGATCCGGTGAGAATCCACAGCATGCGCTACTTCTCGGTGGTCGCGCTCGCCGGCGCCGTCGCCCTCGCCCCGTCCCGCGCCGCCGCCCAGTTCTCCGGCGGCGATGCCGACGCCGGCATCAGCGCGATGACGATCCTCGGTATCCCGATCTCGCCGCGCGCCGTGGCGCTCGGCGAGGCGATGGGGTCGATCGACCGCGACCCTGCGGTGCTCTGGTACAACGCCGCGGGTCTCGCCGGTCTCCAGACGAACGCCTTCACGGTGACCGCGGCACAGCGCTTCGGTCAGTCGCAGATCGTCGGCGCCGCCGCAGCGTTTCCGACTGACATCGCCGCCTTCGGCATTGCCGCCCGCATCTTCAACGCCGGAACGATCACGGGCACGCTCAACGGCGAGCCGACGGGCGACAACATCCGCGCCTATCAGTACGTCCTCGAGGGGGGCGGGGCGATCCAGCTGGCCCGCTGGTGGCGGTGGGGCGGCACCCTGTTCTTCTCGCAGGAGGTGCTCGGCGACCAGTCGCAGGGCTCGGTCGGGATCAATTCCGGCATGCAGTTTCCCGAAGTGTGGGGGCGCCTGTCGCTGGACGGCGGCATCCGCAACCTCGGCACGCGGGTCAACTTCGACGAGGAGGACGAGGGATTCTCGCCGCCGTTCTACGGCTTCGTCGGCGGTGCCTACGACTTCTTCCGGCGGCGCAACCTCCTGCAGACGCCGATGCTCTTCCGCGGTGAGCCGATCATCGTGGACGCGAAGGCCGTCGCCGAGGCGTTCATCCCGAAGGACGACGAGATCTACTTCGGCGGCGGGATCGAGGCGACGGTCAACGGCGTCGCCGTCGGACGCATCGGCTACCAGACGGGCGACGACAACCGCAAGGGGCTGTCGCTCGGCGCCGGCGTGAACGTCGGCCAGTTCCGGCTGGAGTACGCCTTCCGCAACTCCTACAACGGCGGCGCCAAGTTCTTCACCAACGACCCGGTGGGCGACGCGCACAACGTGAGCTTCACGTACTTCTGGGGCGAGCAGCGCTCGAACGTCCCGGTGGTGCCGGTGATCGTCACCCAGCCGATCGACACGGCGGCGCTCAACCGCACCGTGCGCGAGGCGCTCGACCGCCAGCTCGAGTCGCTCCGGCCGCTGCTCGACAGCCTGCGCACCCAGCGGGTCGAGATCGCGAACGAGGGTGAGATGATCGCCCGCTACGTCGTGCCGGTGCACTTCGGCTTCGACTCCGCGGTCGTGCGCGACAGCGACCTCGTCGTCCTCGGCCAGATCGCCGACGTCATCAAGCGGGTCTACCCGTCGGCGCTCGTCACGATCGAGGGCTTCGCCGACCCGTCGGGCACGGTCGAGTACAACCGGCGGCTCTCACTGCGCCGAGCGGAGGCGGTGAAGGAGGTCATGGTCTCCCGCTATGGGCTGCCCTCCGGGCAGTTCAAGACGGTGGGCTACGGCGAGTCCCCCAACCGGCAGGTGACCCCGGGAGCGCGGGCCGCGGCGGCGGGCGCCGAGCAGAACCGGCGGGTCACGTTCACGATCGACGCGACCCAGCACTTCCAGCGGTAGGACGCGCGCCCGCCGGCGGGGCGTTAGCTTTCGCGGGTCGGACGGGGGGAGGCGCGGCGCGCCTCCCCCCGCGCCGCGTGCGGGGGCTCCGTTGCCCGGCCCCCGACGCGGCGGGTACTTTTCGCGCCTACCCGAGCACAACATCTGGAGCACGAGTGAAGATATCGGTCATTGGGACCGGCTACGTCGGCCTCGTCGCCGGCGCCTGCCTGGCGGAGACGGGGAACGACGTCACCTGCGCCGACGTGGACGGCGGCAAGATCGAGGGGCTGAAGTGCAACGTCCTGCCGATCTACGAGCCGGGCCTCGAGCCGCTCGTCGAGCGCAACCAGCAGCAGGGTCGCCTCTCCTTCACGACCGACGTCGCGGCGGCGATCGGGTCGGCGGAAGTCGTCTTCATCGCCGTCGGCACCCCACCCGACGAGGACGGCTCGGCGGACCTGCGTCACGTGCTGGCGGTCGCCGAGCAGATCGGCCGGCACATGCGGCGCGAGCTCGTCGTCGTCACGAAATCCACCGTGCCGGTGGGCACCGCGGCCAAGGTCGCGGCGTGCGTCGCCCAGCACGCGCGGCTGCCGTTCCACATGTGCAGCAACCCCGAGTTCCTCAAGGAAGGCGCGGCGGTAGACGACTTCATGAAGCCGGACCGCGTCGTGCTCGGCGTGGACAGCGACCACGCGCGGAGCGTGATGGCGGAGCTCTACGCGCCGTTCGTGCGGACGGGGAAGCCCATCATCTTCATGGACATCCCGTCGGCCGAGATGACCAAGTACGCGGCCAACGCAATGCTCGCGACGCGCATCTCGTTCATGAACGAGATCGCCAACCTCTGCGAGCGCGTCGGCGCGAACGTCGACCTCGTGCGAAAGGGGATCGGCAGCGACGAGCGCATCGGCCCGTCGTTCCTCTTCCCGGGCCCGGGCTACGGCGGCTCGTGCTTCCCGAAGGACGTCAAGGCGCTCGTCCGCACGGCCGCCGACGCCGGCGTCCCGCTGGAAGTGCTGGAGGCGGTCGAGGAGGCGAACGAGCGGCAGAAGCACCGGCTGTACGAGAAGCTCGAGCGCGCCCTGGGCGACCTGCGCGGCCGGCGCGTCGCCGTGTGGGGGCTCGCCTTCAAGCCGCAGACGGACGACATGCGCGAGGCGCCCGCGCTGACGCTCATCGAGCGACTGCTTGCCGTCGGCGCGACGGTCGTCGCCCACGACCCCGCGGCCATGCACGAGGCCAAGCGGCGGTTGGACGGGCGCATCGAGTACGCCGACAACAACTACGACGCGCTCGCCGGCGCCGACGCCCTCGTCGTCGTGACCGACTGGAACGAGTACCGCCACCCCGACTTCGCGCGCATCCGCGATTCGCTCAAGACGCCGGTCGTGATCGACGGGCGCAACCTGTACGACGCGACGAAGATGCGCGGACTCGGCTTCACCTACGACTCGATCGGCCGGAGGGTGCCGTGAGCGAGCCGTCGGCGCGCGACGGCGGCCGAGCGCTCACGGACCGGCCGCTCCGCGTCGCGATCGCCGGCGCCGCCGGATTCCTGGGCTCGCACCTCGGCGACCGCTTCCTGGCGAGCGGGCACTCGGTGGTCGGCATCGACAACTACATCACGGGCCACCCGGACAACCTCGCGCACCTCGCCGGTCACGAGCGGTTCGCGTTCGTCAGGCAGGACGTCTCCGAGGCGTTCACGGTCGAGGGGCCGCTCGACGGTGTCCTCAACCTCGCCTCGCCGGCGAGCCCGGTGGACTACCAGGCGCACCCGATCGAGACGCTGAAGGTCGGCTCGTACGGGACGATGAACCTGCTGGAGCTCGCCCGCCAGAAGGGGGCGCGGTTCTTCCTCGCCTCGACGTCCGAGGTCTACGGCGACCCCCTCGTGCACCCGCAGGTGGAGAGCTATTGGGGGAACGTGAATCCCGTCGGGCCGCGCAGCATGTACGACGAGGCGAAGCGGTTCGCCGAGGCGGCGACGATGGCCTACCGGCGGCAGCACGACGTGGACACGCGCATCGTCCGCATCTTCAACACCTACGGTCCGCGCATGGCGCCGCGCGACGGCCGCGTGGTCACCAACTTCATCGTCCAGGCGCTGAACGGCGAGCCGATCACGATCTACGGCGACGGCAGCCAGACGCGCAGCTTTTGCTACGTGGACGACGAGGTGGAGGGGCTCTACCGTCTGTTCATGGGCGGCGACCCGGAGCCGACGAACATCGGCAACCCCGCGGAGTACACGATGCGCGAGCTCGCCGAGATCGTGGTGGACGTCACCGGTACGCGCTCCGAGATCGTCTACACGCCGCTGCCGCAGGACGACCCAAAGGTCCGCCGCCCCGACATCACGCGGGCGCGCACGCTGCTCGGCTGGGAGCCGCGGGTCGGCGTGCGCGACGGCGTGGAGCGCACGGTGGCGTTCTTCCGCACTCTGGTCGGCACCGACCGGATGCGCCCCCGCCGCTGAGCGGGCGCGCAGCCGCCACGGGCTCGGGTGCCTCACCGGCCGTCACCGTGTATCTTGCGGGGCGCCGGCGGCCTCGTCCGCCCGCGCACCGGCTCGCCGCGACCTATGCCCGCGGCCGGCGCGCGCGGCGCGCGAACCGCTCCTCCATCCCCGGGTAGCACACCCGTCATGCCCCTATATCGCCGGCTCTCGCCGACATCGGTGCTCGTCGCCCTGGCCATCTCGGGCCTCGGCGCCTGCACGCGCGGCTTTCAGATCAACCAGTTCGCGAGCTCGCCCGCCACGCTGTACGCGGCCGGCATGCGCGAGTACGAGCGCAAGCACTGGGACAACGCCGTCGCTGCGTTCGAGAAGCTCACGCTCGAGCTCCCGGCGCGAGACACCCTCCTCCCGCGAGCTCACTTCTACCTCGGCCGCGCGCACGCACGCCGCGGCGAGAACCTGCTCGCCGCGCAGAGCTTCTCGCGCCTCGTCGAGTCGTTCCCCGACGACACCCTGGCCGACGACGCGCTGGTCGAGGCCGGGGACGCCTACCGCCGACTCTGGCGCAAGCCGGTCCTCGACGCGCAGTACGGGCAGACCGCGATGGAGACGTATCGCACCCTGCTCTCGCTCTACCCGAACTCGCCGCTGCGCGACCGCGCAACGAAGGGGATCGCCCAGCTCGAGGAGATGATGGCGGCCAAGGACTACAACGCCGGCATGTTCTACCTTCGACGGAAGGCGTACGACTCGGCGATCATCTACTTCCGCGACGTGACAAAGAACTACCCGACGACCGACCGGGCGCGCCAGGCGTACCTGCGGCTGGCCGGCGCCTACCGCGAGATTCGGTACCGCGAGGACCTCGCTGACGTGTGCGCCACGCTCCGGCAGAACTACCCGACCGACCGGGACGTGCGCTCCACCTGCGGCGGCGTCCCGGCGCCCGCCACGCCGTCGGCCGCCACCCCCCCCGCGGCGCCGACGCCCGTGCCGGCGCCGCCCGCTCCGTAGACGCGCTCCGGGCTCGAGCGCCGTGCGCCTCGGCATCTTCGGCGGCAGCTTCGACCCGCCCCACGTCGGGCACTTTCTCGCCGCGGTGGACGCCGGCGAGCGACTCGCCCTCGACCGGATCGTCCTCGTGCCGGCAGCGCTCCAGCCGTTGAAGGCGACAAGCGGGCCGGCCGAGGGGCGCGACCGGCTGGAGATGGTGCGCCTGATGGCGGCCGACGACCCCCGCTTTTCGGTGGACCCGATCGAAATCGACCGGGCGGGGTTATCTTACACGGTCGATACGCTGGTCGATTTCGAGCGCCGGCACCCCGACGCGGAGCGCTACTTCCTCGTCGGCGCCGACGCGCTGCTGACGTTCGCGCAGTGGCGGGAGCCCGGCCGGGTGTTGCGGTTGGCCCGCCTCGTCGTGCTTCGCCGAGCGGTCGAAGGGGACGAGGGGTCGGGGGGCGACGGTCTGCTGGAGATCGCCGTCGCGGCCGGCGCCGAGCCGCCGGTCGTTCTCGATACGCGACGGGTGGACGTCTCGTCCACCGAAGTGCGGGCGCGCGTCCGCGCGGGGAAGTCCATTCGAGGATTCGTGCCGGACGCCGTCGCCGCCTACATCGAGCGGACTCGGCTGTACCGTTAGAGGATAGCATGCTCAAGAGCGTCATCGGGAAGGTCTTCGGGACCCGCCACGAGCGGGAGCGCCGCCGCGTCCAGCCGATCGTGGACGAGGTCAACGAGCACTTCGAGCGGCTGCACGGCGTCTCCGAGGAGGCGCTGCGCGGGCAGACGGCGAAGTTCCGCGGCATCATCGCCGAGCGCACGGCGGAGCTCGAGGCCCGGATCGCCCAGCTCAAGGAGGCCAAGCGCTCGGCCGCCGACGCGGCCGAGCGCGACCGGCTCGACAACGAGCTGAGTGGCGCGGACGGCCGCGGCGGCGTCGAGGCGGAGCTGCGCTCGGTGCTCTCCGATGTGCTCGACGAGCTGCTCCCGGAGGCGTTCGCGACGGTGCGCGAGGGGGCGCGGCGCCTCGTCGGCCAGACGCTCGTGGTGACCGGCCGCGAGAT
>Ga0307411_10001148_pt1 | contig 10386 bp, 8 predicted proteins | sample DK1Ometagenome_2_FD_203712 | JGI IMG/M metagenome (GOLD analysis project Ga0307411, IMG submission 203712) | Maize rhizosphere microbial communities from greenhouse at UC Davis, California, United States - DK15-O-1 | ecosystem: Host-associated > Plants > Roots > Rhizosphere > Soil | place: USA...
GCTTCCGTGTTGCCTTCGGTGAGGGCGATGTTGTCGATGACGACGAACTCGGGCGCGGTGTCGAGCTGGTAGATCAGAGCGCGGATGTCCTCGTAGCTGCCGGATACATCGAGGTCGATCCGCAGCCGCACGAGCGAGCTGTTGCGATCGGTGACCGGATCGTAGGTGCTGTTCTCGTACTTGAGGCCCGCTTCGCGCACCAGCTGCGCCAGGCGCAGGTAGGTCAGGCGGCGCGCGCCTGCGAAATCGGATGGCAGCACGTCCTTGTAGAAGGTCGCGAGCTCCACCGTCGCGCGTTCCTTGCCGACGAGCGCGCCGCGCGCGGAGTCGTGCTCGCGCTTGGCCTGGGCCAGCGCCTGCTCCGCCGCCCGGTCGCGTTCCTCGATGTTGGCCACGCGCTGCGCCAGCGGATACACCGCGAACGCGTACAACAGGACATTGACCACGAATGCCGCGATGAGCGGGATGATGACGCGGCGGTGCTCGGCGACCAGCCGCCGGTACAGCGACGTGCCGTGCAGCTGGTTACTCACGTGGCGCTCCCGCATGCCCCTTCGGCGCCGGCGCAGGCGGCGCCTCGGGCGAAGGCGCGTCGGCGACTTCGCGCGGGCGCGGATGATATTCGCCCTGGAGCGCGATGTTGATGGTGCCCTCCGTGTCGAGGTTCTGCTGCAGCGGCACGACGTTGCGGAAGGCGCCGGTGCCCTCGAGCGCCTCGATGAAGTTGGCGACGTCCTCGGCGCGGCGCGCCACGCCGGCGATCCCGATCATCGTCCCGCCCTTGTCGGTGCGCGGCTGGATCGCGGTGATGCGCACGTCGGCCGGCAGCGTCGCCTCGAGCTGCGTCAGCAAATCGGTCCACGAGAACGCGCGTCGATCGATGATGCCGTTCGCCTCGCGGGCCGCCGCCGACACCGCCTCGAGCTCCTTCTGATCGATTTGCGTTCGGATGCGGGCGGCTTCCGCGCGCAGCGTGCGCGCCTGCTCCTCCGCCTCCGACGCGTGTGCCCCAAGCCGGCTCTGGCTGCCGGCGAGAGTGATGAGCCGGAACACGTTGAACAGCGTGAACGCGATGACGACCGCTGCCGCCGCCAGCAGCACCGCCTGCACGGCGCGGACGTTATAGAACGGACGCGTGGCAAGGTTGGTCCGCAGGGTCATGCGTGCACCCCGTTGTAGCTGCGGCGCAGGATGCCGACGAGCGGCGCGAGCACGTCCACCAGGTCGGGTGACGCGCTGATCCGGTCGGTCAGCGAGGCGATGCGTGTCGGATCGACGGTTTCCACGGCGGCGCCGAGCCGATCCTCGATGCTGCGGCGCGCCTCTTCGAGCGCCGGCGTGCCCCGTCCCGCCAGCATCACGCGCGAGAAGCCGTGCCCCGACAACCGATCCTGGTAGTACATGGCGGTCTGGTGCACGAGGTCGTGCAGGTCGGTGCCCTCGTCCTCGGGGCGGCTGCGGTAGAACACGAGGTGCTCACCGCGCAGGATGGCGATCGCGGTGTAAGCCGGCCGCACGTGGACCAGCAGCCAGTCGCCGGCAATGGCGAAGGGGCCGGTGAAGAGGCCGAGCACACCGAGCGTTGCCGTCTCGACGAGGCCCGCGTACATGCCGGCTTCCTCGCACACGGCCTCGTACTCGCGGATCGTCTCCTGCCGCGCCATCTCCACGACGAACTCGCGACCGCCCGCGTCGACCGGCAGCGCCGGCGAATACGTGACGCTCGCGCCCTCCACGGGGAACGGCGCCGCCTTGCGCAGCTGCCAGCGCACGAGCTGATCGAGATCGTCGCGGCGCTGCGGGACCTGCTCGAAACGCAGCAGCGACACCTTCACGGCGATATCTGGAATGACCAGCGCGACGCGGCGCGCCCGCGTGCCAAGGCGCTCGACCACCCGGCGGAGCGCGCCGGCGACGGCCGCGCGATCGTGAATGTTCCCCGCGGTCAACGACGGCGTGAGGACGCCGGCGGGAAGCGGTTCGGCGGCGTGCGCGTTCACCGACAGCGTTCCGCCACGCGACGTGATCGCCGCCGCCGCCACGCGGTCGGCGGCAATCTCAATCGCCGCATCGGGCGCCGGGCTCGCGAGCCAGGAATTCAGCAGGCTCATTCGACGAACGTCACCTTGTTGATTTCGCGCAGGGTGGAAAGGCCCGTCAGCACCTTCTCGACGGCCGATTCGCGCAGGAACCGCATGCCCTCGTCATGTGCCAGTTTCTTGACTTCCGAATTCGGGCGCCGCTCGAGAATCATGTCGCGAATGCGGTCGGACAGGTCGAGCAGCTCGCAGATCGCCGTCCGTCCCTTGAACCCCGTACCGCCGCACTCGATGCAGCCCGCGCCTTCGTAGAACTGGTGCGTCGTCGCGAGCGCGGGATCGATCGCCGATTCCTCGAGCTGCTGCTGCGACACCTTCGCCGGCCGCTTGCAGTGCGAGCAGATCAGCCGCACGAGGCGCTGCGCCATCACGCAGTTGAGCGCCGACACGAACTGGTACGGCTCGACACCCATGTTGAGGAACCGTCCGAGCACGTCGATGACGTTGTTGGCGTGCACCGTCGTGAACACCAGGTGACCGGTGAGCGCCGACTGGATCGCGATCTGCGCCGTCTCCGAGTCGCGGATTTCGCCGACCATGATCTTGTCGGGGTCGTGGCGCAGGATCGACCGCAGCCCGCGGGCGAACGTCAGCCCCTTCTTTTCGTTGATTGGAATCTGGGTGATGCCGCGCAACTGGTATTCGACCGGATCTTCAATCGTGATGATCTTGTCCTCGATCGACTTGATCTCGGAGAGGGCCGCGTAGAGCGTCGTCGTCTTGCCGCTTCCCGTTGGGCCGGTCACGAGGACCATGCCGTACGGCTCGCGGATGTACTTGCGGAAGCGACGCAGCTCCTGCTCGGGAAAGCCGAGGATGTCGAGCTTCAACTCGGTGAACTGCTCGCTGATCGATTCCTTGTCGAGAATACGGATGACGACATCTTCGCCGTGGACGCTCGGCATCACCGACACGCGGAAGTCGATCGCCTTGCCCGGCATCCGCACCTTGAAGCGGCCGTCCTGCGGCACGCGCTTCTCGGCGATGTCGAGCTCCGCCATGACCTTGATACGCGAGATGATCGAGCTGTGAAACTGCTTGGCGATGGGTCGCATCGCCGGCTGCAGCACGCCGTCAATCCGGTACTTCACGTGCACCGAGTCGTCGCCCGTCTCGATGTGGATGTCGCTCGCGCGCCGCTGGATGGCGGTGAAGATCGTGGAGTCCACCAGACGGATGATCGGGCTGATGTCGCTCGTCAGCCGCTCGACCGTGAGGCTCTCCTCCCCCGCATCGTCTTCCTTGATCACCTGCAGCTGGAAGCCTTCGGTGGCCTCCTCGAGCACGCGCTGCGAGCTCTCGCTCTTCTTCAGCATCGACTCGATCGCCGACGGCGCGCCGACGGTGACCTTGATCGGCATGTTGAGCACGACGCTCAGCTCGTCGATCATCGGCAGGTCGCTCGGGTCTGATACGACGATGACGAGCGACTTGCCGTCGCGGCGGTGCGGCACGAAGCCGTAACGCAGCATCAGGTCTGCGGGGATGGCGCGGAAGAGTTCCTGGTCGATGTGGAACTCGTCCATGTCGACGTACTCGACACGCCACCGCTCGGCGAGCGCCCGCGCGCGCGCCACTTCCGCCGCGTAGTCTTCCTGGGTCTGCACCAGGTTGGCCGGATCGAGCTCCGCCTGCCCCGCCGGCGGTCGACCACTCCCCTGCCCGTTCCGCACGCCCGCCCGTTGCATCTCTGCCATTGGTTCCCTAACCGCCGATCACCGAGGTGAGCTCGAAGAGCGGCATGTACAGCGCCAGCACCACGATCGCGATCACGACGCCCATGACGATGAGGAGCATCGGCTCGACGAGCGTGATGAAGCGGCCGACCTCGGTTTCAATTTCCTCGTCGTAGAAGTCGGCGAGGCTGTTCAACATCTCCTGGAGCGCGCCGGTCTGCTCGCCCACTTCGACCATCTTGATCGCGACGTCCGGAAACACGCCGCGCTCGAGCATCGCGTGCGCGAAGCTCGCTCCCTCGCGAACCTGCCGCGTCACGTCGTCGAGCTCGCGCGCGACGTAGCGGTTGTTCATCGATCGTGCGGCGATCTCGAGCGCGTTGACGAGCGGAATGCCGCCGCCCAGCAGCGTCGCGAGCGTGCGCGCCAGCTGCGACGTGGCGAACTTCCACACCGACGGGCCGACCCATGGGATCTGCAGCACGATGCGATGGAAGTGCGCCTTCTGCGACGGCTGCCGCACCCACGCACGGAAGAGCGCCAGCCCGCCGACGACCGCGATCAGGATGAACCAGATATTGGCGACCACAATCGCCGAGACACCCATCAGGATGCGCGTCGAGAGCGGCAGCTGTGCCTGGAACGTGGAATAGAACTCGGTGAACGCCGGAATGACTCGAAGGACAATGATGCCGACGAGCACGATCATCAGGAGGACGAGGACGGCGGGATAGAGCAGCGCCGACATCGTCTTGCGCCGGACCGCGCTGATGATCTTTTCGTAGGCCACGTAGCGGCGGATCACTGCGTCGAGGTTGCCGCTGCGCTCGCCCGCCATCAGTGACGCGGCGTACATCGGCGGGAACATGTCGCCGTGCTCCGCGAAGGCATCCGACAAGGCCGTGCCCGACTTCACCTTCTCGTACACGCCGTCGAGCACCGCCTTGAACGTGGGGTTCTGGACGCGCTGCCGCAGGATGTCGAGCGACTGCACGAGCGGCATGCCCGCCTTGAGCAGCGTGGCGAGCTCCTGGTTGTAGACCAGGAACTCCTGCTGGCGCACTTTGTGCGACCGTCCGCTGCCGAGCGTCAGACCAGGCAGAGCTCCGCGCCGCTGGAGAGAGAGGACGAACAGACCTTTCTCCTCCAGCTCGCGCCGCAGCCGGGCTTCGCTTTCGGCGACGTAGACGCCTTCGACGATTTCCCCGCCGGGCGTGGCGAGCCTACAGCGGAATTCCATCGTAAGAGTTTGTCGGACAGGACATTACGGAGTCCGGCGATTATAACAACTTTCGCCGGATTTCCCCCTTCTCCACGGGTTTAGACCGCCCCTCGGAGGGCCCTGGCCGGTACAAGTGGTGGGACTAACCGGGACCGAGCAGCCGGAGGATTCGCGTGACGTAATTCTGGGTCTCCTTGAACGGCGGGATGCCCCCGAACCGGGTCACGGCGCCCTCGCCCGCGTTGTAGGCGGCCAACGCCAGCGGCAGCTCGAAGCGGTCGAGGAGCCCTTTCAGGTGCCTGACCCCGGCGTCCACGTTCACTCTCGGATCGAACAAGTCGAGCGCGCCGTACTGGCGACCAGTGGACGGCAGAATCTGCATCAAGCCGCGCGCGCCGGCCCGCGAGACCGCATGGCTCTGATACGCCGATTCCACCTGAATCAGGGCGTGAACCAGCCGTGCGTCCACCCCGTGCTTCTTCGCGGCAGTCGTAATGACCTCGCGATAGGGTTCGGGAATAGGCGGTGGCTCGATGATCTGTTTCGGCTGCGGCGCCGCCGCCAGGACTTCTTCGGGGTATTCGATCTCGTCGGGTTCAACCCTGACGATCAGCTCGCTGTCGCAGGTAATCTCGCCGCCGCTGCGAAGCTTGAGAATCAGCAGGTCGCCATCGGACCGGATGGCTTTGACCGAGAGCGCCCGGCCCGAGGGAAAGAAGACGAGCTCCGCGTGCGCAGGGGTCGCCCAGCCGAGAGCAAAGGCCAACGCGGCCGCGGGGAGGACAGCGTTCCAGCGCATCTGGTTGTGTTGGAGCCGGTAACAGCCGGGCCCGTATTCTAGCGCGTTTCGATGTAGGCGCGGAAGACGCGAACGCCCAATTCCCGCGGATCCGTGCTCTTGAGCTCGGGCACCTGGGCGGGAACGAACGTTCGATCGACGACGATTTTCATCTCGACCGTGTCGGCGGAGCCCAGCCTGGCAGCCGTCACAGGGAACTTGCGCAGTTCCGCCTGTTTTGGCGCGAGAGAGAATGCGTCCACTACGGCCTCGCCGATACGGATTTGGACGTTCAGCGGCTCGGAATAGCCCGCCACCGGACGATCGAGCTGCAGATAAATGGTCACGTCCCGCTTCGGGTTCCGGAACGTCAGCGTCGCTTCCTTCTTCGACCACTGCCACTCGGTCCCGATTGCATCGTCGGCCACCTCGGTCGGATGCCAGCCATCCTTGAAGACCACGAACTGCGTGTCGTTCTGTGGCTGGAGGTCGAAGCTGGCGACCGTGTAGGAGCGCTGCCCCTTCGTGTCGCCGCTGAGCGGCAGCCGCTGGTTGGTCTGGCGCGAGAAGAGCCCGATCTCCACAACCGTCTGACCGGTGTACGGGAACTTGGGAACGAACATCGTGCGCTCGTACTCGATCGTCTCGCCGGGCTTCCACCGCCGTGTGGGGGTCGCCGGCTGGTGATCGTCGGTCCACATCAACTCGCCATCGGCGTCGAGGAAGTGCACGAACACCCAGTAGTCGTCGTTGAACGGCGGCGCATCCGGCGCGACGAGAAAGCGGTACTTCATCTCGAGAGGACTGCCGATCGAGACCTGCGGCCGTGCGATCGTCACGGTCGGCGTGGCAACTGGCGCTGCGGTGTCCTGCTTGCGCCCGCACGCCGCAACCGACGCGGCGGCGAGCGCGACGAGCGCGACGCGGTGGGAAGTGATCATCGAAGGTGGAATAATACCCCGCAAGTTTGTAACATTGCGCGCGCACGGAGATCCATGCACATGGCAGCGGATGCACTCGGGATGGTGGAAACCAGGGGCCTCATCGGATCCGTCGAGGCGGCCGACGCCATGGTCAAGGCGGCCAACGTCACGCTCGTCGGCAAGGAGTACATCGGCGCCGGCTACGTAACCGTGCTCGTGCGCGGCGACGTCGGTGCGGTGAAGGCGGCAACCGATGCCGGCGCGGCCGCGGCGCGGCGCGTCGGCGAGCTTGTCTCGGTGCACGTCATCCCGCGGCCTCACGCTGAAGTCGAGAGGGTCCTGCCGGGCAAGTCCTGACATTCTTGATTCTTGGTTCTAGATTCTTGATTCGGGCATGGCCGAGGATCCCAAGACCACCAGCGGCTTGTCGGCCGTAGCTTCAGCGAAGGCGGACCGCGATCTCGCGTCCATCGCCGAGGCACGCACGCTTGCGCGCGCCGCGCGGCAGGCGCAGAGCGCGCTCACCGAGCTCTCCCAGGAACAGATTGACGCGATCGTCGATGCCATGGCCGCGGCCGTGACGCCGCATGCCGAGGCGCTGGCGCGCCTGGCCGTGGAGGAAACCGGCTACGGCGTCGTGTCGGACAAGGTGCAGAAGAACCTGTTCGGCTCGAAGCAGGTCTACGAATTCATCAAGCCGATGAAGACCGTCGGCGTGCTCCGCCGCGACGAGGAGCGCCGGCTCGTCGAGATCGCGGATCCCTTTGGCGTCGTCGCCGCGGTAGTGCCGTCCACGAACCCGACATCGACCGCCATTTACAAAATCCTGATTGCGTTGAAGGCGCGGTGCGCGATTGTGATCAGCCCCCATCCTTCGGCCGCGCGGTGCATCACGCGCGTGGCGGAAATCATGGCCGAGGCGGCGTATCGCGCCGGAGCGCCGCCGGGCAGCATTGGGTGGATGAAGACGGTGACGCTCGAGGGGACGCAGGAACTGATGAAGGCGCGCGAGGTTTCAGTGATCCTCGCCACCGGCGGCATGGGCCTGGTTCGCGCGGCCTACAGCGCCGGCAAGCCCGCTTACGGCGTCGGGCCCGGCAACGCACCGTGCTACATCGAGCGCACCGCCGATCTGAAGAAGGCCGTCACCGACATCGTGATCGGCAAGACGTTCGACAACGGGGTGCTCTGCTCATCGCCCAACTCCGTCGTCGTCGACGAGGCCGTCGCGGAGGAAGTCCGCCGCGAGTTCGTCGCGCAGGGCGCGTACTTCCTCAACGACGCCGAACAGGCTGCCCTGGCACGGCAGCTGGTGACCCCGCAACGGCTGCCAAACCCCGCGCTCGTGGGCAAGTCGGCGCCGTTCATCGCCACACAGGTGGGGATCGCCGTGCCGGAGGGCACGCGCGTCCTGATCGCGCCGCTCGGCGGCGTCGGGCGCGACTTCCCGCTGTCGATCGAGAAGCTCAGTCCGGTCCTTTCCTACTACGTCGTGCGCGACTGGCGTGAGGGGTGCGAGCGCTGCATCCAGATTCTGCGCTACGGCGGCATGGGTCACACCATGTCGATTCATTCGAAGAACGAAGACGTCATCCTGCAGTTCGGACTGAAGAAGCCGGCCTACCGGATTTGCGTCAACACGCCGACGACGCACGGGTCGATCGGGCTGACGACGGGTCTGGATCCGGCGATGACCCTGGGATGCGGGGGGTGGGGCGGGAACATCACGTCGGACAACATCACGCCGCGGCACCTGCTGAATATCAAACGCCTGGCCTACGAAACCCGTCCCGCCGTCGACACCCACATGCGGGGGTCAGACCGGGGTCAGACCGGGGTCAGAGTCGACTCTGACCCGCGGCCGGCGCTGCCGAAGGCGCCGGCCAGACCTGCTGCGGCGGGCATTCCGGCGCAGACGCTCGCCAACCGGATCGACCAGTTCCTCGCGTCCCGAGGTTATCGCCCTCCTGACGGTGGTCCGGCCACCACCTCCCCCGCACCGGCGACGTCCACTTCTCCGGCTGCCGATTCCAAGCCGTTGGAGTTCGTCGCCGAGTCCGATGTCCGCGACGCGGTGCGCGCCGGGCGGAAACTGCTGATCGGCGAGAAGACGATCGTCACCCCTGCGGCGCGCGAGCTGGGCGACGAAAAAAAAGTGTTTGTTCAGGCCGCCTGGCCCCGATAAGAGCCTTGAGTGCGATTACATCGGGGGTCAGACCCCGGATGTAATCGTGCGCAGATCTGGCGAGTTCCCGTAACTGCTGAGGCTGCTCGACTTATTGTTGACCGCCTTCTTTGGCGAATGGTAGAGTACGCGCCGATGCTGAGACCGCGCCACGGCTTGCCAGGGGCGATCGTCGCCCTCGGATTGCTCTCGGCGGGATGCGCGACAACCAAGGTGCAGACGCACGCGGCTGCCGCGACCGCACCGGCCATCGAAGCTCCCGCTCTAGCGGCCCCCGCTCCCCAGACGCCGCCCGACCCCGTGTCAGACCTGATCGCCGCCTCGAACCATCATTTCGAGAGCGGCCAGCGCGAACTGCAGGTCGGCCACCTCGAACAGGCCAAGACCGAATTCAACCGCGCGCTCGAAGTGCTGCTCGAGTCGCCGTTCGGCGCCCGCTCGGAACCCCGTATCCGCGAGCATTTCGACCGGCTGGTCGAGAAAATCAGCGCCTACGAGGTCACCGCTCTCGCGCAGGGCGATGGCTTCACCGAGAAGGCCTACGAGCCAGCGTCGATCGACGACCTGCTGGCGATCTCCACGTTCGACAAGCCGGTCGCCACGCCCGAGACGACGCAGGCGGTTGCCGAAGACCTGCAGTCGAACGAGCACGACATCGACATCCCGATGAACGCGAAGGTGCTGTCGTACGTGCAGCTCTTCACGGGACGTCTCAAGGGCTACCTGGAAGAGGGCCTGAGCCGGGGCGCCCGGTTCCTGCCGATGATCCAGAACGTCTTCCGGGCCGAGGGGCTCCCGCTCGACCTCGCCTACGTGCCGCTCGTCGAAAGCGCGTTCAAGACGAACGCCCTCTCGCGCGCCAAGGCCAAGGGCATGTGGCAGTTCATGCGCGGGACGGCGCTCGAGAACGGGCTCAAGCACGACTGGTACATCGACGAGCGTGCCGCGCCGGAAAAGGCGACGCGGGCGGCAGCCAAGTACCTGAAGACGCTCAACCGGATGTTCGACGGCGACTGGCACTTGGCGCTCGCCTCGTACAACGGCGGACCAGGGCGCGTGCAGCGCGCCATCCGGCGGTCGGGCCGCGACGACTTCTGGAAATTGAGTGCCACCACCCGGTACCTGCCGCGGGAAACCCGCGAGTACGTTCCGCTCATCCTGGCGGCCATCATCGTGGCGCGGAACCCCGCGCAGTACGGCATGAACATCGTGCCGCACGACACGCCGGCCTTCGAGAGAGTCACGCTGCCGGTCGCCGTGGATCTCCGGCGCATCGCCGAGTGGACCGGCAATTCGGTGGACATCATCCAGTCCCTCAACCCCGAGCTTCGCCGCTGGACGACGCCCGTGCGCGCGAAGGATTACGAGTTGAAGGTACCGGCCGGCACCGCCGATCTCATCGAGGCGCGCCTCGCGGAAGCCGACCCGACCGACCTTGCGCCGCTGCGGTGGCATTCGGTCAAGAAGGGCGAGACGCTCGCGACGATCGCGCGCAAGCTGAAG
>Ga0307411_10001149_pt1 | contig 10386 bp, 9 predicted proteins | sample DK1Ometagenome_2_FD_203712 | JGI IMG/M metagenome (GOLD analysis project Ga0307411, IMG submission 203712) | Maize rhizosphere microbial communities from greenhouse at UC Davis, California, United States - DK15-O-1 | ecosystem: Host-associated > Plants > Roots > Rhizosphere > Soil | place: USA...
TCGCTTTATATATAATGGACTCTTTATGAAAATTTTTTGTTTGATAATAGGCATCATAGTTGTTTTAATCTTTTTATTGCTCTGTTAACTCAATAACTATGCATAAAAGCATAACTCTATTTGTGTATCAAAAAAAATTAAAATAATTATTTTTCGCTTTATATATAATGGACTCTTTATGAAAATTTTTTGTTTGATAATAGGCATCATAGCTTTTAATGCCCCTTTTTCTGCATTTGGAATGGAAAATGATGAAGAAGTTGGCCGTCGCGTAATAAAAAAAATTCAAATGGCAGCAAGCACTGGAACAATAGTTGGTGGATGGGGATTTTTTGCAGTTAATTCAAAAACATTAATTAACAGATTACCGTATGGCGTAAAAAGAACTCCATTAGCTATTTTTTTAGTCAGTTGTAGTACACAGCAAGTAATTGGAATGACAGGCGTTATATCTAATCCGGACGCTATGAGAAAAATCGGAAAAATATCCAGAGGCAACTATACACATAACATAAAAGAATAATATGAAAAAGAATACATTATTAACAATTTTTATTGTCATACTATCTACTTTAGGAGGCATAATGCACAGAACAATGTCTAGAAAATCCCCCACTCCTGCTTCAGATGGGGGGAAACCTATTTTTGGTACACTATTTACCGATCATATGTTTATAATGGATTGGAACGAACATAGTGGTTGGCATAATCATCGTATCGATACGTATAGGCCTTTTTCTGTAGATCCTGCATCACTGCATATGCATTATGGACAAGAAATTTTTGAAGGCATGAAAGCTTTTTTTACTGATGACCAGAATATAGTCCTATTTAGACCGCATGATCATTTACATAGATTTAATATGTCTGCTCATATTATGTCTATGCCAGCGATTGATGTAGAAATAACATTAGAATGGCTAAAGAAATTAATAGCGGTTGATCGTATCTGGGTACCACAAGAAAAAGGTCAGTCTCTCTATATTCGGCCAACTATGATTGCAACCGAAACAACAATCAACTTAAAACCATCGTCACAGTACACCTTCTTCATCATACTATCTCCAGTGTGTAGCTTTTATGACAAAGGCTTTAACCCTATTAGCATTATGGCAACAGATACATATACCCGAAGTTCTGTGGGAGGTGTTGGCATGGCAAAAACTGGTGGCAACTATGCTGCAAGTATGCGTGCACAAGTAGAAGCTCATAAGGCAGGATATGCTCAAGTTTTATGGCTTGATCCTGTAGAGCGCAGATACGTAGAAGAAGTTGGAACAATGAATGTTTTTTTTGTAATAGACAATGTTTTAGTGACTCCTGCATTAACAAATACAATTTTATCAGGAATAACACGAAGAACTGTTCTTGAAATAGCAAAAAAATGGAATATGCCTACTGATGAACGTAGAATTTCTATCGATGAAGTTGTTAATGCTATTACATCAGGAAAACTGACTGAAGCATTTGGGACTGGTACAGCGGTTGGTATTGCTCCTATTGGCAATCTCTCTTACCAGAATAACGAATACCAGATTAATGGAAATGAGACCGGTCCTATTGCACACAAGATCTATAATGAATTAATGAATATTCAACAAGGGAAAACCTGCGATAATGCATGGATTGAAAGTATCGTATAAAATATGTTGTATAATTGTATAAAGGAAAAAAATGAATTCTCAAGAAAATAAATGGCAATCAAATGTTGGATATATTTGGGCGCTTATCGGTTCTGCTGTTGGCTTTGGCCCCATTTTAAGTTTTAGTTCACGTTGCTACTTTAATGGGGGTGGCGCTTTTCTCATACCACTCGCTGTAGCAGTAGTTATTTTAGGATTTCCTTTACTTGTTCTTGAAGGAGTCATCGGTCAACAACTACAACTTCCTCTTGTATCAGCATATGGCCACACGATAGGTAGGTTCGGTAGGTTTTTAGGATGGATGGCTGTTTTTGGAGTTTTATCTATCGGATCTTACTATTGCGTTATTACCGCATGGACTATAGCATATATTTTCTATGCAGGCATGGATATGATTCCAGCTGATACTGCTGTCTTTTTTACACAATCATTCTTAGGCGATTCTGGATCATTAACCGTCATTAAATCTATCTCTTTGCCAATGATAGTAAGCATAATGTGCATTAGCCTTTGTACGTGGGTAGTAACCGTACAGAGTATTAGAAAAGGAATAGAAAAGTTTTGTTCCATTTTTCTTCCAATTTTGTTTGTTTTACTCGTTGGATTTCTCTTATTTATCTGTTTTTTACCCGGCTCTTGGGATGGATTTGCTTATTTTTTAACTCCACAATTTTCACAGTTGCTTAATCCGGATATATGGCTTGCAGCATTTGGCCATGTCTTTTTTAGCTTTAGCTTAGCCCTTGCTATTATTGTTGGATACTCTCGATATACAGACAAAAATATCAACATCGCACAATCTATGCTATGGGTAGTGGCAGCAGAAGTCTGTTCTTCCATCATAGCCGGACTTGTTATTTTTGGCGGAATTGGATACATGGCCCATGTACAACAAGTGCCATTCGAAAATGTTATAACTTCCTCATTATTTGGATTAGGATTTATCGTATTTCCTAAAGTTATCACTATGTTTCCATTGATATTACGTATAATTTTAGGGCTTATCTTTTTCTTTTGTTTATTTATTGCAGGTATTACTGGCTTATTTTCCATTGTTGAAGCAGCAGCCGGCAACTTTGAGGTTGAACTCTCGTGGACTAGATATAAAGCTGTTACCGTAACAACAATCATGATTTTCTTTATGGCACTTTTATATGTTGGAGGCAACGGAACATATATTATTGATGCATTAGATGTGATGGTTTCTGGGTTCAATGTTATTATTGCAGGGTTAGCTGAGATTATAGTCTTTATGTATTTTAGCCCAACAATAATAAAACATGCTGTCTGGTTTTCTCCGTCAGGAAAACGATCATTTACCTTTTATGCTCTTAAATATATTGCACCAGTGGTACTATTGCTTGTATTGATTTCATCTTTAATAGTAGAGTTTACTTCTTCTTTTGACCTTGCTCATAGTATTCGTTGGGCCTGGTTTATTATAGCAAGTTGTATGGCAATAATATGTGCATATAAAAAGTAGATTGTGTACACTGTACCATATAACATTATTATTTAAATATTCTAAGAAAGTAATTATATGAACTATTGCATTGAAAAAATTGAAAAAAAATGGCAAAAACGATGGAAAGAAAACCCGCCAGCATCAGCAAAACCTGCTCATAGTGGTAAAAAATTTTATTGTCTTGATATGTTTCCTTATCCATCAGGAAGTGGTCTACATGTCGGCCATTGGCGTGGATATGTATTATCAGATATTTACACACGCATTAAATGGTTAGAAGGTTATAACATCTTACACCCAATGGGGTGGGATGCTTTTGGATTACCTGCAGAAAATGATGCAATTAAAAAAGGTATTCACCCTACAATAAGTACTGCTACTAATATTGCCACTTTTAAAGAGCAATTGCATGAAATTGCCGCGTTGTATGATTGGAGTAAAGAAATAAACACCACCGATCCAGAGTATTATAAGTGGACACAGTGGATTTTCTTACAATTGTTTAAAGCTGGCCTGGCATACGAAGACAATGCTCCTATTAACTGGTGCTCTTCATGCCTAACAGGCCTAGCCAATGAAGAAGTTATAGACGGGACCTGTGAACGATGTGGAGCAGCCGTTGTTCAAAAGACAATCCGTCAGTGGATATTAAAAATAACCGCATACGCAGAAAAATTACTTGCGGGGCTCGATAAACTTGAGTGGCCTGAAAAAGTGAAAGTCATGCAACGCAATTGGATTGGTAAGAGTGAAGGTGTCAATATCATCTTCCCTACAAAAGACATCTATGGCACTACACAAGACCTTATCGCTTATACAACACTTCCAGAAACAATATATGGTGTAACATTTATTGTTATTGCCCCTGAACATCACGTAGTCGATGCTTTAGTTACTCCAGAAAACCGTGATGCTGTTGCAACCTATCGCACATATGTTACTACTATGTCACCCTTAGAGCGTATGGCAGATAAGGAAAAGAGTGGCGTATTTACTGGCAGTTATGCTATCAACCCACTCACCAATGAAAAAGTCCCTGTGTATATTGCAAGTTACGTTGTAGCTGATTATGGAACAGGTATTGTAATGGGTGTACCTTCCGACTGTGAAAGAGATGCTGAGTTTGCCCAAAAATATGCCTTACCTTTTAAAGACATTATTGCGAATGAAAAACTTATTAATAGCGGAATATTTAATGATCTCGATGCGCATACAACAGGTAAAAATGCCATCATTGATTTTATTATTTCCAGTGGCTTTGGCACAAAAAAAACAGAATATAAATTGCGCGATTGGGTGTTTTCTCGACAACGGTATTGGGGAGAACCAATTCCGCTTATTCATTGTACAGAATGTGGGGTTGTCCCTGTACCGGAAGATCAATTACCTGTACAACTGCCTGATATTGAATCCTATCAACCAACAGGAACAGGAGAATCTCCACTTGCAGGAATTTCAGAATGGGTCAATGTAGCATGCCCACAATGCGGTAAAAACGCACAACGTGAAACAAATACAATGCCACAATGGGCTGGTTCATGCTGGTATTTTTTACGTTATCCAAACCGACACCTACATGATAAACCATGGGATCCGGCTGATATGCAGTATTGGTTACCAGTGGACTTGTATGTCGGCGGTGTTGAACATGCAATTTTACATTTATTATACGCTCGGTTTTGGACAAAAGTATTATATGATCTAGGACATTTACCCTTTGATGAACCCTTTACTCATCTTTTTAATCAAGGAATGATATTAAAATATTCTGAAAAGAGTGGGCTTGTGGAAAAAATGTCCAAATCAAAAGGAAATGTTGTTAGCCCCAATGATATGGTCGCACAATATGGCTCTGATGTATTACGTATGTACATCTTATTTATGGGCCCACCAGAGCTTGACTGTGAATGGCAAGACAGTGGCATAGAAGGCGTTAAACGCTTTGCACAAAGAATGTATGACTTTTTTGCAAAACAAGACAGAATTTTATCATCAGATGAACACGAAGACATCACAGTTACTCGTCGGGTACATAAATTATTGCACAATTTCCAAGAGCGCATCGATTGGTTTAAGCCAAATACAGCCCTTTCTGCATGTATGGAATGGATTAATGATGCAACACATAACAATATGCGCTTGAGTAGGGATTCTGCTGAAAAAATATTAACGGTATATTCCGTGATGGCACCACACATGGCAAGTGAGTTGCTAGAAAACTTATTACAAAAAAATCTGCATGACTGTTCATGGCCTCGCTACAATCCAGAGTATATTTATTCAGATGAGATTGATATCATAATTCAGATAAATGGTAAATTACGAGGAAACATGAAAGCAAAACGCTCATTAGAACAATCAAAAATTGAATTGTTAGCACAACCCATTGCTGCTCGTTGGCTTGACAATAAGACTATTGTTAAGATAATCTTTGTGCAAGATCGTTTAATTAATTTTGTGATAAAATAATTATAAAGCAGCAAAAAGTGCGCTACAAATGGAAAGGTTCCAGACTTCGTTGAGTTACAGCGATAAAGAACCTTCTTCTTCTTTCGTCCCAGGAGGGTACAACATGTCAAACTATGGAAATGGATTTAATACCACTATTGTTACGTATGCTCAAGGCCCACTCATAGCAAGCGCAATAACTGGAACAGTAGGATTGGCGCTATTGATAGCTCCTACGGCTACTTTATATACCACTTTACTACTATTAGCTATTTACTGCAGATGATAATTAAAATACTTATGTATAAATTTTTTTTAACATATCTGTTACATCTTTCCAAGAAACAATCTTTCCGTGCCTGCGTGTAACGGAATCAAGACCAGCATAGACAACATACGGGACAATGTTGTCTTGCTTACTGATCATCTGCCAATCAGAGACTTTATCAAAAAAGCTTCCCGCCATAGTTTTACCTGCTTTAATCTCTACAGGGATCGTACACGTAAAGCTTTTTTCAATAATACAATCAATCTCATGCCCTTGAGCATCTCTCCAGAAGTAGAGTTGCGGCGTTTCATTATGATTATAATTGTACTTAAACATTTCACTGATAATTAATGATTCAAACAAGGCTCCTCGTAGAGGATGATTAAACAGCTCATCTTCTGTCCTTATGTTTAAAAGTTGGCATACAAGAGCAGAATCATAAAAATATAATTTTGGATGTTGTATTAAGCGCTTACTAAAATTTCTATAATACGGTGGCAACAATTTAATAATATAACTCGTTTCTAAAATTGATATCCAATGCTTTGCAGTATGAGGACTAATATCACAATCTCGTGCAAGCTCTGCATAATTAATAAGATTGCCAACTCGGGCAGCACATAATTTTAAAAAGCGACCAAAAGTTAACACATCAGTGATATTAAGTAATTGTCGTACATCTCTTTCGACATACGTGCTGATGTAGTTTGAGCTCCACGTACGCACAGAAATATTTTGCGTGTAGACTTGTGGATAAAAACCTTTTAATAACAACGAACTGCTATCATCTGCTAATAACCCCGCATTTTTGAGTTCTTCTATAGAAAGTGGTAGAAGCGTTACCAGTGCGATGCGGCCTGCTAATGTTTGAGTAATTTTCTCATGCATTAAAAAATTCTGTGAGCCAGTTAAAATAAAAAAACCTGGCCTGTATTCTTTATCGATAATACCTTGCATATATGAAAAAAGCGCTGGTACTTCTTGAGCCTCATCAATAATAAGCCCTTTATGGTTGGAATAGGCTTGTAAAAATCCACGTGGATCATCATGAGCTAAAATCTTCTGATCAATGTCTTCAAGAGTTACATACGAATAATCGGGAAAGCATTCTTTAACAAGTGTGGTCTTTCCAGATTGCCGTGGTCCCATAACAGCAATTGCGCTAAATTGTTGCGCTAATTCTAATACATAAGGTTGAACTGTTCTTTTGATAATCACAAGAAGCCTTTTTATAAAAATATGCAAAAAATGCATTCTTAATACATTAAATACATCATATCATATAAGATGGCACTGGTTCAAGGTTTCCATCTATCATAAAGGAAAAAGGATTGTTTGGTACAACAAAAAAGCCTGAACATTTTTAGTTCAGGCTTTTAAAATTTGGTTGCGGGAGCTGGATTCGAACCAGCGACCTTTGGGTTATGAGCCCAACGAGCTACCAGACTGCTCTATCCCGCGTCATATTTTATTTACACATTAAATATATTACTATAATAGGCTCTCTTTAAACATTTGTCAAACGGAAATATACATCTATTACTTAAAAAATAGGTTGAGTTTCTTTTCTCGTATTCTTATTCTTTCGTAATAATCCTTCCCCATCGATCGATATAGTAAAAATAGTTATAAGAAACATATACAATTGGTCGACGCCAATACACCGCTTTAAAGCGAGCAAGTAATAACAATAGATCAATTACATAATAAGAATGTATACTCTCTAAAAACACAGAATCATTCACTAACGCAATAATAGTATCCTCTACAAATGGATCATCGGGATATTCATTAAAAAATAGCTCCGAGCAGAGATAAGGGGTACAAAATCCCATATTTTCTATATTCATACGGACCCTTTCATTATCTGATCGTATTATTCCAGTCCCCCTAGAGCAATAAATATCATTAAAATACTGCAAAATACGAGGAATTCGCTCTGTCATCATCATTGCATGTCGCTTATCGGAGTGTGCTTGTACTATCCCATTATACAGCCAATACACGGTATTATACGTATCATGAGACACCCCACAAAGTATATGTACTGGTCTGCCGATAGATAGTTCGTTCAAAACATCTATTCTTTCCATTGGGGTATCAAATAAAGGTGATTGAATAGCTGATTCTGGCATTATAATCATAGATATCGTAGGGTCTTTAGATATAATCGTGCAAACCCTCTTAGCTACCATAGATAAAAAAGATTGTGAGCTAACAGATCTGTCAACAAACATATCGTGCATAGCAACTATAGGTAAACGATATCTATGAGTATCTACATAAGAAAATAAAAAAAGAGATAAGACCCACGGCAATACGATAACACAAAAGAGCGTAAAATTTCGTCTATTATAATCGTTATATATCATAACTGCGCATACTGATAAGAGTAAAAAAACACAGGTTAACAGAAACTTTCCTATAATTGGTAAAAAATAGAGAAGTGGAGGATAATTGACGAATAAAATCAAGGGATGCATAAGGCCATATCCCTCGACAACATCGAATGGTATCAAAGAATATCTATCAAGCCATGTTATAAATAGTAAAAGAGCAATAGCTGCTGAAATCAGTCGACTATGCGAAAAATTGGCAAAATGAGATACAATGCAAATACGTATACTATGTGTCAGAATAATACATATACCCATCACTAATGCCTGATACACAACCATACAGATACCCAACAAACACCCTATATACCACCAGTCCCCAGATAATTTCATCACTACAATAATACCCCCCTGCGCATGAAGTAATCCTGAAATAAATGCCCAGGCAAACCCATTCTTACTGGTCAAGGAATCAATAGATGCTACATATAAGAAAGGAATCGGAAAAAAAATTACCGTCCACCAAGGGATACAAGAATATCTAAACGGCAGCGCGTATAATAAAGCTGAAATAAAAATTAGTATATCTTCTTTTTTTATTGCCTTATTTGCCATAATTATAATACTATTATAATTAAAAAGGTGTAATAGCCTTACTAAGAGGGAATGCATGATGAGAAAAAGTATGCACTGTTTTATAATAGGTATTGGTTTATTCCTCTGTCTAGATCTCTATGGATACCGATACACCTTCTCCAACCACACAGATATCCCCATTTTTGTAGCTATTAAATTATGCTGTCTTTTTGAAGATTTAATTATTAAATTAGTCCAACCTCATAAAATGATTACCTTTGTTCATGGAAAAGATTTCCCTAACATAAAATTTGGATATTGCTTACAGAGTATATCATATATTGAAAATCCGACAGAGGAAGATATTGCAGACCCTGAAACTGCGCCTTGGAAAGAGATTAATTTTACCTGGGAAAAATCTGATACCTACGAAGATTCACTAGAATTTGCAGAAGCAGTTGGAAGTGGAGTTGAAGAAGGAGCACAAGCAATTACTGAATTAGCAATGCATGTAAGTACTGGCGGGGCAACAGTACCTATAAGTGCTGTTGCTGGTGGCGCTCATGAGGTAGCATCAATAACAAAACCTAACACCAAGCCCTATTCACCTAAGAAACGATCATTTGGGTTAGGAAGGATAACCAGAGGTCTCACAAAACTTATATTTACTTCAACATGTAGAGATCGACACTGGGATATTTTTGAAAATGAAGACAAAAGTATTATATTTGTATCAAAAATACAACAATAAGAGTAGCTCTCAAAGAGAGCCTATAATTATAGGCTCTCTTTATATCAAATGTCTTATTTCTGATCGATGGCATTATGTGAAGAATTTACTGTATCATCTGCCTTGACTGAATCTTGTTGTGCATCGCCATCGTTTTTCTTATCTGCATTTTCCGCAATATGACGAGAAGAGTTTAATATCGATTCAATGAGATTTCCATGAATATTGTCGTTAGATAATTGATTCACATTGTAAATAGCAACTTCTGCTGATTTTTTTGATATAAGTAAAAATTGAGCTACACGAGTCTTTTCAAATGTTGTCATTACATCATTATAATTTGTTAAAATAAAGGTTGCTAAATTGAACCCATCCGCGTAGTTTTCTAAGGCTTCAACAGCACGCTTAACATAGCCTTGTCTACGATTTAAAAAAGCAACATCATTTTTAAATTGCTCACTTGACCATGCATTATTCAGAGTATCATTATTATGACGTACAATAACTCCTTTATATTTTGCTAATTCAGCCTCATTAACTGCACCCTTCGGTGGAAATCCTAACTTAGCAAATGCTGCATCATCTGACATATAATTAGTTACTGTAGTTACCAGCGAAGTAGTATTGGTAGATAATAAACTAAGCCCTGCATTGGCTACTTGTGCCAATCCAGTCCACGATGCCAACATTCCTTGCGGTTGACTATCCATACATTGAATAGTCCCAGAAAGAATCACTACTAGTAATGCAAAATTTCTGCTGTATATCATAAAGTAGCCCTCTTAAAATAAGACAAATGAAAAATATATGGCCTTAATGATAACAGCAAAAGATTAAAACGCAACTATTTTTTAATACATTATGAAAAATAAACATCATTGATACTGTTCAATGATCACAAAGGCCGTTGCCATAAGATC
>Ga0307411_10001150_pt1 | contig 10367 bp, 26 predicted proteins | sample DK1Ometagenome_2_FD_203712 | JGI IMG/M metagenome (GOLD analysis project Ga0307411, IMG submission 203712) | Maize rhizosphere microbial communities from greenhouse at UC Davis, California, United States - DK15-O-1 | ecosystem: Host-associated > Plants > Roots > Rhizosphere > Soil | place: USA...
CAGCGTCCGCAGCGGCAGGTCCAGCCCGCCGACCCCGCCCAGGAGCACCTGCACCAGCCATAGGATCGCCACGATGGCGACGATCACGGTGGCCACGGTCGTGATGATCGGCGGCAGGCCAAGCGCGCCCACCGCATACCTGATCACCCACAGGATCAGGCCCAGGATCAAGAGGCCGACCAGCAGCGACACCAGCGTGCTCAGCATCCCAGGCCCTTCCGTCGCCGCTGCTGCTCCGCAGCAATTCCTCTCGACAAGACGTATTTAGGTGTGCCAAAGACCGGAGGTCACCAAGAGAGCAACTTAATGCCCCGAAACACACGCTTCTCAGGAGGACAAAACCCGCCCGCTTGAGCGGCGAGCAACCTCCTGCCCGCCTCAGCCCTCACCGCCAAACACCTGCTCCAACCCCGCCAGAGGGAGGTTCGCCCATGCCATCAGCCGACCTTGAGGCTCTCGAGCACCTGCGCCAGCTCCAGGAGCGCGGCCACGTCCACGGCGTCGTCCATCTCGTCGCCCTGGCGCCCCCGGACGATCCCGACCTGTTCGAGGTCGAGCTGATCGGCTCGATCGACGACCCGAGGATGCTCTGGACCATGGTCTGCGCCGCCCGCGCCGCGCTCGAGGACGAGCACGGCTTCACCGACGCCGACGCCGGGGCCGCCCGGGAAGTCTGGCCGTGACGCCCGAGCAGGCCGAGGAGGAGGCCGCCCGCCGCGTCGGCCTGGGCGTCCTGATGCTCGCCCAGGCCAGCACGCTCCTGGCCGTGGCGTGGGCCACCCCGCTGCACGTCGGCATGACCTACGGCGCCATCGCTGGCTGGCTGATCGCCGCCACCTGGAACTCCCTCAAGAGGCCCGTCCCATGACCGAGCGCTGCCATTTTTGCCATCGCGAGAGCGCGAACCGCATCGCGCTGTGCATGAGCACCCGGGACATGGAGGACCGTGCCGGCGGCGGCGACGCCGTCTGCTACGCCGCCCTGGCCGATGCCGGCGGCGGCGAGAAGGGCATGGCCTATGTCGACGCCAACCTGAGGACCGTGCCGGACCTCCTCGACCCGACCGGCGCTGCCTCCCGCGCCCACGTCGCCCTCACCCGCATCTGGGCCGAGGTCGGCAAGCCGGACGAGTTCCTCGACGAGACCGTCAAGCTCAAGGTCGGCGACGTCTGGGCCATCCTCGCCGAGCTCGAGCGGCTGCAGACCGTCACCGGCCTGTTGTGGAAGGTCCACGACCACGTCGTCGCCGAACGCGCCCGGGCACGGAGCAACCCATGACCGAAGACCACGAGCTCATCCGCGAGCGCAACATCCTCGACATCATCGCCGTCATCCAGGATCGCCTGCGCGAGCGCCTCCAGGAGGAGCCGGGCGACGAGCGCCTGCGCCACGCCGGCCGCCTCGTCGACAGGCTCCAAGCCGACCAGAAGCAACGGATCGCCGAGCTCAAGGCCGGGGAAGAAGGGACGCCGTGATCTTCACCCGCATCCCGTTCCGTGGCGGCGACGAGTGGGACGGCTTGAGCCGGCGCGCCAAGCGGATCCTGCGCTGGCGGGCGGGCGAGCGCCGCCGGATCAAGGCCGGCTACTGGCGCCGCTTCCGCCGCAAGAGCCGCCGGGCCGCGCTGGACGCCGTGCTCGAGCTGTCGCCCGAGAGCTTCGACCGCCTGCTCGCCATCCTCGCCAGCCCACCGCCGCCCAACGACTTCCTCGTCGACCTCGTGCGGCGCTCGCCGCTGTGGAGCCGCCGCCCGTGAACAAGAACCAGCTGCACGACCTGATCCGCCTCGACCGCCAGGGCATGGTCCGCGAGATGATCGATGCCGATCGCAAGGCGCGGCAGGATGCCTACCGCCAGACGAGCCCGCTCGCCCCGCCCGACAACCCCGACGACGCCGACCAGTGGCGCTCCATGATCGCCCTCTGCCGCGTCGCCTACGAGGCGCTGGAGGACGACGCCGCCGACGTCCTGGCCCGCGCCTACCCGGAGCCGCTCGAGAGCCTGCGAAGGCACCTGATCGGCGTGCGCAAGCTGCTCCAGGCCGCCGCCGACGACGAGCGCACCATCCGCGCCCTGCGCCTGCAGCTCCTCGCCGTCAGCGACCAGCGCGATCAGGCGATCGATATCGCCGAGGAAGCCGTCACCAGCCTCAACCGCCTGGTGCGCGACGAGACCTCGCCCATCGCCGTCGCGCTCGATGAGCTCCGCGGCGAAACCAACCGCCTCAAGCAGAACGTGGTACCAGAGGGCCCATGACCATCGTCTCCGAGACCCTCGTGATAAGACCCAACGGATCCGCCTACCGCATCATCACCGACCGCTCCGGCCGCCACTACTTCGCCACCGCCGACGGCACACCCCACCCCGTGGCCCTGAAAGGCCCGCACGACGCCGCGGTCACGGCCACCGTCAAGACCGGCGACAAGATCCTGCCCGTCAAGCCCATGCCCGCCCGAGAGCGGGCGTGAGCCACCAAGACTTCTCCACGCTCCAGCTGCCGATCGAGCCCGGCGCCTGGGTCGACGCCGACGAGCGGATCTTCCACGCCTGCTTCACCATCCTCGGGCAATACGTCGATGGCGAGCTCGGCGGCGAGCCCAGCGTCGAGAACGACAAGACGGCCATCGCCCTATGGCGCTGGTACCGCGACGAGCTTCCCGGCCTGGAGGAACGCGAGCCCCCGCCCTACACCCATCTCGACGACCTCAAGGACCAGAAGCTCAAGGAGCTGATCGCCATCCGCCGCCACTTGTGGGTGTGAGCCCGGGCGTCCTTCTCACTCCCCCACACCGGGCAACGGCGCCACCACCGCGTAATACGCCGCGTCCTGCACCCGATGCCCGACCGCGCGGAAATGGCGGTAAGAGCGCAGCCAACGTCGCCACCAAGCCACCATGACGTCACGCCCTCATGCCGTCGTCAGATCCGTCGTGGCGTTCTTCCAGGCCCGGACCTTGCTGTTCAGCACCCGGATCTGCGCGATGTCGCCCGAGCTCAGGCTCAGGTTGGTGCCGCCAGGACCGTCCAGAACCACCGTGTTGCCGTCCGCCAGCACCCAGCACTGGAAGCCCACCCCAAGAACCGTGTGCGCCGGCACCGTGATGGTCACCGCCGCCGTGACGATGATCTCCCGCAGGTGGTCCGTGGCGGCGATGGTGTAGATCGCCGTCTTGACCACCTCAGACGGCGGCACGTTCGCCAGAACCGTGGTCAACGCCGCGCCCAACGTCCCGGTGCGGAAGTTGGCGCTGGAGGTGAACCTGCGCTTGTAGTCCTCTTGGGACATCGTCGGGAGCTCCTGAAGGAGGGACACGAGAACACCCGCGCCAGCCCGCCAGGGGCGACGCAACGGGACTCCAAAGCCGAAAGCTCAGGGGGCCGGGCGCCAGCCGTGAAGGCGACGCGTCACCCAGCGATGCATCGTCGATGGCTCCACACCCGCCGACCGCGCCGCCACCGTCAGGCTTCGGTAACGCCGCTCGTCCGGACCGATGCACTCCCTGCCGCCGCTGCTGCTCGCGAACGCCCGGATCGCCGCCTCCAGCGCCCGCAGGTCCGGCTCATGCCCGTTGCTCGACCGGTACGCCTGCGCCGCACGCGCCAACGCCGCCTGGTTCAAAGGCGGCCGCGGCCGCGGCAGAACTCGCGGAACCCGCCGCTCCGTCACCCGGTGCAGGCCGTAGTGCAGGCCCAAGGTGCCATCGACGTCGTTGATCGACCGCGGCTCCACCACGCCCGTGCCCAGCAAGCTGCTCGTCGTCCGGGCGAGAAAATCACCCACCGTCACGCAGCCGGCCTGGCGCAGCTGCGCCACCGAGGCCGCATCGACATCGTCGAACCACCCCAGCGGCGTCGCCAACCCTACCCGCTCCTCCGCCGAAGGCATCGGGCCGTCCGTGGCCGACAACGCGAAGCCGTGCCAGGCCAACGCCTCCTTGAGCTCCAGCAGCCCCACGCCGCCAAAGCCCTTCAGCGACAGAAGCTGACGCTCCGACACCGCGCACAGCTGGCCAAGCCGGTGAAAGCCGGCCCGCTTCAGCACCCGGTAGCCGACACCTAAATATCGCAGGTCCCACAACGGCGAGGCCGCCGTCAAAGGCTCCGGCCGCGCGCCGCCCCAGTAGCGCCAGCCCCGCCAAACCTGCGGCTCCAGTCGCCGCAGCACCTCGTCCACGCCCACGCCATCGGACAACGCCACCGCGGCCTCCCGCCCACCAACAGGCGTCGCTCGCCCCAAGCTCACTCGCCCGGGCCGGGCGGCGCCAGCGTCCCCGCCGCCATCAGCACCTCCGCCGGGAACAGCTCCGACGGCTGCAGGGAACCGACCAGGTCGCTGAGATGATGCTCCGCCCACGACGCCGCCGCCAGGTTCGCCGCCTCCAGCTGCTCGGACGTGTCGAACGCGATCACCCCCAACCCGCCAGCGCCACCATCGTCGCCGAAGCGCACCAGAAGCACGCCACGGAAACCTTCCATCCGCTGGAGATGGGGCAGGAACAACGTGCTGATCCGATTCGCCGCGAACACGAACGGCGCGCCGTCCCGGTATAGCCGAACACCGCATATCATCGTCTGCCATCCCTGATGCCACGGCGCGCACCCTACGCCCGATCAGGAGACAGAAGGATTACAAGCGACCCTGCAATATTCCTTCGGAAGCGACCAGCCCGCAGGCCGTCCCAAAGGAGCAGACCGTGAGCGACAACCCCGACACCGTCACCCTCACCACCGGCTTCGCCCTCGCCGGATCCAAAGGCACGCGCTGGGTCGCCGTCGAGATCGCCCTCCAGCCCCTGGAACACGACCTGCTCAAGGAGGTGGAAGCCGCCCGACGCTACGTCGACACCGCCGCCGACCGCATCCCGGACGACACACCCCCCGACGAGGCTGCCCGGCGCATCGACAACGCCGTCGCCGAAGCCTTCATCGGCCTGTGCGAGCGGATCGAGAACCTCGCCTGCCGGCGGGCCCGGGAAGAGGAGGACTACCATGTCGTCGTGGAACGGGACGAAGATCCGCCCTGATCAGCGCCAGCCGCCCCGACCAGCCTCGACGGTGAGAGCCCACACCAGCCAGCCCACCGCCAGAGCGCCGCCCAGGGCCACCAGGGGGCCCACCAGCAGCCAGTCGAGCGCGGTAGGCTCCCGGGGGCGGGCACGCGCGAGAGGGCGCTCAGGAGGCCTCGCAGGCGGCGGAGACCACGGGACCAGACGCAGGGCAGGCGCGGGCATCGCGGGACCTCCAGGACGGGGCCGCTAGGATCGGGGGTACCCGCTCCAGGCGCTGGAGGGACCCGCGGAAGCAAGGAGGATCATCTCTCACGGCCGCATAGGGCCGACGCAACGGGACTCCGGCGCCGAAGCGGCCGGGCGGCCGGGCCAGGCCCCAGACGGCAGCGGGCGGCAGCCCGCCAGCCACCGCCCGCACCCCATGCCAACTGCAGGGCTGGACCGCAGCCGTTCACCAGCGGTCCAGCCCCGCCCACCCTATGAAGGCGAGCGCATGTCATGGCAAGCGATGACCATCACATGCGTTAACGAACGTATAGAGTTGTGACGTGTACATCTGAGGTAGGTATAACCCATGCCATCTCATCTACCTGGGATGGGGATATCCTGGCCTCAGGATGACTGGGCGCTTACCCAAGACCTGAGATTGGGCTAGAAACCCAGCATCCATGCGGGATCGAGGCGCGCGGTTCCTGCCTTGGTAGTGCAGCATCACACGATCCACGCCATCTCGCGCCGATCGCGCCGCGCCGAGCGTGCCGTGCTCGAGCGATGGGCGATGGCGAAGGTGCGCAAGGCATCGGCCGCGTGGCTATGCTCGTCGTGCAAGGGCCGCTGGCTGAGGATCTTGCGCTTCTCGTCGTAGGTCGCCCGGTAGAGGCGGAGATGGTCGAGGCCCTCGCGCGCACGAGTCCGGTCGACCCAGAGACGCGAGAACAGGGTCCGCACCGCGTTGATCCCATCCTCGACATCGAGCCGTGGCGCGATCCTGCAGGTGAAGCCGAGGTTCGCCAGCACCTCTTGCCGGCTCCTGCCGGTGCCCAGCTCCCGTGCCGCGCCGTCGTGCGGCAGGTAGTGCGTGCCCCAGGCGTAGCCCTTGTTCTTGAGCGCGGCGGCGTAGTGGCTCAGCGGCTTGCCGGTGTCCTCGACGTAGTCGATCAGGTGCAGCTCCCGGCCGACCTCCTGGATGCACCACACGGCTGTCTTGTCGGAGATGCCCAGGTCCCAGCTGGTGTGCACCGGCAGGGCTCCATCGTAGGGCACGCCGCACACCCGGCCCTCGATCTCGGCCTGGGCGATCAGGGCGCCGTAGTACGAGCCTTTGGTCGCGACATCCCAGTCGTTGAGGTACTCCTGCCTGTAGTCCTCATCGGACATCTGCTTGCGCAGCGCCGCGAGCTCCTTCTCGGGCAGGATCCCCGAGGCATCGGCCTTGAGGTCCATCGAGTACCACTCAGGATCGTCCTGAGCGTCGCTGTAGAGCTTCCAGAACTCGTTCCGGCCGTTGACCGACGAGATGAACGTCGCCCGGCCCTGGCGGTCGGAGAGCGCCGGCCGCATGACCTGGGTCCAGACGCTGGAGGCCATGTAGGCGAACTCGTCGAGCACGACCGCGTCGGCGTAGATGCCGCGCAGCTGCTCGGCGGCCTCGGCGCCCAGGAGCTGGAGCCGGCCACCGCCGGGGTAGTCGACCCTGAGCTCGGTCTCGTTGAACCTCACGCCGGGGATGGCCGAGCTGTAGTGCTTGGCGTAGTCCCAGGAGGCGCGCTTGGCCTGCCCGTAGGTGGGCGCCAGGTACCAGGCTCGAGGCCGCGGCAGGGTGCAGGTGAACACGGAGCGGATGAGGTCGTTGACGGCGCCAACGGTCTTCCCGGCCCGCCTATGGCAGACCAGGACGGCCCAGCGTTCCTGCCGCTCATGGAAGGCCTTGAACGCGTCTCGTGGCTTGTAGGGGATGGTGATCTGGCGGGTGCCGTGGGGCAGCGCGTCGAGCGCCGCGATCACTTCTCCCACTTGATCACCGTCTGGAGGACGTTGCCCTCCTGCCCGCCGACGTTGACGTCGACCTTCTCGCCGTAGCGTTTGGGAGCGAGCTTGCTGAGGTACCACTTGCGGGTGTCGACCCTCAGCCTCGACCTGTTGATGTGCTCCATGTTGAGCGCGGTGCCGCCGTGCTTGTCGGCGACGAAGTCGTTGGTGCCATCGTCGGCGATCTCGAGCAGCTGCTCGGCCATCGTGTCGAGGCCCATCTGCCGAGAGTACGCGTAACGCGCACCAAAACCATCTATATCCTCAAGCGCCCAAGCCCTCACGGTGCTCTCTGGCGGGAATTCCTCGTCTCGGCAAATACCTCGCAAGGTTTCACCACGCGCTAGTCTTACGCAGATCGCGTGCGCTGTTTCCTTGTCGTATGTCAGCGGTCTACCACGCGGTCGCTTGACTTGCTCTGTCATGCTTCTACTCCGCGCGCAAAGAAACGGCCCGGTTTGCACCGAGCCGCACGCAATGATCAGGGAGGCATCAAACTGGGAAAGCTACCTAGGGTCACAGTTTGTGACCCTCAATGGCGACCTAGATCACGCGGTCCCAGGTGCGCAAGTGTTTTCTTCGCCTAGGGCGTGAAAAAGGCCCGGCGGGGTTGCCGCCGAGCCTGAGAGCGCATCGAATCGGAGAACCATCATGCGAACGTGGCGAGCCTAGCGGCTGGTCGCCTTGAGGTCCAGGCGCGCCGAGCGTCGGATCTCCTCGACCCGCCCGGTCCACCAGAGCTGCGCGACGGCGAGCGTCCAGGGCCCGCCGACGATGAGGCATATCGGGCCCGTCGGATCCTGAAGCTCGGGATAGGCCTGGACGGTCAGGTAGAGGCCTGCCACGAGGGTTGGCGCCCACCCGAGCGCGAACGTCCAGACCAGCGCGAAGCCCAGGCCGATGAGCAGGAACGGCAGGGCGCACAGGAACAGGACGGCGAGGACGATGCCGACGGCGATGGTGATCATGGGCTGGTCCTCTGCCGTCGCTGGTTGAGGCGATGTTCATGGGATGCTTTCTCGCTCCTCCAGGCAAGGCTCCATACACCTGCGAAGACGAGCAGGGCCGGCCATCCGGTGAGGCCCGCGGCCCAGATCGCGATCATGCCGCCCATGAAGATCAGGAAGCCGGTGTCGGACCGATCCAGCCAGCGCAAGCGCCAGGGCTTGCTCAAATTCTGCGCCGTGGTCATGTTCTGCGTCTCACTGCTGCGTGTGGTGGGAAGGCGCCCGTCCGGAAGCGGCCTGCTCGGACGGGCGCCCGTCTTAGAAGATCGAGATGCCGTCCTTGCCGAGCCCCGGACCGTGGATGATCGCGGGGTGGGCGCCGCGGTTGCTCATGGCCGCGAGCACGCGCCAGGCGGTGGCTCGGGCCTCCTCGAGGGTCTTGTGCCAGCGCCGGTAGCGCAGGCCGTCGGAGCCGCCCCAGAAGACGAGCTCGTAGGGGTTCTTCTTCGGCGTGGTCATGGGGATGCCTCCATCTGCTCGAGCGCTCTCTCGGCGCGGTAGATCAGGCACTGCGGCGTGTGCTCGTCGAAGCCGGAGCACAGGCGGCAGATGCTCACGTCGCTGTTGGCGGAGAGCAGGTGCCGGACGGTGGCGAAGCTCCGGAGCGCCTGCGTGGTCTCGCGCAGCAGCACGCGCACGATCTCGACCTCGTGGGCCCGGCGCGACCGCTTGCGCTTCTGCCTCTGCGCGTTGGTCAGGGCCTCGGTGCCCAGGCGGGGGCGGGGCATCAGGCGTCCTCTCCCGACAGCGTGCCGATCAGCCGATACCGCGCCAGGACGCGGCCGTTGGTGCCGGGCTCCGCCTTGCTGGCGAAGCGCAGGCCGAAGCGCTGGGCCCATTGGCGCCCCTCGGCGGCCCAGGAGCCGTAGATGTCGGTGGCGGCGCAGATCTCCTTGTTGGTGGCGCCGCCGGGCTGGCGCATAAGGTCGAAGGCCAGGCGGCACTTGGTGCCGGGCTTGGGCAGGGCGGCCATCACGAGCCCTCCTGCCGCACGGCGAACTCGAACACCCGCTTGTGCTCGTCCACGAGCCAGCCGGTGCAGTGGTTGCCCTGCCACGCGATGCGGCTCTCGTCCTCGGGCCGCTCGTCGGTGAGCGTCAGGCCGGTCTCGATGCGGTAGCAGCAGGGCTCTTCGCCCAGGATCTCGGCCTCCTCGGCGATGGCGGCCTCGATGTCCTGCCCATCGGGCACGATGGCGAGGAGCATCTCGTTGTAGGCGATAGTGTAGGTGGTCATCGCCCGGCCTCCTGCCGTGCCTTGATCTCCGTGAGGATCTCCCTCGCCTCGTCGGCGATCTCGTTGAGATCCTCGTCCTCGCCGACCTCGGGCAGAACGACGTTGTCCATGAACTGCTCGAGGTCGGCCTCGACGTCGCCAACGTCCTGGCCGTCGAGGAAGTTGTGGATGCTGGTCACGATCTGGTAGCGGGTCATCGCAAGCCCTCCTGGTCGCGGCCGGCGACCGGGCCGTCGTAGATCACGACCCGCTGGCCGGCGCCGTTGTGGGGCTCGAGCCTGACCTCGGCCCAGTCGACCCCGTGCCGGACGTAGAGGTTGGTGACCACCTTGCCGGACCACGAGCAGGCCTGGGTGGTCAGGCCGGAGCTGGCGTGGCCGAGGCGGCTGGTGGCGCCGCGTCCGCCCTGAACGATGCCGCGAAAGTGTGCCATGGTTATTTCCCGCAGAAGTTGGGGCGGCTTCGGCCGCCCGGCTGTTGCCGCTCAGACGATCTCAACGCTGAAGCCGTTGCCCTCGAGCCCCTCGATCAGACCCTGGAGGTATCGAGGCTCGACCACGATGCAGCCGTGGATCCAGACGGCACCGGCCTGGGCATTGTCCTCGAGGTGCTCGCGCGCCTCGGCGTTCTCAGGCCGAAACAGGACCAGCGAGCTGGGGCTGTAGGTGATGGCGGTGTAGTCGGTGGCGGTGGTCATCGGGGCCTCCTGTGTGGATGACCCGATAATGCCGTGTCGACACGAAACTGGCAAGGGAGTGGCGTTGCCCTCAGATACGCCTCTGGTTTATTTAAAGGACCGCAAGGCGCTCTGGCGTCGGCTGCGCAAGCTCGGCTACTGGCTCGACCGTCCGCAGGCCGGGCATGGCGTGGAGGATCCGAGGACGGGCCGGGCCTTCGAGTGGCAGGTCGGCCGGGTCCTCGCGGGGGACTGGGGCGCCGAGCCGCACTTGGGCTTCCGGTCGCTGGCGGAGGTGGCGGAATTCGTCGGGCGCGAGGAGGCCGACCGCGGGATCATCGGCTGACCCGCTCGAAGTGCTCGCCCAGGGCGTCGAGGCCGGTGCGCAGCAGCTCGAGCACCAGCTTGGGC
>Ga0307411_10001151_pt1 | contig 10365 bp, 7 predicted proteins | sample DK1Ometagenome_2_FD_203712 | JGI IMG/M metagenome (GOLD analysis project Ga0307411, IMG submission 203712) | Maize rhizosphere microbial communities from greenhouse at UC Davis, California, United States - DK15-O-1 | ecosystem: Host-associated > Plants > Roots > Rhizosphere > Soil | place: USA...
CTGCTAGCCATCACCTTGTCAGGCATGGGCGCCAACGCACGCTCCTACATGGGCTGGCAGCTGCCGATCCGCGCTTCCGGCCATAGCTCGGCGCTGATCGACCATATCGACGGCGACATATTGGAAGGCGTGTTCGCCAAGGGCGGCATTGCGGTCATCCCCGGATTCCAGGGCGTCACCAGCGAAGGCGACGTTGCGACGCTCGGACGAGGCGGTTCGGATACGTCGGCAGTCGCGCTGGCGGTCGCGGTCAAAGCCGATCGCTGCGACATCTACACCGACGTCGAGGGCGTGTTCACCACCGACCCGCGCATCGTACCGCGCGCCCGCAAGCTGTCGGCGATCACCTATGAAGAAATGCTGGAGCTTGCCTCGGTCGGCGCCAAGGTGCTGCAGACCCGGTCGGTCGGCCTTGCCATGCGTTACAACATGGCGCTGCAGGTCCTTTCGTCCTTCGAGGATAGGCCCGGAACGCTGATCGTCTCCGACGACAAAATCGAGGAGCTCAATATGGAACGGCAACTGGTCACGGGCATCGCCCATGACAAGAATGAGGCACGGGTCACGCTGACCGGGCTTCCAGACCGGCCGGGGACGGTCGCCGCGATCTTCGCACCACTCGCCGCCGCCAACATCAACGTCGACATGATCGTGCAAAGCGGTGCCGGGACGGGCACGCCGACCGACCTCACCTTCACGGTGCCGACGGCATCGCTGACCCACGCGGTGGCCGAGCTGGAAAAGGCCAAGGACGCGATCGACTTCGAGCAGGTCATCACGGATATCGATGTCGTGAAGGTCAGCGCGGTCGGGATCGGCATGCGTTCCAACGCCGGCATCGCTGCCAAGATGTTCGAAACGCTCGCCGAGCGCGGCATCAATATCCTCGCCATCTCAACGTCGGAGATCAAAGTGTCCGTATTGCTCCCCGAAGATTATACCGAGCTCGCCGTCCGCGTTCTGCACAGCGCCTTCGGCCTCGATGCGGAGCAGGCGGCGTGAGCGGCGAAGGGCTGATTGCCGAACCGCGAGCCGTTCACCAGTCCGTCGGCCATGCCCGCCTCCAGGAGCTGATGCACCGCGGCACCGCGTTCCTCGGCTGCGAGGTCGCCATCATGGGTGGCGCGATGAGTTGGATCTCCGAACGCCATCTTGTGTCGGCCATCTCCAACGCCGGCGGCTTTGGCGTCATCGCTTGCGGCGCGATGAGCCCGGAGCTGCTCGACACTGAAATCGCCGAAACGAGGAAGCGCACCGACCGGCCGTTCGGCGTCAATCTCATCACCATGCATCCACAGCTGAGCGAGCTGATCGACACCTGCTCGAAGCATGGCGTCACCCATGTCGTCCTTGCCGGCGGGCTTCCGCCGGGCGGGGCGATCGACCGGATCAAGGCCAGTGGGGCCAAGCTCACCGCTTTCGCGCCGGCGCTGGCGCTGGCCAAGAAGCTGATCCGCTCAGGGGCCGACGCCTTGGTGATCGAAGGGATGGAAGCCGGCGGGCATATCGGCCCGGTCTCGACCAGCGTGCTCGCGCAGGAAATCCTGCCCGTGGTGGCCAAGGACATTCCGGTCTTCGTCGCCGGCGGAATCGGCAGAGGCGAAGCCATCGCGGCCTATCTCGAAATGGGCGCGGTCGGGGTCCAGCTCGGCACGCGTTTCGTCTGCGCGAACGAATGCATCGCGCATGGGAATTTCAAGAAGGCCTTCATCCGCGCCTCGGCCCGCGACGCAATTCTCTCCATCCAGATCGACCCGCGCTTGCCGGTCATCCCGGTGCGAGCGCTCAAGAACAAGGAAACCGAAAGGTTCGCCGCCAAGCAGCGCGAGGTGGCCAATCTCCTCGACACCGGCGAGGTCGAGATGGCCGAGGCCCAACTGCAGATCGAGCATTATTGGGCCGGGGCCCTGCGCCGGGCGGTAATCGACGGCGATGTCGAATCAGGGTCGATCATGGCCGGCCAATCGGTCGGCATGGTCAACCGCGAGGAGCCGGTCGCCGATATCCTCCGTGAGCTGATCGACGAAGCCGCCGCCGCGCTAGAGAGCCGCGGATAGTTAACGTCTCGCGATGGAACAGCCGTTTCCGGACTGTTTCTGGCGATGCAAACAAGTGGGAAACTCTCCGATGCCGAATATCGGTTGGGAGTTCCGCCCGTGCCCACTGAAGATCAGCTTCCCGGATATGCCTGCCGCCGCCACGAGCCGCGGGAGGAAGTCGCGCTTGCCGGCTCCGCGTTGGCTTTAGGCTGCTCGCGTTCGATCATCATTTCCGATTTGTCGCCGGACGGCGCGCAGATCGACGGCCGCGACCTGCCGCCGCCGGGAGAGGACGTGCTGATGGTCGCCGGGTCGCAAGACGCCTTCGCGAGAATAGTTTGGCGGACCGACGATCGGTGCGGAATCCGCTTCGATGAAAGCATGGCGGCGGAAAATATCGCGCTCATGAAGAAAGAAGCGGCCTGGACCGAAGTCGCCGGCTGGTGGCGCTAAACCTGAAATAGCGCCGTTCCGCGCGTGACACACGCGGGGTCGACCTTATATCCGGAAGAGCATGCCGCTCACCGCCGCCACTTCAGCTCGTGAGATCCTGACCGGTCTCCATGAGGTGATGGCCAAGCGCGGGTCGGCGCAGGCCAAGCTCGACCAAGTCGTCGACCTGATCGCCGACAAGATGACGAGCGAGGTCTGTTCGATCTATCTCTTACGCGACAACAACCTCGAGCTGTTCGCGACCCACGGCCTGCGCAAGGAAGCCGTGCACGTGACCAAGCTGCGGATGGGCGAGGGCCTGGTCGGCACGATCGCCGCCGAGGGGCGGGTCCTCAACCTCGCCGAAGCGGCTGATCACCCGGCTTTCCTTTACAAGCCCGAAACCGGCGAAGAGCATTTCCACAGCTTTGCGGGCGTCCCGATCGTCCGTCTCGAAAGCCCGATCGGCGTCCTCGCCGTTCAGCATGCCGAGCCGCGCCGCTACGAGGATGTCGAGATCGAGGCGCTCCAGACGGTGGCGATGGTCCTGTCGGAGATGATCGCCGCGGCGAGACTGGTCGATGGCGCAAGGCGCCAACGGCTTCGCAGCGCAGGTCCGCTCCGGCTTCCCGGCCTCAAGCTCGTTGCCGGCATGGCGAAGGGCCAGGCGGTGTTCCACGAGCCGCGCGTCGTCGTCGAGCATACGGTCGCCGAGGATATCGAGGCCGAGCGTGAGCGCGTTTACGGCGCCTTTCGCAAGATGCGTGAGCAGATCGACAATATGGCGCGCGAGGCGGAGTTCGGCACCGCCGGCGAGCATCAAGAGATCCTCGAGACCTACCGCATGTTCGCCTATGACGAGGGCTGGTCGCGCCGGATCAACACGGCGATCGACAGCGGCCTTACCGCCGAGGCGGCGATCGAGCGGGTCCAGCAACGTACGCGCGCCCGCATGCAGGAAATCGATGATCCTTTGCTCAAGGAGCGGATGCACGACCTCGAAGATCTGTCGAACCGGCTCTTGCGCATCGTATCAGGCCGGATGGGAACGGCGGCGCAGACCGGTCTTGCCCATGACGCCGTGCTGATCGCACGCAACCTCGGTCCCGCCGATTTGCTCGAATATGACCGTCGTCGATTAAAGGGCGTGCTGCTCGAAGAAGGCTCGCTTACGTCGCACATGACGATCGTCGCGCGCGCGATCGGCGTGCCGGTATTGGGCCGGCTGCACGACATCCGCCACAGCGTCGAGGAAGGCGAGATGGTCCTCGTCGACGGCGACAACGGCAGCGTCATCGTGCGGCCTACGCGCCAGCTGATGTCCGGCTTCGAGCATCGGATGACGCTTAGCCAGAAGCGCCGAGCCGAGTTCGCTGCCGTCAGGAATCTGGCCGCCAAGACCGTCGACGGGGTGAAGGCGAGTGTGATGGTCAATGCCGGGCTGGCCGAAGATGCGGCGGCGCTGCCCATGACCGGCGCCGACGGCATTGGCCTCTTCCGGACCGAGTTCCAATTCCTCGTCTCGGCAACGCTTCCCGGGCGTGACCGCCAGCAACGACTTTACACCAAGGTGCTCGAAGCTGCCGGCGACCGCCCCGTGGTGTTTCGCACGGTCGACATCGGGGGCGACAAGGCGCTGCCCTACCTCACCGACGATTTCGAGGACAAAGCCGAAAACCCTGCGATGGGCTGGCGAGCGCTTCGCCTCTCACTCGATCGGTCGACGCTCATGCGCGCGCAGGCGCGGGCGCTGATCGAAGCGGCAGGCGGCAAGGTGCTGCGTGTGATGTTCCCGATGGTCTCCGAGCCATGGGAGTATGAGCAGGCTCGCGCTCTATTCGAAGAGCAAGTCGAATGGGCGCGAAAGGCGCATCGCAAGGTGCCGAAGAAGATCGAATATGGCGCGATGCTCGAAGTGCCGAGCCTTGCCGAGATGCTCGATCAATTGCTGCCGCGCGTCGATTTCCTCTCGATCGGCACTAACGACCTGACGCAGTTCCTCTATGCGGCCGACCGCTCCGACCCACGCCTCGCGCAGCGCTACGACTGGCTTAGCCCCGCCGTCTTCCGTTTTCTGAGGCGGATTGTCGTCCAGGCCCGCGCCGCCAATGTGCCGGTGCGTATTTGCGGCGAGATGGGCGGGCGACCTCTCGAAGCGATGGCGTTGATGGGCATCGGCGTCGAGAATTTCTCAATCACACCGGCTGGCGTCGGCCCTTTAAAAGCGATGATCCGCTCGCTCGACGCCGCCGCGATCCGCAGCCGGATGGAGCAATTGCTCGCGAAGCCGCCCAAGGACATGCGCAAGGCGCTGCATGACTGGGCGAAGAAGCATAACGTCACCATCAGCTAAACCATCGGCGGTTGACACCCGCCCCGCAGACTTCAAACAGGTGCCCTATGGCAAAGCGCGATCCTGAACCCGAAGTGGTTGAAGAAGAGCTGATCGAGCAGGAGCCGTCGCCCGTCGGCGAGCGCCTTCGTGTCGCCCGGGAAGCGAAGGGCCTGGGCCTCGAAGACCTCGCTGCGCAGACACGGATCCCGCAGCGGCACCTTGCCAGTATTGAAACGGGCGACTGGGAGCACCTCCCCGCGCCCACCTATACGATCGGTTTCGCGAAGAGCTATGCGTCGGCCGTCGGCCTCGATCGCAATGAGATCGGCAACGACCTGCGGGAGGAAATGGGCGGTCAACGCTTCGCCGCAGCCTCCTCGGACGTCTTCGAACCGGCTGATCCGGCGCGAACCATGCCGAAGGGACTGGTGCTCGGCGCCATCGCCGCCGTGATCCTCCTCGTTGTTCTGATGAGCTGGCTCAACCAGCGGTCGCTTCAAGGCACCGACGAGCCGGCCGCACCCGAAGCCAATGTCGGTGCGCAGCAGGCGGCGGCGCCGACACAGCCCGCCCCGGCGGCGGCCCAGGGCCCTGTCATTCTCACCGCGACCGAGCCCGTCTGGCTCTCGATCAAGGATGGCACGAGCGTCCTCAAGCAGGGCATTATGCAAGCCGGTGAGACCTACCAGGTGCCGGCGAGTGCCACCGCTCCGGCGGTGACGACGGCAAAGGCCGAAGCGCTCAAGATCAACGTCGGCAATTCAGTCGCGGGGCCGATCGGGCCGGCCGCGACGAAGATCACCGCGAGCCTGCTACCCGCCGACTTGCTGAAGACGCCCGCGCCTCAGGCCAGCACTTCGCCGCCCGCCCCCGCCTCAGCAACTCCCCGACCGGCGCCGCAGCGCACTCGCGCTGGGCGCGCTGCTGTCGCTCAGCCGGCAACGTTGCCCGAAGCCGCGCCGAACCCGCCGGAGCCGGCAGCGACAACGAGCAACGCCCAGTAATGATTCATCGGCGCGCAAGCTCAGCCGCCACAATGTGACGACCGAAAACGAAGCGTGGGGATAGCCAAGTGAAATCTCGCCTGATCACCGCACTCGCGGCCAGCGCCGCGTTTGCGCTCGTTCCGACTCTCGCCCTTGCCCAGCGCCAGGCGCCGCCGTCACCGGACCAGCGCATCGAGCGTCTCGAACGGCAGGTGCAGCAGATGCAGCGACAAGTGTTTCCGAAGGGCCGTCCGGCCGAGACTGCCGGCTTCGCCGACGATCCCGCGGCGACGCAGTCGTCGGTGGTCACGCTCGGTCAGCGGCTCGATTCGCTTGAGCGGCAGATGGCCGACCTGCTTCGCCAATCCGAAGAGAATGGCAATCGCCTGCGTACGATCGAAACGGGCATGGCACAGCTGAAGGCCGATCAGGACGGTCGTATCGCGGCGCTTGAGCAGCGAATTGCGGCTGCCCCAATTGTTGTCCCGGACACCACGCCCGCACCAGCGGCGACCGCCGGCGGCACTCCACCCCGGCCAAAGCCAACCACTCCAGCCCTGACCACTCCGCCGCGGACGCCTGGGACTTCGACGCCGTCAACTGGAGGCCCGACCTCTGTCGCTGCCGTGGTCGATGAAGGCGAGGACGCCTACACGCAGGGCTTCCGCTCGTGGGATGCGGGCCAGTACGACCAGGCGATCACCCAGCTGAAGGCATTCACGGCCACTTACCCCAAGCATCGCCGCGTCAGCTTCGCCAACAACCTCATTGGCCGCGCCATGCTCGACAAGGGCGATGCGCGCGGTGCGGCCACAGCCCTGCTGGCCAACTATCGCAGCAACCCCGCCGGTGAGCGCGCCCCGGACAGCCTCTATTATCTTGGCCAGGCGCTGACGAAGCTCGGTCAGCTGGGCCAGGCCTGCAAGGCCTATGCGGAACTCGACGCCGTTTATGGCGCGAAAATCCGCCCTGATCTGAAGAAGCTCGAGACGGACGCCAAGGCCCAGGCCCAGTGCAATTGATGTGCTAAGGCGGCCGGGATGGTTCCCGACACTGCCTTCGTCGAGCGTTTTCGCAACGATCTAGACGGACTGATCGCGCGCGACGCCCGCGTTGGCATTGCCGTGTCAGGCGGACCTGACAGCGTCGCATTGCTCTTGCTGGCCGCAGCGGCTCGGCCGGGGCAGATCGAGGCAGCGACGGTCGATCACGGGTTGCGACCCGAAAGCCCCAACGAAGCGGCAATGGTCGCGATGTTCTGCCAAAAAATTGACGTGCCGCATGGGACACTGGCCGCGCATTGGACCGACAAGCCGGTGACCGCGATCCAGGAGCGCGCGCGGCGAGAACGCTACCGACTGCTCAGCTTCTGGGCCGAGGAGCGCGGCCTCGATGGGTTGGTTACCGCGCATCACGCCGACGATCAGGCGGAGACCCTCCTGATGCGGCTAGCGCGCGGCGCCGGCGTGCGCGGCCTCGCCGGCATGCGAGCCAGTTCGCGGACGCCGGGGAGCGAAATGCGGCTGTTGCGGCCCTTGCTGGGCTGGCGGCGGACAGAGCTGCAAGAGATTTGCCGCGACGCGGGCGTCGAGACCGTCGCCGATCCCAGCAACGACGACGAGCAATATGAGCGAGTTCGTGTTCGCAAGCATCTCGCCGATGGCGGCTGGCTCGACGCCGCCTCAATTGCGAATTCGGCACGCCACCTCGCCGACGCGCAGACCGCTTTGGAATGGGCGTCGCGCCGCGAGTGGAAGCAAGCGGTGACGGAGCGATCCGACGACCTGATCACTTACACCCCGACCGACGCACCTAGCGAGATTGTCCGCCGGATCATCTCCCGCGCTGTCCGCACCTTCGCGACCGAAGGCGAAACCGACCTTCGCGGAAGCGAGCTGGACCGCCTGCTCAAAACGCTTCGCGACGGCGACATCGCGACCCTTCGCGGCGTCCGCTGCGAGGGTGGGAATGAGTGGCGCTTCAGTCCGGCTCCGGCGCGGCGCGACAGATAGGCTTCACGCGCAGCCTGACCCTAACTAAAGATTCCCGCCAACGGAGGGAATCACATGCGCAAATTGGGTTGGTTGTTAGCCGCCGCGGCAGTCGCCGTCGTTCCGCAAAGCATTGGCGCAGTACAAGCGCCGGCAACAGCAACGGCCAATGCCGAGGACGCCCGGCTGAATACGTTTCTCGATGCCGAGTTCGCGCAGGAGGTGTTCCTTCGACCGTCGCTGGCGACCCGTCTCGGCAGCAAGGAAAACCAGGACAAGCTCGACGACAACAGCGACGCCGGGGCGTTGAAGATGCTCGAATGGCGCCGCGGCAGCGTTGCGCGGATGAAGTCGCAATTCGACCGCTCGAAGTTGTCGGCTGATGCACAGACCAATTACGACATCTGGGCGCTGGAGCTCGACCGTGCGGAGCTGGCCCATCGCTTCCGACCGTATCAGCCGCCCTTTTATTCGTTCCTTTACTCAGCCCATGCGCAGATCCCAAACTTCCTGATCAGCACGCATACGGTGCAAGACGCCTCGGACATGCGCGCCTACAATTCGCGCGTGCGCGGCATTCCGACTGTGCTCGACACGGCTATCGCGATCAGCCGGAACTCCGCCGCCAAGGGCATTCGCACGCCCAGGTTTCAAGTCGAGCGGGTCATCTCCGGCAGCAAGGCGATCGTTGCCGGAGCGCCATTCGACGGCGGTGCGGATTCGCCACTGTGGGCCGATGCAAAGACCAAGGTCGGCAAACTTCAGTCATCGGGCAAGGTGACGGCAGCGGAAGCGGACGCCCTGCTCGCCGATACGCGGACATCGCTGCTGTCGATCAAGCCGGCGTACGATCGTGTCATTGCCTGGGCCGAGGGCGAGTTGCCGACCGCTCCGAGTGGCCGGGTGGGCGCGATATCACTGCCCGGTGGCGCCGAATGGTACGCGGCGGCGCTCAAGCAGAACACAACAACCGACCTGACTGCTGAGCAGATCCACCAGATCGGCCTCAGGGAAGTGGCCCGCATCGAGCGCGAACAGGATGCGCTTGCGAAAAAGTCGGGACTCGCCGACCGCCATGCCTTCTACGCCGACCGCGCCAAGCGCTTCCCGGCGGTGCCGTGGACCGACGCGTCGCGTGCCGAGTATCTCAAGACGGCGAACGAGGCGATCGCGCACACGCGGACGCTGCTGCCGAAATGGTTCGGGCAGCTGCCTGCGCATCGGATCGAGGTCATTCGCGAACCCGCGTTTAGCGAAGTCGCCGGTGGCGCTGCCCACGCCGCTGGGCCGAGCCAGGACGGCACCCGCCCGGGCCGCGTCTGGGTCCACCTGCTCGGTAACACCGAAGACCCCGCTGCCGTCTACGACCTAATGTGCCACGAGGGCATCCCCGGCCATGTCATGCAGGGCGATATCCAGGCTCGCCAGACCGGGGCGCCGAAGTTCCGCCGCGCCTACGGCTATGTCGCGTTTGGCGAGGGCTGGGCGCTCTACACCGAAGCCTTGTGCAAGGAGATGGGAGCTTACCCCGACGTCGCGGCTGACTTCATGCGCCTTGACGCCGAGCTGTTCCGGGCCGCGCGCCTGGTGGTCGATACGGGCATCCACGCGAAGGGTTGGACCGAGGATCAGGCGGTCGATTACATGATCAAGACCGGCCGCCAGGCACCGGACGCCGCGCGCTCGGAGGTCCGCCGCTACATCACGCTTCCTGGCCAGGCCACCGGCTACAAGATCGGCATGTTGAAGATCGTCGAACTGCGCGCGAAGGCGGAGAAGGAGCTGGGGTCGAAGTTCGACATCCGCGGCTTCCACGACTTGCTAATCGGATCGGGCTCGCAACCACTGCCGGTGCTGGAGCGGCGGGTCAACGACTGGATCGCTTCGCGGAAATAGCGATCAGAACAAGCGCTGGCCGACCGCTACCATGGCCCACCAGGCGGCCATGAACGTGAACGAGATCAGGATGAAGCTGGCAACGGTGGCGATAGCGCCAAGGATCGCCATCACACCGTCGCGGTAGATGAGCGCCAGCGCAAACAGGGTCATCGCCAGCGCCGGGACGTGATTGCCAAGTGGGATCGGTAGCCACAGGATCACCGACAGCACAAGGCTGAGCAGCCCGATCACGCGCGCGGCGCGGTGATTGGTGAGCATGCACAAGCGGGGCTTGAGCACGCGCTCGATGCGCTCCTCCCATGGGCGCATCTTTTCCGCGATGCGATGAAGATGATCCTTGCTCACCCCACGCTGATCGAACTTGCGCGGAAACCAAGGACGCGCGCGGCCCGCGACCATCTGCGCGGTAAGCACGATCAGAGGAAGGCCGGTCACGGTCGTAACGCCCGGCGGGAGCGGGAGCAGGTTGATCGCCGCAAAGATCAGCAGCAGGCCGCCCCACGCCCGGTCCCGCAGGCGCGCGGACAACTCGCTCAGCGTCAGCCGCTCGCCGCCATGCTCGTCGAGGACATGGGTGAGCAGCTGAGAAAAAGGGAGCGGACCAGCCGTCGTCGTCGCGTCGCTCAATTCAACTCTGCTCCACTCGGTCATGGAAGGCACCCGTACCGCGGATGTGGTTCCAG
>Ga0307411_10001152_pt1 | contig 10364 bp, 7 predicted proteins | sample DK1Ometagenome_2_FD_203712 | JGI IMG/M metagenome (GOLD analysis project Ga0307411, IMG submission 203712) | Maize rhizosphere microbial communities from greenhouse at UC Davis, California, United States - DK15-O-1 | ecosystem: Host-associated > Plants > Roots > Rhizosphere > Soil | place: USA...
CGCGTGACGTCGAGCCAGGCCTCCTTGCCCGGCGGCGGGTGGCCGATCCAGGGGTACACGTGATTCCGGCCCAGGTAGCCGACGAGCGAGAGGGCGAAGGTGATCGGCACGAACGCGCCGAGTCCCTCGGCGAGGCGCCGCACCGGCCCCGGCCAGCGCGCGCCCACGATCGTGAAGATGCAGGCGATGATGATGCCGCCCTGCGCGAGGCCGCCGAAGTAGAGCGTGTTCACGTGGAAGGCGCGCCAGGCGGTGGCGGGGTCGGTGGCGAGGCCATAGAGGAAGCAGGCGGTGCCGAGCACGGTGAGCGCGGCCGCGACCGTGGCGGCCGGCTGGGGGAGCGCGCGCGGGCTCGCGCGGTCGACGTACGCGGCGCTCACGGCCGGCCTCCTCGCTGCAGGTAGCGGACGTAGTTCACGAGGTGCCAGCGGTCCTCGGGCGGGATGCGCTGGTAGCTCGGCATGCGCTGGCCGCCGCCGCGGATCAGGTTGTAGATGTAGCCGTCGCTGCGACCCATCGCGGTCACGAGCGGGAACACGCCCGCGAAGGGACCCCGCTGCGGGCTCGCCATCGAGACCGGGCCGTCGCCCATGCCGGCGGAGCCGTGACAGGTCGTGCAGTAGATCGCGTAGAGCTGCTGGCCGCGCCCGATCGACTTGAAGTCCGCGGGATTGGTCGGGTTCACGAGCGCGTCGACGCCCGGGTCGAACTGCTGCAGCAGCGGCGGCTCGGCGTCGACGGGCACCGCGCCCTCGGGCGAGGTGAAGGGGGCTACCTGGTTCTCGAACTGCACGCGCTCGTAGGCCTGGATCGCCTTCTGCCACTTCATCTGCGGCCACCAGGTCTCGGACCACTGCTCCCAGCAGCCGAAGGAGCCGGTCGTCAGCAGCAGAACCAGCGCGAAGAGCCGGTGCGAGCCGCGCCGCCGAACGGAGTCCACGGGCTCACGCTTCGACAAGGTTCACCTCTTTGGCGTAGTGCGCACGCAGCAGCGCGTCCACCTCGGCGACGTCGCGCTCGCGGCAGCCCACCACCAGCCCGAACTCCTCGCCGGAGAAGCGCTTGTCGTAGCCCTTGTCGTTCTTGCCGAAGCTCCCGTACGGCAGCCTGCCGACGAGCAGCAGGCCCAGCAGCGTGGCGAGACCGCCGAACAGGATGGTGAGCTCGAAGCCGATCACCGTGTAGGTGGGAATCGAGGCGAAGGGCTTGCCGCCGATCATCACCGGCCAGTCGTAGGACATCCAGATCGTCATCGCGTAGCCCGTCACGACGCCGAGCAGGCCGCCGACCAGCGTGAAGATGCGCACCCGGCTCGGCCTCTCGTCGAGCGCGTCGTCGAGCTCGGGAAAGGCGGCCGGCGCGTAGATCTCGAGGTCGGTGAAGCCGCGGTGGCGCAGCCGCTTGGCGGCGTCCGCCACCGGGCCCGGCGCGTCGAACACGCCCTGGAGCGACGGCATCTCAGTGGGCTCCGTGGGCCGCGTGGGCCCGCTCGTGGATCGCGAGCTCCTTGACCTCGGAGATCGCGATCACCGGGAGAAGCTTCAGGAACAGCAGGAACAGCATCGCGAAGAAGGCGAAGCTCCCCGTGAAGATGGTGAGCTCGGCCCAGCTCGGCGTGTAGATGCCCCACACCGCCGGGTCGTACTCGCGCCCGAGCGACGTGATGATGATGACGTAGCGCTCGAACCACATGCCGATGTTCACGAAGGTGGAGACCACGAACAGCGTGGGGACGTGGGTGCGCAGCTTCTTGAACCAGAGCAGCTGCGGGAACACCACGTTGCAGACGATCATCGTCCAGGTCGAGAACCAGTAGGGGCCGAAGGCGCGCAGCCAGAACGCGGTCTGCTCCGCCTCGACGCCGCTGTACCAGGCGACGAAGTACTCCGTGGCATACGCGTAGCCCACGATCAACGACGTGAGCAGGATGAAGCGCGCCATGTTCTCGAAGTGGTAGTCGGTGATGTACGCCTCGAGGCCGAAGACGCGGCGCACCGGGATCATCACCGTCAGCACCATCGCGAAGCCCGAGAAGATCGCGCCGGCGACGAAGTAGGGCGCGAAGATCGTCGCGTGCCAGCCGGGCACGATCGACATCGCGAAGTCCCAGGACACCACGCTGTGCACCGAGAGCACGAGCGGAGTGGCGAGACCGGACAGGTGCAGCACCGAGCGCGAGTGCGCCTTCCACTGGCGCGCCGTGCCCTGCCAGCCGAGCGCGAGCGCGGTGTAGAGCAGCTTGCGCCAGCCGGTGTAGCGGTCGCGCGCGATCGCGATGTCGGGGATCAGGCCGATGAACAGGAACACGATCGAGACGGTCGCGTAGGTGGAGATCGCGAAGGTGTCCCACTCGAGCGGGCTGCGGAAGTTCACCCAGAGCCCGCGCTGGTTCGGGTAGGGCAGGATGAAGTACGCCTTCCAGATGCGGCCCACGTGGATGCCGAGGAACTGCCCGGCCGTCATCACGGCCATCACCGTCATCGCCTCGGCGCTGCGGTTGATCGCATTCCGCCACTTGGCGCGGAACAGGTAGAGGATGGCCGAGATCAGCGTGCCGGCGTGCGCGATGCCGACCCAGAACACGAAGGTGACGATGTACACGCCCCAGAACAGCGGGTGCGTGTAGCCGGCGATGCCGAGGCCGATGTAGATCTGGTAAATCCAGGTGATCGCGGCGGCCGTGACGCCGAGGATCGTCGCGCCGAGCAGCAGGAAGTAGCCCGGCGACACGCCGTCCATCACCGAGAGCAGGTCGCGGTTGATCTTCGAGTCGACCGGAACGGCGGCCCCGATCGGTTCGGCTGCGGGGAGTGCGGGCGGCGGCGTCATGTTCAGCCTTCGACCTCGCCGCGGAGCACCTTCGACAGGTACGTGACCGCGGGCCGGGTGTTCAGCACGTGGAGTGCGTGGTAGCCGCGCTTCGCGTCGGCGGCCTGCTTGGAAGCCTGGCTCTGCGGGTCGCGCAGGTTGCCGAACGTGATCACGCTCGACGGGCACGCCTGCTGGCAGGCCGTCTGCACGGCGCCGTCGGGGATCTTGGTGCCCGCGTTCTTCGCCTGCTGGCGGGCGTACTGGACGCGCTGCACGCAGAACGTGCACTTCTCCATCACGCCCTGGCCGCGGACGGTGACGTCCGGGTTCAGGCCCAGCTCCATCGGCTCCGGCCACTTGGTGAGCTGGTGATCCCAGTAGTTGAAGCGCCGCACCTTGTAGGGGCAGTTGTTCGCGCAATAGCGCGTGCCGATGCAGCGGTTGTAGATCATCGCGTTGAGACCTTCCTCGTTGTGGTAGGTCGCGATGACCGGGCAGACGGGCTCGCAAGGCGCGGCGCCGCAGTGCTGGCAGAGGATCGGCGCGTTGCGGATGTCCGTGTCGCCGAGCTTCTCGCGGCTGCGCGAGGGGTGCGTGCGGCCGGTCTCGAGCACGGGCTCGCCCTCCCCCACCCAGCGGTCGATGCGCAGCCACGCCATCTGGCGCACGAGGCGCGTCTCGTCCTCGCCGACGCGCGGGAGATTGTTCTCGACGTAGCAGGCCGCGATGCAGGCGCTGCAGCCCGTGCAGCGGTCGAGGTCGACGGCCATGCCCCAGCGGTAGTCGCTGGCCAGCGCGGTGTTCTCGCCCTGCTGCTGGAAGGTCTCCTGGTACTGGAGGTCCGCGGCGTCCTTGGCCGGGTCGAAGGGCTTGCGGATCTCGTGCGGCCCGTGGTGCTCGCCGTGCGCCTCGCCGTGGCCCGCGAGCGCCGCCAGCGTGATCGCCTCGCCGAGCTGGCGCTCGCGCTTGTTGTCGCTCCACTGCAGCAGCGGCAGGCGGCGGTGGCGGCCCACGGCCGTCACCTTCGGCTTCTCCGTCAGCCAGGCGCGGCCGCCGCTCTCGTCGACGCCGTCGCCCGGCAACACCTCGGTGACGTTCACGCCCCGCGCCACGTCCGGCATGCCCTGGCCCGCCTTCGAGGCGAAGTGGCCGACGCTGTGGCCCTGGCCGGTGGGCACGGCGATCACGTCGTCGCGGATGCCGCCGCGCGGGAACGCGGAGAGCTCGATCGCGCCGGCCGACGTCTCGAGCCGGAGCACGTCGCCGAGCTCGACGCCGAGCCGGTCGGCCGTGGCGAGGCTGAGCTCCGCCCAGCTGTCCCAGGCCACGTGCGTGGTGGGGTCGGGGATCTCCTGGAGCAGCGGCAGCGCGGCGCCGCTGCCGTCGCCGAGGAAGGGATGCGGGAACGCGAGCAGCGTGAGCTCGCCCTCGCCCGTGAGCTTCGGTACCGCGACCTGGAGCTGGGCCACGTCGAAGGCCGCGGGCGCGTGGCTCGCCGCCTCGTAGACGCCGCCGGCCTTGAGCGCGGCGCGGAAGTCCACGCCGGCCCACGCCGCCTCGAGCTCGCTGCGGAAGCTGCCGGCCGGAAGCGCTGCCGCCGCCTCCGGCGCGATCGCCCGGCCGAGGTCGAGGATGGCGTCGCCGAAGGCGCGCGTGTCGTAGAGCGGGCGCAGCGTCGGCTGCACCAGCGCGCGCACGCCCGCGCGCGGCCGCGCGTCGCCCCAGCTCTCGAGCGGCGCGTGGTCGGGCAGCACCACATGGGCGCGCTCGGAGGTCTCGTCCTTCGCCGAGGCGAAGGACACCACGAGCTTCACCTTGGCGAGCGCGTCGCGGAAGCCGGCCGAGGCGGGCAGCGAGTAGACCGGGTTCGCGTGGTGGATCAGCAGGACGTCGACCTGGCCGTCGCGCATCTCGCGGATCAGCGCGAGCACGTCCTTGTAGCTCGCGCGGGCGCGCGCAGTCGGCGTCGCCGCCGGCACGATCATGCGCGTGCCGGCCGCGCCCACCACGTGGTTCAGCAGCAGCACGGCGGCCGCGCTGCCAACCGCGCGGCGCGAGGTGACGGCGATGCCCGGCGGCAGCGCCACCGCGGCCTTTGCCCGCGCGAGCGCGGCGCCGAGCCGGCGGATCGCGTCCACCGGCACGTCGCACGCCTTCGCCGCCGCGTCGGCGGTCGCGCTCGCGAGCACGCCGGAGAGGAGCGCCCCGTGGGCGCCGCCGCCCGCGCCGGCCTCGATCGCCGCCCGCGCGAGCGCGAGGGCCAGCGCGCCTTCGCTGCCGGGACGGGCCGCGATCCACTCGTCGGCCGACGAGGCGGTGAGCGAGAGCCGCGAGCCGACGTAGACGAGCCGCGCGCCGCCGTCGGGGTGCGTGGCGATGTCGCGCGCCTCGGCCCACTGCCGCTGGTGCTCGACCGGCGAGAGGCCGCTCTCGAGCAGCTCGGAGCCGAAGTCGATCACGAGGTCGGCGCCCGACAGGTCGAAGATCGGCAGCGACGCCGCGCCGAACGTCTGCTCGGTGGCGCTGCGCAGCGCCTCGCGCGCGAAGGTCTCGCTCACCACGCGGGGTCCGATGCCCGTCGCCGTGACCACGCGGTCGAGCACGCTCGAGGCGGTGTCGCCCGGGTCGCCGCCGAGCACGCGCGTGCGCGACGGGTTCGCGCGGATCGCCGCCGCCACCTGCGCGAGCGCCTCGTCCCAGCTCACCCCTTCGAGCTGCCCGGACGCGCCCTGGTGCTGCGGCCCGTGATAGCGATCGGGGTGGTAGGTGCGTTCGACGGAGGCCTGGCCGCGCGCGCAGAGCCGGCCCTTGTTGATGGGATGGTCGGGATTGCCCTCGAGCTTGATCGGGCGCCCCTCGCGCGTCTTCACGTGAACGCCGCAGCCGGCGGGGCACTCGCGGCAGGTCGAGGCGTACCAGACCGGAACGCCCGGCGTGATCTCCTCGGGCTGCACCACGTACGGGATCAGCTTCTCGACGTGATCCGAGCAGCCGGCCGCGGCGGCGGCGGCGCCGGCGCTCGCCCCCAGCTTGAGGAAGGTGCGACGATCGATCTCGGGCATGGATCCTCAGTAATGGCAGGTGAAGCAGTCCTGCGACGCGCCGTTGTCGCGGTGACACATCACGCACCAGCCCATTTCGAGCTTGTTCGTCGGCAATCCGTACTGCCACCACCGGGTTTCGGGCACCAGGTACAGCTTGTCCATTTTCTCCACCGCGCCGTGGCAGCTCTGGCAGTCGAAGCCCGCGCGCACGTGCGCCTGGTGCTGGAACTTCACGTGCTCGGGCAACCGGTGGATCTGCACCCATTCGATCGGGCGCTGCTCGTCCCAGTGCTGCTTCAGGATCTGGATGCCCTCGAGCTGGTCGTACTCCGCCGGGAACTGCGCGTGGCAGCCCATGCACAGCTCCACCGACGGCACGCCGGCCGCGCGCGAGCGGTCGGTGCCGGAGTGGCAGTACTGACAGTCGATGCCGAACAGGCCCGCGTGGTGCTTGTGGCTGAACGGGATCGGCTGGTTCGGGCCCGGGGCCGCCTCGTCCCAGGCCGCGTCGTGAGAGCGACACGCCGCGAGCGACGGCCAGGCCTTGTCGAACTCCGTCGGGATCTGCACCGCGAGGTCGGGCTCCTCGGCGAGCCGCGCCTTCAGCTCCTGCGCCTCGCAGACGCTCTTCGCGACGAGCGGCTCGTCCGCCGAAGCCGGCAGGTACACGCTGGCGGCGGTCCCAACGGCCACCAACAGGGCGAACAGGGTCCGTCGGGGCGGACGTTGGAAGCTCATGATCGCTGTGGAGCGCCCCCGTGATCGTGTGTGATCCGGGTCTCTCGTGCCCCGGCCACGCCCGTCTCTTCGGGGTCGAGCTTCAGGAGGCGTCGAGCGCATCCCCGCGCGTCCGCCCGGAGGGATCGGCGGTGCGTTGATTAGACCTTCGCCCGGAACGCGTCAACACCCGGAACGCCCGAAATTCGACGTCGCAACACGCTGCGAAACGGCCCGTGATCGCGCGCTGCGGCGGCCGGCGCGAGCGGATAGAATCCGCGCGTTTCCGATCCTGCGCGCGCCTCCCCCCCCTCGGGGCCGGACGCGCAGACTGGCTGCTCGGCAGCGAGGAGAATCCCATGGGCGAGGCCTTCATCATCGACGCCGTTCGCACGCCGCGCGGCAAGGGCAAGAAAGACACCGGCGCGCTCTCCGGCATCCATCCGCAGGCGCTGCTCGCGCAGTGCTTGAACGCGCTCCAGGCGAGGAGCGGCTTCGAGCCGGAGCACGTCGAGGACGTGGTCGCGGGCTGCGTGTCCGACGTCAACGACCAGGCCGGCTGCATCGCGCGCAACGCCGTGCTCGCCGCCGGCTGGGACCCGAAGACCGCGAGCGGCGTCACGCTGAACCGCTTCTGCGGCTCCGGCCAGCAGGCCGTGAACTTCGCCGCGATGGGCGTGATGTCGGGCCAGCAGGACCTCGTGATCGGCGGCGGCGTCGAGTCGATGTCGCGCGTGCCGATGGGCTCGTCGGGCGGCGGCCTCGACGGCAACAACCCGCAGCTCGTCGAGATGCACCCGCTCGTGCCGCAGGGCATCTCGGCCGACCTGATCGCCACGCTCGAGGGCTTCAGCCGCGCGGACCTCGATCGCTTCGCGGCGGAGAGCCAGCGGCGCTGCGCGGTGGCGCAGCAGGAGAAGCGCTTCGCGAACTCGCTCGTTCCGGTGCGCGCCGTCGACGGCAAGGTGGTGCTCGACCGCGACGAGCATCCGCGCGCCGGCACCACGCTCGAGTCGCTCGGCAAGCTCCCGCCCAGCTTCGAGGGCCTCGGCGCCTACGTGCCGAAGGACGAAACGCGCTCGATGGACCAGCGCGCGCTGTCCCGCTACACGCAGCTCTCCGCGATCCAGCACGTGCACCACGCGGGCAACTCGTCGGGCATCGTCGATGGCGCCGGGGCGGTGCTGGTGGCGTCGCCCGACTTCGCGAAGGCGCACGGGCTGCGCCCGCGGGCGCGCATCGTCGCGATGGCCACCGCCGCCGACGAGCCGATCATCATGCTCACGGCGCCGACGCCGGCGACCCGGCGCTGCCTCGCGAAGGCGAAGATGCAGGTCTCGGACATCGACCTGTTCGAGATCAACGAGGCATTCGCCGCGATCCCGCTCAAGGTGATGCGGGACCTCCAGCTCGATCCGGCCCAGGTGAACGTGAACGGCGGCGCGATCGCGCTCGGCCATCCGCTCGGCGCTACCGGCTCGATGCTGCTCGGCACCGTCCTCGACGAGCTCGAGCGGCAGGACAAGACCACCGGTCTCGTCACCATGTGCATCGGCGGCGGCATGGGCATCGCCACGATCATCGAGCGCGTCTAGGCGGACGGAGAGCGCACCGGTGCCGATCGACTTCACTCCGAGCGACGAGCAGGCGCTCGTCGTCGAGACCGTGCGGCAGTTCGCCGAGAACGAGATCCGGCCGCGCGCGCGCGCAGCCGACGAGGCGAAGCGGCCGGCCGGCGAGGCGCTAGAGGCCGCGCACGCGCTCGGCCTGGTGGCGAACGGTCTCCCGGCGGAGCACGGCGGCGGCGGCGAGCGCAGCGCCGTGCTCGGCGCGCTGGTGGCGGAAGAGCTCGCCTGGGGCGACCTCGCCACCGCGCTCGCGATCCTGTCACCGGCCCTGGTCGCGTACCCGGTCGCGGACCAGGGCAGCGAGGCGCAGCGCCGCGGTCACCTGCCGCGCTACGCGCGCGAAACGTTCCTGCCGGGCGCGCTCGCGCTGCTCGAGCCGGGCTTCGGCGCGGACGCCTTCCGGCCGCGCACGCAGGCGAAGCGCGACGGCGCGAGCTTCGTGCTCGACGGGCGGAAGACCCTGGTGCCCTGGCTCGACGGCGGCGACACCGTGCTGGTGAGCGCCGACGAGGCCGGCACGCCCCAGCTCTTCCTGGTGCCGCGCGATGCCGCGGGCCTCGGCGTGTCGCCGGAGTCGTACATGGGCATCCAGGCGCTGCCGACGGTGGAGCTCGCGCTGTCCGGCGTCCGCGTGCCCGCCGCTGCGCGGCTCGGCGGCGACGCGGGCGCCGACCTGGCGCGCCTCGTCGCGCGCGGGCGCGTCGCGCTCGCGGCGCTCGGCGTGGGCGTGGCGCGGGCCGCCTTCGAGGTCGCGCGCGACTACGCCAAGGAGCGCGAGGCCTTCGGCACCAAGATCGCGCAGAAGCAGGCCATCGCCTTCCTGCTCGCGCAGATGGCGATCGAGATCGATGGCGCGCGCCTGCTCACCTGGGAGGCCGCCTGGCGCCTCGACCAGGGCGAGACGGCGCTGCGCGAGGCCACGCTCGCGCTCGACCAGGTACGGCGCATCGCGCTCGACGTCACCGACGGCGCCGTGCAGGTGCTCGGCGGTCACGGCTACATCCGCGACTACCTGCCCGAGCTCCACCTGCGCAACGCGCGCGGCTTCGCCAGCTTCGAAGCGCTGGCGCTCGTCTAGGAGTCACGCCGCATGCCCATCTCCTTCGAGCTCACCGAGGCCGCGCGCGCCGCCCGCGACTACTTCCACATGATGGCGGCCGAGCACATGCGGCCGATCTCGCGCAAGTACGACGAGCACGAGCACGAGCTGCCGCGCGAGTGGGTGGACTGGTACTGGCGCGTCGGGCGCAAGGGCGGGCCGCTCGTGGCGGGCCCGGGCGACGGCATGGTGCAGGTGTGCATCCAGGCCGAAGAGCTGTGCTGGGGCGATGCCGGCCTGTATCTGCGCACGCCCTTCGCCGGGCTCGGCGGCTCGGCGGTGGCCGCAGCGGGCACCGCGGAGCAGAAGGAGCGCTTCCTGTCGGTGTTCGGAGGCGACGGCCCGCCGGCGTGGGGCGCGATGGCGATCACCGAGCCCGGCGCCGGCAGCGACTCGGCCGCGATCGAGACCACCGCGACGCTCGACGGCGAGGAGTGGGTGCTGAACGGCACGAAGATCTTCTGCACCGCCGGCGAGGGCGCGTCGACGCGGCCCGGCAGCTTCGTGGTGGTGTGGGCCACCGTCGACAAGACGGCCGGCCGCGGCGGCATCAAGGCCTTCGTGGTGCCCGCCGGCACGCCCGGCATGAGCCTGGTCGGGCTCGAGAAGAAGCTCGGCATCCGCGCCTCGGACACCGCCACGCTGCGCTTCGAGGGCTGCCGCATCCCGAGGGCGAACCTGCTCGGCAGCGCCGAGGTGAAGCGCGACTCCAAGGGCGCGGGCGACAAGGGCTTCAAGGGCGCCATGGCCACCTTCGACGCCAGCCGCCCGATCGTGGCTGCGATGGCGGTCGGGGTCGGGCGGGCGGCGCTCGACTGCCTCAAGGAGGAGCTGGCGCGGGCGGGCGTGCGGATCCGCTACGACGCGGCTCCGCTCGAAGAGACCGCGCTCGAGCGGGACCTGATCCAGATGGAGGCCGAGCTCCAGGCCGCTCGCCTGCTCACCTGGCGCGCGGCGGCGATGATGAGCCGCGGGCGGCCCAACAACCTCGAGGCGTCGATGGCGAAGGCCAAGGCGGGGCTCGCCGTCACGAAGATCACGCAGAAGGCGGTCGAGTGGCTCGGC
>Ga0307411_10001153_pt1 | contig 10362 bp, 9 predicted proteins | sample DK1Ometagenome_2_FD_203712 | JGI IMG/M metagenome (GOLD analysis project Ga0307411, IMG submission 203712) | Maize rhizosphere microbial communities from greenhouse at UC Davis, California, United States - DK15-O-1 | ecosystem: Host-associated > Plants > Roots > Rhizosphere > Soil | place: USA...
AGCTGCGCGGTGAACCCGCACCCGACAGTCGCGGACAGGGCGAGCCCGGCCGCGAGCGGTGCGACCTCCCTGGTGTTGAAGTAGGCCGAGATGAACCCGGTGAGGGCGGCGGTGCCCATCTGGTTGAGCGCCGCGTACCCCTGCAGGCCCACGATCATCCCGGTGAACAGGGTCATCCCGATCATCACGCCGAGCGTGCCGCCGATGATCGCGAGCGCGCCGCTGCCGAAGGTCACCTCCGCGAGCAGCCGCAGCGTCTCCCGCGAGTACCTGGCCAGCGTCGCGGGCATCCACGCGATCACCCGGCCGTAGAAGACCAGCTGGTGGCCGAGCCCTTCCAGCGTGTCCAGCGGCTTGGTGACGACCACGGCGATCACATGCCCTTGGCCGGGACGACGCGCAGGTAGATCGCCGTCAGCACCACGTTGATCAGGAACAGCAGCAGGAACGTGATGACCACGGCCTGGTTGACCGCGTCGCCGACGCCCTTGGGGCCCGCGGGCGGGTTCAGGCCGCGGTAGGCCGCGACGACACCGGCCACGAACCCGTAGAGCAGCGCCTTGAACTCGCTGATCCACAGGTCCGGCAGCTGGGCCAACGCGTTGAAGCTGGCCAGGTACGCGCCGGGGGTGCCGCCCTGCATGACCACGTTGAAGAAGTAGCCGCCGAGCACCCCGACGACGCTGACCACCCCGTTGAGCAGCACCGCGACCACCATCGCGCCGAGCACCCTCGGCACGATCAGCCGTTGCGTCGCGGAGACGCCCATGACCTCCAGCGCGTCGATCTCGTCGCGGATCTTGCGCGCGCCGATGTCCGCGCACATCGCCGAACCACCCGCGCCCGCCACGAGCAGCGCGGTGATGAGCGGGCTGGCCTGCTGGATGATCGCCAGCGCGCTGGCCGCCCCGGTGAACGACTGCGCGCCGATCTGCTTGGTCAGCGCGCCGAGCTGCAACGCGATCACCGCGCCGAACGGGATGGCGACCAGGGCTGTCGGCAGGATCGTCACGCTCGCGAAGAACCAGGACTGGGTGACGACCTCCTTGAACTGGAACGGCCTGCGCGGGACCATCCGCAGCACGTCCCAGGCGAGCGACGACATCCGGCCGACCTGGCGGAACGCCGCCGAGCCGAAGTAGCTGTACTGGATGTCGCCGCTCATCGTGCCTCGTCAGCTCAGCGCGTGCGTCGCGGTCGCGCCGCCGTCCGCGACGAACTCGGCCCCGGTGCAGTACGCGCTTTCGTCGCTGGCCAGGAACAGCACGAGGTTCGCGATGTCCTCCGGCTGCCCGACCCGGCCCAGCGCGACCTTCTTGCCGACCTTCGCCAGGTCGACCTCGATCCCGCCGATCGCGTCGCTCACCATCCGCGTGTCGACAGCACCGGGGTGCACGGAGTTGACCCGGATCCCCTTGTCCCCCAGCTCCATCGCGGCCACCTTGGTCATGCCGCGGATGGCGAACTTGCTGGCGGTGTAGGCGACCAGGTACGGCATCCCACCCAGTCCCTCCACAGAGGACACGTTCACGATCGACCCGCCACCAGCCCGCGTCATGGACGGGATCACCGCGCGCATGCCGAGGAAGGTGCCGACCTGGTTGATCCCGATCACCCGCTGGTAGTCGACCAGCTCGGTCTCCGCGATCGCCGAGAAGTGCAGGATGCCCGCGTTGTTCACCAGCACGTCGACCTCGCCGTACGCGGCCATCGTGTCCCGCACCGCGTCCGCCCACTCGTCCTCGGAGGACACGTCCAGGTGGCAGTAGCGGGCGTCGAGCTCGTCCGCCAGCTCCTTGCCCTGCTCGTCCAGGATGTCGGCGACGACCACCCGCGCGCCCTCGGCGACGAACCGGCGGGCCGCAGCCGCGCCCTGTCCTCGGGCGCCGCCGGTGATGATCGCGACCTTGCCGTCCAGGCGACCCACCGTCACATCAGCTCATCGGTCAGGGGCATCATCACTGTCTTCAGCTCCGTGTACGCCTCGTACGCGCTCTGCCCGCCCTCACGGCCGAGCCCGGACTGCTTGAACCCGCCGAACGGCAGGTGCGGTTCGAGCTGGAACCCGTTGATGCCAATGGTTCCCGCCCGCAGCCTGCGGGCGACTCTGAACGCGCGCCGGACGTCGGTGGTGTAGATGCCCGCGCCGAGCCCGTACTCGGTGTCGTTGGCGATCCGGACCGCCTCGTCCTCGTCGTCGAAGGGCACCACCGCGAGCACCGGCCCGAAGACCTCCTCGCGGGCCAAGGTCATGTCGTTGGTGACGTCGGCGAAGATGGCGGGCGAGACGAAGTTGCCCTCGGCGAGGTCGCCTTCGAGCCGCCGGCCGCCGGTGACCAGGCGGGCGCCTTCCTCCTGGCCCTTGTCGATGTAGCCCAGCACTCGTTCGAGCTGGCGCTGGTTGATCAGCGGACTGGCCAGCACGCCGGGGTCGAACGGGTCGCCGAACGTGATCGCGCCCGCCAGCATCTGGGCCGTGGCGATGAACTCGTCGTGCACGTCGCGGTGCACCAGCGCCCTGGTGTGCGCCACGCAGGCCTGCCCGGACAGGCCCATGGTGACCATGCCCATGCAGGTCATCGCGGCCAGGCCGACGTTCGGCGCGTCGGGGAACACGATCGCCGGGCTTTTGCCGCCCAGTTCGAGGGAAACCCGTTTGGTGGTGCCCGCCGACGCCTGGACCACGAGCCTGCCGACGCCTCGGCTCCCGGTGAAGCTGATCTTGTCCACCAGCGGGTGGTTGATCAGCGCGGACCCGGTGGGCTCGCCCGGTCCGGTGACCAGGTTGATGACCCCGTCCGGCAGACCGGCCTCGATCAGCAGCTCGACCATCCGCACCACGCAGAACGTCGCGTACTCCGACGCCTTGACCACGACCGTGCACCCGGCCGCCAGCGCGGGCGCGATCTTCTGCGCGAACAGCACGAACGGCGCGTTCCACGGCAGGATCGCCGCGACGACGCCGACCGGCTCGCGGAACGTCATCGCCAGGTGGTCACCGCCCTGGAACGGCGGCAGGGTCTGGCCGCCCACCTTGTCGATCCAGCCCGCGTGGTGGTCGAAGATGTCCGCGGCGATGGCCACCGACGTGCCGTAGATCTGGCCGAACGACAGCGGCACCCCGTTGTCCAGCGCCTGCAGGCCGCGCAGCGCGTCGGCGTTCTCGCGCAACAGGTCCGCGTACTTGCGCAGCACCTGGATGCGCTGGGTGGCACGGGCCCGCGGCCACGGGCCGTCGTCGAACGCGCGGCGGGCGGCCCGCACGGCGTCGTCCACGTCCTGCTCGGCGGCCACCGCGAACTGGCCGACGACCTCGGCGGTGGCCGGGTGCCGGTGGGTCCAGGTTTCCCCGTCCAGGGCCGGGCGGAACTGTCCGTCCACGAGGAGCAGGCCATCCTTCAACCCCAGCGTCTCGCGATGCGGTTGTACCGTGAACGTCACTGCTCCTCCTCGAGGAATGCCGATCAGGACAGGGAAAGCGTTTCGGTGCAGGCGAACGTCCGTCGTGGATCCCTGGCGGCGAAGTAGTCGCCCAGCTCCGCCACCGCGCCGAAGGTCCGCTCGATGGTCGGCGGGGCCATCAGCACGACCATGCCGCCGTGCACGACGAAGACCTGGCCGTTGACGGCGTCGGCGGCCGGGGAGGCGAGGTAGCGGACGAACGCCGCGACGTGCTCGGGGGCGAGCGGGTCGACGCCGTCCGCGGGCGCCGCGCCGAACACGTGCTCGGTCATCGCGGTGCGCGCCCGCGGGCAGATGGCGTTGGCGCGCACGCCGTAGCGCGCCAGTCCGCGCGCGGAGGCCACGGTCAGCGCGGCGATGCCCGCCTTGGCCGCCGCGTAGTTCGCCTGCCCTTCGGAACCCAGCAGGAACGCCTCGGACGCGGTGTTCACGATCCGGCCGTACACCGGACCGCCGGACGCCTTCGACTGCTGCCGCCAGTGCGCGGCGGCCGCGCGCGACACCAGGAAGTGGCCGCGCAGGTGCACCCGGATGACCAGGTCCCAGTCCTCGTCGGACATGTTGAACAGCATCCGGTCGCGCAGCACACCGGCGTTGTTGACGACGACGTGCAGACCACCGAAGTGCTCGACGGCGGCCGCGAGCAGGGCGTCCGCCGTGGCCCGTTCCCCGATGTCGCCCTCGACCACGACAGCTTTCGCGCCCAGTTCCTCGATCTCCTCGGCGACGGTGGAGACCGCGCCGGGCAGATCGTTGAGGACCACATCCGCGCCCGCGCGGGCCAGTTCCAACGCTTCGGCCCGGCCGAGGCCGGCGCCCGCGCCGGTCACGATCGCCACCTTGCCGCCAAGGTCCACAGCAGACACCCCTCAGTCGAAGGTGATGACCTGGCGGATGAGGTTCCCGCCGTCGCGCAGTGCTTGCAGGCCTTCGTTGACCTCGTCCAGCTTGAGCCGCTTGCTGATCATGCCTTCGAGGTCGAGCCTGCCCCCGCGCCACAGCGACACCAGGCGCGGCAGGTCGCGGCGGACGTTGGACGAGCCGTAGAACGAGCCGTGCAACGTCTTGTCGTGCAGGAACAACTCCTGCGCGCTGAACTGGACCATCGCGTCGGCCCGGCCGGCCCCGACGACCACCACGCGGCCGCCGCGCCGGGCGACGTCCCACGCCGACCGGATCGTGGACGGCACGCCGACCACGTCGAAGGTGTAGTCGAAGCCCATGCTGCCGGTCAGTTCCTGGTTCAGCGCGGCCAGGCCTTCCGGCGTGGTGGCGTGCGTCGCGCCGAACCGCTTGGCGACCTCGTGCTTGTCCACCACCGGATCGACGGCGACGATGCGCGACGCGCCCGCCAGCCGGGCGCCCTGGATGACCGAGATGCCGACACCGCCGCAACCGATCACCGCGACGCTGGTGCCCGCCTCGACCTGCGCGGTGTTGAGCACCGCGCCGACGCCGGTCATCACGCCGCACGCGATCAGCGCAGCGATCTCGAACGGCACGTCGGCGTCGACCTTGAGCGCGCCGTCGGCCGGGACCACCACCTCTTCGGCGAAGGTGCCCAGACCGGCGTAGCCGAACACCGGTTTGCCGCCGACCAGGAACCTCGGCGAGGTGAACGCCGCCATGGCGTGCACGATGCACAGGTGCGGCTGGCCGCCGACGCAGTTGGCGCAGACGCCGCACGGCGGCACGAAGGTCACGATCACGTGGTCACCCGGCACCAGCGAGGTCACCGCGCTGCCGACCTCGACGACCTCACCCGCGCCTTCGTGGCCGACCACGCCCGGCACCAGCGCGGGCAGGGTGCCGTTCATCGCGGAGAGGTCGCTGTGGCAGATGCCGCACGCCTTGACCTTGATCCGCACCTCACCGGGACCCGGCGCCGTCGTCGTCACGTCGTCCCGCAGTTCGAGCTTGTCGTCGCCGATCTGGTTCAGCACGGCTGCCTTCACCGGTATCACTCCTCGTCGAGCGCACGGCTGGGGGGTGTCACCTGGCACACACTAGAATCTGTTCTCGTTCACATCAAGGGCCAACCGCGTGACCTAATCCTTGACACGCAGCGCGTTCCTCGGACAGGACATCACCGCCCGAGTAACACGTTCCGCCTCCTCTCCCGCCAGTTCACCGGCTCGCACCTGCAGAACCTCGTCATCGTCCAGGTCGAAGACGTCGGGTGCGATGTCCACGCACACGCCGTTCGCCTCGCACATCACGGGATCGACGCTGACCTCCATCGCCGCCTCCTCTTCACATAGAACTAGAACCCGTTCTAGAGTAGTGCTCGCTTCGCTTCCTGAGCCAGGAGGACGCATGCACATCGGGTACACGCCGGAGCAGGAGCAGCTGCGCCGCGAGCTGCGGACCTACTTCGCCGGTTTGATGACGCCGGAGCGGCGGGCGGCGCTCACCTCCGGCGCGGGCGACTACGGCGAAGCCGAGGTGTACAAGGACACAGTTCGGCGGATGGGCCTCGACGGCTGGCTCACGCTCGGCTGGCCCGCGGAGTACGGTGGGCAGAACCGGCCGATGATCGACCAGTTGGTCTTCGTCGACGAGGCCGCTGTGGCAGGCGCGCCGGTGCCGTTCCTGACGATCAACTCGATCGGCCCGACGATCATGGCGTTCGGCACTCCCGAGCAGAAGGCCGAGTACCTGCCGAAGATCGCGAGCGGTGAAATCCACTTCGCGATCGGCTACTCCGAGCCGGCCGCGGGCACGGACCTGGCCGCGTTGCGCACCCGTGCGGTCCGCGACGGCGACGAGTACGTGATCAACGGCCAGAAGATGTGGACCAGCCTGATCCAGTACGCGGACTACGTGTGGCTCGCCTGCCGCACCGATCAGGAAGCCCCGCGCCACAAGGGTCTGAGCATGGTCATCGTGCCGACCGGCGCACCGGGTTTCTCCTGGACCCCGGTGCCCACGATGGCGGGCCCGACCACCAGCGCGACCTACTACCAGGATGTCCGGGTGCCGGTGGCCAACCGGGTCGGCGCGGAGAACAAGGGCTGGCAGCTGATCACCAACCAGCTCAACCACGAGCGGGTCGCGCTCAGTTCCGCGGCACCGCTGCAAACCGCGTTGCGCGAGGTCGTGGAGTGGGCGCAGGCCACCAAGCTGCCCGGCAGCGGGCAACGCGTCATCGACCAGGAGTGGGTGCGGCTGCACCTCGCCCGCGTGCACGCGAAGACCGAGTTCCTCAAGCTGGTCAACTGGAAGATCGCCACCGACGCCGACCACGCGCCGAGCCCGGCCGAGGCGTCGGCCACGAAGGTCTTCGGCACCGAGTTCGCCACCGAGGCCTACCGGCTGCTGATGGAGGTGCTCGGCGCGAACGGCATCGTGCGCACCGGTTCGCCCGGCGCGCTGCTGCACGGCCGCGTGGAGCGGATGCACAGGTCGTCGCTGATCCTGACCTTCGGCGGCGGGACCAACGAGATCCAGCGGGACATCATCGCGCGGGTCGGCCTCGGCCTGCCCGCGTCACCGCGTTGAACAGGAGCGATTCGGAATGGACTTCTCGCCGACCGAGGCGCAGCGGGACCTCTCCGCGCTGACCCGCTCGATCCTGGCCGAGCACCCGACCTGGGACGACCTCGCCAACGCGGGCGTGCTGTCGGCCGCGCTGCCCGAAGACGTCGGCGGCGCCGGTTTCGGGCTGCTGGAGCAGTGCTCGGTCCTGGTGGAGCTCGGCCGCGCGGCCGCGCCCCTGCCGTACCTGTCGTCGATCGTGGTCGCGGCGTCGGGCCTGGCCCGGTTCGGCACACCCGAGCAGCGCGAGAAGTGGGTGGCGCCTGCGGCTTGCGGCCAGGTCGTGCTCACCGCCGCGCTCGCCGAGGAACTGGGCGAGGAACCCACGACAGCGGCGGAACGCGTGCCGGGCGGCTGGCTGCTGACCGGGTCGAAGACCACCGTGCCCGCGGGCACGGACGCGGACCTGTTCCTGGTGCCCGCCAGGACGTCCGGCGGTCCGGCGGTTTTCCTGGTGGAACCGCAGGAGGTCGCCATCACCCCGCAGCGGCTGGTCGACTCCGACGACGCTGTCGGCTTGGAACTGGCCGGGGTGCACCTGGGCGACGACCGGTTGCTGCCCGGCGCCGAGGTCGTCGACTGGCTGACGGCCCGTGCCACGGTCGGCCTGTGCGCGTTGCAACTCGGCGTGACCGAGCGGGCGTTGGAGCTGACCGCCGAGTACGCGCGCACCCGCGTGCAGTTCGACCGGCCGATCGGCAGCTTCCAGGCGGTGGCGCAACGGCTGGCCGACGCGTTCATCGACGTGGCCGCGATCCGGTTGACGCTGTGGCAGGCGGCGTGGCGACTCGCCTCGGACCTGCCGTGCGACGCGGAGGTGGCGACAGCGAAGTTCTGGGCGGCCGACGCCGGGCACCGGGTCGCGCACACAGCGGTCCACGTGCACGGCGGCACGGGCATCGACATGGGCAACGACCTGCACCGCTACTTCCTCGCGGCCAAGCGCAACGAGTTCGAGCTCGGCGGCGCGACCGCCCAACTGCTGCGCATCGGCGCCGCCCTGGCGGCCCAACCCTCCTGACCGCCCAACCCTCCTGGAACTCAGCGCAGTTTGTCCAGGCGCTCCAGGGTTTCGTCGAACTCGCGCAGCAGGGTTGCCATCACGTCGGCGACCGGGCGCACCTCGTTCATCCGGCCGACGATCTGCCCCACCGGCATCGACACCACGCTGGGGTCGTCAGACCGGGTGATGCGCTGGTGCGCTTCGCTGACCAGCAGGTTCTGCAACGGCATCGGCAACGGGTTCGGCGCTTCCGCGTCCGCCCAAGCCTGCGTCCACCGGGTTTTGAGCAGCCGCGCGGGTTTTCCGGTGTAGATCCTGGTCCGCACGGTGTCGCTCGACCCGGCCGCGAGCAGCGCCCGCTGCGTGGCCGTGCTCCGCGACATCTGGGCGTACTCGGCGGTCGTGAGCCAGTACGACCCCATCCACACCCCCGACGCGCCGAGCGCCAGTGCCGCCGCGGCTTGGCGGCCGGAGCCGATGCCGCCCGCGGCGAGCACCGGCACCCGCGCGCCGACGGCGTCCACGATTTCCGGCACGAGGACCATCGTGGCGACCTCGCCGGTGTGGCCGCCCGCCTCGTACCCTTGCGCCACCACGATGTCCACGCCGTTGTCGACGTGCCTGCTCGCGTGCTCGCTCTTGCCCGCGAGCGCCGCGACCGGGACACCGTGCTCGTGCGACCGCGCGATCACGTCGTCCGGCGGTGAGCCGAGCGCGTTCGCGATCAGCCGGATGGGGTGTTCCAGCGCGACGTCGACGTGCGACCGCGCCACCGAGTGCAGCCAGCCGAGCACCGCGTCCCCGGTCTCCTCGCCCGCGACCAGCGGCGGCACCCCGAGTTCCAGGAGCGTGCGCTGGACGAAGTCCCGGTGGCCCTGCGGGATGAGCTTGTCCAGGTCGACCGAGGTGCCCTCGGTCGGCACCTTCGCGGGCATCACGATGTCCACGCCGTACGGTTTCCCGTCGGTGTTCTCGTCCATCCAGGTCAGCACCCGGTCGAGTTCGGCGGCGTCGTTGAAGCGCACGCAACCCAGCACGCCCATGCCGCCCGCGCGGCTGATGGCGGCCGCGACGTGTTCGGACGGCGTGAAACCGAGCACCGGGTGCTCGATCCCCAGTGTGCCGCACAATGCGGTGCGCATCGATCCTCCTCAGCCGGCGACCGGCGTGGTCGTGTGTTCTGCCACGTACTGCTTCGCCCACCGGTAGTCCGGCTTGCCGGTGGGCAGACGGCCGATCTCGTCCACCAGCCAGAGGCTCCGGGGCACCTTGTACCCGGCCAGTTCCCGCCGCACGTGGGCGTCCAGTTCGGACAGCGAGGGCGCCGTACCCGGTCGGGCCTGCACCAGCGTGCCGACGCGTTCGCCCAACCGCTCGTCCGGTACGCCGATGACCAGCGCGTCGAACACGTCCGGGTGGGACTTCAGCACGGCCTCCACCTCTTCCGGGAAGACCTTCTCGCCACCGGTGTTGACGCAGGTGTTGCCCCGGCCCAACAACGTGATCATGCCGTCGTCCTCGAAGCGCGCGTAGTCACCGGGCACCGTGTAGCGCCTGCCGTCGATCTCGGTGAACATCGCCGCTGTCTTCTCGGGGTCCTTGTAGTACCCCAACGGGATGTTGCCGGTCCGCGCGAGCCTGCCGACCACACCGGCTTCGGGCGTCAACGGCCTGCCGTCGTCGTCGATGACGATGGTGTCCTCGTTGAGCTTCACCTTCGTGCCGTCGGTCTTCTGCGCCTGCTTGGGCACCGCGCCGATGCCCGTCGAGCCCGTCTCGGACGCGCCGATCGACTCCAGCAGCGTGACGTGCGGCAGCGAGGTCAGGTACTGCTCCTTGACCGTGTGCGAGAACAGCGCGGCACTGCTGTTGATGACGAACAGGGACGACGCGTCGTAGGTGCCCGCGTGGAACTCCTCGATCATCGGCCGCGCCATGGCGTCACCGACCAGTGCGACGACCTGGACCTTGTGCTCCTCGATCGCGCGCCAGATCGCGGCCGGGTCGAACTTCGGCACCAGCACGACGGTGCTGCCCGCGAACAGCGCGCCGAGCATCGCCCACTGCGCCGCCCCGTGGATCAACGGCGGCAGGCACATCCGGATGAGCCCGTAGTCCTTGCCCTGCCTGGCTTGCTGCCACTCGTCGGTGAGCCGCTCGCCGGTCACGAAGTCGATGCCGCCACCGAGCACCCGCCACACGTCCTCGTGCCGCCACATGACGCCCTTGGGATGCCCAGTGGTGCCACCGGTGAACAGGATGTAGACGTCGTCCTCGCTGCGCGGCTCGAAGTCCCGGTCCGGTGAGCCCTCGGCGAGCGCGTCCTCGTACGCCACGCCGGAGAACTCGACGTCCGACTC
>Ga0307411_10001154_pt1 | contig 10361 bp, 6 predicted proteins | sample DK1Ometagenome_2_FD_203712 | JGI IMG/M metagenome (GOLD analysis project Ga0307411, IMG submission 203712) | Maize rhizosphere microbial communities from greenhouse at UC Davis, California, United States - DK15-O-1 | ecosystem: Host-associated > Plants > Roots > Rhizosphere > Soil | place: USA...
CGCGTCCTGGAGGCGGCGTTCTACCGGGGCCTGGTCACGATCAGCCGGCGCACCGGAATGCTCAAGACGTACGAGCTGACGACGCGTCACTTCGGATGGGAGCGCCTGCCGCGCGCGGCGGCGGAACGCGAGACCCTCGCGTACCTGCTCGACCGTGCCCTGCGAGCGCAGGGGATCGTGAGCGTGGAGTCGGCCTGCCACCTCGATGCCCCGCGCAGGTCCGCCATGCGGCGCCTCGTGGAATCGCGAGTCCGCCGGAAGGAGCTGGTCCCGGTCGAGGTGGAGGGAGAGGCGCGCTGGCTGCATTGGGGCGACCCGGAGGTCCTGGAGACCCCTCCCGATCCGGCGGCGGAAGCGGTCCACATTCTCTCGCCCTTCGACCCGCTGATCATCCAGCGCAAGCGGCTCCGGCATTTCTTCGGTTACGACTACCGGTTCGAAGCCTACGTTCCGAGGGACCGGCGCGTGTTCGGCTACTTCGTCTGCCCCGTGCTGATCGGCGACCGGATCGTCGCCGGTCTCGACCTCAAGACCGACCGCGAGCGGCGCCGGCTGCTGGTGCAGCGCTGGAACTGGGTCGGCGAGGGCGAATCGCGGGTCCATCGCCGGCAGATCGAGGAGGCGCTGCACGACTTCGAGCGGTTCCAGCTGGATGTCGATCCCGCCCCGGCCCGTTCGACAAGGTAGTGAGACCCGGCGGCCCGGCGCCTGGCGGGAACGCCGACACATGCACCCGAACCGAGGTTGATCCGATGCCCCGCATGATCTTCGTGAATCTCCCGGTGAGCGATCTCGCGGCCACGACCCGCTTCTACGAGGCGATCGGCTGCGTGAAGAACGAGCAGTTCAGCGACGAGAAGGCGGTATCGATGATGTGGTCCGACACCATCGTGTTCATGCTGCTGAAGCCCGAGTTCTTCGGCACGTTCACGCCGAGGCCGGTGGCCGATGCGCGCCGCACGAGCGAGGTGCTCGTGGCACTCTCGTTCGACAGCCGGGAGGCGGTGGACGCCTGCGCCGCCGCCGCCGCGAACGCGGGTGGCCGGGCCGACATCCGTCCGGCCGAGGACATGGGCTTCATGTATTCGCGCTCGATCGAGGACCCGGACGGGCACATCTTCGAGCCGATGTGGATGGACCCGAGCGCCGTCGCGGGCGGCGCGGGCGCCGAGCCGGCTCACGCGTGACGGGAGGAGGAACGACGATGTATCGCACGATCTCGCGCACGATGATCATCGCCGCCGTGCTCGCCATCGCCGGCGGCGCGACGGCCCAGGCGCAGGAGACGGGAAAGCGCATCACGGTGAACGGGATGCAGATGTACTACGAGGTCTCGGGGAAGGGGGAGCCGCTCGTGGTGCTGCACGGCGCCTACATGAACATCCCGTCGATGGGCGGCATCATCCCGAAGCTCGCCGAAACGCACCGGGTGTACGCGCTCGAGTTCCAGGGGCACGGGCGCACGACCGACATCGACCGGAAGATCACCTACGAGAACCTCGCCGACGACGTGGCGGCGTTCATGGACGCGGTGAAGCTCGAGAAGGCCGACATCTTCGGCTATTCGATGGGCGCCGGCGCCGGGGTCCAGCTCGCGATCCGGCATCCGGCGAAGGTGAAGAAGCTCGTCGCCGCCTCGGTGGCGTACGACCTTCGCGGGTGGCAGCCCGAGTTCACCGCCTTCATTCCGCAGATGACGGTCGAGGGGATGCTCCAGATGCCGTTCTTCAAGGAGCAGGCGGACCGGAAGCCCGGGTTCCGCGGCCTCATCGCGAAACTGATCCAGCTCGAGAAGGAGCCGATGGCGTGGGAGGCGGGGGTGAAGCAGATCCGGGTTCCCGTGCTGCTCATCGCCGGCGACGCCGATGTCGCTACGCTCGAGCACAACGTCGCCTTCTTCCGCCTCCTCGGCGGCGGCGCGATGGGCGACATGGGGAAGCCGCTCCCGGCGTCACGCCTCGCGATCATGCCGGCGACGTCGCACACGGCGGTGATCACCCAGGTGGGGCTGCTCCATGCGTTCGTCGAGCCGTTCCTGAAGGGGGAGACGGCGAAGGGGATGTTCGAGCAGTGAGGCCCGGAGCGCCGGGCGCGTGAGCGTCGTGGAGCGACATCTCAGGGTCGGCCTCCGCGTTGAAGTCGACGAAGTCGTGCAGCCCCGACTTCCGCAGCAGCTTCGCGACGCCCCGGACGCCCGCGACGCTCATCGCGGCGGAGGACGCCGTAGCGCCGGCTCCCTGTTATCTTCCCGGCATGCGGTACCTGCGCGGCCCAAGCATTCCGGGCTTTCTGCTCGCCCTCATACTGGGTCTTGGCCTCCTCCTTCCCGAGGCGGTCCACGGTCTCGCGCATCACCATGCGGCGGAGCACCACGCCGCCTCTGCCGCCCCCCATTCTCACGAACATCCTGGCGCCGCGCTCACGGGTGACGATCACGCCGGCGATCACCCGCATCTCGAGTCACTGGCGCGCCCGTCCGCCAAGCCGGGGCTCGCGCGCGCTCTCGTGGTGCAGTCGACCGTGCACGCCCTGGACGGCCTTTCCGAAGAGCGTCCGCTCGCGCTTCCCCTCGCTGCCCAGCCGCTGACGGCGGGACGCGAGCACGGCCCGCCGCCCCCCGCCCGAGCTCCACCCCTCGTCTGACCGTCGCCGTCGAGCTCCTGACCGGGCGCCGACGGCTGCACGTGCTCGTTCCCGCCGGTTGCCCTCGACGGGCTTCGCGGCCGTCACGTTCCGCCGCGCGCTCATCCATCACGCGGCGATGGCCCAGACAATCGATCCACAGGTCCATCATGCGTATGCTCTCGAGGCCCCGTGCCTCGTGCGTTCTTGCCGCCGCGCTCTGGCTCCTCCCGGGGTCCCTCGGAGCCCAGGCCGCTGGCCAGGCCCTTCGGCCCATCGGGCTCGCGGAGGCCCGCGCGCTCGCGCAGCAGCGCAGCCCCGAGCTCCGTGCTGGCCGGCACGCCGTCGCGGCCGCGGCCGGGCGGGAGCGGCAGGCCGCGGCCTTCCCGAATCCCACCCTCACCTACGGGCGGGAGAAGACCTCGCGGTCGGGCGAGACCAGCTTCCAGGACATCGTGAGCCTGGACCAGCCGCTCGACTTCACGGGCCAGCGCGGGGCGCGTCGCGACGCGGCGGGCCTCGCGCGGCACGCGGCGGAGGCCCGGCTCGCCGGGACAGCAGCTCGCATCGATTACGAGGTGGCCCGGAGCTATGCGACCGCCGTCGCTGCGGAGCGGAGCGCGCGGCTGGCCGACGACGCGGCGATGGCGTTCGGCCAGGCCGTGCGAACGAGCCAGGCCCGCCTCGCCGGCGGCGACGTCTCCGGCTATCAGCACCGGCGCCTCACGCTCGAGGCTGCCCGCTACGCCGCGCTCCGGCTCGAGGCACAGGTCGCTCGCGACAGCGCGATGCGGACACTGCTCTGGCTCGTGGGCCTCGCCGATTCCGGCACGGCAGGCGCCTTGGCGCTCACCGACTCCCTGACCCCGGCGCCGCTCGCGCTTCCGATCGACTCGCTCATCGCCCAGGCGCTCGCGCGCCGGGCCGAGCTGCGCGCGGCGGAGCTCGAAGCCCAGGCCGGGGCCGCCGAGGCGCGCCTCGCGGGGGCGGAGCGGATTCCCGTGCCCGTCGTGAGCGGCGGCTACAAGCACGAGCGACTGGCCACCGGCGAGGCGCTCGGCGGGTTCGTCGCGGGCGTGAGTCTCCCGCTCCCGCTCTGGGATCGCCGCGGCGGCGCCGTCGCGGCCGCGCGCGCGGAGGCCGCGCGCCGCGACGCCGAGGTGGAGGTACTGCGCCGGCAGACCGAGCGCGAGGTGCGGACCGCCTTCGAGGCGCACCAGGCGCTCGCGGCGCAGCTCGACGCCCTCGGGAGCCAGTTGGGCGACAACGCGCTGAAGGCACGCCACGCCGCCGCGGTGGCGTACGGCGAGGGCGAGATCACCCTGCTTGAGTGGCTCGACGCGGTGCGTGCCTATCAGGAAGCCGAAACGACCTACGCCTCCCTGTGGGCGGAATACATCGGGCGACGCGCCGCGCTGGAACGCGCCACCGGCGCCTCGCTCTTCTGATGTCGAGGAACATCATGACACGCATCCATCGGCCCTTCGGGACGTTCGCCGGCCCCGCACTCGCCCTCACGCTCCTCGCCGCCTGCAGCGGTGGCGGCACGGAGTCGACGGCATCCGGCGGAGCGCCAGCGCCGGCCGGCGGCGCGGTCACGCTCTGGACCGACTCGACGGAGCTCTTCATGGAGCATCCGGCCCTCGTCGTCGGCGCCCCTGACAAGTTCGCCGTCCACCTCACCGACCTGACCGACTTTGCGCCCCTCCGGTCGGGCCGCATCACGCTGCGCTTCGAGCCACAGGCCGGGGGCGAGCCGCTCGTCGTGACACAGGATGCGCCGAGGTCGCCGGGCATCTACGGCCCGTCCCCGGAGTTCAAGCGGGCCGGCGTCTACGACCTCACCATCACGGTCGAGAGCCCGCAGGCACGCGACATCATCAAGGTCCCTGGCCTCCGCGTCTACGCGAGCGCCGAGGCGGCGCCGAAAGAGGAAGGCGGCGATGCCGGCGGCATCACGTTCCTGAAGGAGCAGGCGTGGAAGACGCCCGGCTTCGCGACTGCGTTCGCCACCACGGGGCGCGTGACGGAGTCCTTCGAGGCCACGGGGCAGATCGTCCCCGCGGCAGGCCGCATGGCCCGCATCTCGGCGCCGGTCGCGGGCGTCGTCGAGGCGAGGGGACTGACGCAGTCGCCGGCGCCGGGACAGCTCGTCGCTCGCGGGCAGGTGCTCGCCGTGCTGACTCCCGCCCTGGGTGAGGGTGGGAGCGCCTATGCCGAGGCGCGCGCCGCACTTCGTGAAGCGGAGGATGAGCATGCGCGCGCGAAGCGGCTCTATGCCGCCGAGGCCGTGCCGCAGCGGCGCTTGCACGAGGCGGAGATCCATCTGGCCGCGGCCCGTGAGGCACTCGCGGCCTTTGGAAGCGCGGGGGCAGCGCGCGCGGACGGCCGCATCGTCGTCCGGGCGCCGCTCGCCGGCGTCGTCGCGTCCCGCTCGCTCGCGCCGGGGAGCCTCGTTGCGGCGGGCGCGGAGCTGTTCACCGTGGTCGACCCGTCGGTCGTCTGGCTCGAAGCCCGAGTGGCCGCGGCCGATGCAGCGCGGGTGAGCGCGAGCAGCGAGGCGACCTTCCGGGTCGCGGGTAGCCCGGACGTGCGCGACGTGCGACGCACGGTCTCGGTCGGGATCGTGATCGACTCGGTCTCGCGCACCGTGCCCGTCATCTACGAGGTCCCGAACGCCGATGGGGTCCTGAAGGTCGGCATGACGGCGCAGGTCGCCGTCGGGACCGGGCGCGCGGTGGACGGGGTGGTCATCCCCCGGAGCGCCGTACTCGATGAGGACGGCCGGCCGATCGCATACGTGCAGGTCGAAGGCGAGCGCTTCGAGAAGCGCGAGCTCGCGCTGGGCGGCACGAGCGGCGACCGGACCCTGGTGCGCTCCGGCATCGAGGCTGGCGAACGGGTGGTCACGGGGGCCGCATACCAGGTCAGGCTCGCCTCGCTCTCGACGAGCGTGCCGGCGCACGGCCACGAGCACTAGGAGCGGTGACCTGCATGCTGAACAACCTCATCGCCTGGTCGCTGCGCAACCGGATCATCGTCCTCGCCGCGAGCGCGCTCCTGCTCCTGGCGGGCGCGTGGACCGCGGCGCGGATGCCGGTGGACGTCTTCCCCGATCTCACCGCGCCCACGGTCACGGTGCTCACCGAGGCCCACGGCATGGCGCCCGAGGAAGTCGAGGCCCTGGTGACGTTCCCCGTCGAGACCGCCGTCAACGGCGCCACGGGGGTGCGGCGCGTGCGCTCGTCCACGGCGCAGGGCATCTCGGTCGTGTGGGTCGAGTTCGACTGGGGCACCGATATCTTCCGCGCTCGGCAGATCGTGGCCGAGAAGCTCCAGGCCGTGGCCTCCGGTCTGCCGGCAGGCATCGGAGCGCCAGTGCTGACGCCTGTCTCGTCCGTCATGGGCGAGATCATGATGATCGGCCTCACGGGCACGCAGCCGCCGCAGGAGCTGCGCACGGTGGCCGACTGGACGATCCGCCGCCGCCTGCTCGCGGTGCCGGGCGTCGCGCAGGTGGTGCCGATCGGGGGCGAGGTGCGGCAGTATCAGGTGCTCGCCGATCCGGCGCGCATGCTCGCCACCGGAGTGACGCTCGCGGAAGTGGTGCGCGCCGCCGAGGGGTCGAACGAGAACGCGTCGGGCGGGGTCTACATGGACCGCGGGCAGGAGTACGTGATCCGCGGCATCGGCCGGGTGCAGCGCGCCGAGGACGTGGCGCAATCGGTGGTGGCGGTCCGCGGCGGCGTGCCTGTGCTGCTGGGGCAGGTCGCCGAGGTGGTGGTCGGCGCCGCGCCCAAGTTCGGCGACGGATCGGTCAACGCGCAACCCGGCGTGGTGCTCGCCGTCCAGAAGCAGCCGGGCGCCAACACCCTCGAGCTGACGCGGCGCATCGAGGCGCAGCTCGCCGACATCCAGCTTACGCTTCCGAAGGGGATGCAGGTCAACGCCGAGCTCTTCCAGCAGGCCGGCTTCATCACGGTCGCCATCGACAACGTGATCGAGGCGCTGCGAGACGGGGCGATCTTCGTCGTGATCATCCTCTTCCTCTTCCTCTGGAACTTCCGCACGACCGCGATCTCGATCCTGGCGATACCGCTCTCGCTCGTCGTGGCGATTTTCGCGATGAAGCTCCTCGGGATCACGATCAACACGATGACGCTGGGCGGGATGGCGATCGCCATCGGCGCCCTGGTGGACGACGCGATCATCGACGTCGAGAACGTCTTCCGCCGGCTCAGGGAGAACCACCGCCGGCCCGAGAGCGAGCGGCTGCCCGCGCTTCGCGTGATCTACGAGGCCTCGCGGGAGATCCGGGCGTCGATCGTCAACGCCACGCTGATCATCATCGTCGTTTTCCTGCCGCTCTTCTTTTTGGGCGGGGTGGAGGGCCGACTCCTGCGGCCGCTGGGCTTCGCCTACGTCGTCTCGATCCTCGCGTCGCTGCTGGTGGCGGTCACGGTGACGCCAGTGCTCTGCGCCTATCTGCTCCCGACCGCGAAGGCCGTGCAGGAGGAGCATGAGAGCCGCCTGGTGCACTGGCTGAAGGAACATTACGCGCACACCCTGGAGCGCGTACTCGCGCGGCCGAAGGCGGTGCTGGCGGCCGCCGCCGTGGCGCTCGCCGCCACGGTCGCCTGCCTGCCGTTGCTCGGGTCGTCGTTCCTGCCGGAGTTCAACGAGGGCGCGCTCACGGTTTCGGCCGTCACGGTGCCGGGCACCTCGCTCGCCGAGTCGGATGCGATCGGCCGACGGGTGGAGCAGATCCTGCTCGCCGACAGCGCGGTGCGGAACACCGACCGCCGGCAGGGGCGGGCGGAGCTCGACGAACACGCCCAGGGGGTCAACGCCGCCGAGATCGACGTGACGCTCAGGGCCGACGTGGACAAGGAGGCCACGTTCGAGCGGCTCCGGCGGGAGTTCTCGGCGATTCCGGGCACCAACGTGACAATCGGCCAGCCGATCGGCCACCGGATCGACCACATGCTCTCGGGCACCCGGGCAAACATCGCCGTGAAGGTGTTCGGACCCGACCTCTACGAGCTGCGGCAGGTGGGCACGCGCGTGCGCGACGCGATGCAGGGCGTGCCCGGCGTCGCCGACCTGCAGCTCGAGCAGCAGATGGACGTGCCGCAGCTCCAGATCCGCGCGAACCGGGGTGCCATGGCGCGCTACGGGATGACGGTGGGGCAGCTCGCCGAGGCAATCGACGTCGCCTTCAACGGCGAGGTGGTCTCGCAGGTGCTCGAGGAAGGGAAGAGCTACGATCTCGTCGTGCGCTTCCCCGAGGCGCTCCGCGCCAACGCCGATGCCATCCGGGCCGTCATGTTCGACACGCCGACCGGGCAGCGCGTGCCGCTGTCGGAGCTCGCCGCGATCGAGGTGACGCGCGGCCCGAACACGATCAGCCGCGAGAACGTGCAGCGGAAGATCGTCGTGCAGGCGAACGTGGCGGGGCGCGACCTGGGCAGTACGGTGGAGGACATCCGGCGGGCGGTGGGCGAGCAGGTGGCGATGCCGGCGGGATACCACGTCGAGTATGGCGGGCAGTTCGAGAGCCAGGCCGAGGCGACGCGGGTGCTCGGCGCGCTCTCGCTCCTCTCGATCGCCGCGATCTTCCTCATCCTCTACGCCGAGTTCCGCTCCACGCGCACCGCGGCGCTCGTCATGGCGAACCTCCCGCTCGCCTTGATCGGCGGCGTCGTGGCGGTGCTGCTCACCGGCGGGGTGGTGAGCATCGCGTCCCTCGTCGGCTTCGTCACGCTCTTCGGCATCGCGACCCGGAACGGCATCCTGCTGGTCGCCCACTACCGCCACCTGCTCGCCGAGGGGGTGCCGTTCCGCGAGGCGGTGGTCCGCGGCTCGCTCGAGCGCATCTCGCCGATCCTGATGACCGCGCTCACGGCCGGGCTCGCGCTCATTCCGCTGGCGCTCGGCGGCGGCGAGCCGGGCAACGAGCTGCAGACGCCCATGGCGATCGTGATCCTCGGGGGGCTCCTCTCCGCGACGGCCCTCAACATGGTCGTGCTGCCGGCGCTCTACTGGCTCTGGGGCGAGCGGCGCGTCGCGACCGTCGAGGAGCGCGAGACTGCGGCGCGCGAGTTGGAGCCGATCGTGGCGTGAGCGCCGCCGCCGAGGCCGCGCCGCCGGGGCTGCTGGCGAATCCCGTCTTCCGGCGGCTCTTCGCTGCGCAGGTGGCCTCGCTCCTCGGGAGCGGGGTCACCAGCGTGGCGCTGGCCGCCTTCGCGTATCACCTGGCCGGCGGCCGCGCGACGATCGTCGTCGGCACCGCCCTCGGCCTGCGCATCCTCGCCTTCGTCACCGTGGCGCCGATCGCCGGCGTGCTGGCCGACCGCATGGACCGCCGACGGCTCATGGTGGGAGCCGACCTGGTCCGGGTGGCGTTGCTCGCCCTCTTTCCGTTCGTGCGGACGGTGGGGCAGGTCTACGCGCTGATCTTCGCGATCAACGCGGCCACCGCGCTCTTCACGCCGGCGTTCGAGGCGTCGATTCCCGGGGTGGTGGGATCCACGCTCTACACGCGGGCCATCGCCCTCTCGCGGGTCGCCGTGGACCTGGAGGCGATCGGCGGACCGCTCGTGGCGGGTGTGCTGATCGCCGCCGTCGGCGTTCGCTGGGCGTTCTGGTTCGACGGGCTCACGTACGTGTTCTCTGCCATTCTCCTGCTGAGTACCCATCTGCCGCGGGACGCCGATCCGGCGCCGGCTGCCTCCAGGGCACGCCTCCGCTGGCGCGCGCTCTTGCCGGAGCTCACCCTGGGCACGCGGGTGCTGTGGCGCGAACCCGCCCTCCGGCGCGCGCTCGTGCTCCACGCCGCCGAGGCGGCTGCGGGGGCCGCGGCGATCGTGGCGACGATCGTGTACGTGCATGACGTGCTGCACCGCGGCGACGCGGCGTTCGCCGGAACGATGGTGGCGCTCGGCGGCGGGTCCTCGCTGGCGGCATTCCTCATCGGCCGGCGCGCTGTGGAGCCCGGGACCGGGGCGAGGGCCCACCAGCGCGCCCATCTTCGTCATCACCGCTGGGCGGGACGCACCATGGTGGCGGGCGGCGCGCTCCTGTGTCTCGCTCTGCTTCCGGGAATGCTGATGCCGGGCTTCGGCATGCTCATGGGTCTCTGGGTGCTCAATGGCGCGGGGCAGGCGATGATCGCGATTCCGTCGGTGGGCCTGCTGGCGGAGCACACGGAACCCGGCGAGCGCGGCCGCGCCTATTCGGCGCACTTCGCCCTCACCCACCTCTTCTGGCTGGGGACGTACCCGGCCGTGGGGTACCTGAGCCGTGCGCTGGGCGTCCCGGCGACCTTCACGGTGACCGGGGTGGCGATCGGACTTCTGACGCTGGCGGCCGGTGTGTACCGTCCCGTGCCTCGGCCGCACGCGATGTGAGCCGGTGCACGGCGCGTCCACACGGCGTCACCTAGTAATCACGCGACCGGTCGACGCTCGAGAGACCCTGTGCAGGAGTTCCGCGACGAGTCTGGCGAGATCGACGTTCCCGCCCACGACGGCGCCGGATTCGCCGTTGCGCTCGGACGGCCATCGCATCTTCGTATCCACTGCAGGAGGGAGTCATGCAACAGATCGGACGGTTCCAGCGCATTCGTCGGGGAGGGTGGGCGGCCGGGCTCGCGCTGCTCCTCGCGCCTGTCGCACTGGAGGCGCAGGCCGCCACGGCGGGCGACTCCACCTGGGCGCCGGTCGAGCGTGCGCTGGGGC
>Ga0307411_10001155_pt1 | contig 10359 bp, 12 predicted proteins | sample DK1Ometagenome_2_FD_203712 | JGI IMG/M metagenome (GOLD analysis project Ga0307411, IMG submission 203712) | Maize rhizosphere microbial communities from greenhouse at UC Davis, California, United States - DK15-O-1 | ecosystem: Host-associated > Plants > Roots > Rhizosphere > Soil | place: USA...
CGCGGGGTTCGGGCAGCTCGACCAATCCGGAATGTTCGCGTATCTCGCAAAACACGAAGGCGTCGCGCATGGCTGAGATCCTCGGCATCGGCTGCACGCATTACCCGCCGGGCATCGTTCCGGACGCGCATCACCCGTGGCCGCTTCCGTTTCAGCTGAAAAGCGACCCGCGCATTCCCGAACGGTTGCGCGACCCGCGCAATTGGCCGGCGCCGATGCGGGCCGAGTGGGGCGACGATCAGGGACTGTCTGCGCACGCGCCGCACCGGGCGCGCCTCGAAGCCGCCTTTCGCGACCTGCGTGCGCGCATCGATGCATTCGCGCCTGATCTCGTCGTGATCTTCGGCGACGACCAGTACGAGAATTTCCGCGAGGAATGTATTCCGCCGTTCTGCGTGCAGGCTTACGCCGACCTTGCGTGCCAGCCGTTTCACGCGCTCGGCAAGCTGCCGAACATCTGGAACGAGCCCAACGACAAGACGTTTCGCTTCGCCGGCCACCGCGAGGCCGCCAAGCGACTGGCCACGCACGCCTTGGAAAGCGGGATCGACGTCGCGTATGCGTATGCGCCGCGCAGTCCCTATGGCGTCGGGCACGCGTTCGCGAATACGCTGCTGTTCCTCGACATCGATCGTACCGGGTTCCCGTATCCGGTCGTGCCGATCTCCGTCAATGCCTATGGACGTCGCGTCATCAGCTACCGCGGCGGCATTCTCGAGCGGTCGAAGGAGATCGATCCGCCGAGCCCCGCCCCGGCGCGCTGCTTCGCGCTCGGCCAGGCGGTGGCCCGCGCGCTGCGCGAAAGTCCGTGGCGCGCGGTCGTCATCGGCTCGGCGAGCTGGTCGCACGCGTTCCTCTGCGACAAGAATGCGTGGATTCATCCCGATCGCGACGCCGACGAGCGCCTGCTGGCCGAGCTGCGTGCGAGCGACTACCGCAAGTGGACGGAACTGAGCACGGCGTGGATCGACGACTGCGGCGAGCAGGAATTCCTGAGCTGGATCTGCCTCGGCGGCGCGATGGACGAGGTGGGCGCGAAGGCCGAGGTCACCGAGTGGCTCGATACGTGGGTCTTCAATGCCGCGAAGTGCTTCGCGGTGTTCCGCCCCGCGTGAGGCGGCGCCTCGTTCGATTGCCCGAGACGGAAGCGGCACCGGTCCTCGCGTCGACCTGCACGCGGCCGCTCGTGGGATGGCCCGATTGTATGCTTTCCGGGCGTTTTGTGTACAATCCGCTCCGATAGCATGCAGCTCCGGATGACGCCCGAACACCCCAAGACCATCTCGCAGACCGTTTGCGAGCACGTCACCGACGAGATCCTGCGCGGCAAGCTGGTGCCGGGCGAGCGGCTCGACGAGCAATCGCTCGCCGACCGCTTCCGCGTGTCGCGAAGCCCCATCCGCGATGCGCTGCGGCAACTCGCGGCGACCCGGCTCGTGCTCTACGTGCCTCACAAGGGCTTTTCCGTCGCCTCCGTCAGCTCGCTCGAGCTCGATGAGCTCTTCGAGGCATCCGGGGAAGTCGAGGCGCTGTGCGCGCGCTTGTGCTCGCTGCGCGCCGGACCTTCGGAGCGCAAGCGCCTCCAGCTCGTTCACGAGCAAGCCGGCGCCGCGGCGCGCGCACGAGACGCCAATGCCTATTCGCGATTCAACGACGAGCTGCATATCCTGATCTATGCCGGCGCCCGGAACGCGGCGCTGCGCGAAATCGCGCTCAACCTGCGGCAGCGCCTCGCGCCTTTCCGCTCGCGCGTCTTCTTCACGACCGACAACCGGATGCAGGCGTCGCATCGCGAACATGCGGTGCTGGTGCGCTCGATCGTCGCGCACGACGGCGAGGCGGCGCGGCGCGCGATGCAGGAGCACGCCGCGCAATCGGCGATGAATGCGCTGCGCTACTTCGGCGTCGAGGACGTCCCCCGCCGGCGCGCCGGATGACGACACACGGGAGAACCCGAACGGATCGCCCCAAGGCGTCCGCAACGCACATGGAGAACTGCCGATGAGTTGGATTGCCCTGGCGACGTATCGACGCGACGGCGAGTCGCGGCCGGCCATCGTTCTCGACGATCGGATCTACGACCTCGACGCCGCCGCACGGGCCGCCGGCACGCCGGCTACCGAGCACTGGCTGCGCGGCGGCATCGGCTCGATGCTCGACGATTGGCCGCGGGCGTCCGCGTGGCTCAAAGACGTCGAAGCACCCGCGCGCCGCGCGGCCGGCAACTCGACGCTGCGCGCCGTGGGCGACGCCGCGCTCGAGGCGCCGTTCCGACCGGAGCGGATCTTCTGCGCGGCATCGAACTACATCGAGCATGCGAATGAAATGGGCACGGTGCTGGCCGCGAAGGCCGAAAGCAAGCCGTACATGTTCCTGAAGCTGCGCAATGCGGTGCTCGCGCCCGGCGGCGCGATCCGGATGCCGCCCGAGACGTCCCAGCTCGACTGGGAAATCGAGCTCGCGGCGGTCATCGGCGTCTCCTGCCGGCGGATCGCCGCGGAGCGCGCGCTCGACGTCGTCGCCGGCTACTCGATCGTCAACGACATCTCGGCGCGCGACCTCAACGTGCGCAGCGACTATCCGTTCAAGTTCGACTGGTTCCAGGGCAAGGCTCACGACACGTTCGCGCCGTTCGGACCCTGGATCGTCCCCGCGTGGCAGGTGCCCGATCCGCAGGCCGTTCAATTGCGTCTCGACGTGAACGGTCGCACGATGCAGCAGGACTCGACCGCGCACATGATCTGGACGGTGCGCGAGCAGATCGCTTATCTGTCGACGATCGTGACGCTTGAGCCGGGCGACGTGATCGCCACCGGCACGCCGACCGGCGTGGGCATGGGACGCGGGATCTATCTGAAGGACGGCGACGCGATCGAGGCGACGATCGCCGGGATCGGGACGCTCGCCAACGTCGTACGGGCCGAAGCAATCCAACGATGAGGCAAGGAGGAGCCATGCACACACTGTTGCGGCAAGTCGGAGTAGCCGTGCTGGCGGGGACCGTCTCGGTCGCGATGCCTGCCATCGCGCAGGAGAAGGTGACGTACAACATGTCGTGGCTGCCGCAAGGCAGCTCGATCGGCCCGATCGTCGCGAAGGAGCTCGGCTACTACAAGGATGCCGGCCTCGACGTGAACATCGTTCGCGGCTACGGCGGCAACCGCACTGCGAACGAGCTCGACCAGGGGCAGTTCGAGTTCGGCTACGTCGATCCGATCAGCCTCGTGCTGAACCGGTCGAACGGCGGGAAGATCCGGCTGGTCGGCGCGATCAACACGCACTGGCCGGGCGGCATTTGCTACGTCCAATCCAAGGTCGGCGCGAAGAACCTCGACGGCCTCGGCGGGCTCACGATGGGAGGCGGGTCGGCATCGCCGGTGCAGAACGTGGTCCCGGCATGGCTCGCGATGAACGGCAAGCCGAAGGACTTCATCCGGCTGCTTCGCATGGATCCTGCGGTCGTCGACGCGTCGCTGATCGAAGGGCGCATCGATCTCGCCGAGTGCTGGCGCGCGAGCAATCGCGCGACACTGCACAAGCAGGCGGCCGCCGCGAGCGTGAAGATCGCATGGATCGAGTACAGCGACTACGGGCTCGACGCGTACGGATCCGGATTCGCGACGACCGAGGATACGATTGCCAGGCGGCCCGATCTCGTGCGCAAGTTCCTGCAGGCGACGTATCGCGGGTACGAGTATGCGAAGACGAACCCGGACAAGGCCGCAGAACTCATGCTGAAAGCGTTTCCGACGGTGGACCACGGCGTCGCGCTCGAGCAGATCAACGACATCAACGATCTGATCACCGACAAGACCGCGCCGGACAAGCGTCTCGGATATATCCGGGACGACCGCATCCGCGCGACGGTGGACTTCGTCGACAAGGCGTACGGGTTGAACGGGAAAATCAAGCCGACCGACGTCTACACGAACGACCTGCTGAACTGAACCCGCGTGCGCCGCATTCGTACGGCGCGCACGCGGGTCGGGGAGACTCCACCATGAGCGAGCGACCCAAACCCCGCGGGCTGGGCCATGTCGTGCTGAACGTGCGCGATCTCGCCGCGTCGGTGCGCTTCTACACCGAGATCGTCGGCCTCGAGATTTCCGATCACATCGGCGAGCAGATGGCGTTCCTGCGCTGCACGTCCGAGCATCACAACCTGGCGCTCGCACAGATCCCGGCCGATTCCCCGCATCGCGACGCCACGTATTTCCCCGGCCGGCCGGGTCTCGAGCACCTCGCGTTCCGGCTCGGTTCGCTCGCGGAGATCGAGGCGGCCGCCCGCATGTTGCAGCAGCGCAGTGTCGAAATCGTGCGCGGCATCGGCAAGCATGGTCCCGGCGAGAATCTCTTCCTCGTGTTCAAAGACCCGGACGGCAACTACGTCGAGTTCTACGCCGAGATGGTGCAGATCGACGCCGAGCATCCCTACACGCCGCGCGTGTGGCCGAACGACCTCGCTGCATTCGATCAATGGCGCTTCGCCCGCTTCCTCGTGCCGCCGCCCGACTGGGCGCCGAAGCAGTGAGCGAGAACTTCACGACGTCCGCGCTCGCTGCCGGCGGCGGAGATTCCGCACGCTGGCGGCGCTTCGTCGATCCCGCCGTGATGTTCGTCATCTTCGCGATCCTCTGGGAGAAGGCAGTCGACGTCTTCCGCATCAAGGCGTACCTGCTGCCACCGCTGTCGAAGGTGCTGCAGACGATGTGGACGAGCCGCGACCTGCTGCTGCGCGAGAGCTGGATCACCACGCTCGAGATCCTGCAGGGTTTCGCGTGGGCGATGATCGGCGGCGTGCTGCTGGCCGTGGCGATCCATGGCGTTCCGACGGTGCGGCGGGCACTCTACCCGCTGATCGTCGTGTTCCAGGGCCTGCCCAAGATCGCGCTCGCGCCGCTGATGGTGATCTGGTTCGGCTACGGGACCGCGTCGAAGGTGCTGATGGCATTCCTGTTCGCCTTCTTTCCAGTCGTCATCAATACGCTCGGCGGCCTCGCGGGAACGTCGCCTGCGCTGCTCGAGCATTTCCGCGCGATCGGCGCCTCGAGGATCGTGACGTTTCGCCGGCTGCTGGTTCCGTCGGCGCTGCCGGCGGTGCTCGACGGCGCGCGGACCGCGATGCCGCTCGCGGTAATCGGCGCGATCGTCGGCGAGTTCGTAGGCTCGGAAGCGGGACTCGGACACCTGATTCTCGATGCGAACGCCAACGCGCGAACCGACCTGCTGTTCGCAGCGCTCGTCATGGTTTCCCTGATCGCGGGTGCGCTCTACCTGCTGGTCGAGCTGGCGGCAAAGCGCGTATGGTGGCGAGCGCTGTAGCAATGGACCGGCGCGTGGAGGCGGCGACGACGCGTGCGGACGTCGCTGCATCGCGCGACCCCGCCGATGCGGCCGACGCCGCGGTAGCGATTCGCAACGTCTCGAAGACGTTCGTCGCCCGCGCGGGTTCCGTGCGTGCCCTGGATGCGGTCGAGTTCTCGATCGCGTCCGGCCAGTTCGTGTCCGTCCTCGGACCGAGCGGATGCGGGAAAAGCACGCTGCTGCGCATCATCGCCGGGCTCGTGCGCTGCGATCCCGGGGGCGAGGTCATGCTCCTCGGCGCGCCGCATGACGACGTGTCGGACGACGTCGCCGTCGTGTTCCAGACGCACAACATGCTGCCGTGGCTCACCGTCGAGCGGAACCTGCGGCTGGCTGCGGAGGTGCGCGGTCTTCCCGAGGCCGATATCAAACGCCGCGTCGAAGCTCTGCTGCCGGTGCTGAAGCTCGAAGGCTTCCGCCATCGCTACCCGCACGAGCTGTCCGGCGGAATGCGGCAGCGCGCCGGCCTCGGGCAGGCGCTCGTGCTGCGCCCGCAGGTCCTGCTTCTCGACGAGCCGTTCGGCGCGCTCGACGCGCTGACGCGCGATCAGCTCAATGTCGAGCTGCTGCGGCTCTGGCAGGAAGTTCGCAAGACCGTCGTCCTGATCACGCACAGCATCGCCGAAGCGGTGTTTCTGTCCGACCGCGTCCTGGTGCTGTCCGACCGTCCGGGCCGCATCATCGAGGACCTGCGCATCGACCTGCCGCGGCCGCGCGGCCCAGAGACGACGAAGGCCGCGCCTGAGTTCGGCGCTTATATGCTCCATTTGAATCGCTTGATGGGTGTTCGATGACCGATGACACGAGACGCTACAACGAAAGCCAGCATGGCCGCCTTCATGGCGTCGTGCCGGCGATGGCCACGCCGTTCACTGCCGATGGCGAACTCGACGAGTCGCGCATCGAATCGTTGATCGAGTGGTATCTCGACGCGGGCGTTCACGGCATCTCCGTCGCGGGGAGCCAGGGCGAGTTCTTCTCGATGAGCGAGGCGGAGCGCAATCGGCTGCTCGAAATCGCCGTTCGCGTCATTCGCGGCCGCGTGCCGCTCTATGCAGGCACCGGCGCGGTGACGACGCGCGATGCCATTGCGGCCACGCGGACGGCGGAACGCCTGGGTGCGGATGTCGCGCTGGTGATCACGCCGTACTTCGCGCAACCGTCGCAAGACGAGCTCGTCGAGCATTACGGCGCGATCGCCCGCGCCACGCGCCTTCCTGTGATGCTGTACAACAACCCGCCCCGCACAGCCGTGAACGTGTTGCCGGCCACGCTCGCGCGATGCATGGAGATCCCCAACGTCGCCGGCATCAAGGATTCGAGCGGCGACCTGACGCAGTCCGTCGAATACCTGCTGACGGCGCCGCGCCCTGCCCTGCTCTTCTCGGGCCGCGACACCGTGGCGCTCGCGATGATGTTGCACGGCGCGCAGGGCACGATTTCGCCGGCCGCCAACGTGTTTCCGCGCCTGATGGTCCGCATGTACGATGCGTTGCGCCGCGGCGATCTCGAGCGCGCGCGCGCCATCTCCGACGTCTTCGCGCCCTTGCGCGCCGCATGGGCCTTCGGCTCGTTTCCGGTCGTGATCAAGGAAGCGATGCAGTTGGTGGGGCGCAGCGCCGGACCTGCGCGCCGGCCGATCCTGCCGCTGCCGGAAGGCAAGCGTGCAGCGCTCCGAAACGTCGTCGACGCCATCGCGCGATCCGAGCACAACTTCGCCGCCGAGTTCAACCCGACCGGCCCGGCGCCTCGCCGATGATTGCGGACGACGCGCTCGACGTCCTGTTTCGCAGCGCCCGAACGCAGAATGGCTGGCTCGATACGCCCGTCTCCGACGCGGAGCTGCACCAGGTCTACGAGTTGCTCAAGTGGGGACCGACGTCGGCCAACTCGTCGCCCGCGCGATTCCTGTTTCTGCAGTCGCCCGACGCACGGCAGCGACTGCTGCCGCACCTCAATGCGGCCAACCAGGTGAAGACCCGGTCGGCGCCCGTCACCGTCGTCGTCGGGTACGACCTGCTGTTCTACGAGCACCTGTCGGCGCTCTTTCCGCACAACCCGAAAGCGCCGGGCTGGTTCATCGGCGAGACAAGGCGCGAGGCCGCCGACGTAGCCGCGTTCCGCAACGGAACGCTGCAGGGCGCGTACCTGATCGTTGCGGCGCGCGCGGTCGGACTTGACTGCGGTCCGATGTCCGGATTCGACGCGAACGGCGTCGATCGGGAGTTCTGGCACGGCACGTCGGTGCGCACCAACTTCCTGTGCAATCTAGGACACGGCGACCCGTCGAAACTGTTCGGGCGACTGCCGCGACTCGCGTTCGATCAAGCATGCAAGATCCTCTGATCGACCGCGCCAACGCCAGGGCCATCGACATCATCGTCGGCGCGCGTCCGTTCCTCGTCGATCTGGCGTCCGCATCGGCGGTCATTCCGGAGCTCGATCCAGGCGAGTTGCTCCATGCCGGCCCGCCGCTCGCGGATCACGACGTCTGGTGCAACGCGCTGCGCGGCGCAATTGCCGGCACGCTCGCGGTCGACGGCGCCGCGCCCGATGTCGCCGCCGCGCAGGCGCTGCTTCGCGAGGGGAACATGCGTCTCCGCTCGGGTCACGAGCGGCACGCGATGTGCACGTTCGGCGGCGTCATCGCCGCCTCGACGCCGGTGTTCGTCGTCGAGAATCGCGCGGCCGGTACCCGCGCCTATGCGGCGATCAACGAAGGACGCGGCGCGGCGCTTCGCTACGGCTCGACGGCGCCCGAGACGCTGCAGCGCGTGCGCTGGCTGCACGGCGAGTTCGCGGCCGTGCTCGGGAGCGCGATCCGGCACATGGGCGGATGCGATCTGCTGCCGATGATGCGCGACGCGCTCGCGATGGGCGATGAGCTGCATAGCCGGCAGAAGGCCGCGTCCGCGCTATTCCATGGCGCCGTCGCGCCCGCCGTTTGCGAAGCCGCGGAGACGCCGGCGCAAGCGTCCCGAGTGCTGGCGTTTCTGGCGTCCAACGACTTCTTCTTCCTCCCGCTCGCCATGGCGAGCGCGGAAAGCGCGCTCGTTCCGGCACACGGCATCGCAGGGTCGTCGATCGTGACTGCCATCGCGTTCAACGGCGCGCGCTGCGGTATCCGTGTGAGCGGGCTGCCTGGCTGGTGCACCGCGCCGGCGCCGAGCGTCGTGGGACGCTATTTCAAGGGCTTCGGCGAACGCGATGCCGGCCCCGTGATCGGCGACAGCGAGATCATGGAAACGCTCGGCCTCGGCGCGTCGGCGCTCGGCGGCGCGCCCGTGCTCGCGAACTACCTCGGCGGCGACACGGCGTTCGGACGCCGCATCACCGAGGAGATGTATGCGATCACGGTGACCGAGCATCCGGCGTTCGCGCTCCCTTGTCTCGACGGGCGCGGAGCACCGCTTGGCATCGAAGTCGGAAAGGTGCTTGCGACAGGCATCACGCCCGCGTTCAATACGGGTATCGCCCACGTCGACGCCGGGATCGGCCAGATCGGCGCCGGGCATGGCCGCGTGCCGATCGAATGCTTCGAGCAAGCCGGACGCTTGCTGGATCGGCGCGCCGAAGTCCGCTGAGTCCGACGCTGGCCCCGCCGCCGGCTTGCGCAGCGGCGGGAATGTCTTCGTCAGGAGCGGCGGATCAGCGCCTGCGGAAAGCCGCGGTTCCCGCGACCAGAAGCACGAGCGCGACAGCGCGAATGCGCGGGGCCGCCGCCGCCAACGCGGCGTGCGACAATCCGCTTCCATTGCAACGAAGCAAACGAATCCTTCCGCGAATGCCCGCCAAGCCAAGCACCGCCGCGAAAGCCCGCAACGCTCGCCCCTACGCCGTGCGCCACTCGCCGATCCACGGGCGCGGCGTTTTCGCCACGCGCACGATCCGAAAGGGCGCGGACATCATCGAATACCGCGGCAGGCGCGTCACGATGGACGAAGCGGACGAGCTGCCGGACAGCGATCCGGACAATCCGTTTCACACGTTTCTGTTCGAGCTATCGGACGGTCGCGTGATCGACGCTGGGCAGCGCGGCAACGCCGCGCGCTGGATCAACCACAGCTGCCGCCCGAACTGCGAGCCCTACGAGGACGACGACTACCGCGTGTTCATCGCGGCCAAGCGCACGATCCGCGCGGGCGAAGAGCTGTCGTACGACTACAAGCTCAACGTGCCGGGCCGGCGCACGGCGCGCATGCTCGCCGACTACGCGTGCCGCTGCGGGTCCCCGCGCTGTCGCGGGACGATGATCGATCTGCGGAAGAAACGCCGGTGACGCCTGTCATCGGCGATCGTTGAGGGACGTCGGCCTCACGCGAGGCCCGCCGCCCCGAGCATGGCCGCGGCAACCAGCACCCAGACCGGATTCACGCGCGTGAATGCGAGCACTGCCGTCGCGAGCACGGTCAGCGCGAGCGCGCCCGGCGATCGATCCGCCCCGCGGGCAAGCGTATAGCCGGTCGCGAGGATCAGCCCGATCGCCAGCGGCGCGAGCGCCCGCTGGATCACCGCGCGAACGCGCGATTCTCGCAGGCGATCCATCGACTGCCAGGCGACGTAGCACACGATCGACGAAGGTCCGCAGACGGCGATCGTCGCGACCAGCGCGCCGATGACGCCGGTCACCTTCCAGCCGACCAGCGCGACGTACATCGCGTTCGGGCCCGGTGCGAGCTGGGCGAGCGCGAACAACTCGGCAAATTCCGCGCTCGTCATCCAGCCTTCGACGTCGACGACGACCCGGTGGACTTCCGGCGCGATCGCGTTGATGCCGCCGATCGCCACGAACGACAGCGCTGCGAACCGCACGGCGATCTCGGCCATGATCTCGGCCGTACTCATTCAACGACCCTCCGCGCTATCGCGCTTCGGGGCAATACGCGCCCGAGGCGGCCCTGCCTCATCGCCGCACGCGCGTCGCCTGCCATTCCGCGAGGAGCGCAACGGGAACGAGCACGCCGATCACCCAAAGCAGCGGCCACTGCAGCACGC
>Ga0307411_10001156_pt1 | contig 10355 bp, 5 predicted proteins | sample DK1Ometagenome_2_FD_203712 | JGI IMG/M metagenome (GOLD analysis project Ga0307411, IMG submission 203712) | Maize rhizosphere microbial communities from greenhouse at UC Davis, California, United States - DK15-O-1 | ecosystem: Host-associated > Plants > Roots > Rhizosphere > Soil | place: USA...
GCCCGGGTGCGCCCCGCCGCGGGGGTCGGCGCGCCGCGGCGCCTCGGCCCGGTGCAGCGCGGCTGGATGCGCGTCGCCCTCGCCATCTCGCGTGTCACGACCCCGATTTTCATGGGGATCGTCTACTTCCTCGTCCTGACGCCGACCGGCCTCGTCATGCGCCTCGTCGGCCGCCGGCCGCTCGCCCGCCCGCGCGACGCGACGACCTTCTGGGTGGATCGTCCTCCGGGGGAGCGGGGGAGTGATCTGGGGCGACAGTTTTGAGGCGGCTCTCGGCGCTCGGCCAGCAACGTAGCCGAGAGCCGAGAGCACTCTACCGTGAACCGACTACCGTCAACCGTCTACGGTTCTTCATGCCGCGATCTTCCCTGCTCGCCGAGCTGTGGGCCTTCATGCGCGTGCGCAAGAAGTGGTGGCTGATGCCGATCGTCGTCGTCATGCTCGCGGTCGGCATGCTGATCGCCTTCGCCCAGGGCTCGGCGCTGGCGCCGTTCATCTATACACTTTTCTAACGGCCGGCCGGGTGCACGTGCTCTTGTGCGAACGGCGCTGCGATTGAGTATTGGAGGGGAAGGCTCGATGGGGTGTAGGTCAACTGGCAGACCGCCTGACTGTTAATCAGGAAGTTGCAGGTTCGAGTCCTGCCGCCCCAGTATATATAAGTTGCGGCCTCGTCACCACTTAGATGGCCGGGCCGTCGTGATCTCGAGCAGTGCGTCAAGCAGTCTCGGTACGCGCAGTGAGCGCCCTACGAAACTCGGTCGCGCTCTGGTGTCGCTGTTCAGCATCCCGGGCGATCGCCTTGGCTATTGCGTCCGACACTGCCAGTGGAACACCAGGGTGCGACGCACTCAAAGGTGGGACTTCCTCGACGAGGTGGGCCATGAGGGGGGCACTCGAACCGGCGAACGGATGCCGGCCAGCGAGCACCTCGTAGGCGACCATGCCGAGCGCGTAGATGTCGACGCGGGTGTCGGCTGATCGCTCCCCGAAGATCTGTTCGGGTGGCATGTAGCCAGGTGTCCCGAGGGCGACGCCCGTCTTCGTCAGCCGGGTCTCGGACAGCACGCGTGCCACGCCGAAGTCCGCGAGCACGGCGTGCGACTGCTGTAGCAGGATGTTGTCCGGCTTGATGTCACGGTGGACCACGCCGCGCGCGTGCGCGTACTCGAGCACGTCGAGCAGTTCGTCGACGACGCGGAGGGCGACGTCGAGTGGTAAAGGACCGCGTCGGTCCAGATGCTGTCGTAGGGACTCGCCCGCGACGTGCGGCATGACGTAAAACAACACGCTGTCTCGGACGCCCGACGACAAGATCGGCAAGATGTTCGGATGCTGCAGTCGCGCGGTGACGATCATCTCCTGCTTGAAGCGACGGCGGCTCTCCTCGCTCATCGGACCCGGTGGGACTGCCTTCACCACCACGTCCCGGCCCAGCAAGGGCTCGGACGCAAGGAAAATTCGGCTCATGCCACCGCGCGCGATCTCCCGGACCAGCTGGTAGCGCCTACCGAGAGCCCGCTGCAGTTGCAGCACGAAGTCGTCCTTCTCGCGTTGATCGGCCCCGAGAAACGGATGGGACTTGGGGCTCTCCCGCGCTGCAATCTCGCGGAACGCCTCGAGCAGCGTCGGGTCCGTGACCCGCCCGGCCTCGCGCTCCATTAGCTGCAGGGCCTCGTCGCGTGACAGCGCTGAACGGAAGCTCCTCTCTCGCGTCAACGCGCTCCAGATGCTGGCGACGCTGACGATGCGCGCCCCGAGCGGAATTCTCTCTCCCGCCAGCCCGTCGGGGTACCCGCGTCCGTCCCACCGCTCGTGGTGGTGGCGCACGACGCCGGCGACGTCATAGGGCAGGCCGAGATTCCTGACCAACTCCTCGCCGGCGACCGCGTGCAGATGAACGAGCTCGCGCTCGTTCGCCCTCAATGGGCCGGGCTTCGTCAGGAGCTCGATCGGCACGGCTGCCTTGCCGACGTCGTGGAGGTACGCCCCGACGGTGATCCAATGCAAATCGGCGCCTGTGATTCCTACTGCTCGCGCGAGCGACGATGCGTAGCGCGCCACATCGTCCGCATGCCCCGGCTCGTACCGGTCGCGGCGGTCGATCGTGGCCGCCCACTCCTTCGCTCCGAGGACGGCCATCCGCTGAACTTCGTCGAGCCGCTGCCGCACGTCGGCGACCTCGCGCCGGGCCCCGAGCTCGGCAAACGCCTCGTGCGCTCGGTTGAGAGCGCGGAGGGCGAGTGCCTCCCGGTCGGTCGCCAAAAACAGTACTGCGCGCTCCGTTTCGACCTCGGCAAGGCGAAGCGGATCGGCGCATCTCTCCGCGAGGTGAAGCCCTACGGCGAAGTGCGCCTCGGCGAGCGCCGCCTCGCCCTGCTCGCGGTGGGCAGCGCCGTACAAGGTATAGATGTCGGCGAGCCAGTCGTTCGCGCCCAGCTCCTGCATCGCATCGAGCGCGCGGTCGCAGCAGTCTTCGGCCTCGCGGGGCTGCCCGCGCTTGAGGTGGAGTTGCGCCTGCGTGGTGAGCACGGCGCCCTTGAGGAATTGGTCACCCAGGGCCTCGGCAAGGGACCCCGACTCGTGTAGGGCGGCAGCTGCCTCGTCCCACTCAGCGAGCACGATGTGAGCCTTTGCCAGGTTGGCGAGCGCGCGCGCGCGGTTGTTCTCGTCACCGAGGCGGCAGTAGCGGTCGATCGCACCGGCGTACCGCATGATCGCCGTCCCGATGTCGCCTCGGACGCTCGAAATCGCCGCCAAGTTGGTGTCCAGCAGGGCGAGGAGCCGTTCGTCACCGGCGTCCTCGGCGAGCGCCCGGCCGGCCAAGCCGATGCGTTCGGCCGCCACCAGGTGGCCGCGCCTGAACTCGACGACGGCGAGCCCGACGTGCGCTTGCGAGGCCAGCTTCGTTATGCCGTTGATCTCGGCGATCGTCAGACTCGCCGAGAATGCCTCTTCCGCGGCTTCTAGGTCGCCCTGGAAGAAGGGCTGCCACCCCGCTCGGTACAGCACGTCCGACGCCCACCCCGCTTCCCCCGCCGCGGTTAATAGTGAGAAGGCGGCGTCGCAGTGCCGCTGAGCGTCCGGCCACGCTCCCCGGCGCTGCGCCTCGTGCGCGAGCGCGAGCAACCGGGGGACGTCCGCGCCGCCACCGGCGTATTGCGGCACTGACTCGGTCGTCGCGGGCATGCTGGTTTCGCGAGGCGGGCGGCGTAGGCACTGAGGAAAGGGGCTGCACAATGATCATGTGGCCGCTCCCCGAGGTGCGCTATGGGGCGAACGCGAGAGGCCTGTCCAGCAGGTTATCGCAGATAGCGAGTTCGCAGTAACTGAATCGCCAGGAGCGCGCGTTCAGTGTCATGGTCAATCCCCCTCTCGGTGAGTCCGAGGCGGACGGACGATCACGCGGGAGCGGAGGGTGAGCGCAGATTAATGTGTGCTCTACTTGTGGTCGCCGCATTCGGGCGGTAAATCCGAAGCGGCCCGGGCCTCTCCCGACCCGCCCGACAGCGCCGACGCCGACGCTTCCGCCTCCACCTGCCGGTGCTTCACCCGGCCCGGAACGGAGCCCTGTCGCATGCGAAGCTGCCTGCACCGCTGCCGCGTTGGCGCGGGACAAGGCACGACCCTTCCCGCGCGCCGTCGAGCCTCCGCCGCCGTCTTGGTGGCGGCCCTCGCCACCATCGGCGTTGTCGCGCCAAGCGCCGCCGATGCGCAGCCCGTGCGGCTTTCCCGCGGGCGTCCAGGTGACGCCGATAATCCGTGGCGCAAATGTCCCTGGCCAGCGCGCGCGAATCGACGACCGAGGCGGCTTCGCGACGGGCTCGGGCTGCCGGAAGATCTGGCATTCGGCGCGTACGCCATCGAGGCGCGACGTGAGTCGAGACGCGAAGCGCTCACCACGGCGGAATTCGTGAAGGCGTACTCCGACGCACGGAGGCCGCGATGAACCGCGTCAAGCAAGCGCCGGTGCGCAACGCGAGCGTTCTCGGCGCGCACGTCTACAGCCACAGTGGGGAGTTCGCCCCAGAGGTCACCGACGTGACGCTTCCCGGTCGCGGGCCCTCGTTCACGTTCGTGCGCAAGTATCGGTCGGCACGGCACGACGACGAGACGGGAGAACTCGGCCGCGGCTGGACCTTCGCGTACGCGAAGCGTTTGGTCGGTGACGGCCGCGACGTGCTGTACCACGATGGGTTCGGGCGGGTCCACCGGTTCACCGCGTCGGGACGACTGCGCTACGGGTCGCCGAACGGCTTCTACAGCGTTCTCGCGCGCCGCGCCGCGCGGATGGTGCTGACGCAGCGTTACGGGGAGTCGCTCGTCTTCGCGAGCCCGGAGCGAGGCGGTCGGCTGCTCGCCCTGCGCGACCGGAACGGCAACACGCTCGCGTTCAGGTATCAATCGGACGGGGTGAGAATTACCGACGCGCTGGGGCGCGAGGTTCGGCTCGCCCTCGCCGGCGGGCGCATCGTCGAATGCCGCGACCACACCCGACGCGCCTGGAACTACCGCTACGACGAGGCCGGCTGCCTCGTGGAGGTACTGCAGCCACCGCCAGCCCGCGGCGCGTCGCGTCCGACGACGCGCTACACGTACGACGAACACCACCGGCTCGCGAGCGTCACAGACCCGAACGGGCAAGAGTTCCTGCGGAACTACTACGATGACGCGGGCCGTGTGGTGCGGCAGGAGCACGGACGTGGTCTGGTCACGTTCGCCTACACCCCGCTCGCGACCTTGCCGGACGGCACGGAGCAGCTGCGCACCGAAGTGGTGATGAAGAACGGCGCGAGGCTCACCGTGGCGCACGACGTGGACGGCCACCGTACCGAGCACGTGCTGCTCGCCTCCGCGGAGTCGCTCGCCCAGGACCAGGCGGCGCCCGTCAGCGGCGCAGTGGTGCCGCTCACCACACGCTCTCGCTTCAACGCGCACGGAGAGCTCGTGGAGCGCTCGTTCCCCGCCGGCAACCGCATCGTCCAGGTCTTCGATGACGCGCATCCGGATACGCGCGCGCGGGGGAATCTGCTTCAGGTCACGCGCCACGCCGCCGGCGGGGTCGAGGGCGACCAGGACGAGCTGACGACTGCCTACACGTACGAGCCCGCGTTTCAGCAGGTCACCGCGGCCGTCGATCCTCGCGGCGCGCGCGCTGAGTGGACGTATGACCGCCGCGGCAATCTCGCCTCATTGATGTATCCGCCGGTGACGAATCCCGCGCCAGACCCGATGGGCGGCGCGACTCCCGAGATGACGAGGCTCGTCGAGCGCTTCGTCTATAACGCCGCCGGGCAACTCGTGCGACGCACCGACGCGCGCGGCGCCCGCACCGACTTCTTCTACTACCCTGCGTCCTCGCCGGGCGGGCGGTCGGGCCGGAGGCCGCGGCGAGGCCTGACGCAACGGCCCGGCGGCCTACTCGCGCGCGAGGTTGTGGACGTGGGCTACCCGCGGCGGCCGCTGAAAGCTCCCCCGGCGCGCCTCTCACGAGAGTACGCCTACGACGCGGTCGGGGCAGTCACCGACGCGTTCGACGGCCGCGGCGCGCGCACGGGTTTCACGCGCGATGCGCTCGGACGCGTGGTCGAGATCGAGCCGCGGGACCGCGCCGCGGGCCTCACCCGACTGCGCTACGACGCGAATGGCAATCTGATCGAGCGGGTGCGGGCCTTCGAGCGGTCGGTATCCGAGGCGGGGGTCGTGCTGCCGCGACCGACGGTCCTGCACGAGACGCGCGAGTACTCGGTTCTGAACAACCTGCTCACGCAAGTGGTCGAGGCCGACGGCGCGTGGAAGATTCTTTCAATCGGCCGCGACGAGGCGGAGCAAGTGGTCCGGCGCGTCTCGCCGGGCGGCGAGGTGACGGAGTATGCGTACGACGAACGCGGCCTGATGACGATGGTGCGCTCGGGCGCGCGGACACCCGCCGAGACGACGACGCGCCACGCCTACAGCCCCAACGGGCGGCTGACGCTGACGACGGACGGGGAGGGACGCCGCACGCGCCACGTGCTCGACGGATTCGACCGCGTGCGCGGCAGCATCGCCCCCGATGGCACCGTGACGCGCCGGTGGCTCGATCCGCTCGGACACGTCGTGCGGGTGGCGGTCGATGGGCGACCCGGCTCGGGGGCGTCAGGAACGGAGACCCGCGTCCCGCTGCTCGAGTCGTTCTTCGAGCACGACGAGCTGGGGCGGCTGGTGCGCGTCGATCGCGCGTGGCGCGACCCTGCGTCCGGCGAACCGCTCGGCGAGAGCGTCGTCGACGGCCGCCCCGGCGTGGCGTCGCGCATCTTTCGCTACAACGGCGGACATAGAGTCTCGGCCGTGTGGTCCGAATCGAGCGACGTGGTGTCCCTGGAGTACGACGGCGCTGGGCGCGTGACGAGCGTCGGAGACGGCACTGGCGAGCAACTGCTTATGGAGTACGACTCCAATGGCAACGCGCGGCGGATCGAGCGCCGGGGACCGCGGAATGGCGAGGGTGCGCCGCTGCGGGTGCGGGTGGAGCAGGTGTTCGACGCTATGGACCGGGTGGTCTCGAGGGGCGTACGGGGCGAGGCCCGTGTACGATACGGCTACGACGCGCTCGGGCTGGCCTCGACGATCACTGACGAGCGCCGTGCTGTGACCACGATCCTCCGGGACGGCTTTGGTCGGCCCGTTAGCCGCATCCGTACGCTCGACGCTCGCGAGAACGACGGCCGGGGCGGGCGCCTCGTGGAGCGGCTGGCGTGGGACGGTGGTGACCGCCGCGTCGCGTGGACCAATGCGAGTGGCCACGTCACGCGGTATCAGTACGACGCGCTCGGACGGCTCGCCAGTGTCACGCTAGCCGACGGCACGGCCCATCACGTCGTGCGTGACGGCGCGGGCAATGTCGTGACGTCGGTCGACGCGAGGGGAGTCCGCGTGCACAACCGGTATGACGCAGCGAATCGGCTGGTCGGACGGGACATCGAGGACGGCTCGGGACGCCGCGAGCTGGCGCGGCTCTCCTACGACGCCGCAGGGCGCCTGTTGACGGCGACCGTGGACGGTACCACGATCGAACGACGTTACGACACACGGTCGTGCCTGCTGTCCGAGACGCAGGGCGAACGCACCCTCGAGTACACCCGAGATGCCGCCGGGCGCTGCATCGCCTTGCGCTATCCTGGCGGCCTGAGTGTGCAGCGCCTTCTCGATCGGCAGGGACGGTTGCTTGAGGTGCGCGATACGCACGGTCGGGTCCTGCAGTGTCGGTATCGCGCAGCGACGCAGCTGTCGACTCGGCGCTTGGGGGAGGCGCTCGATACTACCTTCGTGTACGACCGCAAGTTCGACCGCCTCGCGAGCGTGAGCTACCGCGCCCGCGCGACCGGTGCCCTGGTCCTCGAGAGTAGCCTCGGCTACGACGATACGGGCGTCCTCGCGAGCGTTCGGCAGGCCACGCCGAGTTCAGTACGGCTCGACGAGTACGCCTACGACGATGCACGCCGGCTGACGCGCGCGAGCTGCGCGATGCGGTCGGCAGGAGGCTCCGAGAGAGCCGACAGCACGGAGGAGACAAGGTTCGACCTCGCTCCTACGGGCCCGTGGCTCGCTGAGTCGACGCGCAGCAGCGACGGTAGAAACGCACATCGGCGGGCGGTGCTCGATGTGCTGGAGCGCTACGCCGCCGCCGGCGATGGGCGCTTCGAGCACGATGCCAACGGCAACCGGGTGCTGGAGGAGCGCGACGGCGGCAGGCGCCGGCGCCTGCGCTACGACCACGCGAACCGGATCATCGAAGCGGAGTCCGTCGCCGCAGACGGCAGCGTGAGGACGGTGCAATACACGTACGACCTCTTCGGGCGGGTGCTTACGAAGCGCGTCTCCGGCGGGGAGAACGCGGGCGAACACTCCTTCACTTGGGACGGCACGCGGCCGATCGAGCACTGGAGCGACGGTCGTCTCGCCCACTCGTTCGTGCATGGCGAGAGCCGGTCCGACCCGGTGAAGCTCTACCGTCACGCCGACGGCCAGCGCGACGCCCTCTTCGTGCTCCGCGACGGCGCAGGGAACGTGAGTGCGCTCGTCGATTCCGCGGCCGCCGTCGTGGAGCAATACCGGTATGACGTGCGCGGCCAACCCGTCGCAGCGCCCGGCTTTAGCGTGCGTTCGGAGGCCGGTAACCTGTTCGGCGCCAGCGGAGCGATCTGGGATGCGGATTTACAGGCCTACACGCTGATGGGCCGTTCGTGGGACACTTTCACCGGCGCGTCCTTCGACGTCGGCTCCGGTCTGGTCGACCTCGAGCCCCTCCAGGGTACGCCCCCACCCGATTCCGAGCTGGCGGGCATCGAGATCTTCGTCGGCTTCGGCCTTGTCGCGATTGGATTCATCATCGAGGGCGTCGGATTCGTCTTGCTGCCCGGCGGCTGGATCTTCACGCCGCCAGCCTGGCTGTGGGGCGGCATTATCGTGATCGGCGCCGGCCTGATCATAGATGGTGCTTCAGGCAGCCCCGGCGCCAACTGGCTGCTCGACAAACTCGGACTCGGCTCGAAAGGCCCGAGTGGAAAAGGACGCGGCGGCTTCGGCACCGGCTCGTCGACCGGCAGTGCGGGTGGAACCACGGGCGGAGCGGGCTCGGGGGCAGGCTCGGGCTCGGGGTCGGGAGACGGCTGGGGCGACTCCGGCGGTGGGCCGCCTGGTGACCGGCCGTCGAAAGACGACTACGGCAGCGGCTCCGGGAGTTCGGGCGGCGGAGGCTCGGCAGGGGGGTCGGGAAGCGGCTCCGGAACGGGCGGTGGCACCGGCGGTGGATCGACCACGCCATCGGGCTCCTCCACCGGGTCCTCGGGTGGCCAGAAGGAGCACAAACCGGTGCTCAACAACGACGGCCAGTGGGTCTACGAGGACACCGGTGAGCCGGTCAGCGACGACGACAAGAAGGACAAGGGGGCATCGGGCGGCGGCGGGAATGGTTCCATGGGGAATCCGGAGGAGGGGACGGACGAAGGCATCGACAAAGATTGGTGGCGCGACCTGCCGTACCGAAGCGGCTTCGACGTGGCGCTGGAACTCAAATACGGACCGAGGGTGGACGATCCCGAAAACGTGCCGGGGTTCAACTACGCCGCGGCCGCTGGACGTAGTCTCGCGTCGGTGCTCGCGCCTGGCCCCCTCACTGTGGACGAGCGTGGCGAGGGCGTACACTTCGATCTGTCGCGCGTACAGGGCGATCCGTCGGCGAGGGGGACGAGCACGACGGACGGCTGGGGCGACAAGCCGCGATCGTGGGCCGAGTCACTGGCTGCACCTCGCATCCGCGACCCGATGCGTGCGCGCTTCTGAGTCTCCGCGAGGACGCGCTCGCAGTCCGATAGCACTGAACGGCAACAGACGTCCGTACCGTTCGCGTCACGTGCTCTACGGTTCACTACCGCGGCGACTGAAGAAGGGGCGACATCACGAGGAGCGGAGACTCGCCATCCGACGCCGAGTCGTTCCAGGCGCTGCGCAGGTATTTGCAGGCGGAATTTTCCCGCGTGCGCGCGCAGCTGCAGCGCGAGGTCGTCGGCACCCACAGCCTCCGCCACACTTGGCAGGGCACCGATTCCTCGCTGAAGCCCGCCCTGCTCGCGGCGCACATGGACGTCGTCCCCGTCGAGCCGGGGACGGAGGGGAGGTGGCACGAGCACCCCTTCGGCGGGCGGATCGCCGACGGCTTCGTCTGGGGCCGCGGTGCGATCGACGACGAGTCCGCCGTGCTGGGAACGATGGAGGCCGCGGCGTGCGCGGCACTCGCGTGATCGCCGCGCTCCTGAAGGGGCGCGGCGTGCGGCTCGCGCGCATGCACGGCACCGACGAACACGTGGCAGTACGAGACTACCAGCGGGCCATCAGCTTTAATCGCCAGCTCGTGCTGAACGCCGCCAGGCGCTGATGTTCGCGCGTCGGAGCGCCCGGGCAGGGCCGGCGCCTCCCCGAGGGGCGCCGCCCCTGGTTACCGCACCACTTCGAAGTGCCCCATCATCCCCGAGGCGTGGTGCTCGAGGATGTGGCAGTGGTACATCCACTCGCCCGGGCGGTCGTCGGGCATCCAGGCGATTCGCACGCGCGACCGCGGGGGCACGTTCACGGTGTCCTCCCACGACAGGAACTCCGGCGGGCGGCCGTTCACCTCCAGCACTTGGAAGAAGAAGCCGTGCAGGTGGAAGGGGTGGTCCATCAGCGTGTCGTTGACGACGTCCCACACCTGGAGCTCCCCGACCTTCACCGGCCGGTCGCGGTGGTGCGGCTCCTTGTTGACGACGAAGTCCACGCCGTGCCTGGCGCTCAACTTGAAGCCCAGGTGTACCTCGCGGTTCGGTGTGACCGGCCCG
>Ga0307411_10001158_pt1 | contig 10351 bp, 8 predicted proteins | sample DK1Ometagenome_2_FD_203712 | JGI IMG/M metagenome (GOLD analysis project Ga0307411, IMG submission 203712) | Maize rhizosphere microbial communities from greenhouse at UC Davis, California, United States - DK15-O-1 | ecosystem: Host-associated > Plants > Roots > Rhizosphere > Soil | place: USA...
GAAGAGGGGCGCGTAGACCTCGACGATGTTGTCGGGGAGCTTGGCCGCCTCGACAGAGTCCTCCTCGTCGTTCAGCGTGTTCAGCTCGGCGGTCGGCTCCTTCGTCTCGAGCACCTCGGCGAGATCGCCGTCGACCGGGAACTTCTTCCCGATCCTCTCCGGTGCGATGTTCGCCCAGGCCAGAGTCCCGTCGGTGTCCCAGACCTTGACGCTCAGGATGTCCGGGCGCTCGGCCAGGTCGCGGAGGACAATTGAGGTAGAGCTGTCGCCGACCCGCAGGGTCGTCCCGTAGATCATCCGAGGTGCGAGCACGCCGTTCGCGTACTGGGTCAGGCTCAGTTTTGCGTCGTCGAGGGCCTGGCGCCGCGCGGCATTCGTGAGGAGGGAGCTGAGGATGAGACAGCCGCTCGCGAGCACGATTGCGCTGAGGAGCACGAATGTCCAGAGCAACCCGACGGACGCGGTCACCCTCTGGGTCATGGAAAGGCGAGCCACCACCTGGAAAATCGGCTTGTGCGCGATCCGACTTGAGGGCGGAGGCGCCTAAACTCCGGCTGTGGACCTCGACCTCGTCTTCCTCGGAACCTCGGGCTCCGTGCCCACCGCCAAGCGCGGGCTCGCCGGCACCCTGCTCCGCCGTGGCGGGGAGCGGATTCTCGTCGACTGCGGCGAGGGGACGCAGCGCCAGCTTCTTCGCTCTTCGGTGGGCCTCGTCGAGCTTCCCGAAATTTTCCTGACCCACTACCACGCCGACCACTACCTCGGCCTGCCGGGCATGCTGAAGACCTTCGCACTCAGGGGCCGCGAGGTGCCGCTGACTGTCTACGGCCCGCCCGGGCTCAACGATCTCTTCGGCATCCTGCGCCGCGTCTTCGGGCGGTTGAGCTACGAGCTGACCCTCGTCGAGCTCCGGCCGGGCGAGTACGTCGCGAGGGAGGACTACCGGATCGAGGTGTTCGCGGTGGAGCACGGGGTGTCGGCGAACGGATACGCGCTCGTCGAGGAGGCCCGCCCGGGCCGCTTCGACCTCGAGGAGGCGAAGCGTCTCGGCGTCCCGGAAGGGCCGCTCTTCGGGAGGCTCCAGGGCGGCGAGGCCGTGGCCCTCTCCGACGGGGCCACGGTGAGCCCCGAGCAGGTGCTCGGCCCGGCACGACACGGGAGGAAGGTCGTCCTCGCGGGCGACACGCGGTCAGCCGACTCGGTCCTGGCGGCGGCGAGGGATGCGGACGTCCTCGTCCACGAAGCGACGTTCTCAGTCGAAGAGCGCGAGCGCGCCGCGGAGACGCTGCATGCCACCGCGACGAGCGCGGCCGAGCTTGCGCTTGCAGCCGGGGTGCGCCTGCTCGCCCTCACCCACCTCTCAAACCGCTATTTCGGGCCGGAGATCGTCCGCGAGGCACGCACGGTTTTTTCCGAAACGGTCGTCCCGAAGGACTTCGATATCATCGACGTCCGCTTCCCGGAGCGGGGTGGGCCCCGGCTCGTGAAGGGCGGGGCGTTGGGCCGGCACGAGGAGGGGGAGCCGCATGACAAGGATGGTTCAGGCGATCATGGCGAGCGACCTCGCGGAGGCGGAGGAGATTCAGACGATCCTGCGCTCCGCGGGGATCCAGTCGGAGCTCGAGTCGGCCGTCGAGACGCATCCGACGGCGCTTGCTGACGCGCCCCAGAAGGTGCTCGTCCCGGAAGGTTCGCTCGAGGCGGCACAGGACGCCATTGAGGCGATGACCGACCCGGATGAGCTCATCGGCGGACGCTAGCCCGGCCGCGTCGCACTTCGGCGCGATCGCAGGCTCGTACGACCGGCTGCGGCCAGTCGACGAGAGGTGGTGGGCGCTTTTCGACCGCCTCGTCGCCGCGGGAGACCTGGCCGGGCGCCGAACGCTCGACGTGGGCTGCGGCACCGGCACTCTTGCCCTCGCGCTCGCGGAGCGCGGCGGCAAGGTCTGGGGGGTCGACTCCTCGCCGGAGATGCTCGCCGAGGCGCAGGCGAAGAAGACACGGGCGCGATTCAAGGAGGGTGCCGCTGAGGCGCTCCCGTTCAAGGACCGGTGGTTCGAACGGGTGGTCATGCGGCTCTCGTTGCAGCATCTCGACCGCCCGCGTGCGCTCGCCGAGGCGGCGCGCGTGCTCGTGCCGGGCGGGCGGTTGCTGATCGCAACCTTCGATCCTGACCACTTCGACGGATACTGGCTGAACGAGCTCTTCCCATCCGTTGCCGAGATCGACCGCTTGCGGTTTCCGGACGCAACGGCACTGACGATGGAGCTCGAGAACGCCGGCTTCTCAGCCGTGCGGATCGAGACCCTCACCCAGCCGGGAGCGCTCTCTCGGCCCGAGGCGCTGGAGCGGATTCGAGGCCGCTACATCTCGACGCTGAACCTGATCGACGAGGCCGAGTACGAACGCGGGCTTGCCGTCGCCGAGGCGCGTATTCCGGAGAAGCTCGAGTACCGGCTCGAGTGGCTGATCGTGTCCGCCGAGAAGCCTCCGCTCGACGCCGTCCGCACGCGCGGCTAACCTACTACCCGCACACCTTTAACTCGGTCCAGAGAGGCCGGAAAGGAGCTGCTTGTGGCCGCGCATGTCGATGCAGGGCGCGTTCTCCTGGATTCGGAGGCGCTCAACCGGACGATCGCCCGCATCGCTCACGAGATCGTCGAGGGAAACAGCGACCTCACGACGGTCGCGCTCGTCGGTATCCAGACCCGGGGCGTGCCGCTGGCCCAGCGGCTCCGGCGCCTGATCGAGGACTTCGGCGGCGTGGAGGTGGCGCTCGGGAGCGTCGACATCACCTTTCATCGGGACGACGTCGTCGTCCGCGGCGGCGAGCGGCCGTTGCACGCCCAGCCCGTCGTCAAGGCGACGAAGCTCGACTTTCCCCTCGAGGGGATGACGTGCGTCCTCGTGGACGACGTCCTCTACACCGGCCGGACCATCCGCGCCGCGATCGAGACTCTCTTCGAGTACGGCCGGCCGGCCCGGGTCCAGCTCGCATGCCTCGTCGACCGCGGCCACCGTGAGCTTCCGATCCGGCCCGACTACATCGGCAAGAACCTTCCGACTGCCCGCGGCGAGCGTGTTCAGGTGCAGCTCGTCGAGGTGGACGAAGTCGACCGAGTCCTTCTCATCCCCGAAACCGAGGAGTGAACGCATGGCCGAAGTGACACCGTTGATCCGAGACGAGCTGCTGCCGCCCCGCGGCCCTGGGCGGCGGCATCTGATCTCGATCACCGATCTGACGAAGGACGACGTCGAGCGCCTCCTGGCGCTCGCGCGCACGTTCTCCGCCTCGCTCGAGCGCGAGGTGAAGAAGCTCCCGGCCCTCAAGGGCCGGACCGTCGTGAACATGTTCTTCGAGTCTTCGACCCGCACGTCGTCGAGCTTCGAGCTCGCCGCGAAGCGGCTTTCCGCGGACGTCATGTCCATCAAGGCGTCCGGCTCCGCGGTGGACAAGGGCGAGTCCCTGAAGGACACCGCGCTGACGATCGGCGCCTACGACCCGGACGTCATCGTTCTCAGGCATCCGCACATCGGCGCGCCCCGGGTGATCGCGAACGCCACCAGCGCGCATGTCGTGAACGCGGGGGACGGAACTCACCAGCACCCCACGCAGGCGCTCCTCGACCTCTACACGATCGACGAGGAGCTTGGCGGGATCGCCGGCATCCATGTGGCGATCGTCGGAGACGTTCTCCATTCACGGGTCGCGCGTTCGGATATCCAGGCGCTCGTCCTCATGGGCGCGCGAGTGACGGTGGTCGGGCCTCCTCCGCTCATCCCGAGAGGCATAGAGACGATGGGCTGCGAGGTTTCCTACGACATCGCGACGATCAAGGACGCCGACGTCGTCTACGTCCTCCGCATGCAGAAGGAGCGCATGCTCGAGGGTGCCAACTACGTCCCGAGCCTGCGCGAGTACACCGCGCGCTGGGGTGTGACGCCCGAGCGGCTGCGGCCGGGTCAGAAGGTCATGCACCCGGGGCCAATGAACCGCGGCGTCGAGATCGACCCGGTGGTGGCGGACGCGGCCGATGCGCTCATCGAGCGCCAGGTGCGAAGCGGTCTCGTCGTTCGCATGGCGGTCCTGTACGACCTCCTCACCCACGGTCCCGTCGAGGTGAAGGTCGCCGAGATCGAGGCGGTGGCTTAGATGCCGATGGAGCAGACGCTGTTCGGCGGCAACGGCCGCAAGGACGACCTGAGCTACGAGGGCGTGCGCGTCATCGACCCCACCGAGGGGATCGACGAGACGCTGAACCTCACCGTCGAAGCGGGCGTGATCACGAAGATGGAGCCCGGCTCGGGGGGTGACGGGCGCATCGTTGCGCCCGCGTTCGTCGACCCGCACGTCCACCTCCGCACACCGGGAAGGGAGGACGAAGAGGACATCGCGTCTGGCACGAAGGCGGCCGCAGCCGGCGGCTATTGCGCGATTCTCGCCATGCCGAACACCGAGCCCGCGGTGGACTCGGCAGCCGTGCTCGGCGCTCTGGTCGAGCGGGCGAAGGACGAGGCCGAGATCCCGGTCGGCTTCTTCGCCGCGATCAGCAAGGGCCAGGAGGGAGCCGAGCTGACCGAGATGGTCGAGCTCGCCGAGCGCGGCGCGGCCGGATTCACCGACGACGGCCGGCCGGTCGCATCGCCCGGGCTCCTGCGCCGCGCGCTTCAGTACCACTCGGTCACGGGCCGGCGCATCGCGGTCCACTGCGAGGAGGCAGCGCTGTCGCGCGGCGGCCATGTGCACGAGGGCCTCGTCTCGGCGGAGCTCGGCTTCGGCGGCTATCCGTCGGTCGCCGAGAGCGTGATGGTCGGCCGCGATCTCATGCTCGCCGCGTACGAGAACCAGCCGATCCATCTCCTGCATCTGTCCGCGCGCGAATCGGTCGACGAGCTCAGGAGCGCTCGCTCGGCAGGCGTGAAGGCGAGCGGCGAGGTGACCCCGCACCACCTCTGCCTGACCGACGAGGCGGTGCGCTCGCTCGACCCCAACGTGAAGATGAACCCGCCGCTTCGCGCGGAGGAAGACCGTCAGGCGCTTCTCGAGGCGCTCAAGGACGGGACGATCGAGGCGATCGCCACCGACCACGCGCCGCACGCGCGACATGAGAAGGACGTCCCGTTCGAGGAGGCGCCCTTCGGCGTCACCGGGCTCGAGACGGCGTTCGCGGTCCTCTACACGCGCCTCGTCGAGCCGGGGACGCTCTCGCTCGCCGGGCTGATCGACCGCATGAGCGCGGGCCCGGCCCGGATCTTTGGGTTGGAGCGGCCGCGGATCGCCGTCGGCGCGCCCGCCAACCTCGTCGTCCTTGACCTCGAGCGAACGTGGCGCGTCGATGAGAGCGGGTTCCGGTCGCGCTCGCCCAACTCCTGGCTTCTCGGCCAGACGCTCAAGGGCAAGGTCGTCGAGACCGTCGCGAACGGGAAGCTGGCGTACTCGGTATGACCGGTTTCCTGGTCCTTGAAGATGGGTCGGTCTTCCGCGGCCGGTCGGTGGGCGCCCACGACGTGGCCTTCGGGGAGGCGGTCTTCACGACTGCGATGACGGGCTACCAGGAGATCGTCACCGACCCGAGCTACGCGGAGCAACTCGTCTGCTTCACGGCACCGATGGTCGGAAACTACGGTGTCTCTCCCGTGCGCTCCGAGTCGACCGCGGCGCGCGCGCGCGCGGTGCTCATGCGCCAGGCGACCGGCCCGGAATGGCCGCGCTGGCTGGCCGGCCAGGGCATCGTCGCACTCGAGGAGATCGACACGCGCTCCCTCGTCCTCCGCTTGCGGCAGCGCGGAGCCATGCGCGCGGCCGCCGTGGCCGGCGACGCCTCCGTCGAGGAGGTGCTCTCCGAGGTGCGGGTGCGGGCGGGTATGGAAGGCCAGGCGCTCGTCGCCGGCGTGTCGACCGAGACGCCCTACACGGTCGGCCGCGGCGCAGTCTCTCTCGGCGTCCTCGACTACGGGTGCAAGCGCTCGATCGTCGATCGTGCAGTCGCCGCAGGAGCGCGTGTGACGGTCTACCCGCACTCGACCGACGCGCGGACCCCTCTGGCTGCCCGCCACGACGGCATCGTTCTCTCCAACGGGCCCGGCGACCCGGCAGCGCTCCCCGGGGAGGCGGCCGTCGTCGCGGAGCTGATCGGCCGCGTCCCGCTCCTCGGGATCTGCCTCGGCCATCAGCTGCTCGCGCTGGCGGCGGGATTCGAGACCTTCAAGCTCCCGTTCGGCCACCGCGGTGCGAACCACCCGGTGCTCGACCTGCGCGCGAACCGCGTGCTCGTCACGAGCCAGAACCATGGCTTCGCGGTCAAGGGAGACCGTCCCGAGGTCGCTCACGTCTCGCTCTATGACGGCACCGTCGAGGGGCTCACGCTCCCCGGCGAGCGTGCCCGCTCGGTGCAGTTCCATCCGGAGGCCGGGCCCGGGCCCCACGACGCGCGGTACCTGATCGAGTCATGGGTCGAGGAGGTGCGCGTTGCCGAAGCGGCATGACCTCTGCTCGATCTGCGTGATCGGGTCGGGGCCGATCGTCATCGGGCAGGCCTGCGAGTTCGACTACGCAGGGAGTCAGGCGCTCAAGGTTCTTCGCGCGGAGGGCTTTCGCACGATCGTCGTGAACTCGAACCCGGCGACGATCATGACCGACCCGGGCTTTGCCGACCGGACGTACGTCGAGCCGCTCGATCTCGAATCGGTCGCCGCCGTCCTGCGGCGCGAGCGGCCGGATGCCCTTTTGCCCACGCTCGGCGGGCAGACGGCACTGAACCTTGCGAGCGAGCTTTCCTCGGCAGGAATCCTCGATGAGCTGGGAGTGGAGCTCATCGGTGCCGGCTTCGAGGCGATTCGTCGTGCCGAAGACCGGGAGCTCTTCCGCGAGACCGTGCGCGACGTGGGCCTAAAGGTCCCGGAGTCGGTGATCGTCACGGACGCCGTGGACCTCCCGGCAGAGCTCCACTTCCCCGCCATTCTGCGGCCGGCGTTCACCCTCGGCGGGCACGGGGGCGGGATTGCGCACGACCGCGACGAGCTAGAGGCGGGCCTCGAGCGCGGCCTTCGAGAGAGCCCGGTCGGCCAGGTGCTCGTGGAGGAGTCGCTGATCGGTTGGGACGAGTTCGAGCTCGAGGTCATGCGCGACTCGAACGACAATGTCGTGATCGTCTGCTCGATCGAGAACCTTGACCCGATGGGCGTCCACACCGGCGACTCGGTCACCGTCGCGCCGCAGATGACGTTGTCGGACGAGGCCTACCAGGAGCTCCGCAATGCCGCCGCATCCGTGATCCGCGCGGTCGGCGTCGAAACGGGCGGCTCCAACATCCAGTTCGCGCGCGAGCGCGAGAGCGGCGAGCTGCGCGTGATCGAGATGAACCCCCGCGTCTCCCGCTCGTCGGCGCTCGCGAGCAAGGCGACCGGCTACCCGATCGCCAAGGTGGCCGCCAAGCTCGCCGTCGGCTACACCCTCGACGAGATCCCGAATGACCTCACGGGCACGACCCCGGCGAGCTTCGAGCCGACCCTCGACTACGTCGTAGTCAAGTTCCCGCGGTTCGCCTTCGAGAAGTTCCCCGGCGCCGACGAGACGCTCGGGACGCAGATGAAGTCGGTCGGCGAGGCGATGGGGATCGGGCGCACGTTCACGGAGGCGTTCCTGAAGGCGATGCGGTCGCGGGAGCTCGACGCCGGAGCCGCGACACCGTGGGCGACCCTGGATGCGCTCCCTGACGGCGTGCACCCCTGGTTCTTCGCCCAGCTCGAGCGCGCAAAGGCAGCCTTGTGTTGCACACGCACAAAATCCGACCTCGTTGCAAACGACTGGATCGCGCTGAAGAGCGTGGGGTGGTCCGACCGAGAGATCGCGACTGCGTGCAACACAAGCGAAGAGGACATTCGTGCCGCGCGCGTCGGCTCGGGCGTGCGGTCGGCCTACCGGCGAGTGGACTCCTGCGCGGCCGAGGTCGAGGCCCGCTCCAACTACCTCTACTCGACGTGGGGGGAGGAGGACGAAGCGCGACCGGCAGGCAACTCGGTGGTCATCCTCGGCTCGGGCCCGAACCGGATCGGGCAGGGAATCGAGTTTGACTACTGCTGCGTCCACGCGGCGAAGACCTTCCGCTCGCTGGGCCACGAAGCCGTGATGGTCAACTGCAACCCCGAGACCGTCTCGACGGACTACGACACGTCCGATCGCCTCTACTTCGAGCCGCTCGGGGAGGAAGAGGTGCTCGAGATCTGCGCGCGTGAGCGGCCGCTCGGCGTCGTCATCCAGTTCGGCGGGCAGACACCCTTAAGACTCGCAAGAGTTCTCGAGGACGCCGGCTACGCGATCCTCGGAACGCCATTCGGCGCGGTCGACCTCGCCGAGGACCGCGAGCGCTTCGCCGCCCTCTGCGGCGAGCTCGGGATCGACGTCCCGCCGTGGGGAGCCGCCGCGGGCCAGGCTGATGCGATCGAGATCGCCGAGGAGATCGGCTACCCGGTCCTTGTTCGCCCGTCCTATGTGCTCGGCGGCCGCAACATGCGCGTCTGCTACGGCCCGGAAGAGGTCGGAGCGGCTGCCGCAGGCGCGGGGCGCGTTCTCGTCGACCGCTTTCTCGAAGGCGCGGTCGAGATCGACGTCGACGCGCTCTGCGATGGCGCCCAGACATTCGTCGCAGCAGTGATGGAGCACGTCGAGGAGGCGGGGGTGCACTCGGGAGATTCTTCGTGCGTCCTCCCGCCGCCCTCGCTCACCCCGGCGGCACTCGAGCTGGTCGAGGCGACGGTCCGCAAGCTCGCTCCCGCGCTCGGTGTGGTCGGCCTCGTCAACGTTCAGCTCGCCGTGGTCGGGAACGAGCTCTACGTCCTCGAGGCGAACCCGCGGGCCTCTCGCACCGTTCCCTTCGCGAGCAAGGCGATCGGGTTGAACCTCGTCGACGCCGCGTGCCGGCTCGCCGCGGGAGCCCGGCTCGCCGACCTGGACCTCGAGCCCGGCGACGCGAACGGCCACGTGTCGGTCAAGGCAGCCGTCTTCCCGTTCGCCCGGTTCCCGGGCGCCGACCAGGTGCTCGGCCCGGAGATGCGTTCCACCGGCGAGGTGATGGCGAGCGCCGCGGACTTCCCCTCGGCGATCGCCAAGGCCGAGCGCGCCGCGGGCAGGCCGCTCCCCGAAGGAGGAACCGCGTTCCTCTCCGTCCGCGACTCCGACAAGGATGCGGCCGTGGAGCTCGGCTCCAGGCTCGTCGACCTGGGCTTCGAGCTCTGCGCGACGGCGGGAACCGCACACGCCCTGGCCGCCGCGGGCCTCCCGGTTACGAGCGTCCGCAAGGTCGGGGAGGAAGGGGACAGCGCGACCGTCGTCGACCTCGTCCGCCGGCGTCGCTGCGACCTCGTGCTCAACACGCCCGCCGGGCGCGGCGCGCGCTCGGACGGCTATCTCATCCGTGAGGCAGCGCTCGTCGCGCGCGTTCCCTGCATCACGACTTTGGCCGGCGCGTTCGCCGCCGTCGAGGCGATCGCCCGGGCGCGCAGCGAAGATGCTCTGTCGCTCCAGGAGCGAGTTGCGAAGAGAACTGCTTGACGTCGTACGGGTCGAGGACGTCGGCCCCTACCGGCTCCTCCGCCTCAAACGCGGAAGGCTCGAGTCCGGCATTCCGGGCCAGTTCTTCATGCTCGCTCCGCCTGGACGCCTGCTGCCCCGGCCGATGAGCCTCTCCCTCGCCACCCGTACCGAGCTCGGCTTTCTCATCGACCCCGTCGGACCGGGGACAAGGGCGTTGACCGCAGTCGTTCGCGGCGAGCGCCTCAACGTGCTCGGCCCGCTCGGGAACGGTTTTCGCCTCGATGTCGAACGGCCGTTGCTCGTGGGCGGCGGGATCGGCCTGGCGCCGTTGCCGTATCTCTCCGAGCGGCTCGGCCGGCCGCCGGCCGTGCTTGGCTTCCGTTCTGAGGCGCACGCCGAGGCGGCGGCGCTCGTCCCGAACGCCGAGGTGGTCGTCGAACCGCGGCTCGTGACCGAGGCAATGCCTGCGGGCCACGACGTCCTCGCCTGTGGGCCGGAGGCGATGCTTCGCGCCGTCGCCGCTCTCGCCCCGGGTGCGCAGCTCGCCTGGGAGGCGCCGATGGCCTGCGGCTACGGCGGGTGTTACGGCTGCGCCGTGGAGATCGGCGGGAAGCTCAAGCGCCTCTGCGTCGAAGGGCCCGTCCTGGAGCGCGCGGCGTGATCCTGAACGCCTCCGGATGCCTCGACGCGCTCACCGCGCCGGAGGTGGCGCAGAGCCTCGATGCCTTCGTGACGAAGACCGTCACCCCGCTTCCCCGTGAGGGCAACCAGCCGGTGCGGATCGCGGAGACCGACCTCGGCATGGTGAACTCGATCGGG
>Ga0307411_10001159_pt1 | contig 10347 bp, 6 predicted proteins | sample DK1Ometagenome_2_FD_203712 | JGI IMG/M metagenome (GOLD analysis project Ga0307411, IMG submission 203712) | Maize rhizosphere microbial communities from greenhouse at UC Davis, California, United States - DK15-O-1 | ecosystem: Host-associated > Plants > Roots > Rhizosphere > Soil | place: USA...
GCGTCGGTGGAACAGGCGCAGGGGCAACTCGCGCAGGCGCGAGCGTCGCTGGAGCAGGCGCGCACCAACCTGCGTTACACCGACATCCTTTCTCCCACCGATGGCGTAGTGATCTCGCGCGCCGTGAACGTGGGGCAGACCGTGGCCGCGTCGCTGCAGGCGCCGATCATCTTCACGATCGCGCAGGATCTCAAGAAGATGGAAGTGCACACCAACGTGGCGGAGTCGGACATCGGCCGCCTCAAGCCCGGCATGCGTGTGAGCTTCACGGTCGACGCGTATCCCGGAGAGCCGTTCCGCGGATCGATTCGCGACATCCGCAATGCGCCGCAGGTGGTATCCAACGTGGTCACCTACGATGCGGTCATCGACGTCGCCAACGACGAGCTCAAGCTCAAGCCCGGCATGACGGCAACAGTCAGCGTGATCACGGACCGGCGCACGGATGTGTTGTCGGTGCCGAACGCGGCGCTGCGGTTCCGGCCCGACAGTGCCGGTCCAGCCGTGGGACCCGCAGCCGGTCAGGGCGCACCGGGCGGTAATCGCCAGCGCCAGCAGCGCGGCAGTGAAGACGGCGAGGGTCCCCGTCCCGTCCCCAAGCGAACGGTGTACGTGCTGATGAACGGCGAGCCACAGCCGCGCGAGGTGAGCGTCGGCATCTCCGATGGCCGCGTCACTGAAATCACGGGGGGCGCGCTCAAGGAAGGCGATCTCGTGATCACCGGCATCGCCGGCCAGAACCCAGGCCAGCAGCGGCAGGGTCAGCGCGGCTTCCGCGTGCTGTGACCGGATCCCGCTCATGGCACTGATCGAGCTTCGCGAATTGGGCAGGGTCTACCAGACCGGCGATACCGAGTTCGCGGCGCTGCGCGACGTGAACCTCGACATCGACAAAGGCGAGTTCGTCGCGATCACCGGATCGTCGGGCTCGGGGAAGTCGACCCTCATGAACGTCCTGGGGTGCCTGGATTCGCCGACGCGCGGCCACTACGTGCTCGGCGGCCGCGACGTCGCGCAGCTCTCCCGCATCGAGCTCGCGCGCGTGCGCAACGAATTCATCGGCTTCGTGTTCCAGAATTTCAACCTGCTGTCGCGCACCACCGCGCTCGAGAATGTCGAGCTGCCGCTCATCTATGCGCGCGTGCCTCCGACCGAACGTCACCAGCGTGCCCGCGAGGCGCTGGAGCGTGTGGGGCTTGGGCATCGCGCCGGACACACCCCCTCGCAATTGTCGGGAGGCCAGCAGCAACGCGTGGCGATCGCGCGTGCGCTGGTGACGCGGCCGCCGCTCATCCTCGCCGACGAGCCCACGGGCAACCTGGATTCCGCGACGAGCGTGGAGATCATGGCGCTCATGACCGAGCTCAACCGCTCCGGCATGACGATCTGCTTCGTCACGCACGAGCCCGACATCGCCGCGCATGCGGCGCGCAAGCTGGTGCTCAAGGACGGCGCGGTGATCAGCGACGAACGGCAGCAGCCGCTGATGGAGCAGGCATCGTGATTTCATTCGGGGAAACACTCAGGCTCGCGGCCCGCGCGTTGCGGCGGAACAAGATGCGCTCGTTCCTCACGACGCTGGGCATCATCATCGGCGTCGGTGCCGTCATCTTCATACAGTCGATCGGCGAGGGCGCCAAGTCGCGCGTGCGCGCGCAGATCGAAAGCGCCGGCACCAACATCGTGATGTTGTGGTCGGGGTCGAGCCAGGGACCGGGTGGCCGCGGTGGCGCGGGCTCGCAGCCGAGCATCACCTGGGAGGATCTTCGCGCCATCCAGACGGAGCTGCCTTCGGTGCGCGCGGTCGCGCCGCAGATCAGCAGCAACCAGCCGGTGATTTCCGAGACCAACACCTGGAACACGCAGATCACCGGCACCACGCCTGACTACTTCGTCATCCGCAACTGGCCGGTGGCGAGCGGCGCGCTGTTCACGGCTTCCGACCAGGCCAGTGCCGCCAAGAGCGCCGTCATCGGCCAGACCACCGCCGAGAACCTGTTCGGACCGGGCGTGGATCCCATCGGGCAGATCATCCGCATCCGTGACGCGCCGTTCACCGTGGTCGGCGTACTCGATCGCAAGGGCCAGAACGCCATGGGCATGGACCAGGATGACGGCATCTATATTCCGTTGTCGGCGTTCCAGACGCGCATGCAGCGCGGCCTCGGCAAGTTCGTGCCGGGGCGCATCTCCGTGAGCGCGGTCTCGGCGGAGGCGATTCCGCGCGTGCGCCAGGAGATCGCGGAGCTGCTGCGCGAGCGGCACAAGATCGACACCGACGAGGAAGACGATTTCTCCACCAGCAGCATGGCGGAGATGACCAGCATGCTCACCTCCACCCAGGAGACCATGACCATGCTGCTGTCGGCTATCGCGCTGGTTTCGCTGATCGTCGGAGGCATCGGGGTCATGAACATCATGCTGGTGTCGGTGACCGAGCGGACGCGCGAGATCGGCATACGCATGGCCGTCGGCGCGCAGCCCGCGGACATCATGATGCAGTTCCTGGTTGAAGCGCTGGTGCTCGCCTGCATCGGCGGCGCGCTCGGCGTGGCGTTCGGTGTCGGGTTCGGCCAGGTCATCGCGCCCAAGTTCGGCTGGATCATGGAGACCAAGGCGCAGGTGGTGTTCATCTCGCTGGCCGTAAGTGCCGGTGTGGGCATCGTGTTCGGGTTGTATCCGGCCCGGAAGGCCTCGCGCCTCGATCCCATCGACGCATTGCGCTACGAATAGACCCGCGTAACGGGTAGTCCGCGGTCGTACGTCCAGTGAGGGAAGGGATTTTTCCCCGGGGCTATACTCCCGCTTCTTCTCAACATCGCGGACACGAGTTCATGAAGACATTTTCCCGTCGAAAGCTGGTTCAGGCTGCTGCATTGGGAGCTGCCGCAGGGCCGCTCGTCATTCCATCGAGAGTGTGGGGCGCCAATCGCCGCATTCGCGTGGGCCAGGTGGGCTGCGGCCGCATCGCCCTGGGCCACGACATGCCTGGCGTCGTCAAGTCGGGCCTCGCCGACTTCGTCGCGGTGTGCGAGCTCGACGCGAAACGCGCCGCCGATGGCGTCACGCTCATCGAGAAGGCCTATGCCGAGCGCGGCGTGAAGGGGCCGAAGATCGCCGTGTACGGCAATTATCGCGAGCTGGTCGCGCGCCGCGACATCGACGCCGTCGTGATCAGCACGCCGGACCACTGGCACGCGGAGATCGCGCTCGCCGCGGTGGAGTCCGGCAAGGACGTCTATCTACAGAAGCCGTTCACCATGACGTATGCCGAGGGCGTGATCCTGCGCGACGCGGTGAAACGTCACGGCCGCATCCTGCAGATCGGCAGCCAGCAGCGCTCGTGGGAACAGTTCCGCCGCGCCGCCGAGCTGATCCGCTCTGGCCGCATCGGCAAGGTGCAGCGCGTGGAGATCGGTCTGCCCACCGATCCCACCGCGCCCGACGCACCGCCCGAGGCCGTGCCCGAGAACCTGGATTTCAGCCAGTGGTTAGGCCCGACGCCGTTCAGGTACTACACCGAGATGCGCGTGCATCCGCGCGAGGGTTACAGCCGGCCGGGCTGGTTGCGCCACGAGGCGCATTGCCTGGGCATGATCACCGGCTGGGGTTCGCATCACTACGACACCATGAACTGGGCGCTGGGCTTCGACAACCAGGGACCGAGCCGCCTCGAAGGCAAGGGCGAATTCCCGGACCCCGAGCGCATCTGGAACGTGCACGGCTCGTATGACATCACGCTGCAATATCCCGGCGACGTGGTGGTCAACGTCTCCGACAAACATAACACCGGCCTCAAGTTCTTCGGTGACGAAGGCTGGCTGTGGGTGACTCGCGAAGGCACGGGCGCCACTTCGAGCGATCCGCAGGCCAAGGGCGCCAACCTGCCGCCGCTCGATGCCAGCGATCCGAAGCTGCTCGATCCGAACGGGCTTTCGGTGCAATTGCCGGTCAGCAAGTCGCATCACAAGAACTGGCTGGAGTGCGTGGAATCGCGTCGCACGCCGCTCACGCCCGCGAGCGTGGGACACAACAGCAACACTGCCTGCATCGTGAGCTGGATCGCCATGAAGCTGGGCCGGCCGCTCGAGTGGGATCACAAGGCGGGCAGGTTCAAGAACGACGCCGAAGCGAACGCCATGCTCACGCGTGACGAACGTTCGCCTTATGGCGCCATGACGCTGGCGAAGGCGTGAGACGGGCTGCTGGATTGACGGCCGCCATCGTGGCGGCCGTTTTCACTGGCGCCTGCGCCCTCGCAATTGCCTCCGGCAAAGCCGCGAGCAAGGAAAACACCGTGCACCTGATCACCGTCGACCCCGGCCATTTCCACGCCGCGCTGGTGCAGAAGTTCATGTTGCCCGGCGTTTCGCCGGAAGTCGGCGTGTTCGCGCCCGAAAGCGACGATCTCGCGCAGCACCTCAAGCGCGTCGAGAGTTTCAACACGCGCGCGGAGAACCCCACGCGTTGGGTGCAGAAGGTGCGCACGGGCGATGATTTCCTGAAAGCCGCGCTCGATTCGGCGCAACGCGCGGGGCGTTCCGGGGTCGTCGTGCTCTCGGGCAACAATGCGCGCAAGAGCGAATACATCACCACTTTCATCGATGCCGGTGTCAACGTGCTCGCCGACAAGCCCATGGTGATCCGGCCCGAAGAGCTGCCGGCGCTCGAAGCGGCGTTCGCGACCGCGAAGAAGAAGGGCGTGCTGCTCTACGACATCATGACCGAGCGCTTCGAGATCACCACCATCCTGCAGCGCGAGCTGTCGCGGCACGCAGCTTTGTTCGGCGCGCTCGATCGGGGCTCTGCCGACGACCCGTCGATCACCAAGATCAGCGTGCACAATTTCTCGAAAGTGGTGGCGGGCGCGCAGCTCAAGCGGCCACAGTGGTTCTTCGATCCGGAGCAGCAGGGCGCCGGCATAGTCGATGTGATGACGCACCTGGTGGATCTCGTGCAGTGGGAGGCGTTCCCCGACCAGGTGCTCGACCGCTCCGATGCCACGGTACTGATGGCGCGACGCTGGGCGACCCCGATCACGCGTGAACAATTCGCGCGCGTCACCGGCGCCCCGGATTTTCCGCCGTACCTCGCGAAGTACGTGAAGGATGGCGTGCTGCAGGCGCCGGCCAACGGCGAGTTCACGTACACGCTCAAGGGCATCCACGCCAAGGTCTCGGTGACCTGGGACTTCGAGGCGCCCGCGGGAGCCGGCGATACGCACTTCTCGGTGATGCGTGGGACGCGCGCGGCGCTCACGATCCGGCAGGGCAAGGAGCAGGGCTACAAACCGTTGCTCTACGTGACGCGTCACGCGCTGATCTCGCCCCCGGCGCACGAAAAGGCGCTGCGCGCCGCGATCGCGGACATCGCGAAGCGTTATCCGGGCATCGACGTCCGGGCCGAAGGCGACGCATTCGTGGTGGTCGTGCCGGAGCACTACCACAATGGCCACGAGGCTCATTTCACGCAGGTGACCGAGCATTTCCTCGAGTACCTGCGCGCGGGCAAGCTTCCGAAGTGGGAGGTGCCCAACATGCTGACGAAGTACGCCACCATCATGCAGGCCTACGAGAAGTCGCGCTGACGGGCAGGAGCGCCAGCCAGCTGCATTTTCTGGTGCAGAAAACGGGCGCGTCCCCTTTTCTGGTGCAGCCCTCCGGCCGATGACGCCGAAATACCGCGCGCAATTCCTGCACGAAACTTGCAAGCTCCAGTCATTCGAAGCACCCAAAGAGGCCGCCGTGAGCACTCCCGTTTCCAGCTTTCCGAGTGTCGCGAGTCCGCCTGAACGCGCCTCCGACGACCGCACCTCGCTCAGCAAGGAATCGTTGAAGCACGCGTTCCTGGACAACCTGTTCTACATCCAGGGCAAGTTTCCAGCGCTCGCGACCAAGACCGATTACTACATGGCGCTCGCCTACGCGGTGCGTGATCGCATGCTGCAACGCTGGATCAGCACCGCGGCCACGTACACCCGGCAGGGTTCGCGCACGGTCTCGTATCTCTCCGCCGAATTCCTCATGGGGCCGCATCTCGGCAACAACCTCATCAACCTCGGGATCTACGACACCGCGCGCACCGCGGTGGCGGAGCTGGGCCTCGATCTCGAGGAGTTGCTCGCGCAGGAGGACGAGCCCGGCCTGGGCAACGGCGGCCTCGGGCGGCTCGCGGCCTGCTTCATCGACTCCCTGGCCTCGCTAGAGGTACCGGCGCTCGGTTACGGCATCCGCTATGAGTTCGGCATCTTCCAGCAGGAGATCGTCGACGGCTGGCAGGTCGAGAAGACCGACAAGTGGCTGCGGTATGGCAATCCCTGGGAGCTCGCGCGCCCCGAATGGTGTTGCGAGGTGAAGTTCGGCGGCCACACCGAGGTGTGGTACGACGAGTTCCATCGCAAGCGCACGCGCTGGGTGCCGGGCCGCATCGTGAATGGCATTCCGTACGACACGCCCATCCTCGGTTACCAGGTGAACACCGCCAACACGCTGCGGCTGTGGAAGGCCGAGGCGCCGGAGTCTTTCGACTTCGGCACCTTCAATCGCGGTGACTATTACGGCGCCGTCAACCAGAAGGTGGCGAGCGAAAATCTCACCAAGGTGCTGTATCCCAACGACGAGCAGGTCAAGGGCAAGGAGCTGCGCCTCGAGCAGCAGTACTTCTTCGTGAGCTGTTCGCTGCAGGACATGCTGCGCATCTGCCAGGTGCAGAAGATCCCGCCGGAACGTTTCCACGAGAAGTTTGCCGTGCAGCTCAACGACACGCACCCCTCCGTGGCGGTGCCGGAGCTCATGCGCCTGCTGGTCGACGAGCTCAGCCTGGACTGGGATCGCGCCTGGAGCATCACGCGCCAGACCTTCGGCTACACCAATCACACGCTGCTGCCGGAAGCGCTGGAACGATGGCCCGTGGCCATGTTCGGCAGGCTGCTGCCACGGCTGCTCGAGATCATCTACGAGATCAACGCGCGTTTCCTCGACGAGGTGCGCATGGCGTTCTTCGGTGATGAAGACCGCATTCGCCGCATGTCGTTGATAGACGAATCCGGCGAGCGCTACGTGCGCATGGCGCATGTCGCGAGCGTCGGCAGCCATGCCATCAATGGCGTCGCCGAGCTGCACTCCGAGCTTCTCAAGCGCGACGTGCTGCGGGATTTCGCGGACCTGTGGCCGGAGAAGTTCTCCAACAAGACCAACGGCGTGACACCGCGCCGCTGGCTGGTGCTGTCGAATCCGCGTCTCGCGCATTGCATCTCGCAGCGCATCGGCGAGGAGTGGGTACGGGATCTGCGGCAGCTTCGCGAGCTGGAATCGCTCGCCGACGACCTCGAGTTTCGCGCCGAGTGGCGCCAGATCAAACATGCCAACAAGGCCGCGCTCGCCGGCTTCATCCACGATCGCACCGGCGTGGCGGTGGATCCGGGCGCGATCTTCGACGTGCAGGTCAAACGCATCCACGAGTACAAGCGCCAGCACCTGAACATCCTGCACGTCATCGGGCTGTATCACCGCCTGAAGACGGATCCGAAGTTCACGATGGAGCCTCGCGTGTTCGTGTTCGGTGGCAAGGCCGCGCCGGGCTACCATCTGGCGAAGCTCATCATCCGCCTGATCACCGCCGCCGCCGAGATCATCAATCGTGACCGCAGCGTGCGGGATCTCATCAAGGTGGTCTATCTGCCCAACTTCAACGTCACCAACGGGCAGAAGATCTATCCGGCCGCGGATCTCTCCGAGCAGATCTCCACCGCCGGCAAGGAGGCGTCCGGCACCGGCAACATGAAGTTCCAGATGAACGGCGCGCTGACCATCGGCACGGTGGACGGCGCCAACATCGAAATCTGCGAGGAAGTCGGTGTCGAGAACTTCTTCCTGTTCGGACTCGAGGCGCATGAGGTCGCCGCGCGTCGCGCCGCCGGTTACCGTCCGGCCGAGTTCCTCGAGCAGAGCGAGGAGCTGCAGGCGGTGCTGCAACTCGTCCGGGACGGATTCTTCTCGCGTGGCAACACCACGCAGTTCCAGCCGCTGGTCGACAACCTCGTGCACCACGATCCGTACTTCGTGCTGGCGGACTACCAGTCCTACGCGGATTGCCAGATGCTCGTGGACCAGACCTACCGCGACAAGGAAGCCTGGACGCGCATGTCCATCCTCAACGCCGCGCGCTCCGGCAAGTTCTCGTCGGATCGCACCATCCGCGAGTACTGCGCGGACATCTGGAAAGCCGCTCCCGTGAACGTGCAGCTGATCTCCCAGGAAGAGGTGAAGGCCGGCCTGGTGCAGTAATGGGGACATTCCTCGTTTCCTAGCAAACGGGGACAGGGCTGAAGGCACAACGCCCAGCTCCCGGCATGCAGGCTTTTCGGGTTTCGCGCGTCCTGACCTTCAGGCAATCTCCGCACACCGCGGAAGAGGAGAAGGCGAATGCGTCACACGATCAAGGCTGCAACCCTGTGGTTAGTCGCGGCAGCCTGCATGCCCGCGGCCGCCCAGGACGCCAGAACCGTGGAGCTCCTCCGCGAAACCGGCCTCGAAGAGGGCCCGAAAGCGCTGCGTGACCTGCCGGGCTGGAGCAAGCCGGCGAAGATCGTCATGACCTCCCTCGGAGACCTGAACGCCCTGAAGGCCGTGGCGCCGGGCATCAATTTCGTGCTGGTCGACGGTGTCGAGCAGATGGTCCGGGAAGTGGCGGACGCCGACGCCATCGGCAGCGGCGACAACCTGGTCTGCGACGACCGCGTGCTCGCCGCGGCGAAGAAACTCAAGTGGATAGCCGTGTACTCGGCGGGCGTCGAGGCCTGCCTCGGCAAGCCCGCGATCGAGAAGGGCGGCATCGTGGTCACCAACATGCGCGCCATCGCCGGCCCCGTCATGGCCGAGCACAGCATCGCGCTGGCCTACGCGCTCGCGCGCAGCCTGCACGTCTCGGTGGGCAACCAGGCGAGCGGCAAGGGCTGGAGCCGCAATTTCGCGGGCTCGCAGCCGCAGGCGCTCACCGGCAAGACCATGCTGGTCGCCGGGCTGGGCGGCATCGGCCTCGAAGTCGCGGAACGCGCGCACGCGCTGGGCATGAAGGTGATCGCCACGCGCAACAGCTCGCGCGACAAGCCTTCCTTCGTGAGCTACGTAGGGCTGGCCGACGAACTACCCACGCTCATCTCCCAGGCCGACGTGGTGGTCGCTGCGCTGCCGCTGGTGCCGGCCACCACCAACCTGTTCGACGCAAAGATGTTCGCGCGCATGAAGAAGACGGCGTATTTCATCAACGTCGGACGCGGTGGCAGCGTCGTCACCAACGATCTCGTGGCGGCACTCAACAACGGCCTGATCTCCGGCGCCGGGCTCGATGTCACCGAACCCGAACCGCTGCCGGCGGACCACCCGCTGTGGAAGGCGAAGAACGTCATCATCACGCCCCACATGTCCGCGCAATCGGACCTGGGGCAGGGCGCGCGCGCGACCATCTTCCGCGAGCAGGTGCGCCGTTTCGCCAACGGCGACAAGCTGCTCGCGGTGGTGGATCCGAAGAAGGGCTACTGAACCTTCAACGTCCGCCGGCGTAGGTCTTCGTGAGCCGATAGAGGAACTCGCGCCCCTCGATCACCGACTGCACGCGGATGCGTTCATTGAGCCCATGCGCATTGCCGGTGGCGCCATCGCCCAGCATGCCGGAGACGCCATAGCAGGGGATGTTCGCCGGCGTGAGGAAACGGCAATCCGTGGCGCCGGAAGCGATGCTCGGAATCACCGGCACGCCCGGGAACATGTCGCGCGAGAGCTTCTCGATCGGGCCGATCACCTCGCGCGACATCGGCGGCGCGGGTCCCGGAATCTCCGGCGTCGACTGGAATTCCACCGACACGCGCGGATCGCCGATCACGCGCACGAGCTCGGCCTTGATGTCTTCGGGCTTGCGGCCCGGGAATATGCGGCAGTTGACGTTGGCGGTGGCACGCTGCGGCAACGCGTTGGGCGCGTGGCCACCCTGGATCTGCGTGGCGACACAGTTTGTGTGCAGGATGGCGTTCGACGATGGATCCTTGCGCAGCCGCTCGAGCGCCGCGGTGTCACCCTTCGAAGCGGCCACCATGTCCGCGCCTTTGTCGCCGCCCTCGAGCGCACCGAACTTCTCGAAGTACGCACGCGACACATCGTTGAACTCGAGCGGAAAACTGTGCGCTTCGATCTTCGCGAGCGCATGGACTAGCTGGTAGATGGCGTTGTCGGGCATGGGCCGCGAGGAGTGTCCGCCCGGGTTAGTGGTCTTGAGCGTGAAGTCCTGGTAGAGCTTTTCCGACGCCAGTACCGAGACGAAGCGGTACTCGCCCGTCTGTTGGTCATAGCGCCC